>Ga0209888_1000261_pt1 | contig 31675 bp, 24 predicted proteins | sample OrgsoiDNA_201059_FD_185807 | JGI IMG/M metagenome (GOLD analysis project Ga0209888, IMG submission 185807) | Permafrost soil microbial communities from the Arctic, to analyse light accelerated degradation of dissolved organic matter (DOM) -... | ecosystem: Environmental > Terrestrial > Soil >...
GCGTGGTAATTGCCAAGCGTAACCGCGGTGTGAACAGCGCGTTCACCGTACGTAAAATCTCCAACGGTGTTGGCGTAGAGCGTACTTTCCAGACCTACAGCCCGCAAATCGACAGCATGGCTGTCAAACGTCGCGGTGATGTACGTAAAGCCAAGCTGTACTACCTGCGTGACCTGTCGGGTAAAGCAGCTCGCATCAAGGAAAAACTGGCTTAAGTCCAGCTTCCGATGCAGAAAAAAGCAGCCTACGGGCTGCTTTTTTGCATTCCGGGTTTTGAAAAAGCTGCTTGCCGCTGTCACAGTTGACCTGCTTATCGCCTTTTGCTTTTCGAGCCCTTATGCCCGCCATCGATCACCCGCTTATCGACCAATTTCTCGACGCCCTGTGGCTGGAAAAAGGGCTGTCCGACAACACCCGGGACGCTTATCGCAGCGACCTGGCACTGTTCAACGGCTGGTTGCAGGAAAAAGACCTGGAACTGGCGAATGCCGGTCGTGAGCTGATCCTCGATCATCTGGCCTGGCGCCTGGAGCAGGCCTACAAACCGCGCTCTACCGCGCGTTTTCTTTCCGGTGTACGGGGCTTCTATCGTTACCTGTTGCGGGAAAGACTGATTGCCGTCGACCCGACCTTGCAGGTCGAGATGCCGCAGTTGGGGCGGCCATTGCCCAAGTCCCTGTCGGAAGCCGATGTGGAAGCACTACTGGCTGCCCCGGACCTGAGCGAGGCCATCGGCCAGCGCGACCGTGCCATGCTCGAAGTGCTCTACGCCTGCGGTCTGCGGGTCACCGAACTGATCAGCCTGACCCTGGAGCAGGTCAATCTGCGCCAGGGCGTGTTGCGGGTCATGGGCAAGGGCAGCAAGGAGCGGCTGGTACCCATGGGCGAGGAGGCGATTGTCTGGGTCGAGCGTTATATGCGCGACGCCCGCGTCGAACTGCTCGGCGGACGCCCCAGCGATGTGCTGTTTCCCAGCCTGCGCGGCGAGCAGATGACCCGCCAGACCTTCTGGCACCGGATCAAGCACCAGGCCAAGGTCGCCGGGATCGGTAAATCGTTGTCGCCGCACACCTTGCGCCATGCCTTTGCCACGCACCTGCTCAACCATGGCGCCGACCTGCGGGTGGTGCAGATGTTGCTCGGTCACAGCGACCTGTCGACCACGCAGATCTACACCCATGTGGCCCGTGCGCGGTTGCAGGATATGCACGCCAAACACCACCCGCGCGGCTAAGCCACACAGGGGTTCGGCCCCGCCGGGCTTATGTGATAGGCTCTATTGGTTTGCAAAGCGGGCGCTTGAAACCGATCGGTTTTCCGGTGGTCGTATCAGCCTCGGCCCCTTTGCCCGCCTTCAGGAGTTCCCATGCGTTTGACCCCGATTTTCGCCGCTGCTGCCCTCGCCCTGGTCAGCTCCCTGGCCTTGGCCGACGACACCGCCGAACAGGCGATTCGCAAGAGCCTCGAGAGCCTTCAGCTGGAAACCCCGGTGGAGAGCATCAGCGCCAGCCCCCTGGCCGGCCTCTATGAAGTCCGGCTCAAGGGCAGCCGCGTGCTCTACGCCAGTGCCGACGGCCAGTTCGTCATGCAGGGCTACCTGTTCCAGCTCAAGGACGGCAAGCCGGTCAACCTCACCGAGAAAACCGAACGCCTGGGCGTGTCCAAGCTGATCAACGGTATTCCGGTGGCCGAAACCGTGGTCTACCCGGCCATCGGCGAAACCAAGTCGCATATCACCGTGTTCACCGACACCACCTGCCCGTACTGCCACAAGCTGCATGCCGAAGTGCCGGCGCTGAACAAGATGGGCATTGAAGTGCGCTACGTCGCGTTCCCGCGCCAGGGCCTCGGCTCGCCGGGCGACGAGCAGTTGCAGGCGGTCTGGTGCTCGGCCGACAAGAAAGCGGCGATGGACAAGATGGTCGAAGGCGATGACATCAAGGCCGCCAAGTGCGCCAACCCGGTTTCCAAGCAATTCGCCCTCGGTCAATCCATTGGTGTCAATGGCACGCCGGCAATTGTTTTGGCCGATGGTCAGGTAATTCCGGGCTACCAGCCGGCGGCACAAGTTGCCAAACTGGCACTGTCCGCCAAGTAATTCAGCCTCGTCATGTTCAACCTTTGACGAGCATGGCCCGCGGAACGGGGTTCCCGGGTCATCAATAGCGAGCCGCTGGCAGTCCAGCGGCTGTTTTCCACGGCCGACCTCGTGTCGGCCGTTTCATGGGGAGTTCAGAGTGAAACCGGTCAAAGTAGGCATCTGTGGGTTAGGTACCGTCGGTGGCGGCACCTTCAACGTACTTCAGCGTAACGCCGAGGAGATTGCCCGCCGTGCCGGGCGTGGAATCGAAGTGGCTCAAATTGCCATGCGTACGCCAAAGCCTCAGTTCCAGACCACCGGTATTGCGATTACCCACGATGTCTTCGAAGTGGCGAGCAACCCAGAAATCGATATCGTCATCGAACTGGTGGGCGGCTACACCGTTGCCCGCGAGCTGGTGCTCAGCGCCATCGAGAACGGCAAGCACGTGGTCACCGCCAACAAGGCGCTGATCGCCGTGCACGGTAACGAAATCTTCGCCAAGGCCCGTGAGAAAGGCGTGATCGTGGCGTTCGAAGCCGCCGTGGCCGGTGGTATCCCGGTGATCAAGGCGATTCGTGAAGGCCTCTCGGCCAACCGCATCAATTGGGTCGCCGGTATCATCAACGGCACCGGTAACTTCATCCTCACCGAAATGCGCGAGAAGGGCCGTACCTTCGAAGACGTTCTGGCCGAAGCCCAGGCCCTGGGTTACGCCGAAGCCGATCCGACCTTCGACGTCGAAGGCATCGATGCCGCGCACAAGCTGACGATCCTGGCTTCGATTGCTTTCGGTATCCCATTGCAATTCGACAAGGCCTACACCGAAGGCATCACCAAGCTGACCACCGCCGACGTCAACTACGCCGAAGCCCTGGGTTATCGCATCAAGCACCTGGGCGTGGCCCGGAGCACAGCCGCCGGTATCGAGTTGCGCGTGCACCCGACGCTGATCCCGGCCGACCGCCTGCTCGCCAACGTCAACGGCGTGATGAACGCGGTGATGGTCAACGGCGATGCCGCAGGTTCGACCCTGTTCTACGGCGCCGGTGCTGGCATGGAACCGACCGCCTCATCGGTTATCGCCGACCTGGTGGATGTGGTTCGCGCCATGACCAGCGACCCGGAAAACCGTGTACCGCACCTGGCCTTCCAGCCGGATTCGCTGTCGGCCCACCCGATCCTGCCGATCGAAGAGTGCGAAAGCGCCTACTACCTGCGCATCCAGGCCAAGGACCATCCGGGCGTGCTGGCCCAGGTCGCGAGCATCCTGTCGGAGCGCGGCATCAATATTGAATCGATCATGCAGAAGGAAGTCGAAGAACACGACGGCCTGGTACCGATGATCCTGCTGACCCACCGCGTGCGGGAACAGCATATCAACGACGCCATTGCGGCGCTGGAGGCCCTGCAAGGCGTGGTCGGCCCAGTCGTGCGGATCCGTGTCGAGCACTTGAACTAAGCCGGCGCTGCCGATCAAGAGGAATTTTTCATGCGTTACATCAGTACCCGCGGCCAGGCACCGGCCCTGAACTTCGAAGACGTGCTGTTGGCGGGCCTCGCCAGCGACGGCGGCCTCTATGTGCCGGAAAACCTGCCACGTTTCACCCAGGAAGAAATCGCTTCCTGGGCCGGCCTGCCGTATCACGAGCTGGCGTTCCGGGTCATGCGCCCGTTCGTCACCGGCAGCATTCCGGATGCCGACTTCAAGAAGATTCTCGAAGAGACTTACGGCGCTTTCTCCCACGGCGCCGTGGCACCGTTGCGCCAACTGAACGGCAACGAATGGGTGCTGGAGCTGTTCCACGGCCCGACCCTGGCGTTCAAGGACTTCGCCCTGCAACTGCTCGGTCGCCTGCTCGACTACGTGCTGGCCAAACGTGGCGAGCGCGTGGTGATCGTCGGCGCCACCTCCGGTGACACCGGTTCGGCCGCCATCGAAGGCTGCAAGCATTGCGAGAACGTCGACATCTTCATCCTCCACCCGCACAAGCGGGTGTCCGAGGTGCAGCGCCGGCAGATGACCACCCTGTTCGGCGACAACATCCACAACATCGCCATCGAAGGCAACTTCGACGACTGCCAGGAAATGGTCAAGAACAGCTTCGCCGACCAGAGCTTCCTCAAGGGCACGCGCCTGGTGGCGGTGAACTCGATCAACTGGGCGCGGATCATGGCCCAGATCGTCTACTACTTCCACGCGGCCCTGCAGTTGGGCGGCCCGGCCCGTTCGGTGGCGTTCTCGGTGCCGACCGGCAACTTCGGCGATATCTTCGCCGGTTACCTGGCGCGCAACATGGGCCTGCCGATCAGCCAGCTGATCGTCGCGACCAACCGCAACGACATCCTGCACCGCTTCATGAGCGGCAACCAGTACGTCAAGGACACCCTGCACGCGACCCTGTCGCCGTCCATGGACATCATGGTCTCGTCGAACTTCGAACGCCTGCTGTTCGACCTGCACGGGCGCAATGGCGCGGCCATCGCCGGGCTGATGGACACCTTCAAGCAAGGTGGCGGTTTCAGTGTCGACCAGGATCGCTGGAGCGAAGCGCGCAAGCTGTTCGACTCCCTCGCCGTGGACGATGCGCAAACCTGCGAAACCATCGCCGAAGTCTTCGCCCAGAGCGGTGAAGTCCTCGATCCGCACACCGCAATCGGCGTGCGTGCGGCCCGCGAGTGCCGCCGCAGCCCGGACACCCCGATGGTGATCCTGGGGACCGCGCATCCGGTCAAGTTCCCTGAGGCAGTGGAGAAGGCAGGCGTAGGAAAAGCACTCGAACTACCTGCGCACCTTTCCGATTTGTTTGAACGAGATGAGCGTTGCACCGTCTTGGCCAATGACTTGAAAGTCGTCCAGGCCTTTGTCAGCCAGCATGGTAACCGTGGTAAGCCGCTCTGACAGACTAGAACGGTCACACATTAAAGCCCGCCCCTTGGCGGGCTTTATCGTTTTCGCATGTCAAACTTGCCTTGTTTTTTTGCCATTTCCTGAAATGGACCGAAGGGGGCAGGTAGTTCGTCATGGTGTTTTTGGGTCGATCCATACAATCCGTTCTGACCAGTCTGTGCGGGTGGCTGCTGCTGTGCGTGCCCCTCAGTGGGATGGCGGCCCAGGGCCTGCCGTTCAGCCTGCCGCCTTCGTTCGTCGAGGTCGACCGCCTGCACCTGAGCCCGGAGGAGGAGCAATGGCTGGGGCCCGAACGGACCTTGCGGGTGGGGATTTCGGTCGCCGACTATGAGCCCGTCGATATCACCAACGATCGCAACCGCTACCAGGGCATCAGTGCCGACTACGTGGGGTTGATCCGCGATCGCCTGGGGGTGGGGGTCGAGGTCCTCGGCTTCGGCGAGCGCGACCAGGCCGTCGACGCGTTGCGCAACGGACAGATCGATATTCTCACCAGTGCCAACGGCTACGAGCGCGGCGTGCCCGGGCTGACGTTCTCCAGCGACTATATGCCGGACCGTTCGGTGATCGTCGGTCGCGCCGGCGGTCATGACTTTCACGACCTGAGCGGCAAGAAGGTGGTACTGCTCGACGGTTACGCCGATGCCCAGGTGGTACACGCGACCTACCCGCAGAGCGAGATCATCCTTGCCCCGACCCTCTACAGTGCCCTGGAAGCCCTGTCCCAGGGCGAGGTCGAGGCGTTTATCGGCAACGAGGTGATTGTCCGCGCCTACAAGAGCCTGCGGCCCTACATGGGCGTGCACATCAAGGACAAGAGCGACCTGCCGCCGATTGGCTTCGCCTTTGCCACGCGCCAGTCCGATCACGTGCTCAGCGCCCTGGTGGAGCGGGTCCTGGACAATACCGACAACGCCACGCGGCGGGAGATTCTCGCCCGCTGGACCACCGGCTTCGGTTCGGACATCGCCCAGCAGCGCATCAGTCTCACCGCCGCGGAGCTGGCCTGGATCGACCAGCATCCGCTGGTCTCGGTGGTCGCCCAGCCGTATCCGCCGCATATCTACAAGGACGGCCATAACCGCTGGGTCGGTCTCAACCCGGACCTGCTGTCGCGCATTTCGCGCATGACCGGCCTGCAGTTCGAGTTCCGCGAAACCGGCTCCACCGCCGAAAGCGTCGATCTGCTTCACGACGGCAAGGCGTTGATGAGCACGACACTGGCCGAAAGTGTCGAGCGCAAGACCTTCCTGAACTTCACCTATGCCTTTGGCGGCAGCGCCTGGGTGTTCGTGGTGCGCGTACACGACTCGCCCCTCGGCTCGCTCTCGCAGTTGTCCGGGCGGGTGCTGGTGATGCCGGAGAAACATGCGCTGGAGCCGATGATCCGCAAGAACTACCCGGATATCGAACTGATCACGGTGAAGACGCCGGAGGAGGCCAGGGCGATGGTCGAGCGCGGCGAGGCGACCGCGACGATCCAGAGCGATACGCGGGCCTACCTGTATCCGCCGGGACGACTGAAGGTCGGGCGCAGTGTCGAAGGGCTCTGGTCGGCGGACAGTTTCTCGGTGGTCAAGACCGAGCCGGAGCTGCTCAGTATCCTGAACAAGGCCCTGGAGGCGTTTCCCGTGGCCGAACTGCGCGCGCTGCGGATCAAATGGCATGGTGCCATCGGTGTGGCGCCGATGCGTCCGGTCTGGGAGCGGGTACCACGCTGGGTCTATGGCCTGACGGCGGTGATGATCCTGCTGGGGGGGGTGTCCCTGGCCTGGAACCGCCGGCTGAACATCCAGATTCGCCAGCGCCGCCGGGCCGAACAGGAACTCAGCGATCAACTGGCCTTCCAGCGTGCCTTGCTCGACGGTATTCCCAACCCGATTTTCGTGCGCGACCTGGACGGTCGCCTGATGACCTGCAATCGCAGTTACGAGGAGCGTCTTTCCACCACGCTGGAACAAGTCCAGGGTCGGCGGATCACCGAAGTGGATATCTTGCCCCAGGCCACCGCGGAGCAACTGCATGCCGAATTTCTTCTGCTGTTCGAGACCCAGCAGCCGCAGTTCGAGGACCGTCAGCTCGACTTTGCCAGCGGCCGGATCGATATCTATCAGTGGATGGTGCCGTTCTACTCGGCGGAGGCGCAGTTGCAGGGACTGCTCGGTGGTTGGATCGATATCACCGAGCGCAAACAGCTCGAGGCCCAACTGATGGAAGCGCGCCAGCAGGCGGAGCAGGCCAACCAGGCCAAGAGCGCGTTCCTGGCCACCATGAGTCATGAGATTCGCACCCCCATGGTGGCCATCATCGGCCTGCTCGAACTCGAGCGTGAGCAGGCCCGGGCCAATGGACAGGAGCTCTCCCAGGCGTTGCAGGTGGCGTATCAGTCGGCGCAGGAACTGACGGCCTTGATCGGCGACAGCCTCGATCTGGCCAAGATCGAGGCCGGTGGCATGCACCTGGCCTTGCGCGCCGGTTCCCTGGTCGGGCTTCTGGAAAGCGTGCTGCAACTGTTCGAGGCCGCGGCGCGGGGCAAGGGCATTGAGCTGAGCCTGGAGGTGGAACCGGGGCTGGCGGGGGATTACTGGTTCGACCCGCTGCGTTTGCGCCAGGTGTTGAACAACCTGATCGGCAATGCGCTGAAATTCACCGCCGAGGGTTTTGTGCACATCCGCGTGGGCAGTGTGTCGTGCACCGCGGACCAGGAAACCCTGCGCATCAGCATCGAAGACAGCGGCAAGGGGATCGGCCTCGAACAGCAGAAGACGCTCTTCGCGCCCTTTGTCCAGATCCGTGGTCAAGCCGATGAAGAATATGGCGGCACGGGCCTGGGCTTGAGTATCTGCAAGCAACTGGTGGAGTTGATGGGTGGCAGCATCGTCTTGTTGAGCCGGCCGGGAGAAGGCACACGGGTGCGTATCGAGCTGGCGCTCAAGCCCGTGGAGCCGACGGCGCCCATGCCTGCCGCAGAGGAGGAGTCCAGGCCTCGGCTGGCCTCGCTCAAGGTGTTGATTGTCGACGACCTCTCCGCCAACTGCCTGGTGCTCAAGCAGCAGTTGAGCTTTCTCGGCCAGCAGGTCGTCGCCTGTCAGAGTGGCGAGGCGGCGTTGCAGGCCTTGCAGCAGGAAGCGTTTGATCTGGTGATCACCGACTGCAATATGCCGGACATGAGCGGTTATGCGCTGGCCGAGGCGATACGTCGGAGCGAGGCCGAGGAGCAACGACCGTCTTGCCCGGTGGTCGGTTGTACGGCCAATGCCATGAGCGACGAACGCCAGCGCTGCCTGCAGGCGGGCATGACCGAACTGCTGGTCAAGCCGGTCTCCCTGGACGAGCTGGCGCAACTGCTGGCGAGCATCGTGCCCGAGCGTTCCTTTGATATTCAGGCCCTGAGCGCCATGACCTGTGCCAACGCCGAGGTCATGCGCCGCATGTTGCTGGAGCTGCGCAAGAACCTAGAACAGGAGCGCGGGGCGCTGGAGGTCGCGGCCGAGTTGCACAACTGGGAAGGCCTGGCGGTGGCGGTCCATCGGCTCAAGGGCATCGCCTGCCTGATCGACGCCATCGCCCTGGCGCATGCCTGCGCCGACCTCGACAGCTGCGTGCGACTCAAGTCCAACGAACGGGTGGCTGCGGACTGGCAGGCACTCAAGCAGGCCATCGAACGGGTACTGGAGGATATCGAGCCGCATCTGCAGGCGGATATTCCGGCATTTTAGGACTTGTCCTATGGGGGGCGGGTGAGTCGGTTGATTAACATCGAGGGTCATTGCGGACCACGACCGCCTCATTTTGTGGAGACCCTCGATGCGCGCACTCAAAGTCCTGATTCTTGAAGACAACTCCTTTCAACTGATGGCCCTGCACCAGATGCTCAATGCCACCGGCGTCTTTGATGTGCTGACGGCGGAAAACGTCGAGAGTGCCCGCCAGTCGCTGGCCAATCGCGGCCCTATCGATGTGGCCATTTGCGATCTGCAGTTGGAGGCGGGCGATGGCCTGGAGTTGATTCGTTCCCTGGCCGAGGGGCGGGAGGCGCAGGCGCTGATTATCCTCAGCAGTGCCGAGCAGGAGGTGCTCGAGGGGGCGGCGCATATGGCCCGCCAGCAGGGGCTGCATGTCCTCGGCTGCCTGCGCAAGCCGGCGTCGGCCGCGGCCCTGGCGGACTTGTTGGCGAGCTACCAGCAACGGTTCGCCCGGCAGCGTCCCGGCCTGCCGCTGGCCCAGGTCTGTGAGCTGCTGTCGCTGCACGAACTCCAGGCCTGCGCCGGGGCTTCGGCCATCGAAAAATATGCGACCGCGCACTTTCAGCCCAAGCTGACCCATGATGGTCGAGTCGCCGGGGTCGAGGTGCTACCGCGCTGGCAGCACCCGGAACAAGGCCTGTTGCTGCCCGGCAGTTTCATGCCGGTGCTGGAGTACGCCGGGCTGGCGCAGACGCTGATCTGGCAGGTACTGGAGCTGGCCGTGAGCCTGTCGGCCGAGGTGCGTTTCGCCACGGATGAGGCCTTGCCGGTCGCGGTGAGCATCCCGGGGAGCCTGCTGGAGCAGTTGGACTTCGCCGAGTGGTTGAAGGCTTTGCTGGAGCGCTTCGAGCTGCCCGCCGAGCGCTTGACCCTTGAGGTCCTGGAAAGCGCCGAGTCCAGCAGCAGCGTTGCGCTGACTGAAGGCTTGCTGAGGTTACGCATGCTGGGCTGCCAGTTGTCCGTCGGCGATTTCGGCCTGGGCGGCGGCAGCCTGCAGCGCCTGCTCGAACTGCCCTTCACCGAGCTGAAGATCACCGCGCCCTTCGTGGCCGGGATGGCGGCTGACTCACGCAAGTCGGCCATTGTCGCCGGGGCCTTGCGCATGGCGCGGGGCATGAACTTGCAGGTGGTACTTAGCGGGATCGAGAGCGAAAGCGACTACCAGGCCATCATGGCCCTGGGCGATTCGCTGGTTCAGGGGGACTTCGTCGCCGTGTCCATGAGCCGCGCCGAACTGTTGTGCTGGCTTGAAGTGGCGGGGTTCGGCCCGGTCTACCCGTTGTCCGGGCCTCTGAAACACGCCGCCCTGCACAGCGTCAACCTGTAGCGGCCGAGCTCATTCAGGCCAGGCCATGTTCCTGCAGGTAGAGAAACAACGCGGCATCGTTGGACAGGCCGAGCTTGCGCATAGCGCTGACTTTCTGCGCACTCACCGTTTGCTTGCTGCGGCACAGCTGCGTGGCGATTTCACCGACGGTACGTCCGGCCGCCAGCAGGCGTGTCACCTCCAGCTCCCGGGGTGACAGTTGTTCCTGGTCGCCCAGGCGGTGTTCGCCGACCTCGCCGGCCAGCGCCAGGGTCTGGCGAATCGAGTTGGCCACATAGGGCCGTCGGTGACGGACCTGGGCGATGGCCTCCGGCAGTTCGGCGGCCAGGCTGGCCTTGCTCAGCAGCCCCATGACCCCGAGATCGAGAATGGAGCGGAACAGACCTGCGTTGTTGAGCATGGTCACCACCACGACCGGCAGTTGCGGGTGTTGCCGGGTCACGCTTTCAAGCATGCGCAGACCGTCGCTCTGCTGTTCGACCGGCATCATGAAATCGGTGACCAGTACCTCGCAGGCACAGCGTTGCAGAAGCTCAAGCAAGTCCTGCGGCGAGCTGGCTTCGCCGACCACGCTCAGTCCGGGATCGCACTCTAGGACGGCGCGCAGGCCGATCAGGAAAATCGGATGATCGTCCGCGAGGATGATGCGCAAGGGCGGTCGGGACGACGCATTGGCTTGTTTTATCTCTGTCATCTTTCTCGTTCATGCTCGCAATGGAACGTCAGGCGCAGCGGCTTGACGCCGGGTTTCTATCGATATCAGCTTAGCTGGCTGGACGAACTTTCTTCTCTGACTGGCGGTCAGTGACTATAAGGCCCTTGGTTTTTTTGATCTGTCGGGTTCTGACTATTGAGTGGTGATCGAGATGGAAAGTATCAGTCTGTTGCTGAATGAATCATTGAGGCCTTATCCCGTGACCCTGGCGCCGTCGGGGAGTCACGGTGAGTGCCTGCTGACCGTGAGCAGCCGCACTGGTCTGATCCTGTTGACCCGTGAAGTCAGCCAAGCGCAACTCAACGACAAGCGCTTGTTGACCGATGTGGTCGATGGGCTGCATCGCGATCTGCGCATTGCCGAAGGGCGCCTGGAACCCTGCGTGATCGCGGCCTTGCGTCACGCGGCCGAGGACAAGATGTTCCGTTTGGCTCGCGTGTAAAGTTTTTGGGAACCTTTTTTCCGAAAGGGTTGTCACATTTATAACGGCAGGATCAAGCATTGTGCTCCGGTGCTTGTGGCTTGTCGTACTGGTCTTTATAGGCCACGTTTAACCCCGAGTCGTTTCCCCACTTCTCGGGGTTTCTTTTGCCTGGCGTTTGTCACTGGTCCTCGGGTGCCAGGAAAAACTGCCTGGCGTCTTCCCGATAGCTGTCCCGTTGTTGCGGGTCGAGCCACTGCACATAGAAATCGAGTAACTGATGCTGGCGCACTTCGCGCAGGATCTGGTTGATGTGCGCGATGGCCGTGCGCCCCTGCGCCGTGTCCGAGCAACCGACGCGGATGAACTGGTACTGGGCGGTGCCCTTGAGCCGATAGAACGCCAGGCCCTCGGCGGCGATACCTTGTTGCTGGGCCAGGTAGCGGACTTCCGGCCAGTAGCCGAGTAGCGCGGTCAAGCGTCCGAGACGCTGCATTTGCAGCAGGTTGCCGAGGGCGTCGTTGCCGTAATGCGGCGTCAGGTGGGTCGCGGCTGTCCGTTGCAACAGATCGTCGATCGACTGGCCGTAGCTGCGTCCGGCGACAATCCCCAGTTTGAGCTGGTCGCTGGCCAGCAGGGCGGCGAGGTCGACCTCACCGTTCTGGACAAACGGCTCGATCAGCCGGCGATCCTCCTGGCGCACCACCAGCCCGTTGCTGGCCAGGCCGAGGCTGGGAATCGAGAAGACAATTTTCTTGGTTCGCTCCGCGGTCCAGAGCAGCACCGGGTCGCAGGTGAACGAAGGCTCGGCGAGCATCTGCATGGCCCGCGCGCGGTTGACCCGGAAGGACGTGTGCTCGTACTCGGGCATGGCGGCGGCCAACAACTGGCGCAGTTGGTCGATGGCGCCCTGGCCTTTTTGCGGGCCATCGAAAATGGTCAGCGGCGGCAAGTCCCGCAACAGCCAGATCAGCGTGTCCTTGGCCTCGGCGCCGGTTGGCAGGGCGCAAGCCAGCATCGCCAGCAGGGCGAGGGCAGGCCGTCGACAAAGCACGCGTTGCCAGAGAAATCGAGGACTCATGAGGTCCATACCTTCTGCGCAGTCAGGTCAAAGTCTTGCCACCACGGCACCCTAGATAGCGCCACTGTCGCGCAAGCGGGCAATCTGCGCGGCGTCATAACCGAGGCTAGCCAATATTGGGGTGTTGTGCTCGCCCAGTTCCGGCCCCACCCATTCGCTGGAGCCCGGTGTCTCCGACAGTTTTGGCACAATCCCCGGCATCTTGAAAGCCTTGCCGTCGGGCAGCTTGGCCTGGATAAACATTTCCCGGGCGAGAAACTGCGGGTCGCTGAACATGTCTTCGGCGCTGTAGATCCGGCTGGCCGGCACCTCGGCCTGGTTCAGGGTGGCGAGCACCGCGTCCAGCGACTGGCTGTTCACCCAGCGATCAATGACGCCATAGAGCTCGTCACGCCGGCTGTCGCGGCCATCATTGCTGGTCAGCACCGGGTCGTCCGCCAGGTCGTTGCGGCCGATGGCCTGCATGAAACGCTTGAAGATCGCGTCGCCATTGGCACCGATCTGCACATGCTTGCCATCGGCTGTGGTGTGGATCGAAGAGGGGGTGATCCCCGGCATGATGTTGCCGGTGCGCTCGCGGATAAAGCCGAACACGTCGAACTCCGGGACCATGCTTTCCATCATGGCGAAAATCGCCTCGTACAAGGCCACGTCCACCACCTGGCCATTGCCGCCGTTGACTTCGCGATGACGAAGGGCCATGAGCGCGCCGATCACGCCCCACAGCGCGGCAATCGAGTCACCGATGGAAATCCCGGTGCGCACCGGTGGGCGGTCCTCGAAACCGGTGATATAGCGCAAGCCGCCCATGGACTCGCCGACCGCGCCGAAGCCCGGTTGATCCTTCATCGGTCCGGTCTGGCCGAAACCCGACAGGCGCACCATCACCAGCTTGGGGTTCAGCGCGTGCAGGGTTTCCCAACTCAGGCCGAGCTTTTCCAGCACGCCGGGGCGGAAGTTCTCGATCAGGATGTCCGCGTCGCTCAGCAACTGCTTGAGGATGGCCAGGCCGTCCGGGTGCTTCAGGTTCAGGGTCAGGGATTGCTTGTTGCGCGCCTGGACAAACCACCACAGCGAGGTGCCCTCGTAGAGCTTGCGCCATTTGCGCAGCGGGTCGCCGCCGTCCGGCGATTCGACCTTGATCACATCTGCGCCGAATTCGGCGCAGATACGTGAGGCGAAAGGACCGGCGATCAGGGTACCGAGCTCAATGACCTTCAGGCCGGAAAGGGGTTTGGCGGTGAGCGGCATGGCGGATCCTGTAGGGCAACACGGGGGCAATAGAGCCTTTTATCATGGCTGGCCTGATCCGCATAACTGCGAGCAGTCGTTGCTTGCCCTGCGTATCGGTTAGACTGGCCGCCTTTCCTCGTCCTTAGAAGCCCTGTTCATGGCCCAGCCGTCCACGACCTACAAATTCAACCTGAACCTCACCGACCTGGATCGCGGGGTCTACGAGAGCGTCAACCAGACCATCGCCCGCCACCCGTCGGAAACCGAGGAGCGCATGACCGTGCGTCTGCTGGCCTACGCCTTCTGGTACAACGAGCTGCTGGCCTTTGGTCGGGGTCTGTCGGAAGTGGATGAACCGGCACTGTGGGAAAAAAGCCTGGATGATCGTGTGCTGCACTGGATCGAAGTCGGCCAGCCGGACGCCGATCGCCTGACCTGGTGTTCCCGTCGCACCGAGCGCACCAGCCTGCTGGCCTACGGCAGCCTGCGGGTCTGGCAGACCAAGGTGGTCGACGCGGTGAAGAACCTGAAGAACGTGCATATCGCCGCCGTGCCCCAGGAAATCCTAGAGACCCTGGCCAAGGACATGCCCCGGGTGATCAAGTGGGACGTGATGATCAGCGAAGGCACGATCTTCGTCACCGACGATCGTGGCCAGCATGAAGTCCAGCTGGAATGGCTGATGGGCGAGCGCGGTTAATTATTCCCATGCGTATCGAACCCCGCCCGCTGCCCGCCACACTGCCGTTTCTCGGTGATCTGCCGCCATTGTTGACCCGTCTCTATGCCGCGCGTGGCGTGGTCTCCCAGGGCGAGTTGGACAAGAGCCTGGCGCGGCTGATTCCCTTCCAGCAACTCAAGGGCATCGACGCGGCGGTGGACCTGCTGGTGACGGCGCTGGAGCAGCGCCAGCGGATCCTTATCGTCGGCGACTTCGATGCCGACGGTGCCACCGCCAGCACGGTCGGGGTACTGGGCCTGCGTCTGCTGGGGGCGGCGCATGTCGATTACCTGGTGCCGAACCGCTTTGAATACGGCTATGGCCTGACCCCGGAAATCGTCGCCGTGGCCTTGCAGCGCGAGCCGCAGTTGCTGATCACCGTGGACAACGGGATTTCCAGTATCGAGGGTGTGCAGGCGGCGAAAGCAGCGGGGCTCAAGGTGCTGGTCACCGACCACCACTTGCCGGGGACTGAATTGCCGGCGGCCGATGCCATCGTCAACCCGAACCAGCCGGGCTGCGAGTTTCCGAGCAAGGCCCTGGCCGGCGTCGGGGTGATTTTCTACGTGCTGATGGCCTTGCGTGCGCGTTTGCGCAGTCTGGGCCATTACGCCAGCGCGCCGCAGCCGAATATTGGCGAACTGCTCGATCTGGTGGCGCTGGGCAGCGTCGCCGACGTAGTGCCGCTGGATGCCAACAACCGCATCCTGGTGCACCAGGGCCTCGAACGGATTCGCGCCGGGCGTGCGCGGCCGGGGCTCAAGGCGATCCTGGAGGTGGCCAAGCGTGACCATTCGCGCCTGACCTCCACTGACCTGGGGTTTATCCTCGGCCCGCGTCTGAACGCGGCGGGGCGTCTGGATGACATGAGCCTGGGTATCGAATGCCTGCTCTGCGAAGACCCGGCCCTGGCCCTGGAAATGGCCAGCCAGCTCGATGACATGAACAAGGATCGCAAGTCCATCGAACAGGGCATGCAGCGCGAAGCGCTGGCCCAGCTCAAGGACCTGCCGCTGGAATCGATGCCGTTCGGCCTGTGCTTGTTCGAGCCGGACTGGCACCAGGGGGTGATCGGGATTCTCGCCTCGCGCATGAAAGAGCGTTATCACCGTCCGACCATCGCCTTTGCCGATGCCGGCGATGGCATGCTCAAGGGCTCCGGTCGTTCGGTGCCGGGCTTCCATATTCGCGATGCCTTGAGCGTGGTGGCGGCGCAATACCCGGACCTGATGGGCAAGTACGGCGGTCACGCCATGGCGGCGGGGTTGAGCCTGCCGCAGGAAAATTTCCCGTTGTTTGCTGAAGCTTTTGATGCGGAAGTGCGCCGTCAGCTGTCGGAAGACGACCTGACCGGACGCTTGCAGACCGATGGTTCGCTGGCCATCGAGGAGTTCAACCTGGAACTGGCCCGGGCGCTGCGCAATGCCGGTCCCTGGGGCCAGCATTTCCCCGAGCCGCTGTTCCATGGCGTGTTCCAACTGGTGGAAAAACGCATCGTCGGTGAGCGCCACCTGAAGGTGGTGCTGAAAAGCGAATGCGGCTCGCTGAAGCTCGATGGCATCGCTTTTGGCATCGACCCTGAGATGTGGACCAATGCGCGGGTCGACTGGGTGGAGCTGGCCTACAAGCTCGACCTCAACGAATTCCGTGGCAAGGAAAGCGTGCAGTTGATGATTGCCCATATCGAACCGCGCTGAGACCCTTGGGCGCCGGCACGCCGGCGCCCAAGGGCGATCCTGCCGGTTTAAATCCGCTGAACCCTCCCGCCTGTGCCGTTGTCGACTAGGCTGTAAGCACTGTCTGAATGGTCTTGTGACGTCGTCCTGTTTTTTACCCGCTGGGGGGCGGTTCTCCACCACTCTTGTCACTTGCCGACGTTCTAACAGAACCCTGGAGCCAGCCCACTTGATTTGAGAGGTGCCCCATGAGTCTGCTGCTCGAACCCTATACCCTTCGTCAATTGACCCTGCTCAACCGCATCGCGGTCTCGCCCATGTGCCAGTACTCCAGCGTCGATGGCCTGGCCAATGACTGGCATCTGGTCCACCTGGGCAGCCGGGCGGTGGGCGGGGCCGGGTTGATTTTCACCGAAGCCACCGCTGTCACCGCCGATGGCCGGATCACCGCCCAGGACCTGGGTCTGTGGAATGACGAACAGATCGAACCGCTGCAACGCATCACCCGGTTTATCACCGCCCAGGGCGCGGTAGCGGGGATCCAGCTGGCCCATGCCGGGCGCAAGGCCAGTACCCATCGGCCCTGGCTGGGCAAGCATGGCAGCGTCAAGCCCGAGGACGGCGGCTGGACCCCGGTCGGCCCATCGTCGATTGCCTTCGATCCGCAGCACACCCCGCCTGTACAACTGGATGAGAGCCAGATCGCCGAGGTCATCGAGGCCTTTGTCGTGGCCGCCAAACGGGCGCTGGTCGCTGGTTTCAAGGTGGTCGAAATACATGCGGCCCATGGTTATCTGTTGCACCAGTTTCTGTCGCCCTTGAGCAATCAGCGCCGCGACCAATACGGTGGCTCCTTCGAAAATCGGATCCGCCTGGTCTTGCAGGTAACTGAAGCGGTGCGCGCGGTCTGGCCTGACGAGTTGCCGTTGTTTGTACGGGTGTCGGCTACTGACTGGGTGGAAGATGGCTGGAACCCTGATGAGACGGTGGAACTGGCGCGGCGCTTGAAGGCCCTTGGCGTCGACCTGATCGACGTGTCCTCCGGTGGCACCGCCGCCAATGCGGAAATTCCTACAGGACCTGGTTACCAGACCCGTTTCGCCGAGCGCGTGCGCAAGGAGTCCGGCATCGCCACCGGGACCGTCGGATTGATTACCGAACCGGCCCAGGCCGAGCACATCCTGCGCACTTGCCAGGCCGATATCATCCTTCTGGCCCGCGAATTGTTGCGTGACCCTTACTGGCCGTTGCACGCCGATGATGACCTGGGCGGGCGCAAGGCGACCTGGCCGGCGCAGTATCAGCGTGCGACCCATCGCGATCAGCCGATTCATGAATCGGATTTGCGTGATTGAGGGTTGGACGCTTGCCGTAAGACGTTTGAGCGAATAAGGTCGGTTTCATGAACTCACACCTGAACATCTCGATTATTCCCACCCTCGATCCGAGGGTGGGTTGACGCGTGTTCTGAAAACACCCGAAACCCGCCCACCGAGGCGGGTTTTTTCTGGCCGCCTCCCTGGGTTACCGGACATCAAAAGGAGATTGAAATGTCGCAACCTGAAACCCGTAGCCCTGGCGATGCTGTTCCGACCCTGCACCTGGTCTGTGGAAAGATCGGTTCAGGCAAATCGACGCTGGCGCAACATTTGGCAACGACACCCTCGACGGTGTTGATCAGCGAGGATGCCTGGCTTGCGCGGCTGTATCCGGGAGAAATCAGCGAGATCACCGACTACGTGCGTTGCGCCACCCGCTTGCGCGGGGCCTTGGCCGGGCATCTTGTTGCACTACTGAAAGCGGGGCTCTCGGTGGTCCTCGATTTTCCGTCCAATACCGTGGCCAGCCGGCTTTGGGCCCGGTCGGTCTTTGAAAGCGCGGGCGTTGCCCATCGACTGCATTTTCTCGATGTGGGCGATGACGTGTGCAAGGCGCGTCTGAAGGCCCGCAATGAAACGGGCGATCACCCGTTCAAGACCACCGAGGCCGAGTTCGAGGTGATTTCCCGTTATTTCGAAGCGCCGGTGGTGGAGGAAGCATTTGAGGTGGTGCGGTATGAATGAGCCCGCTCGGAGGACATTCACCTGTATTTCGACTGACATCATTAGGATGCCAGTGAGGCTGCCTTGCACAGTTAAGGAGATTTTCCTTCTGGAAATTTCGAAATGATCTTAGGTGAATTCGGATTGTTCCTACCCTTAGGCTAAGTCTGAGGCGGTTTGTCCAGGCGATTCCGGTCCTGTCACAGAGGGAAGGCGTCCATGTCAAAGCAGCGAAGTATCTTCGGTTTCATGCTGTTTCTCTGGACCTTCAGGGCCGCACCCAGACCCAGGGTGCGCAAGTTCAGCGATGAGGAACTGCAACTGGTGGCGCGTTATCGCGCGTTGTCGGAAGCGGACCGCAATGCGATGTGCTGCCTGTTGAATGTGATGGAGAATGTTTCGCGGTTTTGAAGCCTGTACGGCGGGCTTGTCAGACAAAATGATCCTTATAAAGATCACAGATAGCCTTGATGATCCTTATAAAGATCATTTTGCCTGTGGTACTGCGCTTGTTCGTTTTGCAACGCTGGGCGAGGCCGCCCAGCGTGTTTTTCCCTACCGTGTCACCCAGGCTTGCCGTTACCGGCTGATCTTCCAGGCATCCCCCGCCGGCGCCGTGCCACGGTCATAGGGTTTGCCCAGCCACATATAGAGCAGGCCGAGACCGATGACGATGGCGGTGCTCAGGACCATGGCGTAGTTGATGTACCACGCCGCATCCGGGGTGCGCGGCCAGGCCATGTTGACAATGGCGCCGACGCCGTAGACCAGCGCGCCGATATTCACCGGCAGGCCCCAGGCACCCAGGGTGAACTTGCCGCTGGGTTTCCAGCCGCGCGCCCGGGCGAACAGGGCGGCCAGCACGATCATCTGGAACGCCAGGTAGATGCCAATGGCGGCGAAGCTGACGATGGTCGCCACCGCATCCTGCAGAAAGAAACCGAGGGCGATGATCAGCGCCGGCAGTATGCCGGAGACGAACAGCGCCGATACCGGCACCTGGGTCGTCGGCGAAAGCCGCTTGAGCAGGCTGCTGCCGATGACCATTTCATCCCGGGCGTAGGAATACAGTAGGCGACTGGCGGCCGCTTGCAGGCTGATGACGCAGGAGATGAAGGAAATCATCACCACGCCCATCACCACTTTCGAACCAACGCTGCCGAAGGCATTGTTGAGGATGGTGGTCACCGGGTCCTTGTCGGTGCCATTGATCACCGCCTGCATGTCCGGCACGGCGAGGATCAGTGCCAGGCAAGCGAACATCGCTGCGATGCCGCCGATGTAGATGGTCATGCGCATGGCCACCGGGATCTGCTTGCTCGGGTTCGGGGTTTCCTCGGCCACATCGCCGCAGGCTTCGAAACCGTAGTAGAGGAACATGCCGGCCAGGGACGCGGTGAGGAATGCCGGCAGGTAGGAGCCGTCGACGCGGATATCGAAGGTGTTGAACAGCACGCTGATCGGTTGATGGCGCTCGAACACCAGCAGGTAGACACCGACGATCACCGCGCCGACCAGTTCGCAGAGAAAGCCGAACATGGCGATGCGTGCCAGGACCTTGGTGCCGCTGAGGTTGACCAGGGTGGCGAACAGCGTCAGCACCAGGGCGATAACGATATTGGTGTTGTTGTTCGGCTCGAAACCGAGCATCGCCGCCAGGTAAGGACCGGCACCGACCGCAACGGCGGCAATGGTCACGCACAGGGCGATGGAGTAGATCCAGCCGACCATCCACGCCCAGCGTTTACCCACCAGGCGTCGGGCCCAGGGGTAGACGCCGCCGGAAATCGGGAACTGCGAGACCACTTCACCGAAGATCAGGCACACCAGCAGTTGTCCACAGCCCACCAGCAGGTAGGCCCAGAACATCGGCGGGCCGCCGGCGGCCAGGCACAGGCCGAACAGGGTGTAGACGCCGACCACCGGCGAGAGATAGGTAAAGCCCAGGGCGAAGTTTTCCCACAGGCTCATGCTGCGGTTGAAGTTCGAGGTATAGCCCAGTTTGCGCAGCTGTTCGGCATCGCTGTCGGCCGCTGCGCCGAGATGGGGTTGTGCACTCATGACGGTATTGCTCCGGAAAATCGGCAGATTTCAGGTGTCCGAAACCGTGGCCGGGCCATGACGGCCCGTCCCGGTTCGGTATTGTTGTGGTGGGTTTGTACTTAGTGCTTGAACATCACATGGCGCACGGTGGTGTAGTCTTCCAGCCCGTACATGGACATGTCCTTGCCATACCCGGACAGTTTCTGCCCGCCATGGGGCATTTCGCTGACCAGCATGAAGTGGGTGTTGACCCAGGTGCAGCCGTACTGCAGACGGGCCGCCAGGCGGTGGGCGCGACCGACGTCGGCGGTCCATACCGACGATGCCAGGCCGTAATCCGAATCGTTGGCCCAACCCAGTACCTGGGCTTCATCGTCGAACTTCGTCACCGACACCACCGGCCCGAACACCTCGCGGCGGACGATTTCGTCATCCTGCTGGGCATCGGCCAGGACCGTCGGTTCGAAGAAGAAGCCATTGCCGGGCACCGCCTTGCCACCGGTGACCAGGCGGATATGCGACTGGGCCAGTGCGCGCTCGACGAAGCCGGCCACGCGGTCACGGTGCTGCGCCGTGATCAGTGGGCCCAGTTCGGTTTCAGGATCGTCCTGCAGCCCATACTTGAGGGTGCTGACCGCCGCGCCGAGTCTCTCGACGAACTTCTCGTAGATCCCGGCCTGGGCGTAGACCCGGCAGGCGGCGGTGCAGTCCTGGCCGGCATTGTAGAAACCGAAGGTGCGGATACCCTCCACGGCGGCGTCGATATCGGCGTCGTCGAAGATGATCACCGGGGCCTTGCCGCCCAGCTCCATGTGCATGCGTTTGACGCTGTCGGCGGTGCTGGAAATGATGTGCGAGCCGGTGGCGATGGAGCCGGTCAGCGAGACCATGCGCACCTGCGGATGGGTCACCAGCGGATTGCCCACGGTCGGGCCGCGGCCGAAGACCAGGTTGAGCACGCCGGCCGGGAAGATGTCTGCGGCCAGTTCGGCCAGGCGCAGGGCGGTCAGCGGGGTCTGTTCCGAGGGCTTGAGTACCACGGTATTGCCGGCGGCCAGGGCCGGGGCGATTTTCCAGGCAACCATCATCAGCGGGTAGTTCCACGGTGCGATGGAGGCGATCACGCCCACCGGGTCGCGGCGGATCATCGAGGTGTGGCCGGGCAGGTATTCGCCCCCCGCCGAGCCGCTCATGCAGCGGCTGGCACCGGCGAAGAAACGGAACACGTCGGCGATGGCCGGGATCTCGTCGTTGAGGGCGGCGCTCAGGGGTTTGCCGCAGTTGTCCGATTCCAGTTTCGCCAGTTCCGGGCCATGGGCCTCGATGGCATCGGCCAGTTTCAGCAGCAGCAGGGAGCGGTCCTTCGGCGCGGTCTGCGACCAGCTGTCGAAGGCGGCCGCGGCGGCGCGCACGGCGGCGTCGACCTGGGCTTCGCTGGCTTCGTGGATATCCACCAGCACCCGGCCCAGGGACGGGTTGAACACGGATTGGGCCGGGCCTTCGCCGTTGACGAGCTGGCCGTTGATCAGCAGTTTGGTTTGCATGTGGGTGTCCTCATGACGCAATCAGATGTTTCGATAATCACCGAACCTTGTAGGAGCAGGGCTTGCCCGCGAAGGGGCCCTTGAGCCTTGCATCGCCTATCAGGACGCCATCGCCGGCAAGCCAGCTCCTACAGGTTCGGTGTTCATCCTTGGATATGGGTTATTTGCCACCACTGCCGGCCACGCTTTCGCCGCCGCGGGTCAGGTAGTAGGCGCCGAGAATCGGCAGCATCGTGACCATCATCACCAGCATGGCGACCACGTTGGTCACGGGCACATCCCGTGGCCGGCTGAGCTGGTTGAGCAGCCAGATCGGCAAGGTGCGCTCATGCCCGGCGGTGAAGGTGGTGACGATGATCTCGTCGAACGACAAGGCAAATGCCAGCATGCCACCGGCCAGCAACGCCGAGCCGAGGTTCGGCAGGACGATGTAGCGGAAGGTCTGCCAACCGTCAGCCCCCAGGTCCATCGAGGCCTCGATCAGACTGTGGGAGGTGCGCCGCAAGCGGGCGATGACGTTGTTGTAGACGATCACCACGCAGAAGGTCGCGTGGCCGACGATGATGGTGAACATCCCCGGCTCGATCCCCAGGGTCTTGAAGGTCGCGAGCAAGGCGATCCCGGTGATGATCCCCGGCAGGGCGATGGGCAGGATCAGCATCAGCGAGATGCCCTGCTTGCCGAAGAAGTCCCGGCGATACAGGGCGGCCGAAGCCAGGGTGCCGAGCAGCATGGCGATCAGCGTGGCAATCGCGGCGATCTGCAACGACAGCTTGATGGCTTCCAGTACATCCGGCCGGCCGAAGGCCACGCTGAACCACTTCAGGGTGAAGCCCTGGGGCGGAAAGCTGAAGGCCGCGTCTTCGGTGTTGAAGGCGTAGAGGAAGATGATCAGGATCGGGAAGTGCAGGAACACCAGCCCGCCCCAGGCCGCCAGGCGCAGGCCCAGGGAGGCCTTGTCGCCGTGTTGTTGTGCATTAGAGCGCATCGAAGGCCCCCAGGCGTTTGACGATGGACAGGTAGACGGCGATCAGCACGATCGGCACCAGGGTGAAGGCCGCCGCCATCGGCATGTTGCCGATGGCCCCCTGCTGGGCGTAGACCATGCTGCCGACGAAGTAGCCGGGCGGGCCGATCAGTTGCGGCACGATAAAGTCGCCCAGGGTCAGCGAGAAGGTGAAGATCGACCCCGCCGCGATGCCCGGAATCGACAGCGGCAGGACCACCTGCATAAAGGTCTGGCGCGGCTTGGCACCGAGGTCCGCGGAGGCTTGCAGCAGCGACGGCGGCAGGCGTTCCAGGGAGGCCTGGATCGGCAGGATCATGAACGGCAGCCAGATATAGACGAACACCAGGCAACGTCCCAGGTGCGAGGTCGACAGGGTGCTGCCGCCGACCCCGGGAATCCCCAGGACGAACTGCAACAGCGGCTCCAGCCCCAGGTGCTGGACGAACCACTGGGCGACGCCGCCCTTGGCCAGCAACAGGGTCCAGGCATAGGCCTTGACGATATAGCTGGCCCACATCGGCATCATCACCGCGATGTAGAAGAACGCCTTGGTTTTGCCCGTGGTGTAGCGCGCCATGTAGTAGGCGATGGGAAAGGCGATGAAACCGGCGACGATGGACACCACCACCGCCATGCTCAGGGTGCGCAGGATGATGTCGAAGTTCGAGGGGGCGAACAGCGCGGCGAAGTTGGCCAGGGTCAGGTCCGGGGTGACCGCCATGGTGAAGTCGTCGAAGGTGTAGAACCCTTGCCAGAGCAGGGTCAGCAGCGAACCGAGGTAGATCGCGCCGAACCAGATCAGTGGCGGCACCAGCAGCAGCGCCAGGTAGAGATTGGGGCGGCGGTACAGCAGGTTGGCGAAGCGCCGCATCGGCGAGCCGGCCGAGGTGGCTTGGGGGAGGGCGAGGGTGTTCATCTCAGGCCTCGCTCGCCAGCACGGTCATGGCTTCCCGCGCCCAGCGCGCGGTGATGCGCTGGCCGGCCTGGTGCCTGGTGCTGGTGGGCTGCCATTGGCTGTTGGACTGGCTGATATTCAGGGTCTGGCCGTTGTCCAGTTTCAGTTCGTAGCGGGTGGCGCTGCCCTGGTACTGGATATCGTGGAGCAGGCCGCTGATCTCGACCTCATGGCCTTGCACCGGACCGTCGGCGAAGCGCACGTGTTCCGGGCGGATCGACAGCGGCAGGTCGCTGCCACAGAGCTGTTTCGCCAGGTCGCCGCGAATCACGTTGGAGGTGCCGACGAACTCGGCGACAAACACGGTGGCCGGTTTCATATAGAGGTTGCGCGGGCTGTCGACCTGTTCGATGCGACCTTTGTTGAACACGGCGACGCGGTCGGACATGGACAGGGCTTCGGTCTGGTCGTGGGTGACGAAGATGAAGGTGATACCCAGTTGCCGTTGGAGTTTTTTCAGCTCGCCCTGCATCTGTTCGCGCAGCTTCAGGTCGAGGGCGCCGAGGGGTTCGTCGAGCAGCAGTACCCGCGGGCGATTGACCAGGGCACGAGCCAGGGCCACGCGCTGGCGCTGGCCGCCGGAGAGTTGCACCGGCTTGCGCTCGCCGTAGCCGGCCAGGGCGACCATGCCCAGGGCTTCTTCGGCGCGGTTCAGGCGTTCGGTCTTGCCGACGCCTTTGACTTTCAGGCCGTAGGCGACGTTGTCGCGTACGTTCATATGGGGGAACAGCGCGTAATCCTGGAACACCGTGTTCACGTCGCGCTGGTAGGGCGGCAGGCCGGCGGCTTCTTCGCCATGGATGCGGATCGAGCCGGCGCTGGGTTGTTCGAAACCGGCGATCAGGCGCAGGCAGGTGGTTTTGCCCGAGCCGGAAGGGCCGAGCATGGAAAAGAACTCGCCGTCCTGGATATCGATGGAAACCCGGTCGACGGCTTTCACTTCGCCGAACTGACGGGAAACGTGGGTGAACTGGACTGCAAGCGTCATGATGCGGTGCTCCGAGAAGGCATGGGTCGCCGCAGCGGCCCGGCCTGGACTTCTGAAAAAGCTGAAACGATGGATGCTGATCTGACTGACACCGTAAACCCCTGTAGGAGCCAGCAAGCCGGCTCCTACAAGTATTGCGGTGCGTTCAAGGGCGCGTGAGGCTCAGCGACCGCCCATGATCGCGATGTAGTCCTGGGTCCAGCGGCTGTACGGCACGAACTTGCCGCCCGCCGCCTGCGGAGTGGTCCAGAAGGCGATCTTGTCGAAGTGGTCGAAGCCATTGGTCTTGCAACCTTCAGCCCCCAGCAGCTCGCTTTCCTTGCACGCCGCCGGGACCGCCGGCAACGAGCCGAACCAGGCCGCGACATCACCCTGGACCTTGGGCTGCAACGACCAGTCCATCCACTTGTAGGCGCAGTTCGGGTGCTTGGCGTCGGCGTGCAGCATGGTGGTGTCGGCCCAGCCGGTAACGCCTTCCTTCGGAATAGTCGAGGCCACCGGCTGCTTGTCCGCCTGCAGGCCGTTGACCATATAGCCCCAGGAGCTGGAGGCGGCGACGCCTTCGTTCTTGAAATCACTCATCTGCACGGTCGCGTCATGCCAGTAGCGATGGATCAACGGCTGTTGCGCGCGCAGCAGGTCGAGCACGGCCTTGTACTGGGTTTCAGTCAGCTCGTAGGGATTCTGGATACCCAGTTCCGGCTTCGCCGATTTCAGGTACAGCGCCGCGTCGGCAATGTAGATCGGGCCGTCATAGGCCTGAACCCGGCCCTTGTTCGGCTTGCCGTCCGGCAGGCTCTGCGCATCGAAGATCACGCCCCAGCTGGTCGGTGCCTGCTTGAACACATTGGTGTTGTACATCAGCACGTTCGGCCCCCACTGATAAGGCGTGCCGTAGGTCTGCTTGTTGACCACATACCACGGCGCGTCCTTGAGACGCGGGTCGAGGTTCTTCCAGTTCGGGATCAACGCGGTGTTGATCGGTTGCACACGCTTGCCGACGATCAGCCGCAGGGAGGCGTCGCCGGAGGCGGTGACCAGGTCATAACCGCCCTTGGCCATCAGACTGACCATTTCATCGGAGGTGGCCGCGGTTTTCACGCTGACCTTGCAGCCGGTTTCCTTCTCGAAGCCCGTCACCCAGTCGTAGGCCTTGTCGCTTTCACCGCGCTCGATATAACCGGGCCAGGCGACGATATCCAGTTGGCCTTCGCCCGCACCGACGGCTTTCAGCGGCTCGGCGGCCTGGATCGAGACGCTGGCCAGCAGCGCGGTGGTCATTGCACTGAGCAGTGCGGTCTTGTGCACGAACATGGGGATTCCCTCTTCTTTAATTATGGTCGGGGCAGTTGAACGTGATGCAGCGTGCCGTTTGCGGGCTGTTTATTAGAGTAGAGCGTGTTACAGATGCTGGCCGTGGCGCGCCATGATGTGGCGCACCACGCTGTAGTCCTGAAGCGAATCGCTGGACAGGTCCTTGCCGTAACCGGAGCGTTTCAGGCCGCCGTGGGGCATTTCGCTGACCAGCATGAAATGGCTGTTGATCCAGGTGCAGCCGTATTGCAGGCGCGACGCCACCTGCATGGCCTTGTCCAGGTTCTGGGTCCATACCGACGAGGCCAGGCCGTATTCCGAGTCGTTGGCCCAGTCCACCGCCTGGCTCAGTTCGTCGAAGCGGGTCACGGTGACCACCGGGCCGAACACTTCGCGCTGGACGATTTCGTCGTTCTGCCTGCAACCGGCGAGCAGAGTCGGCTGGTAATAGAAACCGGCCCCGGAATGCACGGCAGCGCCGGTGATCCGTTCGATATGCGGTTGGCCGAGGGCGCGTTCGACAAAGCTGGCGACGCGGTCGCGCTGGCGGGTACTGATCAGCGGGCCGATTTCATTGTCGGCGTCGCGCTTGCCAGCAAACCGCAGGCTGCTGACCGCCGCGCCGAGTTCGGCCACCAGCTTGTCGTGAATCCCGGCCTGGGCGTAGATCCGGCAGGCGGCGGTGCAATCCTGTCCGGCGTTGTAGTAGCCGTAGCTGCGTACGCCTTCGACCACGGCTTGCAGGTCGGCGTCGTTGCAGACGATCACCGGCGCCTTGCCGCCCAGTTCCAGGTGGGTGCGTTTCACACTCTTGGCGGCGGCCTGGAGGATTTTCTGGCCGGTGACGATATCGCCGGTCAGCGACACCATGCGTACTTTCGGGTGGCTGACCAGATGGCTACCAACGCCTTCGCCACCGCCGCAGACAATATTGATCACCCCGGGCGGTAGCAGCTCGGCGAGGAACGGTGCCAGGGCCAGGATCGACAGCGGCGTATGTTCCGAAGGCTTGAACACCAGGGTGTTGCCGGCGGCCAGGGCCGGGGCGATTTTCCATGCTGCCATCATGATCGGGTAGTTCCACGGCGCGATGGAGGCCACCACGCCAATCGGGTCGCGGCGGACCATGCTGGTGTAGCCCGGCAGGTATTCGCCGGACAGCTGGCCGGTCTGGCAGCGCACGGCACCGGCGAAGAAGCGGAACACGTCGACTGTGGCGCTGAGGTCGTCCTGGCGGGCCAGGTGCAGGGGCTTGCCGCAGTTCAGCGATTCCAGGCGGGCCAGCAGGTCGGCATTTTTCTCCACCGCATCGGCGATGGCCAGAAGGATATTGGCCCGTTGTTGCGGGGTGGTCCGCGACCAGCCGGCAAAGGCCCGGTGGGCGGCGAGAATGGCGCTTTCGACCTGTTCGCTGCTGGCTTCGGCGATATGGGTCAGCACCTCGCCGGTAGCCGGGTTGAGGATGGGTTCGACAAAACCCTGGCCGGCAACGAGTTCACCGTCGATCAGCAAAGCGGTGAACAGTGGGGTCGGGTGTGCGCCAGCCATTTTGCGAGTTCTCTTTTCTTGTGTGGCCATGGAGCTTCCCCTATCGCTGGAGTCCGGCCTTTCTCTAGATGGATGGCAAGAGACTAGTGGGCGGACGGGAGGTCGACAAATACTAAATACTGAATGCAGCGTTCGATTAAATAGATGGCTTGCGACCGCCGTGGGGTTGTTCGCGGGCCACGGTCAGAAATGGGTCCACCAGCGGCGGTCGGGCGGTGCCCCGGCGCCAGGCCAGGCCGACGTCGAGGGTCTGGCTCAGGTCGGCCAGGGGTCGTGCTTCGATGATGTCGCCTTCCAGCGACCAGGGCCGGTAGGTCATGTCCGGTTGGATCGACACCCCCAGCCCGGCCGCCACCAGACTCCGTACCGCCTCGGTGGACGCGGTGCGCAAGGTGATTCGTGGTTGCAGGCCGGCGCCGCGCCACATGCGCTGGGCATTGCGGTCCATTTCATCGACATTGAGCTGGATCAGCGGCTCGCGGGCGACGTCGGCCAGGTTGATGCTGTCGTGTTCCAGCAGTGGGTGCTGGGCCGGCAGCCACAGGCGATGGGGCGAATGGGTCAGGACCTCGGTCTGCAGGGCATGGCGGTCTTCGAGGTTGGAGAGGATCAGTACCCCGACATCGATCTCGCCGCTGACCAGCAGGTGTTCGATATAGGGCCGCTCGTCTTCCATCACGCGGATTTCCACATTGGGATAGGCGCGCTGGAAACGGGTCAGCAGGTCGGCGAGGTAGTAACCGGCCACCAGGCTGGTCACGCCGATGGTCAGTTGCCCGGCGACCTGGTCGGTGCTCTGTTGCAGGCTGCGCTTGGCGTTGTCGACGGTGGCCAGGATCAGGTGCGCCTGGCGCAGGAACTGGTGGCCCTGGTGGGTCAGGGTCATGCCCTTGGCATGGCGGTTGAACAGGCTGACGCCGATCTCCTGCTCCAACTGCTGGATCGCCAGGGTCAGGGTCGACTGGGAAATGAACACCGCCTGGGCGGCGGCCGAGATCGAGCCGGTCTCGGCCACGGCGATAAAGTGACGGATCTGACGCAGGGTCATCATGGGGCGCGCACCGATGCCGGTCAGCCGGCAGGTTGTTTTTATGGATGCGAGCCAGTGTATATCTTTTTAATCGATGGCCTTGCTGGTGGCAGTCGCGAGTGGCGACCTCAGTGCGAACCGCCATCCTTTGGCGTTTCATGAAAATGCGCCTGGCCCTTGCCCGCATGCTTGGCGCGGTACAGGGCCTGGTCGGCCAGACCGAGCACGTCACTCAGGTCTGGAGCATCGAGGGGCCACAGCGCGCCGCCGATGCTGCAACCGATCCAGGCCGGGACATCGTGCACCCGGAACGATTGCCCCAGGCTGGCGAGCACACGTTCGGCAATGTTGCGGGCCTGGTCAATGGCGTCGTGGCGGGGCACCTGCAGCACCATGAGGAATTCGTCGCCCCCCAGGCGCGCCACCAGGTCGCCTTCGCGCAGGCAGACGCGCAAGCGGCTCGCCACTTCCCTGAGCAACTCATCGCCGCCGCCATGGCCGAACTGGTCATTGATCGGCTTGAAGCCGTCGAGGTCCAGGTACAGCAACGCCAGGTATTGGTTCTGCGCCTGGCTGCGCTGCTGGGCGCGCGGCAGGTATTTCTCCAGCGCGGCGCGGTTCGGCAGGCCGGTCAGGGCATCGTGGTGGGCCAGGCTTTCCATCATCCCCAGGGCGGTCTGCTGATTGCTCAGGCTGTCCACCAGATGACGGATCGACTGGCTCAACTGAGCGATTTCCCGGGTGCCCCTGACCTCGGGGATTTCCATGGATTCGCCGAGGCTCAAACGGTCGGCGGCCCGGGCGATGGCGTGCAGCGGTCGGGTAAACCAGGTGGCCAGCAACCAGCCGATCAAGGCGATGATCAGCGCCAGGGCAATGCCCCAGGCCAGAATGTCGCGCTGCAACTCCTTGGCCGGGGCGTAGGCTTCATCGAGCGTCTGGCGCGCCACCACGGTCCAGCCCAACCCCGCGTAGCTGCCGTAACCGCGGCTCATGGCAATCCCGGTGAGGTAGTCGTTGCCATCCGGCCAGCGCTGGACGCCCCAGCGGGTCTGCTGGGGGCCGAGATTGTCGAGTAAGGGCAGGGGCAATGCCTGGCCGATGGACTCGCGGGGGCCGAGGATGACCTGATGGTTGGCCGAGAGTACGAAAAACTCCTCTTTACGGCGGATCTGAAGGGGCTCGAGCAAGGAACGGCGGAGTTCTTCCGCCCAGCCCCAGGAGAGGTGCGCGGCGAGAACTCCGACATTATTTTGTGACGATATGTTGCTGGACTCGTCGCGCAGCACCGGCAAGCTGATATCGACGAACCTCATCGGCTCGCCACTGGGGTTGGGTAGCAGTTTCGACAGCAGTTGGGCGTCATGCACATCGCCGACGAACAGGTGCTCCCGGCCCTGTTGGAACACGGGCCGTTCGCTGATATCGGCCTGTTCGAGAACCCCTTGGGTCGCGGCCTTGACCACCCCGTCGGGCGCGACGAAACCCACCCAGGCAAAGCTCGGGAACTCTTCCTGCAGATGGATGAGCAGGTGCCGGATCTGTGGGGTATCCGAGGCTTGTTGCAGCACCGGCAGCCGGCTGATGACACTCAACAAGTGAATCCGGCTGGCCATGTCGCGGTCGAGTCGATCGGACATCTGGTAGGCATTTTCGGCGAGATCCTGGCCGATTTCGTCGATCATTCGCGAATTGGAATCGTGGCTGATGAACGAACCCAGCAACCAGCTCAGCACGCTGACCAGTATGGCGATCGTCAACGCAAAACGACTGCGCAAGCTGGGCAGGACGGGCATGGCCTGGGTTCCTCGAACGGATTGCTCAAGGATGACACACGCTCGGCTATACTGCCCTTCATTTGAATGGTTCTAGAGGACTGCGAGTGAAGAACTGGACGTTGCGCCAACGAATATTGGCAAGCTTTGCCGTCATCATTGCGATCATGCTGCTGATGGTCGTCGCTTCGTATTCCCGGTTGCTGTCGATCGAGTCCAGCGAGGAGAGTGTGCGCACCGACGCCATTCCCGGGGTTTACTACAGCACCATGATCCGCAGTGCCTGGGTCGACAGCTATGTGCTGACCCAGCAACTGCTGGGGTTCAGCGCGGACGGTGTCATCAGCGCCGCCGACCAGGCGCAGTTCAAGGACTTTGAAAGCCGCCTGGTTCTGCAGATCGACAATTACCAGAAGACTATTTTCAATCAGGAAGACCAGACCGCCTTCGACGTATTCAAGCGCGATCACGAGGCGTACGACAAACTGCTGGGCAACGTGCTCGACCTTTACCAGCACAAGCAGAACGACCAGGCGATCCGGATGTTCAACGAACAACTGGCGCCGGCCTGGGCTGCGGGTCGCAAGCAACTCAACGACATCATCACCCAGAACAAGGACGTGGCCGACCAGGACACCGACTCGATTTCCGCCGCCGTGTCTTCGGCGAAACTCAGCATGGGCATTTCCCTGCTGATCGCGGTGATCGCCGCCGGTCTCTGTGGCCTGCTGCTGATGCGGGCGATCATGGCGCCGATGCAACGGATTGTCGAAATCCTTGAAATCATGCGTACCGGCGACCTGAGCAGCCGTCTGAACCTGGCGCGCAAGGACGAGTTCGGGGCGGTGGAGACCGGCTTCAACGATATGATGACCGAACTGACGGGCCTGGTTTCCCAGGCCCAGCGTTCCTCGGTGCAGGTCACCACCTCGGTCACGGAAATCGCCGCCACCTCCAAGCAACAGCAGGCCACGGCCACGGAAACCGCCGCGACCACCACCGAGATCGGCGCGACCTCGAGGGAAATCGCCGCGACCTCCCGCGATCTGGTGCGGACCATGACCGAAGTCTCCAGCGCCGCCGACCAGGCCTCGATTCTGGCCGGTTCCGGCCAGCAAGGACTGGCGCGCATGGAAGAAACCATGCACTCGGTGATGGGGGCCGCCGACCTGGTGAATTCCAAGCTGGCGATCCTCAACGAGAAGGCTGGCAACATCAACCAGGTGGTGGTGACCATCGTCAAGGTCGCCGACCAGACCAACCTGTTGTCTCTCAACGCCGCCATCGAGGCGGAAAAGGCCGGCGAGTACGGTCGCGGTTTTGCCGTGGTCGCCACCGAAGTGCGGCGCCTGGCGGACCAGACCGCCGTCGCCACCTACGACATCGAACAGATGGTTCGCGAGATCCAGTCGGCGGTGTCCGCCGGGGTCATGGGCATGGACAAGTTCTCCGAGGAAGTGCGCCGTGGCATGTTCGAAGTGCAGCAGGTCGGTGAGCAACTGTCGCAGATCATCCA
>Ga0209888_1000265_pt1 | contig 31074 bp, 30 predicted proteins | sample OrgsoiDNA_201059_FD_185807 | JGI IMG/M metagenome (GOLD analysis project Ga0209888, IMG submission 185807) | Permafrost soil microbial communities from the Arctic, to analyse light accelerated degradation of dissolved organic matter (DOM) -... | ecosystem: Environmental > Terrestrial > Soil >...
CACCATTTCGTTGCGAATACGGATGTTGGCGAAGGTCCCGCGCATCATCACTTCATGATTACCACGACGTGAACCATAAGAGTTAAACGCCTTCGGCTCCACGCCATGCTGCGTCAGGTAGCGACCGGCGGGGCTGTCCGCTTTGATATTACCCGCCGGAGAGATGTGGTCAGTGGTCACGGAGTCGGCCAGGATCGCCAGGATCCGCGCATCGTGGATATCCTCAATCGCGTCAGGTTCAGCTTTCATGTTGCTAAAAAATGGCGGATGACGAATGTAGGTGGAATCCTCCTGCCAGGTATAGGTCGGCGTGCCGTCGACCTTGATGGCCTGCCAGTTGGCGTCGCCGTTGAAGACTTCGGCATACTCCCGGTGGAACATGTCTGTTTTCACCTGTTCCACGGCTTTGGCAATGTCGTTTGACGACGGCCAGATATCTTTTAGAAAGACCGGTTTTCCGTGCTGATCTTCACCTAGCGGATCCTTGGTCAGGTTCACTTTCATATTACCTGCCAACGCATAGGCCACCACCAGCGGCGGCGAGGCCAGCCAGTTGGTTTTGATCAGTGGATGAATACGCCCTTCGAAGTTACGGTTACCCGACAGCACCGCACCCACGGTGAGGTCACCCTCTTTTATCGCCGCTTCGATGGGGTCAGCCAGCGGGCCTGAGTTACCAATACAGGTAGTACAGCCATAGCCCACCAGATTAAAACCCAGTTTTTCGAGATAGGGCATCAGCCCGGCGGCATTGAGATACTCGGTCACCACTTTCGAGCCCGGCGCCAGCGAAGTCTTCACCCAGGGTTGACTGGTCAGCCCTTTTTCTACGGCGTTCTTCGCCAGTAAACCGGCCGCCATCAGCACGCTCGGGTTGGAGGTGTTGGTACAGGAGGTGATCGCGGCGATGACCACCGCGCCGGTGGTCAGTTGATGATGCTGACCATTGAGCGTAAAGCTTTCAAACTGGGTCTGTTTCCCATTGGCATTGCCAATTTCCAGCTCGGTGGCAGCATTAAAGGCCTGGGGTACATTCGGCAGCGCCACCCGGTCCTGCGGGCGTTTGGGTCCGGCCAGACTGGATTCAACCAACGCCATATTCAGTTCCAGCGAGCTGGTAAACACCGGCTCGTCACCCTCTTCACGCCACAAACCCTGCGCCCGGCTGTAGGCTTCTACCAGCGCGATCTGTTCATCGCTGCGGCCACTGAGTTTCATATAGCTCAGCGTCACTTCATCGACCGGGAAAAAGCCGCAGGTTGCACCAAATTCCGGTGACATGTTGGCGATAGTCGCGCGGTCAGCCAGCGGTAAATCCGCCAGGCCGTCACCGTAGAATTCGACGAATTTACCCACCACGCCATGTTTACGCAGCATTTGGGTGACGGTCAGCACCAGATCCGTGGCGGTAATACCTTCGCCGAGTTTTCCGGTCAGTTTGAAACCGACCACATCCGGGATCAGCATTGATACGGGCTGCCCCAGCATAGCGGCTTCGGCTTCGATACCGCCCACGCCCCAGCCCAGAATGCCGAGGCCGTTGATCATGGTGGTATGGGAGTCAGTACCGACTAAGGTATCGGGATAGGCCACGGTTTTGCCGTCAATCTCTTCATGCCATACCGTCTGCCCCAGGTATTCAAGGTTGACTTGATGGCAGATGCCGGTGCCCGGCGGCACTACGCGGAAACGGTTAAAGGCTTTTTGCCCCCAGCGCAGGAAAATATAGCGTTCGTGGTTGCGCTCCATTTCCAGCCGGACGTTTTCGTCAAAGGCTTTGTCATCACCATATTCATCCACGGTGACCGAGTGGTCGATCACCAAATCAACGGGCGTCAGCGGATTAACCTGTTCGACATTACCGCCCAGACGCTTCACGGCCTGGCGCATGGCGGCAAGGTCGACAACGGCCGGAACGCCGGTGAAATCCTGCATCAGAACACGGGCCGGGCGGTAGGCAATTTCGCGATCGGCATGGCCGGTTTTTTGCCACTCGACCAGCGCACGCAAATCATCTTCAGTGACAGTGTCACCATCGATATTACGCAACAAATTTTCGAGCAGGACTTTGAGGGATTTAGGCAGGCGTTGAATGTCACCCAGCTTTTGTGCCGCTTTCGGCAGGCTGTAGTAGTGATATTCCTTATCGAGGGCTGCCAGCTTATCCTGACTATTCTTTCGAAGATCGGACGACATAGCTACTCCTTATTATCACGCTTATCTTTCAGACTACTTATATTTCAATGGGTTGAACCCCCATACAGGTCACGTGCAATAACCTGACAGGGTATAAGTCCACTCTTAAACATAACACAAAATGTGATTAACATTTTGATAACAACACGAAGTGTTCATGCTATTGCGCCGCCCCGTTAAAAGCGGGTAACAGACCGGCAAAAAAAAATCCCAACCGCCATGATGGGCGCTCGGGATTTCACTGTAGGCAGAACCGGATGCGGTTATTTTTACCGTTACATCATTTCACCGGCAGCTTGATGTCCTTGAACATCGCTTCAATATCTTCGTTTGAGCGCAAAGCAATCGCGGTATCCACTACATCGCGGGTCAGATGCGGTGCGAAACGCTGGATGAAGTCATACATGTAGCTGCGCAGGAATGTGCTGCGGCGGAAACCAATCTTGGTGGTGCTGTAGGTGAAGATATCGCGGGCGTCGACGGTGACCAGATCCGGATCTTGTATCGGGTCCACTGCCATACTGGCAATCACCCCGACACCCAAACCAAGGCGAACATAGGTTTTGATCACATCGGCATCAGTCGCGGTAAAGACGATATGAGGCGTCAGACCAGCGCGGTTAAAGGCGGTATCCAGCTCTGAGCGGCCAGTGAAGCCGAAGGTGTAGGTCACAATCGGGTAAGCCGCCAGCTCTTCAATGGTGACTTTGTCTTTACCCGCCAGCGGGTGATCCGGCTGGACCACCACAGCACGGTTCCAGTGATAGCAAGGCAGCATGATCAGATCATCATAGAGGTGCAGGGCTTCGGTCGCGATGGCGAAGTCCGCATTGCCTTTTGAAACCGCCTCAGCGATTTGCGTCGGTGAACCCTGATGCATGTGCAGGGATACCCGTGGATAACGCTCTATGAAGCCTTTAATGACGTTTGGCAGGGCATAACGCGCCTGGGTATGGGTGGTCGCCACATACAGCGAGCCTTTGTCGGGATAAGTATGTTCACCGGCAACCGCTTTGATGGCATCCACTTTTGACAGCACTTCGCGGGCGATACGGATAATTTCCTGCCCGGCGGGAGTCACCTGGGTCAGATGTTTACCGCTGCGGGCAAAAATCTGGATGCCCAGCTCATCTTCCAGCATACGCACTTGCTTACTGATCCCAGGCTGCGAAGTGTACAGGCCTTCTGCCGTCGAGGAGACGTTCAGATTATGATTAACCACCTCTACGATATAGCGCAGTTGCTGCAATTTCATATCTCATACCATCCTAGTTTTCAAACCCTGCCAGCCATTCCTGTTCGCCCTGCGGCTGAGAGGTCTGGAAATAGATTGTTTTTTCTCCGCTATGCAACATAGCACCCTGCCCGTAATACTTCACAGGTGAGGCTATTAATAATTTTTAAGCATAAAAAGAGATTTTATATAACAATTATATCAATTATTGACACGTTGTATAGTCACTTGAGCGTCTACAGACCTGGTGAATAAAACACCCAAAAGGGTGTAGAGCATAGAATGGCGTGCAAAGCATGGGATAATAGATCTTATCGATACAAAAAAACCAGCTCATGGAGCTGGTTTTTTACACCTCACAGCCTGCCTAAAACAGCCTGATTACTTTTTGCCTTCGACCCATTTTCCGTCAACAAAGAACGCTGACCAGCCGGTGGCTTTGCCGTCTTTCTCAGAAGAGACGTACTGCTGCTTGGTCTTGCGACTAAAGCGGACCATCGACTTGTTGCCTTCAGGATCGGCGGCCGGGGCATCAGCCAAGTAGCTGAGTTTTTCCGGCAAACGGTCTTTAAAGCGGGCCAACTCGGCCACTAACGGCGCGCGGGTTTCTCGCGATTTAGGGAACGTATTCGCCGCCAGGAAGACGCCAGCCGCGCCATCGCGCAGAACAAAGTACGCGTCAGATTTTTCACACTGCAATTCAGGTAACGGCACCGGATCTTCTTTCGGTGGTGCCACATCGCCGTTGCGTAAAATCTTGCGGGTATTCTTACATTCTTCGTTGGTACAACCCATGTACTTCCCGAAACGGCCCATTTTCAGGTGCATTTCAGAACCACATTTTTCGCACTCAACGATCGGGCCGTCATAGCCTTTGATGCGGAATTCACCCTGCTCGATTTCGTAGCCATCACACTCAGGGTTGTTACCACAGACGTGCAATTTACGCTGGTTGTCGATCAGGTAGCTGTCCATCGCCGTACCGCATTTCACGCAGCGGCGCTTGGCACGCAATGCGTTGGTTTCGGCTTCGTCGCCTTCCAGGATGTTCAGAATTTCCGCATCGGCGATCAGGTTAATGGTGGTTTTGCAGCGCTCTTTCGGCGGCAATGCATAACCAGAACAACCGAGGAACACACCGGTACTCGCGGTACGGATACCCATCGGACGGCCACAGGTCGGACACTCAATGCTGGTCAGTACCATCTGATTCGGACGCATACCGCCCTCTTCAGGATCTTTCTCGGCAATTTCCAGTTGATGGCTGAACTGGGTGAAGAACTCATCCAGCACGCCTTTCCATTCCGCCTTGTTGTTAGCAACCTGGTCGAGGCCATCTTCCATACGAGCGGTAAAATCGTAGTTCATTAGTTCGCGGAAATTATCTTCCAGACGGTCGGTGACGATCTCGCCCATTTTTTCTGCGTAGAAACGACGGTTTTCAACGCGCACATAGCCACGGTCTTGAATGGTCGAAATGATCGACGCATAGGTAGACGGACGGCCAATGCCCCGTTTTTCCAGCTCTTTTACCAGTGACGCTTCGCTGAAACGCGCAGGCGGCTTGGTGAAGTGTTGAGTAGGCAGCAACTGTTGCAGGTTCAGTTCTGTACCGACTTCAATCACCGGCAGCACGCGATCTTCATCGCCTTTACGCAGCGCAGGCATGACTTTGGTCCAGCCGTCAAAACGTAAGGTGCGGCCTTTAGCACGCAGCGAGTAGTCTGCGGCTTTCACGGTCAACGTGGTGGAATCGTACTGCGCCGGTGTCATCTGGCAGGCAACAAACTGACGCCAGATCAGCTGATACAGACGCTGCGCATCGGCTTCCATGTCTTTGAGTTGCTCGGAAACCACGGCCACGTCAGAAGGACGAATCGCTTCGTGCGCTTCCTGAGAATTCTCTTTGTTGCTGTATTGCAACGGCGCCTTTGGCAGGTATTTATCACCAAAGTTTTCACCGATATAACCGCGCACCATCTCCACTGCATCCTGACTCAGGTTGGTGGAGTCGGTACGCATGTAGGTGATATGACCGGCTTCATACAGACGCTGAGCCATCATCATGGTTTTCTTCACGCCGAAGCTGAGACGCGTACTGGCGGCCTGTTGCAACGTGGACGTAATAAATGGTGCACCCGGTTTGCTGCTGGTCGGTTTATCTTCGCGGTCCACCACGGTGTAACGCGCTTTCTCAAGCAACGAAACGGCCGCATGGGTTTGTTCTTTATTAACCGGTTTGAACGGTTTTTCGAGATGATGGGTGACTTCCATTTGCAGCGAGATATCTTTGTTCGCCAGCAAATCTGCATGCAGCTCCCAGTACTCTTCTGGGACAAACGCTTTGATCTCTTTTTCGCGCTCAACCACCAGGCGCACTGCCACGGATTGAACGCGGCCAGCGGAAAGACCGCGTGCAATTTTCTTCCACAGCAGCGGGGAAACCATATAACCCACCACGCGGTCCATAAAGCGACGCGCCTGCTGAGCATTCACGCGATCGATATTCAGTTCGCCAGGCTGTTTAAACGCGTTCTGAATCGCGTTCTTGGTGATTTCGTTAAACACCACGCGGCTAAAGCGTTTTTCATCACCACCAATCACTTCCCGCAAATGCCAGGCTATCGCCTCTCCTTCGCGGTCAAGGTCGGTTGCGAGGTAGATGTGGTCGGCTTTTTCAGCTAACGCTTTTAACTCAGCAACAACTTTTTCTTTACCAGGGAGTATTTCGTATTGCGCTTCCCAACCGTGGTAAGGGTCAACGCCCATACGGTTAACCAGCGCAGTTTTCTCATCCTTTTTTACTTTTTTCTTTGGCTTTTCTTCGGTTGAGCTGGCGGTTTTTTTAGCGGCGGAACCACTGGTTGGTAAATCACGGATATGACCGACGCTGGACTTAACCACATAGTCATTTCCTAAATACTTATTAATCGTTTTGGCTTTTGCCGGGGACTCAACTATTACGAGAGCTTTGCCCATAATTACCTTTTACCTAATTTATTCTTCTGCTGAAGAAGATTTTAACTTGTTATGCCGCGGCACAATGTAACGTCTTTTTTTATATTGCGGCAGTGAGTCAGGAGGTCAACACTTTTTTTCAATCGACGCTCAAACTGACTTCCAGAGGCACAATCAACTGATTTGGGGGGAGTTTAGTAGCAAAACCCACACAAGCTAATTCATTTGAGGATGACAAAAAGTGACCAAGCGTAAACAAAACATTCCACTCAAAGCCACAAAAACCCACACTCTACCTGATAAATATTGCCACGCAACTTAATTAGCACGTAATTTTGCTTTTCGCCAATGTGAACAAAATACGTACAATTAAGATTGCACTTAACCGTATGAGATTTGCGGTTTTATCCATGGGGGGATTACAATATCGCCAGCAATTATAGTGGAGAGTAAATAACATGCATGGAAATACATCGGCAATTAGTCGGGAAGCTTTACTGAACGAAGCGAATAAAGTCATTCGCGAGCATGGCGATTATCTTCACGGTATGGTCGCAACAGATGTTGAACAGAAAGGGAATGTACTGGTTTTTCGCGGTGAATTTTTTCTTGATGACAACGGGCTACCGACGCTAAAAACAACAGCCGTATTTAATATGTTCAAACATCTGGCGCATCTCTTTTCAGAAAAATACCATCTGGAAGATTAAGCATTGCTTAAATGATGGTCTGACTGGGTTTTGGGGATATAAAAGAAGCACAACCTTTCGCTTACTGGCCAGTTCTATAAATGAAAAAAGGGACAATTGTCCCTTTTTTGATGCCTAAAATTGGCTTAGAGCAACGGCTTCTGACTCCGTTGCAACCAACGCAGGAACAAACGGTCGGCGCTTTCTGCCGCACTGCCGGTAAACCTATCCATCATGCGTTTACGACGACTGTAACGTACGGCAATCACTTCGTGATTTTTCATCTCGGCAATCAGCAAATCGTCACTGGTGCCAATGGCATCAATCAGCCCCTTCTCGCGGGCCTGTGTACCAAACCAATGCTCGCCAGTGGCGACACTGTCGATATCCAGTGAAGGCCGATGCTGATGCACAAACTCTTTAAACAACACGTGTGTCTCGTTAAGATCTTCGCGGAATTTTTCACGTCCCTCTTCGGTATTTTCACCGAACAGGGTTAAGGTGCGTTTGAATTCACCGGCGGTATGCAGCTCCATATCGATATCGTTCTTTTTCAGTAAACGATTAAAGTTGGGGATCTGCGCCACTACACCGATAGAGCCGATAATGGCGAAGGGTGCTGCCACAATTCGATCTGCCACACAGGCCATCATATAACCCCCGCTGGCAGCTACTTTATCTACGGCAACGGTCAGCCGTATCCCCCCCTGACGTAACCGAGCCAGTTGAGAGGATGCCAAACCATAACCATGGACTACCCCGCCAGGACTTTCCAGACGCAATAGTACTTCATCTTCTGGCGTAGCAACCGCTAACACTGCTGAAATCTCCTCACGCAACGAAGCCACTTCATGGGCATCCATACTGCCTTTGAAATCCAACACATACAGACAGGGTTTGCTTTTAGCCCCCCCCGTTTTAGCCTGTGATTTTCTCTGTTTGGCCTCGGCCTTTTCCTGCTTTTTAAACGCCTTATTACTTAATTTTTGCTCGCTCGGGTTAAGCCGCGCAGTGCGCATTTCACGCTGCATTTCGCGGTACTGTTCACCCAGATCCACCAGATGCAGTTCACCTTTTCCCTGTGACTTACGTTGTCGCAACCCGACAAGCAAAATCACTACTACCCCGATGGCGATAACCACGGTGACAACTTTGGCCAGAAACAGACCATAAAGAGATAATAAATCCACACATACCGCCTTTTACACTGTGGTAATAAGATGCTGCTTATTCTAGACAATTGCCGTCGGGACGTCTCGCGGGAATGTGTCTCTCCCCACAAGATTATCATCCCCATTGCCATGCCCTTCCCCTCACGGCAGGCAATAAGGGGTGCAGCATTGTTCCATTTTTGTTACAAAAGAATCGGTAAACTGCGGGTTAATCATTGAAACCGATATTTATTTCAGGCATATAACCTCAGTATCCATCCAGGTGATGGCGAATATTTAGTCAGAGTGCCTGTGCGGTAGAGCTTGCAGCAGACCCTATTGCTCCCGCCAGGCGCTTTGTCGATGTGAGGCGCAAAAGTGCGCCACGTCCCGAATCAGTCAAAAGGAAATCCCGTGCACTATCATCCGAAATCCGACCTTCTCAACCATCGCATTATTTTGATCACTGGTGCAGGCGACGGCATCGGTCGCGAGGCAGCGCTGACTTATGCGCGTTTTGGTGCACAGCTTATTTTACTGGGCCGCACTGAGAGCAAACTGGCGAAGGTTCAGGAAGAGATTGCCCAGCGCGGCTATCATCCGGCACAAATTTATACGCTGGATTTACTCACCGCCAGCCAACAGGATTGCCAGCGGGTCGCAGAGCAAATAACCCAATGGGTTCCGCACCTTGACGGCGTACTGCATAATGCTGGCCTGCTGAGCGAGATAACGCCAATGGCTGAGATCAAGCTGGAAGACTGGAATAACGTCATGCAGGTTAACGTTAATGCGACCTTCATGCTCACTCAGGCACTGCTGCCACTCCTGCAGAAATCACCAAGCTCTTCGCTGGTTTTCACAACCTCAAGTGTGGGTCGTGAAGGCCGCAGCGGCTGGGGGGCTTATGCGGTGTCAAAATTCGCGACCGAAGGCATGATGCAGGTGCTGGCAGAAGAGTACAAACACACTAACTTAAGGGTTAACTGCATCAATCCGGGCGGAACGCGCACAAGTATGCGTGCTTCTGCCTTTCCCGATGAAAATAGCGATAAGCTCAAAACACCGGCAGATATTATGCCGCTGTATCTCTATTTAATGGGTGATGACAGCCGTCGTAAAACCGGCACCAGTTTTGATGCTCAGCCGGGCCGTAAAGCCGGTCCGGCGGAATAAGGCCAAATAATGACCGAAGAAAACAGCAATAATGACCGCCATAAACAGCGTCAGCAGCGGCTTAAAGAGCAGGTAGATGCGCGCATTGAAGCGGCCCAGGAACGACGCGGGATCCTGATCGTTTTCACCGGCAACGGTAAAGGCAAAACCACTGCAGCTTTCGGGACAGTTACCCGCGCCGTCGGTCACGGTCAGCGGGCTGGCGTTATCCAGTTCATCAAAGGTGAATGGCCAAATGGTGAGAAAAATCTGCTGGAGCCGCATGGCGTCGAATTTCAGGTGATGGCCACCGGTTTTACCTGGGAGACGCAGAATAAAGAGACGGATACGGCGGCCTGTCAGGGTGTCTGGCAACACGGAAAGCGTATGCTGGCCGATATATCGCTGGATTTGGTGGTTCTCGACGAGTTGACCTACATGCTTAGTTTCGGGTATCTGGATTTACAGGAAGTGATTGATGCACTGAAGTCGCGGCCTGCCCATCAGACGGTCATTATTACCGGCCGGGGTTGCCACCGGGATCTGCTTGAACTGGCTGACACGGTAAGCGAGCTGCGTCCGGTAAAACACGCTTTTGACGCCGGAATTATGGCGCAGCAGGGCATCGACTGGTAAAGCCTTCGCCCTGGCCGTGTTTTCACTTTACTCGTCGTTCACTCAAAGTATGCCGCTGTCGTTGAGGCGCTGGATCACACAGGAGCCGTTAGTGAGTTCAATCTCACTGACGCAACCCTGTTTAAACGGGAAGCGCCACATATCGGCAGGTGCCAGTTTCAACATCATCGCCAGCATCAGGCTCAACGATCCCTGGTGAGCGACAATGGATAAACGGCTCTCGGGTGGCATCAGGTAGAGCTGGCGCATGGCCTGGCGGATACGCTGAGTGAATGCTACGAAAGTTTCTCCCTGTGGCACCTGCGCTGCTTGCCAGTCCTTGCACCAGGAATCATAACCTGCCGCGCCGGATGCCTGTAGTTCATCGTGGTGTCGCAGTTCCCACTCGCCAAAACACATCTCCCGCAGCAGTGGCTGAACCTGCAGCGCTGTATTGCGCCCTGTCGCTATGGTTTGCGCAGTCGTCAGACTACGGGTGAGATCGGTATGAATAATGGCATCAAGAGGCACGCAAGCCAGCTGTCGGGCCACGTGTTGAGCCTGACTGATTCCCAGCGCCGTCAAGCCCACGTCACTGCTGCCGCAGAATACGCCATCCACATTGGCTTCTGTCTGACCATGTCTAACCAGATATAACTTCATATTGTTTCCATCCGCATCACTATCCTTGCAGCCGTACAAAGAAAATCAGGGTAAAAAAAACCGCAGTCACAGACCGCGGTTTATCAGAACAGCACATCGCTGGTCAGGTTAGCCGTTACGCTTGGACGGCGTACCGCTACGGCGCGCGGGAGCAACCTGTGTGTGACGCTTCACGGCGCGGCGGATCTGGTTGGCTTTAACGCGACGACGGTCACGTTCAACCGGCAACTTACTGACGGTCTCTTCCGGCATCTCCACCAACGTACGCAGATAGTTGGTCTCAGGCAGGTCAAGCTCTTTATAGCCGCCACGAGGCAAGCCTTTAGGCAGCGTTAAATCACCGTAGCGAACGCGGATCAGACGGCTCACCTGTACACCTACCGCTTCCCATAACCGGCGAACTTCACGGTTGCGGCCTTCGGTCAACGTAACGTTGTACCACTGGTTCAGGCCTTCGCCGCCCTGATATTTGATGCTGCGGAAGGCGGCAGGACCGTCTTCGAGCTGTACACCACGGCTCAGTTGTTTGATTTTCTCGTCGTCAATCTGGCCGAATACGCGGACCGCATATTCACGCTCCACTTCACGGCTTGGGTGCATCAGACGGTTTGCCAGCTCACCGTCAGTCGTGAACAGCAACAGGCCGGAAGTGTTGACGTCAAGACGCCCCACCGCCACCCAGCGTGAACCACGCATTTTTGGCAGACGGTCGAAGACGGTCGGGCGCCCTTCTGGATCGCTACGGGTACACAACTCGCCTTCAGGTTTGTAGTACGCCAATACGCGGCAAACCGTGTCCTGAGATTCGATGATCGACAAAACGTGGCCGTCGAGACGAATTTTCGTTCCGGCAACCATTTCAACACGATCCCCCAGGGAGGCAATTTTACCGTCAACACTGATACGGCCAGCCTGCAGCATCGCTTCTACTTCACGACGTGAACCGTGACCAGCACGGGCCAGGATCTTTTGCAGTTTTTCGCTCTGACCTTCAGTGCTGTCGAGGGCATTTTTTGGTTTTTCGTATTTTGGCTCGTCGTCTTCCGGCGCATCGATGTCGTTTTTGATTACCGCAGCGGCCGCTTTTGGCTTAGCACCACGGGATTTATCAACGCGTGGTTTGTCGCCGCGGGCGCTGTCAGGACGCGCTTTTTCGTTGCGATCCTGGCGGCCGCCTTCAGGGCGAGCTTTACCAGTACGCGGTTTTTCGATACGGGAATCACTACGGGCAGAATCAGGACGGGCTTTGTCAGTACGCGATTTGTCATTACGTGACTTATCGGTACGCGCCTTATCAGTTTGGGGCTTTTCGCCACGTTTTTCAGCACGCGTTGGCTCAGGACGGCCTTTGGCTGCGCCTGAATTTCTGCCGTTTTTAGGTTTATCAGTGGCCGAACGGCCCGGTTTGGATCTGTCGCTTGTATGTTTATGGGAATTAAACTTCTCGCTCATTGAGCAGCCTCATTTGTCGCCTTCACAGGCGTCGGGGAGAGCCGGCAGCACGATGTGACCCATCGCCTGCCCGCCAGAATTAGTATCGGTCAATAAGTTAGCGGCTGTTGCGGAATCCTGTGTGACACAGGCAGAACTTCACGTCGCGAAAACAGCATTGCTCATCAAAACAATGACTTATAAAAAGTCAGCCCGCCATTATACACAATATAGGTATTTTTGTATCTATCTGCGGGCTAATTAATGTACCACTACAGGAACGGCGTCGGGTCACCCGCCCCTTCACGCACCACTTCGGGCGCCGATTCGGTCAAATCGATTACGGTAGTGGGCTGCTGGCCAATGGTGCCGCCGTGAATGATTAAATCCACCAGTTTGCCCAGATTATCTTTAATATCATCCGGGTCCGATTCAGCAAAATCGTTACCCGGCAGCATCAGGGTGGTGGACATCAGCGGTTCGCCGAGCACATCCAGCAATGCCAGAGCGATTGGGTTGGAGGGGACACGCAGGCCGATGGTTTTGCGCTTTTCGCTCATCAGGCGGCGGGGTACTTCTTTGGTCGCTTTCAGAATGAACGTGTAATTACCAGGCGTGTTATTTTTGATCAGTCGAAACGCGCTGTTATCGACATAAGCGTAAGTCGAAAGCTCAGAAAGGTCGCGGCAGACCAACGTGAAGTTGTGATTGCCATCCAGCTGGCGAATACGACAAATGCGCTCCATGGCATTTTTATCTTCTAAACGACAGCCCAGCGCATAACCGGAATCAGTCGGATAAACAATCACGGCACCTTTGCGCAAAATATCCACGGCCTGATTAATCAGACGCGGCTGCGGATTCTCGGGGTGAATATAAAAAAATTGACTCATAATTCCCTTCTTAACTCATTCTGTAATGGGGGCCATTCGTGTGGGTTCCGCCCACTCTTTCCACACCGGCTCTACGCCAGCAGGAAGCCACAGCTTGCGCCCCAGTTCTATCCAGGAGCAGGGTTGATGAAAATCAGATCCCTGCGATGCCAGTAAATTATAGTCTCTTGCGAAGGCGGCGAGCTGGCTGCGTTCATTGGGGGCCTGCTGGCACTGGGCGACTTCCATCGCATCCCCACCCTGTTCGGCGAAAAAGGCCAGCAGACGTTTTAGCCATTTAGTTGACAGTCCATAACGGCCCGGATGGGCGACAACGGCCTGACCACCGGACTGATGAATGGCTTCAATTGCTTGTTCTATTGTACACCAGTGTGGCGGTACGTAACCGGTCTTGCCCTTAGCGAGGTACTTTTTGAATACCTGCGCGATGTTATCGCACTTGCCGATTTCCACCAGATAACGGGCAAAGTGGGCCCGGGTAACCGCTCCTCCCTGCGCTAAACGCAGAGCGCCTTCCCAGGCACCTTCGATCAGCGCTTTTTCCAGCCGGCGGCCCATCTCCTGGGCGCGCTCCACCCGCAGTGCGGCTTGCGATGCCAGTAAGGTTTGCATTGCGGGATGAGCGGGGTCGATTCCCAAACCAACAATATGAATTTCGTGGTTTTCCCACAGCGTAGAGATCTCAACGCCGCTGACCAGTTGTAAAGGAAGATTTTGCTCGGCAATAGCTTGTGCTGCCCGGGCTAATCCCTCCGTCGAATCGTGATCAGTGATCGCCAGCACGCCGACCCGCATTTCTACTGCACGCGCAACCAGTGCCTCAGGCGATAAATAGCCGTCAGACGCAGTGGTATGGCTGTGCAAATCATACAGGGTAAAGGCGGAACTGAGCTCCGGAGTATCGGTGGCGATTGAAGTCATAAAAGTAATTAGTGGTTAAACCTGTTGCTGAAAGCGGCGGTTATCATAACCTGTTAATAGTCCGCGGGTTACCCCTATCTGCCCCGGCAAAGCCGGGATGTGGATGGCTAACTGGATTTTGTGAGCATTTTACGCTTCCCCATCCATCAGAAAGTTTTAAAAGAGGGTTGACTAACACCTCGCGAACTAGTTTACTAGTACGCAAGTTCACGGGGCAACGTGATAACCATTTTATGCAATGAAGAAGGGTATCTGATGATGAACATTTCAATGATTTCTGTACTCAGCTGGTGGCGCCACTTCCCTTCGCGGGCGGTGTGATCACGCATAGCTGTCAACAGACCATGCAGATACCCGAAGCCCGCTGATTGCGGGCTTTTTTGTGGCCGTCTTCTCTCAACATTTTGAACAAAATTTCAGGAAGTAAAATGACTATTCAACGACCTCGCTTAGAACTGCTGACCGCACAGGGAAGTTACCGTGGCGATCCGACGGCTATCTTCCACCAGCTTTGCGGCGCACGTCCGGCCACCTTACTGCTGGAATCGGCCGAAATTACCAGCAAACAGAATCTTAAAAGCTTGCTGGTGATCGACAGCGCACTGCGCATAACGGCACTGGGCAATAAAGTCTCTATTCAGGCACTGACCGCCAACGGCGCATCGTTGCTGCCACTGATAGACGCCGCGCTGCCTGGCGATGTACATAACGACGTGCGTCCCAACGGCCGCGAACTGACTTTCCCGGCCATCAACCAGATGCAGGAAGAAGATGCACGTCTGCGTTCACGTTCCGTCTTTGATGCGCTGCGCAGCATTCTGGATCTGGTAGAAACACCAGAGGAAGAGCGCGAAGCCATGCTGCTCGGTGGCCTGTTCGCCTACGACTTGGTCGCCGGGTTTGAAGATTTACCGCAACTGCGTGCCGACCAGCGCTGCCCGGATTTTTGCTTCTATCTGTCAGAAACCTTATTGGTTCTCGATCACCAGAACCGCAGCAGCCGTTTGCAGGCCAGCCTGTTTACACCGGACAGCGACGAGAAACAGCGTCTGCTTAACCGTCTGGAGCAGCTGCAACATCAGTTGCAATTGCCACCGCACGCGATTCCGCATCAAGACGTCACGGACATGAAACTTAGCGTCAATCAGAGTGATGAAGCATTCGGTGCCGTGGTCGAGCAGATGAAAGAAGCCATCCGCGCCGGAGAGATTTTCCAGGTTGTGCCTTCGCGCCGCTTCTCGCTGCCTTGCCCTGCGCCGCTGGCAGCTTACGAAACGCTGAAAAACAATAATCCAAGCCCGTACATGTTCTTCATGCAGGACAACGATTTCACCCTGTTCGGTGCGTCGCCAGAAAGCGCGCTGAAATATGACGCCACCAACCGCCAGATTGAGATCTACCCGATTGCCGGCACCCGCCCGCGCGGTCGCCGTGCCGACGGTTCGCTGGATCGCGATCTCGACAGCCGCATCGAACTGGAAATGCGTACCGACCACAAAGAGCTGGCCGAGCACCTGATGCTAGTAGACCTGGCGCGCAACGATCTGGCACGCATTTGTGAGCCGGGCAGCCGCTATGTCGCGGACCTGACCAAAGTTGATCGCTACTCCTTCGTGATGCATCTGGTCTCCCGCGTGGTCGGAACACTGCGTGCAGATCTGGACGTGCTGCACGCCTATCAGGCAGTGATGAACATGGGCACCCTGACAGGTGCACCCAAAGTTCGCGCCATGCAGTTGATCGCCGGTTCTGAAAAAAGCCGTCGCGGCAGCTACGGCGGTGCCGTCGGTTACTTCACCGCTCAGGGTGATCTGGATACCTGCATTGTTATCCGCTCGGCTTATGTCGAAGACGGTATAGCCACCGTGCAGGCCGGCGGCGGCGTGGTGCTGGACTCCGTACCGCAAGCCGAAGCTGACGAAACCCGCAATAAAGCCCGCGCCGTGCTGCGTGCCATCGCCACTGCCCACAATGCCAAAGAGGTATTTTAAGATGGCCGACATTTTACTGATTGATAACGTAGATTCGTTTACCTACAACCTGGTGGATCAGCTGCGCGCCAGCGGCCACAACGTGGTGATATACCGCAACCAAATCCCGGCTGACGTGATCCTCGAAAAACTGAGTCAGCTGGAAAAACCGGTGCTGATGCTCTCCCCAGGCCCCGGCACGCCTTCAGAGGCAGGCTGTATGCCTGAACTGTTGAAGCGTCTGCGCGGCCAGTTACCCATCATTGGCATCTGTCTGGGCCACCAGGCGATTGTGGAAGCTTATGGGGGTTATGTGGGTCAGGCCGGTGAAATTCTGCATGGTAAAGCCTCCTCTATTACCCATGACGAAGAAGGCATGTTCGCCGGGATGAGTAACCCGTTACCGGTGGCACGTTACCACTCCCTGGTTGGGAGCCAGATCCCAAACGGGCTGACGGTCAACGCCCGCTACAACGATATGGTCATGGCAGTGCGCCACGATAAAGATCGGGTGTGTGGTTTCCAGTTCCATCCTGAATCCATTTTAACGTCTCAGGGCGCACGTCTGTTAGAGCAGACGCTGGCCTGGGCTTTGGCATAAGACGAGGTGCTGACAATGAAAACTCAAACGATTTCAGGCATTCTCGAAAACCTGTACCGCGCTGAAGTGATGACGCAGGAAGAGAGCCAGCAATTATTTACCGCCATTGTAAATGGCGAACTAGAACCGGCCCAGTTGGCGGCAGCACTGATCAGCATGAAGGTCCGCGGCGAGCAACCGGCAGAAATCGCCGGCGCAGCACAGGCGCTGCTGGCTCACGCAGAACCGTTCCCACGTCCTGATTATCAGTTCGCTGACATCGTCGGCACCGGCGGTGACGGCACCAACAGCATCAATATTTCTACCGCCAGCGCCTTTGTGGCAGCTGCGTGCGGTGTGCGCGTGGCTAAGCACGGCAACCGCAGCGTTTCAAGCCGCTCCGGTTCGTCAGATTTACTGGCGGCCTTTGGAATTAAACTGGATATGCCCGCTGAGCAGTCCCGTGCAGCGTTGGATGATTTGGGCATCTGCTTCCTGTTCGCGCCGCAATATCACACCGGTTTCCGCCATGCGATGCCGGTACGTAAAGCGCTGAAAACCCGCACCCTGTTCAATGTGCTGGGCCCGCTGATTAACCCTGCACGTCCCCCGCTGGCGTTGATTGGGGTTTACAGCCCGGAACTGGTACGCCCAATTGCTGAAACGCTGCGCACCCTCGGTTATGAGCGTGCAGCAGTGGTTCACGGCGGCGGCATGGATGAAGTGGCTATTCACGCACCGACTCAGGTTGCCGAGCTTAACAAGGGTGAAATCACTACCTATGAATTGACGCCGGAGGACTTCGGGCTGGACAATTATCCAATCGAAGCACTGCTCGGCGGCGAGCCGGAAGAAAACCGTGACATTCTGGCACGCTTATTACAAGGTAAAGGTGAACCGGCCCACGAAGCCGCAGTGGCCGCCAATGTGGCGATGTTACTGCGTCTTTTCGGTCAGGAAAATGTAAAGCAAAACGCACAACAGGCTTTGGAAGTAATACGCAGCGGTGCAGCATTCCAGCGTGTTACCGCATTGGCAGCAAGAGGATAAGTGATGCAGCAGGAAACCGTGCTCCACAAAATTGTCCGCGATAAAGCAGTTTGGGTCGCGGCTCGTAAAGAACAACAACCCCTGGCCAGTTTTCAAAATGAAATCCAACCCAGCCAGCGCAACTTCTACGACGCATTGAAAGGGACAAAAACGGTTTTCATCCTCGAATGTAAAAAGGCTTCACCGTCAAAAGGCACCATTCGGGATAACTTCGATCCGGTAGAGATCGCCACCGTTTATAAAGATTATGCTTCGGCTATTTCCGTGTTAACGGATGAAAAGTATTTTCAGGGGAGTTTCGACTTCCTGCCTCTGGTCAGTAACGCCGTGACGCAGCCGGTGCTGTGCAAAGATTTCATCATCGACCCTTATCAGATCCATCTGGCACGATTTTATCAGGCTGATGCGATTTTACTGATGCTCTCAGTGCTTGATGACGATCAGTATGTGCGGCTGGCTGCCGTAGCCCATAGTCTGAATATGGGGGTGCTGACCGAGGCCAGTAATGAAGAAGAACTGGAGCGCGCCGTTCAGCTGAAGGCCAAAGTGGTTGGTATCAACAACCGCGACCTGCGCGACCTCTCTATCGACCTGGATCGTACCCGTCAGTTAGCCCCACGCGTACCGCATGGCGTGACCGTGATCAGCGAGTCGGGCATCAATAATTATGCACAGATTCGTGAACTGAGCCGCTTTGCCAATGGTTTCCTGATTGGCAGCGCGCTGATGTCAGAAACGAATTTGACCGGTGCAGTCCGCCGCGTGATGCTGGGTGATAATAAGGTTTGTGGCCTTACCCGCCCGCAGGATGCTTCGGTCGCCCATGATGCCGGAGCAATTTACGGCGGATTGATTTTTGTCGGGGCTTCGCCACGCCATGTGAGCGTTGCACAGGCAAAAGAGGTTCAGGCCGGTGCGCCACTGAAATATGTCGGCGTATTCAGGGATGAAACGCCCGACCATGTAGCCGAAATTGCCAGGTCATTAAAGCTTTCAGCCGTTCAACTGCATGGCGATGAGGACCAGGGGTATATCGATACCTTACGTACGCTGTTACCAGAACAGTGCCAGATTTGGAAAGCGCTGAGTGTCAAAGACGTCATGCCCGCGCGCGCTCTCAATCAAGTCGACCGCTATGTGCTTGATAACGGCAAAGGCGGAACCGGACAACGTTTCGACTGGAGCAAGTTAAACGGGCAGGATCTCGGCAACGTATTGCTTGCCGGCGGCCTGGGCGCAGACAACATTGTTGAGGCCGCACAGCTGGGTTGCGCAGGGCTGGATTTCAATTCCGGCGTTGAGCGCGAGCCGGGCATTAAAGATGCCGATAAAATTACGGCCGTATTCCAGACACTGCGGGCTTACTGATCTCAGCCGCGGTGACGCAAAATTGACAGACAGGATGGAATCACATGACTTTACTTAATCCCTACTTCGGCGAATTTGGCGGCCAATATGTCCCGCAAATTCTGATGCCTGCACTGGTACAACTGGAAGAAGCTTTCGTCAGTGCGCAGCGTGACCCGGCATTTCAGGCCGAATTTATTGATCTGCTGAAAAATTACGCTGGCCGCCCTACCGCGCTGACGTTGTGTAAAAATCTGACAGCGGGTACCAAGACCAAACTTTATCTCAAACGTGAAGATCTGCTGCACGGTGGCGCGCATAAAACCAACCAGGTGTTGGGACAGGCTCTGCTGGCTAAGCGCATGGGTAAAACTGAAATTATTGCTGAAACCGGCGCAGGTCAGCACGGCGTGGCATCGGCCTTAGCCTGCGCCCTGCTCGGGCTTAAATGCCGTATTTACATGGGCGCTAAAGATATTGAGCGCCAGTCACCGAACGTATTTCGTATGCGTCTGATGGGTGCCGACGTGATCCCGGTGCACAGCGGCTCCTCCACGCTGAAAGATGCCTGTAACGAAGCGCTGCGCGACTGGTCTGGCAGCTATGAAACCGCGCACTATATGCTTGGCACCGCGGCAGGCCCGCACCCCTACCCGACTATTGTTCGTGAATTCCAGCGCATGATTGGCGAAGAGACCAAAGTGCAGATGCAAGAGCGCGAAGGCTGCCTGCCTGACGCGGTGATCGCCTGCGTCGGCGGCGGTTCCAATGCTATCGGTATGTTTGCCGATTTCATTGACGACGCCGGCGTGAAGCTTATCGGTGTTGAGCCAGGCGGCCTGGGCATCGAAACCGGACAACATGGCGCACCGTTGAAACATGGTCACGTGGGCATCTATTTCGGGATGAAAGCGCCGATGATGCAAACGTCTGAAGGCCAGATTGAAGAATCCTACTCTATCTCAGCCGGTCTGGATTTCCCTTCTGTCGGCCCGCAGCATGCGTACCTCAACAGCATTGGCCGTGCGGAATATGTGTCCATTACCGATGACGAAGCGCTGGATGCGTTCAAAGAGCTGTCCCGCCACGAAGGCATTATTCCAGCCCTTGAATCTTCTCATGCTCTGGCCTACGCCCTGAAGCTGATAAGAGAGACACCGCAGAAAGAGCAGATTTTGGTGGTGAATCTTTCCGGTCGAGGCGACAAAGACATTTTCACCGTACATGACATCCTGACTGCCCGGGGAGAAATTTAATGGAGCGTTATCAACAATTATTTAAGCGTCTGGAAAGCAAAAAAGAGGGCGCCTTCGTTCCTTTCGTCACCTTGGGCGATCCGGGTATTGAGTTATCACTGTCTATAATCGATACGCTGATTGAAGCCGGCGCTGATGCGCTTGAGCTGGGCATTCCCTTCTCTGACCCGCTGGCCGACGGACCGACGATTCAAAACGCCAATCTGCGTGCGTTCGCCGCCGGTGTCACGCCAACTTTGTGCTTCAACATGCTGGCGCGCATCCGCGAGAAACACCCAGACATTCCGATTGGCCTGCTGATGTATGCCAATCTGGTCTTCCACAACGGCATAGATTATTTCTATCAACGTTGTGCCGAAGTGGGAGTGGACTCCGTTCTGGTTGCCGACGTGCCTTATGAAGAATCGGTGCCGTTTCGCGCGGCAGCTATTCGCCACGGCATCGCACCTATCTTTATCTGCCCACCTAATGCCAGCGATGATTTGTTGCGAGAAATTTCATCCCATGGCCGCGGATACACCTATTTGTTATCACGCGCAGGAGTAACGGGCACAGAAAAACGCGCTTTAACGCCTCTGACGCATCTGGTCAATAAGCTGCGTGAATATAACGCGGCACCGCCGTTACAGGGGTTCGGTATTTCTGAACCTTCCCAGGTGAAAGAGACGCTGGCTGCCGGAGCGGCCGGGGCTATCTCCGGTTCGGCTACCGTGCGCATTATCGAAAATAATCTGCATCAGCCTTCTGAAATGTTGGCTCAGCTTTCACGCTTCGTCCGTGAGATGAAAGCCGCCACGCGCACCTGATTGCGGTAAATCCCTTCGCAACGCCTTATTTGCTGCCGCAGATAAGGCGTTGTTTATTGGGGATGAGTTAACTATTTTTTTACCGTATTTCATTTGTATATCCTCTCTCCATACACCACACTTAAACTACCCGCAGGATCCATTCTATTTTCACGGTTGCCGCGCGGGGAATGTGCGTTATTAATCATTAGATGGTGAGTTTCAACCTGGCATGGAGAGTTATTTATGAAGCTATTCAAGACATTGTCGGCATTTTGCATGGCGGCGGTTGTCGTCATGGCGGTAGCAGCTTGTGCGCCAACCAAGAAATCAGAAGGCACCGGCGGTTATATCGATGACACCGTTGTGACTACCAAAGTTAAATCTGCTTTGCTGGCTGACAAAACTATCGCATCGCGTGAAATCAGTGTCGAAACCTTCAAGGGTCGCGTACAGCTGAGTGGTTTCGTTACCTCAACGGCGGATGCAAACCGTGCGGTTGAAGTCACCCGAGGCGTAGCCGGTGTGAAATCCATCGAAAATGACATGCGGATTAAATAAGACGCTGTTGTGATATGACAACGTGAAGAGGCGCCAATAGCGCCTCTTTTTTTATGCGGGTCAGTTAACGTATTTAGAAACGATAGCCGACGGCAAACATAAACACGAAGGGATCGATACGCGTGCTGATCGTCTGGTCTTCGCCACCCGCTTTGAATTTCACATCGGTATCGATGTCCATCCACCATACAGACATGTTGATCAGCCAGTTATTATCCAAGTTGTAATCAAGCCCGGCCTGCGTTGCGACACCCCAGGAGTCTTTAAGGCTGAGATCGGACAGCCCGGCATCGCGCCCAGTCTGGTTAAAATCGGCATCAAAGAAGGTCGTATAGTTAATCCCCAAACCGACATAGGGACGCAATTTATCCTGACGATCGCCAAAATAGTATTGCGCCATTAATGAAGGGGGTAATTGTTTCACTTCGGCGATGGTGCCGGTGCTGTCCAGGCCAACTTTATGCTTGAAGGGCGAAGCGCCCAGCAACTCCATACCGATGTTGTCGGTAAACATATATCCCAGGGTTAACCCCAGCTCAGTATTGTTATCGATGTTGAATGATCCCAACCCCAGAACGTTGTCTGATCCCCCTGTTGGACGCACCGTCGCGGTCCCTACCCGAAAAATAATATCTCCGGCCTGATTTGCACTGGCAATTGTCGGCATAGCTGCCGCGGCGATTAATGCCCAATATGCTGCTTTCATTATCCCTTCCCTTTGTATGGATTTATAACCCGCATGAATATACCTACTCTTGGGTGGGTCTTGATCCGAGCGGGATCACATCTTTAAATGATTTATTAAGAAAATGCATCTTTCGCAAACTAATCTAAATCATTAAAAAGGAAGGAATTGATCTACATCAAGAACAGTCATTTAAGTGCTGTTCGCAAAGTGAACAAATAGTGATTGCTTAAAAATTAGCAGCTGCGTAGCTTGCATGTTCAATCGCGGTTTTAGTTTGGTGTCGTAAGGAGTCGGTAGTTTCCTACTATGAGCGAAATGATTAACCCGTGTATCTCCTGTGGTGCATGCTGCGCCTATTTCCGTGTGTCATTTTACTGGGCTGAATCGGCCAAAGCGGGCGGGGTTGTTCCTGACATGTTGACCGAGCAGGTCACTCCCTTTCTCAGCTGTATGCAAGGCACCAATGCGAAATCACCGCGCTGTGTCGCGCTGGAGGGAGAAATTGGCCAATCAGTATCCTGTTCCATCTACCTGAATCGCCCAACGCCTTGTCATGAATTCGACCAGTCCGGTCTGAATGGTATAAGTAATGAAGCCTGTGACCGCGCGCGCGCCAGGTATGGCCTACCTCCGTTGAATGTAGGGAGAGTACCGGCCTTAATTTCGGCGGTTACTCCTGTGTAACCCAGAGATTGATCGTGCCGAGGGGTAAGAAATCAGTCAGATATCATTGCGGGGTGCCACCGTACAACATTACAGGGTACAATCCCCGCCTGATTGTCTTTTGATTATTTTGCCAAGGAGCGTTCATGCCTATCACGGCCAGTGCGTTATACCGTGACAGTTTCAATTTTATGCGTAACCAGCTGACCAGCATTCTGCTGCTGGCCCTGTTGACCGCATTTATTACCGTCATTTTAAACCAACTCTTAATCCCTGGTGGCGATCAACTGAGCCTGCTCAGTGCAACCGGTGATGACCTGTCAGGCACGACAGGCATGAGCTTGCAGGAACTGATTCAAAACATGTCACCTGAGCAGCAGATGGTGCTGTTGAAGGTGTCAGGTGCAGCAACCTTCTCTGCGCTGGTGGGCAATGTGTTGCTGGTAGGCGGAATGCTGACCCTGATTCAAATGGTATCTGGCGGCATGAATACCAGCGCACTGCGTTCAATCGGTGCTTCTGCACCGGTTCTCCCACGTCTGCTGGGTTTGATGCTGGTTTGTACGTTGCTGGTTCAGTTGGGTCTGACTCTGTTTGTCGTCCCTGGCGTATTGATTGCCGTGGCCGTTTCCATGTCACCTGTTATCGCCTGCACTGAAAAGATGGGTGTTTTTAAGTCGATTAAAGTCAGTAGTAAGCTGGCATTCGCTAATGCCCGTCTGGTGTTCCCGGCAATCATGTTCTGGCTGGCCGCCAAAATGCTGGTTCTGTTGGCGGTAAGTCATCTCACGATGCTGCCAGCCATGGCCGCAACCGTCGTATTGGGTACGCTGAGCAACTTGATTTCAGCCCTGCTGCTGATCTATATGTTCCGTCTCTACTCCAAACTACGCGTCTGAAAATCGTCTTCAGCTCACTGAAAGGGTGCTATGGCGCCCTTTTCTTTTGTCTGTGAAATGATTCCGGTATAGTCAAACCATACAATAAACATGGAATGAAGTATGAAGCAGCTCCTCGATTTTCTTCCCCTGGTGGTCTTTTTCGTTTTTTATAAGATGTACGACATTTTTGTCGCCTCCGGCGCGCTGATTGCCGCGACCGCGCTGGCGCTGATCTTTACCTGGATTAAATACCGCAAAGTCGAAAAGATGACCCTCATCACTTTCGCCATGGTGGCTATTTTTGGCACCCTGACGTTGGTTTTCCATAATGACGAGTTCATTAAATGGAAAGTGACCGTCATTTATGTGCTGTTCTCGGTGGCGCTTCTGGTGAGCCAACTGGTACTAAAAAAACCGCTGATCCAACGTATGTTGGGTAAAGAACTGACGCTGCCTGACCACGTTTGGAACACGCTCAATATCAGCTGGGCTATTTTCTTCCTGCTGTGTGGACTGGCGAACATCTATGTCGCCTTCTGGTTACCACAGGAAGTCTGGGTTAACTTTAAAGTGTTCGGCCTGACCGTGCTCACACTGCTATTTACTCTGCTGAGCGGCGTCTATATTTATCGGCATATGCCGGATGAAGAAAAAAAATAAGCATTCTCCTGCATGGGCCTTTCTCTGCGAAAGGCCTTACATATGATTAGCCCAGGAAGCCGAGCAAGATGAACGAAAAACAGAGCTTACCCAACGGTGAGATGGTGCTGCGCACGCTGGCAATGCCCGCAGACACCAATGCCAATGGCGATATTTTTGGTGGCTGGTTGATGTCGCAAATGGATATGGGTGGAGCAATCCAGGCCAAGGAGATAGCCAAGGGTCGAGTCGTTACTGTCCGCGTCGATGGTATGACATTTTTGAAACCCGTCGCTGTAGGTGACGTCGTGTGCTGTTATGCGCGCTGCATTCGTACGGGCAACAGCTCCATCACCATCAATGTTGAAGTCTGGGTAAAGAAGGTCTCTTCAGAACCTATCGGGCAGCGTTATAGAGCGACTGAAGCCGTGTTTACCTATGTCGCCGTAGACGATGAAGGCAAATCACGCACCCTGCCGGATGGCCGAAGCAATTTCAGCGTGGAATCTGGCGGCATATCCCAGGACTAAGATTGGAATCATATTCATCCCCCTTCGTCTGAGTCAGAAAGCAAAAAGGTCGCCCATGTGGCGACCTTTTTATTATGCGCATGACGGCATTATTCCACTGACGTGCCGCCGTTGATTTTGAACACCAGGTTAACGACCAGATTATTCGCCGCCTTCGGTTCATAGCGCCACTTGCGCATGGCCTGTTTAACTTCACGCTCAAACATGTTGCGCGGTTCGGCAGACAGGATACGCACGTTATCTACCCGCCCTTCGCTATCGACATCAAACTGCACCCGCACACGCCCTTCAACACGCAATGCAAAAGCCCTGGCCGGATACTGAGGCTTGGATCGATCCAATGGACGTGGTCCGCTGCTCGCCCCTGTGACGGCCGGTACAGCAGGTTTTGCCGCCGGCTTGACGTCAGGCATATTGCTATTAAACGGAGAAGCGTCTTCCGTTGTTCTCGATTTTTCTACTCTTTCGACGGTTTTTTCAACTGGCTTAGCCTTCGGCTTGGGTTTTTCAACCGGCTTTTTCACAGGTTTCGGCTTAGGTTTAGGCTCCGGCAACGGTACCGCTTCTGGCGGCGGTGGTGGCTCAGGCTTCACTTCAGGCTCGGGTTCCGGCTCAGGTTCCGGGGCAACTTGTGGTTTCGGTGGTGGTGCAAAATCCGCCGGATTCACCATCGTAACGCTCATAACCTGCTGTTCCTGTTTCGGCAGTTTAATCACATCCTTCATAGTGACATACAGTAAAGCGGCAATGATCGCGATGTGCATGCCGACGGCAATAGCAAACGGCAAAGTGATGCGAATAAATCCAAACTTTTTTAGCGGCATAATGATTCATTTTCCCCGTGAAGCCGCAAGTTTAAATGCAAATAGCAATCATATTCAACACCGAGATGACAACTATTCTCAAATCAGAGTCTATTTGATCTAACTCAAAGCACTTTCTTCCGGCCTGAGGTTTCGCTATGGTGATGAGAACGGTACTCAGTATGACCGTTCTCTTACAATTCTTTGACAAACCTTATGATTTAAAAGGTGATCTATGCTTTACGTAATTTATTCAGAAGATGTATCCGACTCGCTGGAGAAACGCCGTGTTGCACGCCCGGCACATATCGAACGTTTGCAGAAAATGCACGAACAGGGTCGCGTACTGATTGGTGGGCCAACACCCTCTATCGACAGTAATGACCCGGGCGATGCTGGCATGAGCGGGTCCGTATTGATTATGGAATTTGAAACACTGGAAGCGGCGAAAGCCTGGGCTGATGCTGACCCTTATGTGGCAGCTGGCGTATATAAAAGCGTGAGCGTAAAGCCCTTTAAGCGTGTTTTCTGATTTACATTAATTCAGACATTCACTGATAGGAATGCCCGGGTAACCAGCCGCCATTTTGCGGCCGGTTTTCGAGGCAGTTCCGTAAGTCGCTTCACGCTGTTAAAGCAATCACAATCAACCCGTGGCTTCTATGGTAGAATACGTCCCCCTACCCCAGAGGTACGCTCTTATGTCATTCTTCGACGGATTGAAGTTTCTTTCCAGCCAGAAAACCAAAGTGACCTGCCCGGAATGTAAAGCGGTTACCGAACAAATTAGTGCCAAAGTTCGCAAGAATTCAACGCTGGTTTGTCCCAAATGCGGTGCCTTGTTCCAACCTAAAGATCGTTGATCAAGACCCCCATTCGTACGCCACCGCGTACAGCGATAGCCGCTGATGTTGCTGGTGATGAATCTGCCGGATACGGTAGATATGACGATAACGTCTGGACTGACCTTCCAGCCAGCGGCTTTTGCGGCGCTGAGACTGGCGTAACATGCGCCAGCGCCCGACTTCATTCCTGCTGCGTTTCATGCAAATTATTCCCGTTGACCACGTGCTCTGTGTTCTCTTCTGCACAGACTGCGGGCACATTATAGGCCGATGATTTTGTGATCCAAGCCTTGTTTCACCCAAAAATGTGAGTTATCAGCTACCCTTGATGACAATCCGGTAAAGGTTTTGACTTCCGGCAGCGTTTTCAGAGGTAGCTGCTTGATTGAAGGGCGTAAATTCGTTAAAACATTTTCTCCTTTCACTGACACTGCGTACACTTCATCCTCATGGCTTGCGAACAGGACTTTTCGCCCTTATGACAACTTTTTATGCGGTAATTAGCTGGCTTTTGATTTTCGGCTACTGGTTACTGATTGCCGGCGTAACGCTGCGCATTTTAATGAAGCGACGCGCGGTGCCTTCGGCCATGGCATGGTTGCTGATTATCTATATCATTCCGCTGGTCGGTATTATTGCCTACCTCTCCTTTGGTGAGCTGCATTTAGGTAAACGCCGTGCTGAGCGCGCCAAAGCGATGTGGCCCTCTACCGCTCGCTGGCTTAACGACCTAAAAGGCTGCCACCGAATTTTTGCTACCGAGAATAGCGAAATTGCCACATCCCTTTTTCAGCTCTGCGAACGTCGTCAGGGCATTGCGGGCGTTAAAGGCAATCAGCTTCAATTGCTGACCACCAGCGATGACACGTTGCACGCCATCATGCGGGATATCGAACTCGCGCGGCATAATATTGAGATGGTATTTTATATCTGGCAGCCCGGCGGCCTGGTTGATCAGGTGGCAGAATCGCTGATGGCGGCATCGCGTCGCGGTATTCACTGTCGTCTGATGCTTGACTCCGCAGGCAGCGTCGCCTTCTTCCGCAGCCCTTACCCGGCGATGATGCGCAATGCCGGCATCGAAGTGGTGGAAGCGCTGAAGGTAAATCTTTTCCGCGTCTTCTTGCGTCGCATGGATTTACGCCAACACCGTAAAATTATTCTGATAGACAACTACGTGGCCTATACCGGCAGCATGAATATGGTCGACCCGCGCTTCTTTAAACAAGATGCAGGGGTTGGTCAGTGGATTGACCTGATGGCCCGTATGGAAGGCCCTGTTGCTACGACTATGGGGATTGTCTATTCGTGTGACTGGGAAATCGAGACCGGTAAACGCATTCTGCCGCCTGAACCTGATGCCAATCAGATGCCATTCGAGCAGGAAAGCGGTCACACCATCCAGGTTATCGCCTCAGGTCCTGGCTTCCCCGAAGATATGATCCATCAGGCGCTGCTCACGGCGGCCTATTCTGCCCGCGAACAGCTGGTGATGACCACGCCATACTTCGTGCCAAGCGATGACCTGCTACATGCCATTTGTACGGCAGCGCAGCGTGGCGTTGATGTCAGCATTGTCATGCCGATGAAAAATGACTCGATGATGGTCGGCTGGGCAAGCAGGGCGTTCTTCAATGAGCTGCTGGAAGCTGGCGTAAAAATTTACCAGTTTGAAGATGGGCTGCTGCATACCAAGAGCATATTGGTCGATGGGCAGCTAAGCCTGGTCGGTACGGTAAATCTTGATATGCGCAGCCTGTGGCTCAATTTTGAAATTACCCTGGTTATCGATGATGCCGGTTTTGGTAACGAACTGGCTCAGGTGCAGGAAGATTACATCGCCCGCTCCCATTTACTGGATGTAGAAGCCTGGCTGAAACGCCCGTTCTGGCACCGTATTATCGAGCGGCTGTTCTACTTTTTCAGTCCGCTGCTGTAAAAGCCGCGTCGGGAATGTTCTAATAAGCTCAGGCAACACACCACTTTTACTGATGAGAATGTTATGGATCTGAATAATCGCCTGACCGAAGACGAAACCCTTGAACAAGCCTACGACATCTTTCTGGAACTGGCGGGCGACAACCTCGATCCTGCTGATATCCTGATCTTCAATCTTCAGTTCGAAGAGCGCGGCGGTGCGGAGCTTTACGATCCGGCCGAAGATTGGGTTGAGCATGTGGATTACGACCTGAACCCAGATTTCTTCGCCGAAGTGGTAATTGGACTGGCCGATGCGGAGGACCAGCCAATTAATGATATTTTTGCTCGCGTTCTGCTGTGTCGTGAAAAAGACCATAAGCTGTGTCATATCCTCTGGAAAGAATAACGCTAACGTTATGTTCCCGAGCACCAAAGAAAAAACCTGCCAGAGGCAGGTTTTTTTATGCTTCAAACAAGTTCTATGCCTTCAGAGCGGGTCAACCTTCAGGCAGGAGACCGCGTGACGGAAACTGCCTTCCAGCAGCGGGCGTGTGATTGCGCATTCTGGCCCGGCAATCGGGCAGCGGGTACGGAACACACAGCCTGACGGTGGATTGATGGGTGAAGGCAGATCCCCTTCCAGCAGCTGAATCACTTTATTGCGCTCTTTGTCCGGGTCCGGTACAGGCACCGCTGACATCAGCGCACGGGTATAAGGATGCTGCGGGTTGTGATACACCTCGTCGTAAGTGCCGAGCTCTACCGCATGGCCGAGATACATCACCAGCACACGATCGGAGATATGCTTAACCACCGCCAGGTCATGAGCGATAAAGATCAACGACAATCCCATCTCACGCTGCAGTTGCTGCAACAGGTTCACCACCTGTGCCTGAATCGACACGTCGAGGGCTGAAACCGGTTCATCACAAATAATCAGCTTAGGCTCAAGTATCAGGGCACGCGCAATACCTATACGCTGGCACTGCCCCCCCGAGAATTCATGCGGATAGCGGTTGATCAGGTTAGGCAGCAGCCCCACCTTCAGCATCATCGCCTTCACCTTCTCCTTCACCTGCAACTTCGGCATTTTAGGATTATAGGTTTTCAGCGGTTCAGCAATGATTTCACCGATGGTCATACGCGGGTTTAGCGAAGCCAGCGGATCCTGGAAAATCATCTGAATATCACTGCGGGTGTGTTGCCAATCGGCGGCCGACATTCCCAGCAGGTCTTTGCCCAACCATGCCACCTTACCGTCAGTCGCTTTCACCAGACCAATAATAGCGCGGGCGAAAGTCGACTTACCGCAACCTGACTCCCCTACCACACCTAATGTTTCCCCCTCATATAAACGCAGGGTAACACCATCAACTGCTTTGAGGGTTTTGGACGGCTGCCAGAACCACTGCTTGCCATCTTTGATGTCAAAGTGAACTTTCAGATCAGCCACTTCGAGCAGCACTTTTTTATCGGGTGGCGCTTCATTGTTTGTAGACGGGCTATGCATAACTGTGTGATCTGTCATACCAACTCCTCGACCGGCTTAAAGCAGGCACGTAAACGACCTTCACCGAAACGCTCCAGCGGAGGCGCCGTGTGACAGATTTCCATCGCATACTGGCAACGGGGCTGGAAAGGACAGCCTTTAGGTAACCGCAGCAAGTTAGGCGGGTTACCGGCAATCGTGGTCATCATGCCGCCTTCGGCGTCAAGACGTGGAACGGCGTTGAGCAAGCCAATCGAGTAGGGATGGCACGGATCATAAAATACATCACGTGCCTGACCATATTCCATAGTTCGTCCTGCATACATCACTAACACTTTGTCGCAAATCCCGGCAACGACACCGAGGTCGTGAGTGATCATGATAATGGCAGTGTTGAACTCCGCCTTCAGCTCATTAAGCAGCGTCATGATCTGCGCCTGGACGGTAACGTCCAGCGCCGTAGTCGGCTCATCGGCAATCAGCAATTTAGGACGGCACAGCAACGCCATAGCGATCATCACACGCTGGCGCATACCGCCAGAGAATTCGTGTGGAAACATCTTCATGCGCTTGCGCGCTTCAGGCATTTTTACCGCATCCAGCATACGCACAGATTCGTCAAATGCTTCTCTTTTGCTCATGTGCTTATGCAGCATCAGCACTTCCATCAATTGCTCACCGACGCGCATATACGGGTTCAGCGAGGTCATTGGGTCCTGGAAAATCATCGAAATCTGCTCGGCGCGCAGCTTGTTGAGCTGTTTTGGCGGCAGGTTAAGAATTTCACGGCCGTTGAATTTAGCAGAACCGCCGATACGACCATTGCTGGCCAGCAGCCCCATCAGGGCAAACGCCGTTTGCGATTTACCCGAGCCTGACTCACCGACGATACCCAAGGTTTCGCCTGCGCGCAGGTCGAAGTTTAGGTCGTTGACGGCGGTGACATCACCGTCTGGCGTTTCAAACGTCACCCGCAGGTCTTTAACATCAAGCAGGATTGGCGGCACCGGGCCGTCAACCACCGCAGGCGTGGCGAAAGTGGAATGTTCAATGGTGCTCATGGTTGCACTCCTTAACGATCTTTCGGGTCGAGGGCATCACGCAAGCCATCGCCGATAAAATTGAAACAAAACAGAGTCACAACCAGGAAGCCTGCAGGGA
>Ga0209888_1000268_pt1 | contig 30896 bp, 25 predicted proteins | sample OrgsoiDNA_201059_FD_185807 | JGI IMG/M metagenome (GOLD analysis project Ga0209888, IMG submission 185807) | Permafrost soil microbial communities from the Arctic, to analyse light accelerated degradation of dissolved organic matter (DOM) -... | ecosystem: Environmental > Terrestrial > Soil >...
CGGCAATCGCCCGGGCCACACCTTCGGCGCTGAGGCTGTCCTTGAACGAATCGGGGGCAATGATGATTTTCATGGGGACGATCTCCAGTTCTTGTGGCGTCCATGCTGCCAGTTGAAACAGGGAATGACGCCGGTCTGCTGCACAAGCCCGGGAGGGCTTTATTGTTCATTCCTACAAAGCGCCCCCAGCGGCCGGCACCGGCGATTCGCTGTGGGGCAACAATTGTACCCCCAGGTACAACGCCAGCATCCCGTCCAGGCGCAGCGGGTCGACACCGCTGATCTCGGCAATCCGTTCCATCCGATAGCGCAGGCTGTTGCGGTGAATCCCCAGCGCCTCGGCACAGCCCTGGCTCTGGCCGTCATGCTCGCACCAACTGCGCAAGGTGGCGAGCAACTGGCCGTTGCTGTCCTTGGCGATCACCTTGCGCAGCGGCTTGAGCAACTCCTCCAGCGCATCGTCGCTGCGATGCCGCCAGAGCATCACCGGCAGGCGATAACGATTGAGGTGCAACAAGCGGCTGTGGGGCAAGACCTCCCGGCCATAGGCGAGCAAATCGCTGACCCGTCGATAGCAACGGCGCAAGCCCTGCAAGCCGTCAGCCTGCCCGCCCGCCGCAACCCGGGCGATCTTCCAGCCCAGGCTGTCGAGTTTCTCCAGCAGGCGCTGGTCGTCGAGGATCGCCGTCGCCGGCCGACACCACAGCAGCGAGGCGGTCGACCCGCTCACGCACCAGCTCTCGGGATAACGCGACTGCAGCCAGGCCATCAGCGCATCGGCACTCTGCCCCGGGTCCAGCTCGAACAGGTAGGGAATCCGCGACAACTGCGGTTTGAGCCCCATCTGCCGGGCCTCGTCGATCAAGCGCGGCGAATCGCCTTCGTCGCTGAGCAACAAGGCCAGCAGATCGTCGCAACGCTGGCGCCGCCACTGCTGTTCGGCCTGCTGGTGACGCTGGCCAACGAGCATTTCGGCGGTCATGCGCACCAGTTCGGCGTAGGTACGCAACTGCTCCGGCTCACCGGTAATGCCCAGCACGCCGATCAACCGTTCGTCGTGCATCAACGGCAGGTTGATCCCCGGCTGCACGCCCTTCAGGCATTTGGCTGCCTGCGCATCGATCACCACCACCCGGCCATTGGCCAAGACCAGCTGTGCGCCTTCGTGGCGGGTATTGATTCGCTCCGGCTCGCCACTGCCCAGGATCAGGCCCTGGCTGTCCATGACATTGACGTTATACGGCAGAATGGCCATCGTCCGATCGACGATATCCTGCGCAAGGTCATGGTCCAGTTCGAACATAGCGGTAGGGTCCTTGGTTCAGGGGGATCAACGTTTGTTCAGCAGCACAGGGTACACCGGCAAACCCTGTGCACTGGCACAAAGACAGCAAGGCTGGGGTGACCGAGACTCACAGGGCGATCAAGTTACCCTTGCCTCGCAAAAAATCATAATAAAGAGAGACCGCCATGTCACAGAGCGCCGCGATATCCCAGGCCACCGCTGACTTGAAAAACGCCGTATACAAGCGCATCACCCTGCGCCTGATCCCCTTCATCTTCATCTGCTACCTGTTCAACTACCTCGACCGGGTCAATGTTGGATTTGCCAAGCTGCAGATGCTCGACGCATTGAAATTCAGCGAAACCATCTACGGCCTCGGGGCCGGGATTTTCTTTATCGGCTACGTGCTCTGCGGCGTGCCGAGCAACCTGGCGCTGAGCCGCTTCGGGCCACGGCGCTGGATCGCCCTGATGATGATCACCTGGGGGGTGCTGTCGACCTGCCTGCTGTTCGTCAGCACGCCGACCCAGTTCTATACCCTGCGCCTGTTCACCGGGGCCGCCGAAGCCGGCTTCTTCCCCGGCGTGGTGCTGTACCTCTCGCAGTGGTTCCCGAGCTTCCGCCGCGGGCGGATCATGGCCCTGTTCATGTCGGCGATCCCGGTCTCGGGTCTGCTCGGCAGCCCTTTCTCCGGCTGGATCCTCAACCACTTTGCCGCCGGCCAGGGCGGCCTTGCCGGCTGGCAGTGGATGTTCCTGTTGCAGGGGATCCCGACCATTGCCCTGGGCATTGCGGCGTTTTTCCTGCTGGCGGATAAGTTCGCCAACGCCAAGTGGCTGACCGCCGAGGAACGCGCGGTGCTCGAAGCCGACCAGGCCTTCGACGCCGCCAACAAACCGAAGGCCGTCAGCGACTCCCTGGATGAAGTGTTCAAGAACCCGGCGATCTGGGCCTTCGGCCTGATCTACTTCTGCATCCAGAGCGGCGTCTACGCCATCAACTTCTGGCTGCCGTCGATCATCAAGAACCTGGGCTTCAGCGACAACCTGGTGATCGGCTGGCTCAGTGCGATTCCCTACCTGCTGGCGGCGGTGTTCATGTTGCTGGTGGGCCGCTCCGCGGACCTGCGCAAGGAGCGTCGCTGGCACCTGGTGGTACCGATGCTGATGGGCGCCATCGGCCTGACGATTGCGACCATGGGCGCCCTCACCGGCCTGCCGATGTTCTGGCCGGTGCCCACCGCCCTGCTCAGCGCCGGCGCGGCCGCCGGTGGCCTGGCGTTGATCAACTCCATGGGCCAGATGGCCGGCTTCCTCAGCCCGTACCTGGTGGGCTGGGTCAAGGATGCCAGCGGCTCCACCGACGCGGCGCTGTATGTGCTCGCCGCGGTGATCGTCGCCGGCAGCCTGCTGGCCCTGCGCATGACCCGCACCTTGCGGGCGGCGTGAAACAGCGGCAATAAAAAACCCGGGGATCGACATCGCTGTCGCTCCTCGGGCGCGCCTCCCCCAATGAATAAAGTCAGGCGGTAGCGTTCACACTCACGCTTTGAGTCGTGGAGGTCATGGCTTTTTTGTGGTGTTTCTTTTTGTGGTGCTTTTTCTTGGTTGCCAACTGCATATCAGCCTTCTCGGAAGTGACCTTCTGGGTCTGAGTAGTCGGCGCAACTTGCGCCTGCGCCATCACCACCGGGACCACACCCATCTGGGCAACAACGATCGCCATGGCCAGCGCTTTAAGACGTTTCGAATTAAGCATCATCTCTCTCCATATTGAACGGGGTTATGTCCTGATGGCCTTTACGACTGTACCCGCCGGACAAGCGGGTCCCTTGGCTATATATGACTCTAGTTCGAGCCGTCGTAACAACCTGTCATAATTGACAGTTCCGACGAACGGTCAAAGACTTGCCAGTGTTGTGCCGTCCCCCTGACAGGTGTCGGAATTCATGAAGATTTTGCGCAATGTTCCATAACAAGGCTGTCGGATATCGGCGAGTTGATTGAGGGATTGCTCAACAACAACGTTCTGGTATCTGATGGGCACCTTCTCTTTCGTGCAAAAGGATGTTGTTCATGAGTTACCGCACCCTCGGCCATTCCGGACTGCAAGTCAGTACATTGACACTGGGCAGCATGATGTTCGGTGAACAGACCGACACCGAAACCTCCCTGCGTATCATCGACAAAGCCTGGGACCAGGGCATCAACTTCATCGACACCGCCGACGTCTACACCGGTGGACGCTCCGAGGAAATCGTCGGAGAAGCGATTGCCCGCCATCGCCATGAGTGGATCCTCGCCACCAAGGCCGGCTTCGGCCCGGTGGACGGCAAGCCGAACCGCAGCGGCCTGAGCCGCAAGCACCTGTTCAATGCCATCGAAGCCAGCCTCGGCCGCCTGGGCACCGACTACCTGGATATCTACTACCTGCACCGCGAAGACCACAGCACCCCGCTGGAGGTCACCATATCGGCCATCGGCGACCTGCTGCGCCAGGGCAAGATCCGCCATTGGGGCCTGTCCAACTATCGTGGCTGGCGGATTGCCGAAGTGATCCGCGTGGCCGAGCGCCTGGGAGTGGACAAGCCGGTGATCAGCCAACCGCTGTACAACATCGTCAACCGCCAGGCCGAGACCGAGCAGATCACCGCCGCTGCCGCCTACGGCCTCGGTGTGGTGCCCTACAGCCCGCTGGCCCGTGGCGTGCTCAGCGGCAAATATGCCCCGGATGTTGCGCCAGACGCCAACAGCCGGGCCGGACGCCAGGACAAGCGCATCCTCGAAACCGAATGGCGGGTGGAATCATTGCGTATTGCCCAGCAGTTGCAGGCGTATACCCAACAACGTGGCGTCGGCCTGGTGGAGTTCGCGATTGCCTGGGTACTGAACAATACCGCCGTCAGCTCGGCGATTGTCGGCCCGCGCACCGAGGAGCAATGGGACAGCTACACCAAGGCACTGACGGTGAAGATCAGCGCCGAGGATGAAGCCTTCGTCGACTCGCTGGTGACCCCGGGGCATGCGTCCACCCCGGGCTTCAACGATGTCAGCCACTTTGTCTCCGGGCGCGTGCCACGGGGCGTTTGAAGACCGGCCTCAGCCCGTCTTCAGGGGGAACCTGTCCAGTGCCGCCTGCTGGAAATACAGCGCCTCTTCGACCGGCCTGGAAAGAAAGTAGCCTTGGGCCTCGTCACAGCCGAAGTGCTTGAGTATTTCCAGGCAGCCGAAACTTTCCACACCCTCGGCCACCGTGCGGTAGCCCAGGTCGCGGGCCACACCGATAATCGACTTGGCCACACGCTGATGCTGGGCACTGTGCTCCAGCTCGAAAATCATCGACTGGTCGAGCTTGAGGATATTGGCCGGGATCTTGTGCAGATAAGAAAAGTTGCTGTAGCCGGTACCGAAGTCGTCGATGGCTACATCGACACCCATATCCCGCAGTTGCTGAAGCTGCTCGATCACCCCGGCGCTGGACCGCAGCCACTCGCCTTCGGTGATTTCAACCTCGAGCATCGCCGGGTCGACCCCATGGGCCGCGCAGTGCTGGGCAATGACATCGGCCACGTTGCGCCCGTAAAAATCCCGCGATGACAGATTGAGGGATATTTTCTTGTCTCGGGCATACCCCGTGTTGGCGATCAGCATCACGACCCGCTCGATCACCCAATCCGTCACCGAATGGATCAGCGAGCTTTTCTCGACAATCGGAATGAACTCCGCCGGCGAGATAAAGCCATGCAGCCGATGATTCCAGCGAATCAGCGCCTCGGCACTCAGGTGCGCACCATCGCGCAACGAGAAGCGCGGTTGATAGACCAGGAACAGATCATCGGCTTTCAAGGCCGGCGTAATGTCCGGCAACAGGCTGAACAGACGGCGGAAGGTAACGTCGTCCTGGTGGTTGTAATAGGCGAAGGGCTGGGCTTTCTGGCGGGCGCTCTCGAGGGCGAACAGGGCCTTGCGCAACAGTTCCCGGGCCGTTTGCGCACCGCTGTCGAACTCCAGCAACCCCGCGCAGACCGTAGGCACCATCGGCAGGTTCTCGCTGATGGGCGCCCGGCGCAGCCAATCCACCAGCCGCGGCAAAAAGCCCCGCGCCTCAACGGCGTCCATCTGCATGGTGAAGGCAAAGCCCTTGACCATCACGTGATAGATCTTGATCCCGGTGCCGATAAACGCCTGGATCCGCGAGGCCATATCCCGCAGCACCGCCTCGAAAGGCACCATGCCCTCCGCCACGGTCAAACGGTGCGCCCAATCGGTGTCCAGGGCATCGACCGTCACCAGGACCCTTTTGCGGCTGTCACCGGCCTGGATCAAGCCCTGCAGGTCGGAGAGAAACTGCGTGCGGTTGGACAACCCGCTGACGGCGTCCACACGCTTGAGCAGGTGCTGGCGCTCGATCAACTGCATGATCAGCGCGGCGAAATCTTCCAGGGCCGTATGGTCTTCCGGCGTCAGGTCGTGGGCAATCCTATCGAGGATACACACGCTGCCGATGGCGTAGCCGCCGTCGGTGCGCAGGGGGGCGCCGGCATAAAACGTCAGCGCGCCGTCTCCCTGGACCAGGGGGAAGTCGGCAAAGCGCGGGTCCAGGCTGGCGTTGTCGACCACGAACACGCCGCTTTGGCGGATCGTGTGGGCACAGAACGACAACTCCAGCTCGGGCGCTTGCTGAGCGGAAAAGCCGGTGGTGGCGAGGAACCACTGGCGGTCCTTGTCGATCAGGCTGACGATCGCCACCGGCGCTTGAAAGCGCGAGGCGACCAACCGACAGATCCGCTCGAAACACTCTTCTCGGGCAACATCCATCAGGTCGAAGGCATGCAGGGCGGCCAGCCGCTCCTCTTCTTCGCGATCACGCAACAACATCTGCTCAACCGTCGTGAGTTTTTTCATCAGTACCTGTTGTCGTCAATCCAAATCGTTCAGTCGGCCAGGGGAGATGGCCTTTTGCCGCCAATCATTGCGCGGGCACCGAATAATATCCAGAAAAATGCGACCAGCGTCTGACAGAGAGCAGAAAGCCGTGTACCCGATCGGTTACAGACGGCCCTCCTCGCGCAGACGTCGAGCAATATTCAGGATTTCAGCCTCTCCCTGGGCCAGCGCCGCGGCGCTGGTATGCACCGAATAATTGCCCAGCACCAGTGCATGGGGATGCTTGTACGCTGAGCCTAGCACGAAGGTGGTATCACCCCGGGACACAAGTTCAATCGCCTCCTCACCCTCCTCGAAAATCGCCAACTCACCCTCACCGAGCAACCCGCCAGCGTCACCGGCGTCAAGCTGGCCGATATCCACCGCCAGCCAACCCACGCTGTGACCGGCCGGTGGTGTGTAGGTCCAGCGTTCGCCATCTTTCAAGTGCACGGCCAGGTAGTTCATCGGTGCGGGGGCCGCGATCAGGCTTTGCGCCGCGCCATAATGGCCCAGCAGTACTCGCGCCGGCCCTTCCTCGGGTACCTGTTCCGGGGCGAGGTATTGGCTGCGGGCCGGAGCGTTCTCATCGGCCGCCGGTAACGCCACCCAGAGCTGAAAACCGCGCACGTGCTTGACCTCGGGTGCGATCGAGCCGGTGTGCCAGACACCGTTACCCGCCTGCATCCACTCAACCCCACCGGCCAGCAGACTGCCCTGCTTGCCGGTGCTGTCCTCATAGAAAAATGCGCCTTCGCTCAAATAGCTCAAGGTGGCGATGCCGGAATGCGGGTGCATGCCGAACCCTGGCTGGCCGCCCCGGGCCTGGAAACGGTCGAGAAAGACGAACGGCTTGAGCCACTCGCCCAGGTCGCCGGGGCTCACCAGGCGAGTAATCGACCCGTGGGTGCTGCCGTGGGTCCGGTGAATAATCGCGCGCCGCTGCGGGGCGCGGGCACTGGCGGTGCTTACCGTCATGGGGATGCTCCTGAAAAATGATCGGATAGATCCCGGTGGGGCAATCAACACAGACGCAGTCCCGGGTCACTTGCGACGCAGTATGGAACCCCCGCCATTACTAGACTAGATGGCATAATTGGATTTCACTCATCCGTTTATACGAGTAATTTCACCATGCTCGACCTGAATGAAATCGCCATGTTCGTCCAGGTGGTGCGCTACGGCAGCTTTGCCGAAGCGGCCCGGCGCCTGGGCGTACCGGCCAATACCTTGAGCCGGCGGATCCAGCAGCTCGAAATCCGGCTCGGCACGCGACTGATGCAACGCTCCACCCGCAAGCTGACGCTGACCGGCGCCGGTCAGGCCTTCCATGCCCGTTGTGCCGGAGCGGTCGATGGCTTGCTCGACGCCAGCCATGAACTGCAGGGCGGCAGCCAGGTCCCCAGCGGCCTGGTACGGGTAGCGGCGACCGCCGATTTTTTCGAGTTTTTCCCGATGGACTGGGTCGCCGATTTTCTGGCCCGTTACCCGCAGGTCAAGCTCGACTTCGTCCTCAGCGACGCCAAGGCCGACCTGATCGCCGAACAGATCGACGTTGCCTTTCGCGCCGGCCCCCTGCAGGATTCGGCCTTTGTCGGGCGCCAACTGCTGGGGCCCCGCAGCGATGGCCTGGTGGCCAGCCCGGCCTATCTCGCGGCGCATGGCGTACCGCTGTCCTTGCAGGAGCTGGTTCAACATGACTGCATCAGCGCCCCACACCCCAGCGGCCATACCACCTGGCGCCTGAGCAACCCGGCCGGCGTCATGGAGGAAGTGCAGGTCAGCGGCCGCTTCAGCGCCAACACCGCCCAGGCGCTGCGCAAGGCTGCCCTGGCGGGCCTGGGCATCGTCCTGTTGCCGCCAACCATGGCCCGGCTCGATGTGCAGGCCGGCTTGCTGGTGCCGGTACTGCCCGGTTACCAACGCAAGAGCCAGGGCATGAACGTGATCTACCCGAGCCGGCGCCAGTTGCCCCTGGCTGTGTCGACGTTTATCGATACCTTCATGGACAAGCTCCATGACCAGGATGGATGGCCGAAGCCCGTCCCAGACCTTGAGTGACTTTCGTCACTCGCCAAAAGCCTTTTTCGTGGGCATAAAAAAACACCCACTGGCCGGTCGCAAGAGCGGGCAATGGGTGTTCTTCGATTGACCACACCTCGCCGAAGCGAGGCCGGTTTTTTACAGCGCCATGTCAGCCGCTGGATTCTCGGCCTTTGGCTTGTCCGTTGCAGCCGGAGCGGCTGGCGCAGCGGCGGTCTGACCGATCACCGGAGGCTTGGTCAGTTGCAGGATTTCAGCGGTGTAGTCCCATTCTTTCTGGACCGCCGCCGGGCTGCTGTTCAGCTTGGTGCCGTAGCTTGGCACGATCTGGTGCAGTTTTTCCTGCCAGGCAGGCGTCGCGACCTGATCCTTGAAGACCCGTTCCAGAATGGTCAGCATGATCGGCGCAGCGGTGGAAGCACCTGGCGATGCGCCCAGCAGACCGGCGATGCTGTTGTCCTTGGCGGTCACCACCTCGGTGCCGAGTTTCAGGACACCGCCCTTCTCTTCGTCACGCTTGATGATCTGCACGCGCTGACCGGCTTGCCACAGGCGCCAGTCTTCTTTCTTCGCTTCAGGGAAGTACTCTTTCAGGGCGTTGAAGCGGTCGTCATCCGACATCATCAACTGACCGGCCAGGTACTCCACCAGCGGGTACTGCTCGATCCCGACGCGGGTCATCGGCCAGACGTTGTGGGTGGTGGTGCTGGTCAGCAGGTCGAAGTACGAACCGTTCTTCAGGAACTTGGTGGAAAAGGTCGCGAATGGCCCGAACAGGATCACGCGCTTGCCGTCCAGCACACGGGTGTCCAGGTGCGGAACCGACATGGGTGGCGCGCCGGTCGAAGCAATACCATAGGCCTTGGCCATATGCTTGAGGGCGATGTCCTGGTTATCGGTGACCAGGAACGAACCGCCGACCGGGAAGGCCGCGTAGTCGTTGGCTTCAGGGATACCGGACTTCTGCAGCAGGTGCAACGCACCGCCACCGGCACCGATGAACACGAACTTGGCGTCGGCCTCGGTTTCGCTGCCGTCCTTCAGGTTCTTGTAGGTGACGCGCCAGGTGCCGTCGTCATTGCGCTTGATGTCCTCGACTTCGCTGGACAGTTTCAGCTTGAAGTTAGGCTGGGCCTGCAGGTATGCGACGTACTGGCGGGTGATTTCGCCGAAGTTCACGTCGGTGCCGATAGGGGTCCAGGTGGCCGCGATCTTCTGCTTCGGATCACGCCCTTCCATCATCAGCGGGACCCACTTCTTGATCTGTTCCTGATCTTCGGTGTACTGCATGCCGCTGAACAGCGGGCTGGTCTGCAGCGCCGCGTAGCGATCCTTGAGGAACTTGACGTTGTCGTCCCCCCACATGAAGCTCATGTGCGGCGTCGAGTTGATGAACGAATGCGGGTTCTTCAACACACCCTGACGGACCTGCCAGGAAAGGAACTGACGGGTGATCTGGAACGATTCGTTGATCTCGATCGCCTTGGAGATATCGATCTTGCCGTTCTTGTCGTACGGCGTGTAGTTCGACTCGGCCAGGGCGGAGTGACCGGTACCGGCGTTGTTCCAGCCATTGGAGCTTTCTTCGGCGACGCCATCGAGGCGCTCGACCATTTCCATCGACCAATCCGGCTGCAGCTCATTGAGCCAGATCCCCAGGGTCGAACTCATGATGCCCCCGCCGATGAGCAGCACATCGACTTTTTTTGTCTCGGCCGCGTGTACGGACATCGCGCCCATCGACACCGCCAGCCCCAGCAGCGCTGTGTTCAGTTTCTTCAACATTCAGTAATACCTAGGATAGGTAGACATACAAGGCCCATGAAAAACCACCGGCCTCACGTTCATGTCCCTCCTGCGCTGACTTTTTATTAGTCATTGGCTTCAGCTACGTTGGGTGACACTTATTTTGTTTGCCTTTGCCCGGACCCGGCCGATGAGCGCAATCTGTCAGCTCATGCAACCCAGCCCGTGAGGCTTTTTTCTCGATTCCTTCGACGTCCGGTCACCTCGGATAGGCACGCTAGACGCTTCCGTGCTGCGACATAATACCTCAGCTACGTGACTTGATGAAAACGCCTCGCCTTTACAAAGAAAAAACCTACCGAAATTGTAGGATAAGCTGACCAACGTTCAAGTGCTCCTGCCGTGGGAAATCCGGCATCATGGGCGCAGTCCGTTCCAGGGAGATGCCCATGCGCTTCATACCATCGCTTATCGGTCTGGCCACGCTGACGCTGGGCCCGGTGTTCGCGGTCAACGCCGCCCCTGTCGATCAGCTGCAACTGGTTGACTCGATCAACCACTACCGCAGCCAGGTGCAGCGCTGTGGGAGCCAGGCGTCGCTGGAGCTGCCGCCACTGGTGGCCGACCCACGCCTGGTGTTGCCCATCAATAGCCCGGGCGACTTGCAGCAGGCGCTGAGCGCCAAGGCCTATCCGATGGTCACCGTGCAGGCGATCAGCCTGTCGGGGCCGCGCGACGCGGCGGCGGCGATGCAAGCGGTGCAGGAAAGTTTCTGCCAGGTGGTGCTGAACCCGCAGTTCGTCGATATCGGCGTCAACCGCGAGGGACGTGAATGGCGCATCGTGCTGGCGCGGCCGCTGCTGAGCGCGCGCCTGGGTGACTGGCAGGCGGAAGGCCAGAAGCTGCTCGAACAGATCAACAGCGCCCGCACGCAAGCGCACCAATGTGGCGGCCAGGCGTTTGCCGCCACCACGCCCCTGGCCTGGAACGCGGTACTGGCGGGCGCCGCTGAAGGCCATAGCCGGAATATGGCCAACAACAACTTCTTCGATCACAAGGACCGCGACGGACGCATGCCGGGGGATAGGGCTGAACTGGCGGGCTACAACGGCCAACTGATCGGCGAGAACATCGCCGCCGGGCAGGACACCGTACGCAAGGTGGTGGACGGCTGGCTGGCCAGTCCCGGTCACTGCGCCAACCTGATGAATCCAGGATTCCGCGAGCTGGGCGCGGCCTATGTGGTAGACCCGAAGAGCGATTCGGGGATCTACTGGACCGCGATGTTCGGCACCCCGTAACTATTGATGGTCACCCAGCCGCTCCAGGACAAAAGCCCTGGCGTGGCGGGTCATCTGGTCGAGCTGGCGGTCACGCTGTTTCTCGGCGTCGACCATCGCGCGCTTGCCGTGCTGTTGCAGCAGATAGGCATGAATCTGTCGCACCTCCAGGGAACGATAGATCGGCGCGATGTCCAGCACCGCCACCAACCCGTCCGTGCCGTGGTCACGGGTATTCATCAATACCTGCGGCCCGCGCGCGGCCAGCACCTGGAAACCCAGGGCCTCGAACAGCGGCACCTTGCCGACGACGCAGGCTAGTTCCCCATGGGGGTAGCGCTGGAGCACCGGTTGCAGCATCGCCCGCGCCACACCCTGGCGCCGATAGCCTTCACGCACCGCCATATAAGCGATCGAGCAGGCCTGCGGATCATCCTTGACGGGTAGATACAGAATGAAACCGATGACCTTCTCCGGATCCCGGGCATCGCTTGCCACGATCAATTCGACGGCCAGGCCCCTGGAGCCGTCCATCGCCTGCATATAAAGATGCACCTCATAACCGACACCGTACTGATACAGGGGGTAAAGCGGGTTGCTCGGCGCAATGGCCACCTGACTGACGTCGGTGATGTAATCCACGACCATCTGCTGGATCTGGCTGTGGATCGACTCCGGGGGCGGAGTTTCAAACAAGGTGATCGTGGACATCGAACATCAGGCTCCGAGGATTGAGGCACCCTCGGCAGTCAGCGGCAAAGGGTCGCGCATGATAACCGGCTTTGCCCGGGTAGGGCGCTGCGTCAGTTACCCCGCCCTCCCCCAAACGACCACTCATCTGCCTGGGTGGTGCTGATCACCACCATCACATCCTCCGGATCAATCCCTGGCGCCACACTCAACCGCTCTACCAGCCGCCGATAAAAGCGCCGTTTCGTCGCGGTATCCCTGATGCGTCCCGCCGTAATCGCAATCAGTACAAAATCCTCACTGCGCGGCCCGCCCAGGTAGTCACGATCGAAGATCAGCTCACCCACTTCATGCTGATGAATCACCTGAAAGCGATCGCTAGCCGGCACCTCGAAGCTTTCCACCAGGGCCTCATGCAGCTCCTCGGACAACCGGCGAAGATACTCGGGGGACTTGCCCCGATGCAGGGAAATACGGGCAAAAGGCATACAACCTCCAACAAACCGTTGATTTGACGGAGGCAGGTTAACCAGCCACGATAGTTCCGAATATCAGATTAGATAGAATCCATAATCCCGAATAAGTGGATGATCACCCATGCGCCACCCCACCTTCGACCTGGATGTACTGCGCACCTTTGTCACCGGTGTCGAGCTTGGCAGCTTTGCCAAGGCCGCCGAACGCCTGGGTCGCTCGACCTCGGCGGTCAGTGCCCAACTGAAGAAACTCGAAAGCCAGGTCGGCAGCGCCGTGCTGGTGAAGTCGGGACGTGGCCTGATCCTTTCTGCGGCGGGCGAATCCCTGCTCAGCCACGCCCGGCGCCTGTTGGAACTGAACGACGAGATTTTCAGCAGTCTGCAAAGCACCCGTATCGAAGGCACGGTACGCATCGGCTTGCAGGACGATTTCGCCGAACACCTGCTCAGCGACGTACTGCGACGCTTTTCCAGAGTCCATCCGTTGGTCAGCCTTGAGGTCAGCATCGCCCGCAACGCCGAGTTGTTATCGATGATCGAGAATGGCCGCCTGGACCTGGCACTGGCCTGGGAAACCGGCTCAAGCACACCTCACGCCACGCGCCTCGGTGAAACGCAGATGCACTGGATCGGTTCGCACGAGTTGCCGGCGCCCTCTCCTACCGACAACCGGCCTTTGCCCCTGGTGGTGTTCGACACGCCTTGCATTTTGCGCAGCGCGGCAACCAAAACCCTGGACCAGGCGCGTATCCCCTGGCGAGTAGCGCTCACCAGCCCAAGCGTCAGTGGCATCTGGGCCGCCGTGTCGGCGGGCCTCGGCGTTACCTTGCGCACCCGCATCGGCCTGCCCGCCCAGCTTGTGGTGATTGAAAGCCTGCCAGCGCTGCCCATGCTCGGTTATGTACTGCACCAGGCCGTGGCAGCGCCGACAGCAGCGGTGCGGCAACTGTCCGAGTTGATCCAGGCAAGCCTCGCCGAGCTGCGCTAACGGGCTGCCGCGCAAAATCTGCATTCTGGTTTGTCACAGCGGCAGATAACGATTTTACAACGCCAATAGGAATCAATAACATTGGCGCTCATTCGTTTTCAGGTATTGACCATGCTGTTGCACATTCCCGGCTTGTTCTCCCGTGAATAGGTGCTGCGCATACGCGAGGCCCTGGAGCAGGCCGATTGGGCCGATGGCAAGGTGACGGCGGGCTATCAATCGGCCAAGGCCAAGCACAATCTGCAACTGTCCGAAGGCCATCCACTGGCGCGGGAAATCGGTGCGGCGCTGCTGGAGCGGTTGTGGAAAAATCCGCAATTCATGTCGGCGGCGCTGCCCCACAAAGTGTTCCCTCCGCTGTTGAACTGTTACACGGCCGGCGGCAGTTTCGACTTCCATATCGATAACGCCGTGCGCCAGTCCAAGGGCAATCCCGAACGGGTGCGCACCGACCTGTCATCCACGTTGTTTTTCAGCGACCCCGATGAGTACGAGGGCGGCGAACTGGAGATCCAGGACACCTTCGGCAGCCGCCAGATCAAGTTGCCCGCCGGCGACCTGGTGCTCTATCCCGGCACCAGCTTGCACAAGGTCAACGCCGTGACCCGCGGATCCCGCTATGCCGCGTTCTTCTGGACCCAGAGCCTGGTGCGTGAAGACAGTCAGCGCAGCTTGTTGTTCGACATGGACGGGGCTATCCAGAGCCTGGCCCGCGATGTACCCGATCATCCGGCGCTGATCCAACTCACCGGGACCTATCACAACCTGCTGCGGCGCTGGGTCGAGGTCTAGATCACGGGCGTCCGCGTCGGGGTCACGCACGATAATCCCTCTTCATGCCACCCCCGGATCCCTACGGTAATACCGCAGGGATCCGCCCTGGCACTGGCGGTCAGAACGAATAGTCAGCCGTCAGGATCGCCGCGCGACCGTCACCCGGCGTTGCCCAGCCATTGTTGCGAATACGCGTCAGGTACTGCTTGTCGAACAGGTTGTTCACGTTCAGCCGTACACCCAGTTCCTTGTTGATCTTGTACGCGACCATGGCGCGATGCACCGTGTAGCCCGGCGACGTCGGTGCGTTATCGGCACTGGCCAGGTACTGCTTGCTCTGCGTGGTCAATCCATAGCCGAGCTGGAGGTCATGGGACAGATCGTAGGTCGTCCAGACACTGGCGGCGTTTTTAGGCGTGAAGGTCAGCGGCTTGCCCTTTTGTGCATCGATGCCGGTGGTTTGCAAGGTGTAGTCGCTGACGCTCTGCAGAACTTCACTGTCCAGGTAGGTGTAGTTGGCGAAGATCTTCCAGCGCTCGCTGATCGAACCGGTCAACCCCAGCGCCACGCCGTCGACACGTGCCTTGCCATCAAGCGTCTGCTCTCCTGTCAAGTCGCTCGGGTCATTACTGGCGACCTTGTAATTGGTGCGATCATTGCGAAATATCGCCCCCGTCAGCGACAGGGCATCGGCGAAGAAGTCCCACTTCGTCCCGACCTCATAGCTGATGGAAGTCTCGGGATCGGCGTCGCAGTTGTTAGAGGCCGCCGTGGTACTACGTGCCGCTGTAAAACAACTGCCGTTCACCGACGCTTGCGACGGCGTCTTGCTGTTGCCATACGCGACGTAGACGCTGCCGTTTTCCGCCGGCTTGTAGACCAAGGCCAGGCGATAGGAGGTCAAGTCATCGCTATTGCCATAGCGAATGCCCGGCGTCACGACTCCGTTCGTAGCGATGGCATTGGACACAGAGCTTCCATCGTTATGCTCGTAGCGCAAGCCTCCGTTGACCTCCCACTGCTCGTTGAGCTTGAGCGTATCGAAGGCATACACCGCGCGATTGCTTAACTCGCCATTGATACTGGCGCTGGGGGTGAAGTTGACCGGGCCGTCCCAATAGGAGTCGGGATCGCTGATGCTGACCGGCGGCGGGGTCACCGTGGCACCAGTATTGGTGCGCAGCCAGTTGCCGGTGACAGCTTCATACTCTTCGCGGCTGATTGCGATGCCGGTGACCAGCGTGTGATTGATGAAACCGGTGGAAAAGTGGCTGGTCAGGTCCGTCTGGTTGGTGAAGATCTTGTTCTGGGTGTCGCGAGCGTTACCCAACGAACCACCGCTGGGCTGGAAGTAACCCGGAGCCAGCCCCGGGGTGCAGGCTGCACCGCTCGGCTGCACACCGCTCGCCAGACACGCGGTCGAGGCGCCTTCCGGGCCGGAGGTAAAGGTGTCCTGACGCACCCGTGCCACCCGGCTGAGGTTACGGATGGAGATGTCATCGGAGAAATCGTGCTCGATCTTCAGACTCAAGGCATCGGTGCTGATTTCCTGCTTGTTGACGTTGCGATAACCGTAGAAGTCGCTCCAGCCCACACCGGGTAACAGCTTGCCGTTATAGATGGGTACGCCGTATTGCGGCAGGTTGTCGTCTTTTTGGTGCTCGTAGCTGGCGGTCACACGGGTCGGCGTACCCAGACCGAATGAAATGGAGGGCGCGATGCCCCAGCGCTCGTAATCCTCGTAGTCACGGCCCGGCACGTCGTTGCCGTGTGCCATGAGGTTCAACCGGAAGGCCGTTGTGTCCGTCAGTTGCTGGTTGGTATCGACCGTGATGCGTTTGTAGTTGTCGGTACCCACGCCGGCACTGATCTTGGTGAAGTTATGCAACTCCGGGGCCTTGCTCACCAGGTTGATGCTCCCGCCAACCGAGCCGGTGCCCGAATAGACCGAACTGGCACCGTTGACGACCTCGACCTGCTCCAGATTGAACGGGTCGGTACGCGAGTACTGTGCACTGTCGCGCACGCCGTCCACGTAGATGTCGTTGTTAGCGGAAAAGCCTCGCAAGTTGATGCTGTCGCCGTAACCGCTGCCCCCTTCGCCCGCACCGAAGGTGATGCCCGGAACGGTACTGAGGATGTCACGCATGGTCAGCAGATTCTGATCTTCGATCACCTGCTTTGGCACGATAGTGATCGTCTGCGGCGTGTCGCGCAGCGGCTCGGTGTATTTGGGCGACGCCGGAGCATTCGCCTTGTAATCACTTTCAGCCTTGCCTTCGATGCTCGTTGCACCCAGTTCCAGCACTCCGTTGCTGCCCGTTGCAAGCACATCGTCCGCATGAGTGAAGCCGGCTTGTGCCGCAACGGTCAGGCCCACCGCCGACGCAAGCAGATGACGCGGTGAAAGCTGCAGAGAACCAGTTCTTGTCGCCATTTAATAACCACCAACCAATGCAAATGAGCCGCAATAGTAATTGAAAACAAATCTCATATGAAATACTTTGTAACAACTCCTGGCTGGCCGGCCACACATCACCTATGAGGGTTCTTCTGCCATGCTGCCTCACATTCACGGGCTCTCCAGGCCAGCAAACGCCCAGGCAAACCGCTACGCAACATCGCGGGATATGGATGCCTGATGGACCGCCAGCACGCTCTGATCGACAACCCACGCGCCTACGCCCAGATAGTCATGAGGGCCGCCGCACTGGGCGATGCCGATGCCCAAGCCACCCTCGGCCAGTTATTGCTCGACGGGCACGGTATCGAGCGCGATCCGAGGCTGGGGCTGACCTGGTTCCGTATCGCCGCCCGACAAGCGCATGCCATGTCCATCAACATGGTCGGACGCTGCCTGGAAAATGGCTGGGGCTGCAGCAGCGACCTGGCCGAAGCCGCACGACATTACCGCCAGGCGGCTGACCTGGGGCTCGATTGGGGCCTTTACAACTATGGGCAGCTCCTGACCCGCGGCCGGGGTGTCACACATGACCTTGCCGCGGCCTATGCCCTGTTTCGACAGGCCGCCGACATGGGACATGCAAAATCGATGAACCTGGTGGGCCGCTTCCACCATGAAGGTGTCGTGGTCGACAAAAGTGCCGAACAAGCGCAGCGCTGGTATCGACTGGCCGCCCTGGGTGGTGACTTTCGTGGGCAATACAATCACGCCACCGTGCTGGCTGAGCAGGGCCTGGAAGCAGAAGCCTGTGCATGGCTGGGTCGCGCCCTGGAAACGGCCACCTCGGGCTTTCTGCAAGCGGCGTACCCCGTGCTGCTCGGCTCAGCGAACGTCGCCATTCGAGAAATGGGGCAGCGTTATCAGCGCACCGTCGACGACCTCGGCCGGTCGATGGCCAAGCATCGACTGTCCGGCAACGACTCAAGCTGATACGGGCGCACCCTGGCAACTGGCCGCCACCCACTCAATTGCGTACCATCCGCCCCCTTCTTTTCGCCGCCGGCGCTGCCGGCTCGTCTTTCAGGTACGCCATGAAACCCCAACGCCTGCGCGCCGACGTCCTGGCCGGACTGACCACCGCCTTCGCCCTGCTGCCCGAATGCATCGCCTTCGCCCTGGTCGCCCACCTCAACCCGCTGATGGGCCTGTACGGCGCCTTTATCATCTGCACCCTGACCGCGCTGTTGGGCGGACGCCCGGGGATGATCTCCGGCGCCGCCGGGTCGATGGCCGTGGTGATCGTCGCGCTGGTGGTGCAACACGGCGTGCAGTACCTGCTCGCCACCGTACTGCTGGGCGGGCTGATCATGCTCGCCTTCGGCCTGCTGCGGCTGGGCAAGCTGGTGCGCATGGTGCCGCACCCGGTGATGCTCGGTTTCGTCAACGGCCTGGCGATCGTCATCGCCCTGGCCCAGCTGGAACACTTCAAGAGCGGCGAAACCTGGCTGAGCGGCACGCCGCTGTACCTGATGAGCGGACTGGTGCTGCTGACCATGGCCATCGTCTACCTGCTACCGCGCCTGACCCGCAGCGTGCCACCGGCGCTGGTGGCGATCCTCGGCGTCGGCCTGGCGGTGTACCTGCTCGACCTGCCGACCCGCACCCTCGGCGATATGGCGCATATTGCCGGCGGCCTGCCGGTGCTGGCCCTGCCGCAACTGCCATGGAACCTGGAAACCCTGCGGATCATCGCCCCGTACGCGTTCCTGATGGCCATGGTCGGCCTGCTGGAAACCCTGCTGACCCTGAACCTGACCGACGAGATCACCGAAAGCCGTGGCTACCCGGACCGCGAATGCGCGGCACTGGGCGTGGCCAATATGGTTTCCGGCCTGTTCGGCGGCATGGGCGGCTGCGCCATGATCGGCCAGACCGTGATCAACCTCAGCTCCGGTGGCCGCGGTCGGCTGTCCGGGATCGTCGCCGGGGTGATGATCCTGCTGTTCATCCTGTTCCTCTCGCCCTTTATCGAACGTATCCCGCTGGCCGCCCTGGTGGGAGTCATGTTCGTCGTCGCGCAACAGACCTTCGCCTGGGCCTCACTGCGGGTACTGAACAAGGTGCCGCTGAATGACGTGCTGGTGATCGTCGCGGTGACCGTCATCACGGTGTTCACCGACCTGGCCACCGCCGTGCTCTGCGGGATCATCGTCGCCGCGCTCAACTTCGCCTGGCAGCAGGCCCGGGAGCTGTACGCCGACAGCCATCTGGAGGCCGACGGCAGCAAACTTTACCGCCTGCACGGCACGCTGTTCTTTGCCTCCACGGCGCCCTTTCTCAATCAGTTCGATCCGGCCAACGACCCGGCCCAGGTGACCCTCGACTGCCGCCACCTGAACTTCGTCGACTACTCGGCCATTGCCGCCTTGAAGACCCTGCGCGAGCGCTACGAGAAGGCCGGCAAGCACCTGCACGTTTTTCACTTGTCCGAACGTTGCAAGCGCCTGCTAAAGCGCGCCGGCGCGCATCAATAGGTCGCGCCGCAGGGCGCTGAGGTTCAGCGCCCTGCGAGCAAGTGCTCGAGAAACAGTCCCGCAGCAACCGACAGCGCTTCACGCGACCTCACACAGACACTGAGTTCACGGCAGGCCCAGGTCTCGTCGAGCCTGACCACCTGGGTCCTGCTCAGGTTGTAAATCCCCACGCTGCCTTGCGGCATGATGCCGATGCCTACCCCGGCCTGCACCATCAGGCACAGTGCATCGTAGCTGGAGACTTCCATGCGGATTTTCAGCGAACGACCCAGGTCGTTGGCGGCCTTGATCAGCTGGAAGTTGAGGTGGGTGCCGCTGCGCAAGGCGACGCATTCATAATCCAGGGTTTCAGCGAAGCTGACCGACTCCCGCCCCGCCAACGGATGATCGTCGGGCACCAGCAATACCAGTCGATCACTACGAAACGGGAAGACTTCGATATCCGCACCATGGGGCAGCCGGGTGAAGATGCCGATCTCGGCACGGTTTTCCGCCACCGCCTTGGTAATCGCCAGGCTCTGCTGTTCTTCCAGGCTGATGTTGATCAGCGGGTAGGCGGTCATGAAGGATTTGACCAGCCCTGGCATGAACTGGGTGATCGCCGAGATATTGGCCAGCACATGCACCGAGCCACGCCGACCATGGGAGTAATCGCGCATCTGCACGACGATTTCATTGAGGTTGTTCAGCGCACTGCGGGCCATGAACAGCAGCGACAGCCCGGCGTCGGTGGGGGTGATGCCCTTGTTGGTGCGATTGAGCAGCTTCGATTCGAGCAGCTCTTCCAGCTCACTGAGGCGCTTGCTCACCGCCGCCGCGGCGATATGTTCGCGCTTGGCGGCCGCGGCAATGGTGCCCTCTTCGATGACACTGACAAAGAGTCGCAGGGAGACGGGGTCGAGCTTCATGGGCGGTACCGGGGCATACGGGCCTGAGTGGCGCCCATAGTACCCCGTCCGCTCCCGACTCAGAACGCCCCGGACAACAGATGCCCGGCGTTTGGCACCTGGGCCTTGAGGCCGAGATGTTTCAGCATCTGGTAGACCGTCGCCACCGACGCCGACAGCACCGGCTTGTCGAGGCGATCCTGGACGATCTGGATGGCCGGCAACGAGGGCATCTGCACGCAGCACGACAACACCACGCCGTCGGCCTGGCCGATATTCAGTTTGTCGGCGTGGGCCACCAGATTCATCGGGTCCAGGCGACCGACCGCCAGGTTATCGGAGACTTCCAGGCTGATGGAGTCGACCACTTCGATCCCGGCCGCCTCGATATAGTCGATGACCTGCTGGGTCAGCGGCTTCATATACGGGGTGATGATCGAGACTTTCTTGTATTCGAGCAGGTTCAGGCTGTCGATCAGCGCACCGGCGGAACTCAGCACCGGGGCGTTCGAGTGGTTGCCGGCGACGGTTTTGCCCAGGCGTTCCTGGGAGACTTTGTGGTAACCCGCGCCCTGGCACATGATCGCCACCAGGCAGGCGTAGGCCATGACATCGACCCGTGCGTCGCTGAGCTCCAGCGCGCAGCGATCGCTGTCGATATCCATCTTTTTCAGCTCTTCGGGGCTGACGTGCATCATGCGCATGCGCGAGGAGTGGAACGTGAAATGCTCCTCGGGAAACAGCGAGTAACGCGAGGTCAGCATCGCCGGGATCTCGGTTTCCATGGTGGTATTGGAGCTGGGCACGATCTGGCCGATTCGGAAGTTCTTCATGGGTAGACTCTCTATCAAGGGTGCGGATCAGTTGCCGCTGGTGAGTTGAACGCCTTTGGTTTCCTGCAGCGTGAACACCATGAGCGCGGCGATGGCGTAGGAAACAGAGGCGAGAGAAATGGTCGCGGTGAAGCCGATCAGCGGAATCAGCACCGGCACCAGCTTGATCCCGGCAATGGCGCCGACCCGCCCGAAGTTGAAGCAGAAGCCCGAGGCGGTGGAGCGAATGCTGGTCGGGAAGAGTTCCGAGTACCAGGCACCGAAGCCACTGAAGTAACCGGTGAAGAAACCCAGCAGTGCCGCCAGCGAACCCAGGGTGAGCACGTTGCCAGGGGTGAACAGCAGTTTGCCGTCGGTCAAGGGCATCAGGGTCGCCGAGTAGGCGAACACCGGCACCATGATCGCCATGCCGGCAAAGAAGATCGCGAACGCCAGGCGACGGCCGATTTTTTCCGCAAGATAGCCGTAGGCCAGGTAACCGATGGTCGCGCCGATACCGATCCAGATCACGAACACCGGCGCCTGATCGATGCGCACGTTGAGGATGTTCTGCAGATAAGCCGGCATGAAGGTGGTGATGATCCAGTAGCCGTACATGCCCAGCACCGAAATACTCAGGCCCAACAGGGTCACTTTCAGGTACTGCGCCCGGAAGATCTCGGTCAACCGGCCTTTATCGGCGTTACGCCGCATGAACTCGCGGTTGGCCAGCCAGACCGGCGACTCCTTGACGAACAACCAGATGAACAGCAGGGTGAAATACGCCGGGATCGAGGCATAGATAAACAGCTTGCGCCAGGATTCAGGGTTGCTGGCGTCGAGGAAGCTCCAGGCGAAAATCGCCGCCAGCAGACCGCCAGCCGACCAGCCTGTCTGCATCACCGCAAAGGCCTTGGCCCGCCCGGCCGCTGGCCAGATTTCCGAGACCAGCGCCGCGGCCGCGGACCACAGGCCGCCGACGGCGATGCCGACGCAGAAGCGAAACAGATTGAGTTGCCAGAGACTGTCGGCAAAACCGCAGAGCAAGGTGCCGCTGCCATAGACGAACACCGAGAGCATCATGGTTTTCTTGCGGCCGATCTTGTCGGAGATATTGCCGAGGAAAAAACCGCCGATCCCGGTCGCCAGCAGAAACCAGGCAACCGTGGACACCACGTCGTTCAGACCGACGGAGAAGGTCTTGGCGATCGCCAGCAGCACAAAACCGAAAACCGTCGCGTCCAGTGCATCAAACAGCCAGGCGGCCCAGGAACCGCCCAGGGTGACATAACGCTGGGAGCCGGTGAGCTCACCGCTAGTGCCTAGCGGAGCAGCAGCGGCCGTGACCGTGGAAGCCAGGTTTTTCATGGAGGAACCTCATGGAGCTCGACTTATTGTTTTTAGAAGGTCGTCCATCGACAACGACCGTTCATGTGAAACCGATCTTAATAAGGGTCCCTTGAGGCGTATATCAGGCATTGGCGAGCCTGCCATCGCGGATGGCGATGACAGATCGGAGCGGGCAACCAGGGGCGTTTCGTGCGGCACAACGTCGCTGCACGGCACACCGACGCGGCGATACGCTACTCTCGGCGCTCTTCTCAATGTGGCGGAGCACGCAATGACTGACCGTGAAATCATCATCCCGGAGTCCATGACCCTGATTGCAGAACGCGCGGGCTATGCGCCCGCCGTGAAGGTCGGCGCCACGCTCTACTGCGCCGGCCAGGTGGGCCGTACACCGCAACTGGAAGTCATCGAGGATCCTGCCCGGCAGTTCGCGGTGGCCTGGGAAAATCTGCGCCTGGTGCTGGCGGCCGGCGGCTGTACCTTCGACGATGTGGTCGAGATGACCACCTACCACGTGCACATGTCCCGGCACATGGCGGTGTTCCGCGAGGTCAAGAACCGGGTGTTCCCCAAGGGCCTGTGCGCCTGGACCTGCGTCGGCGTGACAGAGCTGGCCCATCCGGGGCTGCTGGTGGAAATCAAATGCGTGGCGGTACAACCCACAGCGAAGTAAACGGATAGGGTTAGAATGCCGGCCCTTTTCCTTGCCGGCACCGCCTGATGAACCCCGACGCCCTGTCCCTCCTCCACACTCACCTGCTCACAGCCCTGGCGGCTGCCCCCGCGGAAACCCGGCGCCTGTTCCACGGCCGGGGCCGCTGCTGGCCGGGTCTGGAGCAACTGACCGTTGACTGGCTGCAGGGCGTGGTGCTGGTGTCGCTGTTCAAGGAGCCGGAGCCTGAACAACTGCAAGCCCTCAAGGACCTGCTGATGGAGATCAGCCAGTCAACCGCCTGGCAGGCCAGCGGCGCGCACACTTTATTGCTGCACCATCGCTACCTGCCCTTGAGTCCCGCCGAATGGCTGGTGGGCCAGGCCATTGAGGAATGGGTGATCACCGAAGGCGGCCTGCGTTATCAGGTCGACCTGGGCAAGAAGCAGAACAACGGTCTGTTTCTCGATATGCGCTACGGCCGCGACTGGGTACGGGCCAATGCCCAGGGCAAGCGGGTGCTGAACCTGTTCGCCTACACCTGTGGTTTTTCCGTGGCGGCGCTCGCCGGCGGAGCCGCCCATGTGCTCAACCTGGATATGTCCCGCGCAGCCCTGAGCCGTGGGCGCGACAATCATCGCCTGAACGGCCACGACCTGGGCAAGGTCGGCTTTCTCGGCCACGACCTGTTCAAATCCTGGGGCAAGGTCATCAGCAGCGGTCCGTTTGACCTGGTGATCATCGACCCGCCGTCCTTCCAGAAAGGCAGTTTCCTGCTGAGCAAGGATTACCAGCGGGTCTTGCGCCGTCTTCCGGAACTGCTCAGCGCCGACGGCCTGGTCCTCGCCTGCATGAACGATCCTGCCGTGGGGTCGGACTTCCTGATCGATGGCGTAACCCGCGAAGCACCGGGCATGCTGTTCGAACGCCGCCTGGACAACCCGCCGGAGTTCCCCGATATCGACGCTGAAAGCGGCTTGAAGGCCTTGTTGTTCAAGCAGGGTGCTATCCTGCCGGAAAAAACCGATTCCACCGTTGCGTGAGGCCGTTGTGTCCAGAGGTATTGTTTTATCGGTGTTGGCGTCCTGCCTGTTCGCCATCATGTATTTCTATACATCTCTGCTCGCGCCCCTCAACGGCGAGGATATCTTCGGTTGGCGAATGCTCCTGACCGCGCCTTGCATGACGGTGTTCATGCTGGTGTCCGGAGACTGGAAGCTGGTCCCCGCGATCCTCGTCCGAGTGTGGCAGCAGCCACTGTTGCTGCTCAAATTGCTGTTGTCTTCGGCACTGCTCGGTTTACAGCTGTGGGTGTTCCTCTGGGCACCGCTCAACGGGCATAGCCTGGATGTATCCCTGGGCTACTTCCTCTTGCCGTTGACCATGGTGCTCACCGGACGCATCGTCTATGGCGAACGCCTGTCGCGGCTGCAAACCGTGGCCGCCCTGCTCGCCCTCTGTGGCGTGCTCAACGAGTTGTACCGGGTCGGCAGCTTTTCCTGGACCACCCTGCTGGTAGCCATCGGCTATCCGATCTACTTCGTGTTGCGTCGACGCAACGCCACCCACAACCTGGGCGGACTCTGGCTTGAGATGATGTTGCTGCTGCCGGTGGCGTGGTGGTTCGTGCAACACGGCGAGCAGGGCTTTGCCGTGGTCAACCAGCGACCGGCGCTGTATGCCCTGATTCCCTTGCTGGGGGTGATCAGTACCGCCGCACTGATCTGTTACTTGTTGGCGAGCCGGATGCTGGCCTTCGGACTGTTCGGGCTGCTGGGGTATGTGGAACCCGTGCTGCTGGTGATCGTCGCCCTGTTGCTGGGGGAAAGCATCGGACCGGGAGAATGGCTGACCTACCTGCCGATCTGGCTGGCGGTGGTGGTATTGGTGCTGGAAGGAGTAAAGCGCTTGCTCAAGCAGCGGCGCAAGTAATCCAGCAGCAGCACCGAAGCGTCTCTAACAGGCCACGGTGGGTAGCCACAAGCGGAAACGCGCCCCGCCCAATGGTGACGGCTCGGCGGTCAAGGTGCCGCCTTGGGCCTCCAGCGCCCGCCGGCTGATGGCCAGGCCCAGGCCAAAACCGCCGGTCGCGCGATCGCGACTGCGATCCAGGCGATAGAACGGCTCGAAAATCCGCTCCCGATCCGGCTCGGGAATACCGATGCCGTCGTCATCGACCCACAGCTCGCAACCTTCCGGGCTGACCCTGACACCAATCTGGATCCGCCGCTCGCAATAACGCATGGCGTTGCGCAAGAGGTTCTGCACCGCCCGCGCGGTCAGGCGCGGATCCAGCACAAAACGGTCCAGCGAACCGTGCATCAAGACGTCCAGCACGGTGTCCGGGGCTTCCAGTTCTTCATCGAAACTGCCGAGGATACTGTCGACGAACTCGTCCAGCGAGACCATGACCCGCTCCGGCAACCGGGCCGGGTTCTGCAAACGGCTATAGGACAACAGCTCCAACACCAGCTCGTCCAGCTCGCGGATATGCGCCACCAGTCCTTGCAGGCGCTCGCGGGAGGCCGGCGGCAGGTCCTCGGACAAGGCCAGGGCCAGGCCGAAGTCCAGGCGGGTCAAGGGGGTGCGCAGTTCGTGGGACACCGCGTTGAGCAGATCACGTTGCTGGTTGAGCAGGCATTCGACGTCGCCGGCCATGGTGTCGAACACCGCCGCCAGTTCGCCGATATTGGAGCGTGGCGGGATATTCGTGCGTTCGCTCAACTGCCCCTGGCCGAGGCGCCGGGCGGTCTGCTTGAGACGCTCCAGGTCGCGCCAGTGCGGGCGCAGCCAGAACAGCAGGCAGGCCAGCAACGCGGCCCCGATCAGGACGTTCATGCTCCAGTACAACAGGTTCACATCCAGCGGATCGGGTGGGACTTGCAGGGCCACCGCCCACTGCTCATCCAGCGGCGACACCGCCAGGGTCCGCGTGCCCCACTCGCCGAGGCGCAGCACATCCTCGCCGCCGCGCAGGCGTTGTTGCTCCGGCGCGCTGAAGCTCGGGTCATCGACACGGGTCAGGCTGACCTGCAAGGGCCCGAAGCGCTGGTCCAGGCGAGTGGCCATGGCCGGCCACTGATCTTTCGGTACCTGGCGAAACTGTTCGATCAGCAGGCTCTGCAAGCCCCGCGACTGGTCCATGTTGTAGCGCATGAAACGTTCGTGGAAGACCCCGATCACCAGTTCAGGCACCAGATAGATCGCCGCACTGAAGGTGACGATGGTGATCAGGTACAGCCGCACCAGGATCTTCAGCATGGTTTCAGTACTCCCATTCGGAGCGGCTGAACAGGTAACCCTTGCCCCAGACGGTCTTGATCTTGCGCGCCTCGCCGGCATGGTCGTCGAACTTGCGGCGCAACTTGGAAATCGCCACATCCACCGAGCGATCGGTGCCGTTGAACTCGATGCCGCGCAGGCGCTGGAGGATCTGGTCGCGACTGAGCACCTCGCCGGCATGCCGGGCCAGCACCACCAGCAGGTTGTACTCGCCGCTGGACAGTTCCACCGTTTGCTCGCGCCAGGTCACGGTGCGCTCCGAGAGGTCGATGCACAGGTTGCCCATCAGGATCCGGTCACTGGCCACCTGCGGGTCGGCCAGGCTGCTGCGGCGCAACAGGGTCCGTACCCGGGCCAGCAACACCCGGGGTTCGCAGGGTTTGGTCACATAGTCGTCGGCGCCCATCTCCAGGCCCAGTACCTGGTCGTGACTGTCATCACGAGCGGTGAGCATCAGGATCGGCAGCGTCGCCGAATCGGCGCGCAGCAGGCGGCACACCTGCAGGCCATCAAGGCCCGGCAGCATCAGGTCGAGAATCACCAGGTCCGGCGGGGTCTGTTTCGCCCGCTCGCGCACCTGGTCGCCACGGGCCAGCACATTGACCTGGTAGCCGTTGCGCTCCAGGTAGCTGGCGATCAATTCACTGAGGGCGCTGTCGTCTTCGACCAGCAGAATGTTAGGCATAGGTAAATTTACGAAGCGGAAAACCGTGAAGGATATACGCCTGCGCGTGCCCCAGAGCATAAGCTTCACACTTTTTCACCAACGCCCTACATAGCTTCACAGCACCACTTGACCACGGCCCTTAGCATGCGGGGGCCATTATTGGGACTCTGTTATGTTGAAGAAGCTGCTTGCCCCGCTCTGCCTGTCGGCCCTGGCGCTGGCCCTGAGCGCCTGTGACAAATCCGCCAATACCCCGCAAACGCCGCCCCCGCCCAAGGTTCGGGTCGAGATCCTCAAGAGCCAGAGCCTGTCGATCAACAGCGAACTGAGCGGACGCATCGCCGCGCCGCGCATTGCCGAAGTCCGCGCGCGAGTGGCCGGCGTGGTGCTGCAGCAAGTGTTTCGTGAAGGTAGTGACGTGAAACAGGGCGATGTGTTGTTCCGTATCGACCCGGCGCCGTTCAAGGCCGATCTCGACAGCGCCGTTGCCAGCCTGCAAAAGGCCGAGGCCAATGCCTTCCAGACCCGCCTGCAATACCAGCGCTACCGCGAGCTGGTGGAGAGTAACGCCGTCAGCCGCCAGGACTACGACAACGCCGAAGCCACCGCGCGCCAGAGTGCCGCCGATGTCGCCGCGAACAAGGCCGCTGTACAGCGGGCCCGGCTCAACCTCGGCTACGCCACCGTCACCGCGCCGATTTCCGGACGTATTGGCCGTGCATTGGTGACCGAAGGTGCCCTGGTCGGCCAGAACGAAACCACCGCCCTGGCGCTGATCCAGCAGTTGAATCCGATCCACGCCGACCTGACCCAGTCGACCCGCGAGCTGAATGACCTGCGCCGCGCCCTGCGCGCCGGGCAGTTGCAGCAGGTCGGGCAGAACCAGGCCAGGGCCACGCTGATCCAGGACGACGGCAGTGCCTACCCGCTGCCGGGCAAGTTGCTGTTCACCGATATCAGCGTCGACCCCGGCACCGGCCAGGTGATCCTGCGCAGCGAATTCCCCAACCCCGACCTCGACCTGCTGCCCGGCAGTTTCGTCCGGGTACGCGTCGAACAGGCGGTCAACCGCGAAGCGATCACCGTGCCGCAACGGGCCATCCAGCGTGACAGCGCCGGGATTGCCCAGGTGCTGCTGGTGGACGCCGAACAGCGGATCAGCCAGCAGCCGGTGCAACTGGGCGCGGTGCAAAACGACCGCTGGATCGTCACCGACGGCCTCAAGGCCGGCGATCGCATCATCGTCGAAGGTATGCAACACGCCCGGCCCGGCGAGCTGGTGCAGGTCGACGACAGCCCTCTTCCCCTCGCCCAGTCCAAAGGACAGTGAGCATGCCGCATTTCTTTATCGACCGGCCGGTGTTCGCCTGGGTGGTCGCCTTGTTCATCCTGCTGGCCGGCGCCCTCGCCATCCCGCAATTGCCGGTGGCGCAGTACCCCAACGTCGCGCCACCCAAGGTGGAAATCTACGCCGTCTACCCCGGCGCCTCGGCGCAGACCGTGGATGAAGGCGTAGTCAGCCTGATCGAGCAGGAGCTCAACGGTGCCGATCACCTGCTGTATTTCGAATCCCAGAGCAGCCTGGGCAGCGCCACCATCACCGCGACCTTCCAGCCCGGAACCGATCCGGCCATGGCCCAGGTCGATGTGCAGAACCGCCTGAAAGCGGTGGAGCCGCGGCTACCCGCCGCCGTGACCCAGCAAGGCTTGCAGGTGGAAAAGGTTTCCGCCGGTTTCCTGCTGCTCGCCACCCTCACCTCCAGTGACGGCAAATACGACGAAAGCGCCCTCAGCGACTACCTGGCGCGCAACGTGATGAACGAGATCAAGCGTCTCGACGGGGTCGGCAAGGCCCAGTTGTACGGCGCCGAACGGGCCATGCGGATCTGGATCGACCCGCAGAAGCTGGTGGGCTTCAACCTGACCCCGGCGGACGTCAGTGCCGCCGTGGCCGGGCAGAACGCCCAGGTCTCGGCGGGCAGCATCGGCGACTTGCCGGCGCGCCCGACCCAGGAAATCAACGCCGCGGTGCTGGTCAAGGGTCAGTTGAGCACGCCGAAGGAGTTCGCCGATATCGTCCTGCGGGCCAATCCCGACGGCTCCAGCGTGCGCATCGGCGATGTCGCCCGGGTGGAAATCGGCAGCCAGGACTACCAGTACGGCACCCGCCTGAATGGCAAGCCGTCCACCGCCTTCAGCGTCCAGTTGAGCCCCGGCGCCAATGCCCTGCACACCGCCACCCTGGTGCGCGCCAAGCTCGACGAGCTGTCGCGCTACTTCCCGGCCGGGGTTGAATACAAGATCCCCTATGACACCTCCCCCTTCGTCAAGGTCTCGATCACCAAGGTGATCTACACCCTGGGCGAAGCCATGTTGCTGGTATTCGCGGTGATGTTCCTGTTCCTGCAGAACATCCGCTACACCCTGATCCCGACCCTGGTGGTGCCGGTGGCGCTGATGGGGACGTTCGCCACCATGCTGGCCCTGGGTTTCTCGATCAACGTGCTGACCATGTTCGGCATGGTCCTGGCCATCGGCATCCTGGTGGACGACGCCATTGTGGTGGTGGAGAACGTCGAACGGATCATGGCCAACGAGGGCTTGTCACCCCGGGACGCCACGCGCAAGGCCATGGGCCAGATCAGCGGCGCCATCGTCGGCATCACCCTGGTGCTGGTGGCGGTGTTTATTCCCATGGCCTTCATGCAGGGCTCGGTGGGGGTGATCTACCAGCAATTCTCGTTGTCCATGGCGACCTCGATCCTGTTCTCGGCTTTTCTCGCCCTGACCCTGACCCCAGCGTTGTGCGCCACCCTGCTCAAGCCGATTGCCCAGGGTGAGCATCACGCCAAGGGCGGTTTCTTCGGCGCGTTCAACCGGCGTTTCGAGCAACTCAGTAATAAGTATGAAGGCTGGGTGGTCTATGCGCTGAAACGCAGTGGCCGTTACCTGCTGGTCTATGGCCTGTTGCTGGGGCTGCTGGGGCTGTTCTTCATGCGCCTGCCGGCCTCGTTCCTGCCGGTGGAAGACCAGGGTTACACCATCACCGATATCCAGCTGCCACCCGGCGCCAGCCAGAACCGCACGATCAAGGTGGTGGAACAGATCGAGGCGCATAACGCCACGGAACCCGGGGTCGGCGACACCACCATGATCCTCGGCTTCAGCTTCTCCGGCAGCGGACAGAACGCCGCCCTGGCCTTTACCACCCTGAAGGACTGGTCGGTGCGCGGTGCCAAGGACTCGGCGCAAGCCATTGCCGACCGCGCCAACGGCGCCCTGGGCGAGATCAAGGACGCCGTGGCCTACGCCATCCTGCCACCACCGGTGGACGGCCTCGGCACCTCCAGCGGTTTCGAATTCCGCTTGCAGGACCGTGGCGGCGTCGGCCATGAGGCATTGATGAAAGCCCGCAGCCAGTTGCTGGAAGCCGCTGAGAAGAGTCCGGTGCTGGCCAACGTCCGCGAAAGCGCCCTGGCCGAAGCGCCGCAGGTGCAGTTGGAAGTCGACCGTCAGCAGGCCAATGCGCTGGGGGCGTCCTTTGCCGATATCGGCGCCCTGCTCTCCACCGCGCTGGGCTCGAGCTATGTCAACGACTTCCCGAACCAGGGGCGCATGCAACGGGTGGTGATCCAGGCCGAAGGCGACCAGCGCAGCCAGGTGGCCGATCTGCTGAAGATCAATGTGCGCAACAGCAGCGGGAAAATGGTGCCGTTGTCGGCCTTTGTCCAGGCCCACTGGACCCAGGGCCCGGCGCAACTGACCCGCTACAACGGCTACCCGGCGATTGCCATTTCCGGCGAGCCCAAGGCCGGGCACAGCACCGGGCAGGCAATGGCGGAGATGGAACGGCTGGTAACGCAGTTGCCGAGCGGACTGGGCCTGGAGTGGACCGGTTTGTCGTTGCAGGAGCGTTTGTCCGGCTCCCAGGCAACGATGCTGCTGGGGCTGTCGTTGCTGGTGGTGTTCCTGTGTCTCGCGGCACTGTATGAAAGCTGGTCGATCCCGACCTCGGTGCTGCTGGTGGTGCCGCTCGGGGTGCTGGGCGCGGTGCTGGCGGTGACCTTGCGCGGGATGCCCAACGATGTGTTCTTCAAGGTC
>Ga0209888_1000270_pt1 | contig 30670 bp, 30 predicted proteins | sample OrgsoiDNA_201059_FD_185807 | JGI IMG/M metagenome (GOLD analysis project Ga0209888, IMG submission 185807) | Permafrost soil microbial communities from the Arctic, to analyse light accelerated degradation of dissolved organic matter (DOM) -... | ecosystem: Environmental > Terrestrial > Soil >...
TGGTGCCTTCGGTGTAGCCGGACTTGAAGTCGAACTGGAAGCCCTGGCCCCAATCGTGATAGCTCTTGGCCTTGGCCGTGCTGCCACTGACGCCTTGACCATCCTGGTTCAGGTAACGGTTAAGGAGAGTCACGTCGGCGTGACTGTCATCGATGAAATCCGCATGGGCGTAGATCGTGACACTCGCCAGGGCGGCGCCCACTAAGGGGCTCAACAGCTTGTTCATTGGGTTCGGATCCTAGTCACAAAATTGAAATAAGAGCAGCAAACTCTTGAAACAATTAAGGAGTGGCCATGTGACAGTTCCGAGTCAAACCCTGGTTTTGACGGATGAAATTAAATTTATGAAGGGCCGGTCTAGAGCCCTCGCAGGGCTGCAGGCCGCTGATTTTATGGGGAAAACGCGGACCTTGCAGGAGCCGGCTTGCTGGCGATGAGGCCTGGGAGCTTTACGCTGATTTTGCGGTCGCCATCGCTGGCAAGCCAGCGCCTACACTGACCGTGGTGAGCCCGCTTGCAAGGGGAGACAGTGGGCGGTAAGTCTCCCGCCCACGGCTGTGTCGCGCAGCGAAATCATTCGCCTGTTTTGCGGGTTTCCGGCAGAAACCAGTTCAGCACCAGGGCGCAGATGCCGCCCGTGGCCACCCCGGATTCCAGCACGTTGCGCAACGCCGCCGGCATATGGGCGAGGAACTCCGGCACCTGGGAAACCCCGAGGCCCAGGGCCAGGGACACGGCGATGATCAGCAGCGCCCGGCGGTCCAGGTGGATGCTGGCGAGGATATTGATCCCCGAGGCCGCCACCGCACCGAACATCACCATGGCCGCCCCGCCGAGCACCGGTTCGGGCACCGCCTGGATCGCGCCGGCCACCGAGGGGAACAGGCCCAGCAGCACTAGCATCAGGGCGATCCATTTGCCGATATGTCGGCTGGCGATGCCGGTCAGCTGAATCACCCCGTTGTTCTGGGCGAAGATCGAACTGGGGAAGGTGTTGAACAGCCCGGCCAGCAAGGAGTTGGCGCCGTTGACCAGCACGCCGCCCTTGATCCGCTGCATCCAGACCGGGCCTTCCACCGGCTGGCGCGAGACCTTGCTGGTGGCGGTGACATCACCGATGGCTTCCAGGGAGGTCACCAGGTAGATCACCAGCATCGGAATGAACAGCGCCCAGGAGAAACCCAGGCCGAAATGCAGCGGTGTAGGGATCTGGAACAGCGCGGCCTCGTGCATGCCGGTGAAGTTCAGGCGGCCCAGGTAACCGGCGAGGGCATAGCCGACCGCCAGGGCGATGACGATGGCGCAACTGCGCATCCACACCAGCGGGATGCGGTTGAGGACCACGATGATCGCCAGCACCACGCCGGACAGCAGCAGGTTTTCGCCGTTGGCGAAGGTGCCGTTGGCCATGGCGCTGAAACCGCCGCCCATGCTGATCAGGCCGACCTTGATCAGGGTCAGGCCAATCATCAGCACGACGATGCCGGTCACCAGTGGGGTGATCATGCGTTTGACGAAGGGCAGGATCCGCGAGATGCCCATCTCGACGAAGGAGCCGGCGATGACCACGCCGAAGATCGCCGCCATCACCGCTTCCACCGGCGTGCCTTGCTTGACCATCAGCGCGCCACCGGCAATCAGCGGGCCGACGAAGTTGAAGCTGGTGCCCTGGACGATCAACAGCCCGGCGCCGAAGGGACCGAAGCGGCGGCACTGGACGAAGGTGGCGATGCCGGAGATCACCAGGGACATCGAGACGATCAGGTTGGTGTCCCGCGCCGACACGCCCAGGGCCTGACAGATCAGCAGGCCGGGAGTGACGATGGGCACGATGATCGCCAGCAGGTGCTGCAGGGCCGCGAGGAGGCCGATCAGCAGGCGAGGGCGATCCTCGAGGCCGAGGATCAGTTCGCTGGCCTGGGGCTCGGCGGCGGGCGGAGTCTGGTGAGCGGTCATGGCGGGGCCCTGGAAAAAATAAGGTCGCGATTCTACTGGGCTTGGCGCGGGTCGCCCAGCGTCGGTGGGGCTTATTCGAGAATATCGAAACCGCTGCTGCCCAGGCGCTCGCCATTGACCAGCAAATGCACGGCGTGATGACCACTGTAGTGCTTGCGGGTGGTCAGCTCGCGGATGTGTTGGCGACGGCTCAGGGTTTCACTGGCGCCGGCGGCCAGGTGCAGGGTCTTGAGTTTGAAAACCTTGCTCGAAGTGGCGCCCGAGGCCTTCACGTAGTCGATAGCGTAGTCGATCACCAGCTTCTGGCTGGCCGCTGCGGTAGAGGCCAGGGTGAAGGAGAGGGTGACGCTGTCGCCGAGGCGGATCACGGCGGGTTCCACCTTCAGGTCCAGCACTTCGACCTGGGCCTTGGCACCGGCGCCCATCAGCGTGAGGGCGCGCGGGTTGCCCTGTTTGATCAGGCTGCGCAGGGCGTGACGGGCGATCCAGGCGGTGCGCGGGTCGTCCAGTGACCAGCCCTCGATCAATTCGAGCACCCAGTCGGGATGTTCCTTGGTGATGTCGTTGAGGTGGTTGGCCACCGATTTGCGCACGTACAGGCTGTCGTCGGCCTTGAGCGTTTCGAGTATGTCGGCGGCGAGGCTCGGGTCGGCCTGGATCTGGGCCAGCCGGAAGGACCACGGCAGACGCGGTCGCGAGCCTTCGCTGGCAAGGCGGCGGACGTGTTCGTCGGGGTCCAGGGACCAGGTTTTCATCACCGCCAGGGTGCGTTCGAAATCGTTGAGCAGGAAATGCCGTATGGCGAACTCCGAAGAGCCGAAGGCGGTGAAGTACTTCAGTGCGTCCATCGACAGCTCGAAGTCCTCGCTCCCGTAGCTCGCCACATAGTGCGGCAGGCACATGCTGACAAAGCCGCTGTTCAGGCGTGGGGCGAGCTTGCGCAGCAGCTTGAGGGACTGTTTGTAGCTCAGGGGTAGCACCGCGTGCAGGCTTTCGCTGACCCGGGCCAGGCGCTGCATGATCGACAGTTCGCCGAGGCCCTGGTGGGTGCGGCTGATAAAGCCGGCGCTGTCGAACTCGGGGTACACCGCGCGCATTTCGTGGGCGATATGCAGCAGGCGTTCGCTGTTGAAGATTTCCTTCAGCGCCGGGGCGGCTTGTTCGGTGCTCATGGCGGGACCTTGTTGGATGTGGGGCTGTTGGAAAACTCGCCGGGCCGGTTTTCAGCGCAACATGATCGTCGCGCGGGCGGTTGTCGTACAGGGCCTAGAACGTGGGCGGGGTGATGACCCAGATGACCACGGCATCGACGTCGCCGGGGTTGCCGTAGCGGTGCGGTTCCTGGCTGGAGAAGCTGAAACTGTCGCCCTCGGTCAGTTGGAAATGGCGTTCACCAACCCACAGCTCGAAGGTCCCGGACAGCAGGTAGCCGGCTTCTTCGCCGTCGTGGCTGTAGCTTTGCTGGCTGTAGGTACCCGGCGGAAAGCGCGAGTGGAGCATTTCCAGTTGGCGATTGGGTTGCGGGGTCAGGAGTTGGTCGACGATGCCGTCTTCGTAGTGCACGCTCAGGCGGCTGTTCTTGCGCACCACGTAGCCGTTGTCCTCGGGGGCGGTGATGGCTTCGCTGGCGAAGAACCACTGGATGGTCACGCCGAGGCTGCGGGCGATATTGAACAGGGCCGGGATCGACGGGTAGGCGAGGTTGCGTTCCAACTGGCTGATATAACCGGCGGTGAGTTCGGCCTGGGTCGCCAGTTCGGTCAGGGTCATGCCACGCCGTTTGCGCAGGCCGCGAATACGCGTACCGAGAAACTGCGGGCCCGCGGCGGCGCTGTCACCGGCGGGCGTTGGGGCGTTGCTCATGGCCTGCTCCAATCCTTGAAAGGGCCGCAGTATAAGGCACTTGTCGGGTGCAGAGGATGTGACTGTTATATCTCCCAGGCGACTTTCAGGCCTTCATAGATCGCTTCCTCCACCGTGCGTGGCGCCAGGCAGTCGCCGATCCGGCGGAACTCCACCAAGCCCTGCAACTCGTCACCCAAAGTGTCGATCGGTTGATGCCCCTGGCACAGCACCAGGGTGTCGACCTCTTCGAACAGCATCGGCTCGCCGCTGGCGGTATGTTGCAGATACACCGTGCTGTCATCGCACCCATAAAGCCGTGCATACGGCGTGATGGGAATGCCCAGGCGGTGCAGTTCGCCGGCCAGTTGATCGCGCACATACAGCGGCAGGCTCTCGCCGCAATGGGTGCCGTTGACCGCCAGTTGCACCTGATGCCCGGCCCGCACCAGGCGCTCGGCAATCCCCGGCCCGATCCAGTCGCAACGCCAGTCGACCACTACCACCGAGCGGCCGATCTTCACTTCATCCCGCAGCACCTGCCAGGCATCCACCACCTGCAATTCGCCGCCGCGCTCGAAGGCCGGCCAGTAAGGTTCGGCACCGGTGGCGACAATCACCAGATCCGGCTTCTCGCGCTCCACCAGTGCCCGGTCGACCCGGGTATTGCGCACCACCCGCACGCCGGCCAGTTCCATTTCCCGTTGCAGGTTGGTGCTGGCGCCGCCGAACTCGCTGCGCCGTGGCAGCAACTGCGCCAGCAACACCTGACCGCCTAGTTGCGAGGAGGCTTCATACAGCGTCACCTCATGCCCGCGCTGCGCCGCCACGGCCGCCGCTTTCATCCCGGCCGGGCCACCGCCGGCAATCATCACGCGCTTGCGCTTGGTCGTGGCGATCAACTGCCCGTACTGCAATTCGCGCCCGGTTTCCGGGTGCTGAATACAACTGATCGGCAGGCCCTTGTGGAAGTGCCCGATACAGGCCTGATTACAGGCAATACAGGCGCGGATATCTTCGCTATGGCCGCTGTCGGTCTTGTTCGGCATCTGCGGGTCGCAGATCAGTGCCCGAGTCATGCCGCAGACATCGGCCTGGCCTCGGGACAGGATCAATTCGGCCTCCTGGGGCTGGTTGATCCGTCCGGTGACGAACAGCGGAATCGACAGACTGGCCTTGAACGTGCCGGCTTCCTTCGCCAGATAGGCCGCCTCGATGGCCATCGGCGGGACGATATGCACCGCGCCACCGAGGGACGCCGAGGTCCCGGCGACGATATGCACATAGTCCAGTTCGCCCTGCAGTTGCACCACGGCGGCGAGGGATTCGTCCTCGGTCAGGCCTTCGGCATCACGCTCGTCGGCGGAAATCCGCAGGCCGATGATGAACTGCCCATCGGTGGCCGCGCGCACGGCGGCGATCACTTCCCGAAGGAAACGCAGGCGCTGCTCCAACTCGCCGTTGTAGCCGTCGGTGCGTCGATTGACCCGTGGGTTGATGAACTGTGCCGGCAGGTAACCGTGGCTGGCGACCACTTCCACGCCATCGATCCCTGCCTGGTACAAGCGCCGCGCTGCTGCCGCGTAGCCGCCGACGATCTCGTCGATCATCGCCTGGTCCAGGGCGCGCGGCATGACTCGGAAACGCTCGTTGGGCACACAGGACGCCGAGTAGGCGACCGCCAGCAGGCCGTCGCTGGACTCCATGATTTCCCGGCCCGGATGGAAGATCTGCGACAGCACCAGGGTGTCGTGGGCATGGCAGGTCTCGGCCAGCCGCCGATAGCCGTCGATGCAGGCATCGTCGGTGGCCATTAGCACATGGGAGGTGTAGCGCGCACTGTCGTGAACCCCCGCCACCTGCAACACGATCAGCCCGACACCACCCTCGGCCCGGGCCCGGTGATAGGCGATCAACTGTTCGTTGACCAGGTTATCGGTGGGCATGGAGGTGTCGTGTCCGCTGGACATGATGCGGTTCTTCAGGCGCTTGCCACGCAACTGCAAGGGTTCGAACAGATGGTGAAAGGCGTGCGGCGACATCGACATGGCAAGGCTCCAGGCGGCCCGGGATCTAGGACGGGCAGTTGTTATTATTGCGCCATGAAAATTTACCTGTAGTAAAAAATCAACTTGTTTTTTTACTTTGCCTTGAGTTAGCTTCAAATCACGCCTGATGACCGGGCGTACCTCATACAACAAAAAAATGGATCGCCAGGCGCTTCGGGGCCGGGCGATACCGCACGAGGACGTATCGATGAAATCGAACACCCGCAAGTACGGTTTTTATCCCTTGCTCCTGACGCTGGCCATGGGCAGCGTCCAGGCCGGCCAGGACATGGTGGTGGTCGGCTATGGCGGCGCCGGGCAGAAAGCCCAGGACACGGCGTTCTTCCAGCCCTTCAGCGCCAAGGACGGCAGCAAACTGATCCAGAGCGAATACAACGGTGAAATGGCCAAGATCAAGGTTATGGTCGACACCGGCAGCGTGGACTGGGATGTGGTGCAGATCGAAGGACCGGACTTGATGCGCGGGTGTGACGAGGGGATGTATGAACGCCTCGACTGGAAGCAGATTGGCCATGCCGACCAGTTGATCCCTGACGCTGCTCAGGAGTGCGGCTCGGCGGCGTTGGTGTGGAGTGTCGCCATCGCCTATGACACCGACAAGGTGGCGCGGGCACCGGTGTCCTGGGCCGACTTCTGGGATGTGAAGACCTTTCCCGGCAAGCGCGGCCTGCGCAAGCGTGCAGTGTACAACCTGGAATTCGCGCTGATGGCGGATGGGGTGAAGGCCGAGGACGTGTATACGGTGTTGAGCACACCGAAAGGGGTCGACCGGGCCTTTGCCAAGCTCGACCAGCTCAAGCCTTACATCCAGTGGTGGGAGGCGGGCGCCCAGCCGGCGCAATGGTTGATGGCCGGCGATGTGGTGATGACCTCGACCTACAGCGGTCGTGTGGCCGCCGCCGCGCAGCAGGGCAGCCATCTGGCCCTGGTCTGGCCGCAGAGCCTGTACGGCATGGATTACTGGGCGATCATCAAGGGCTCGAAACACGTCGACCAGGCCAAGCGTTTTATCGCTTTCGCCAACCAGGCCGATGCCCAGGTCAACTACGTGCGGCAGATTCCCTATGGCCCGACCAATACCCAGGCCGCCGCGAGACTGGATCCAAGCCTGGCGAAGTGGGTGCCGACGGCGCCGCAGAACCTCAAGGGCGCGTTGTCGATGAACGTGGCGTTCTGGAACGATCACGGCGAGGAGCTTGAAGAACGTTTCAATGCCTGGGCAAGCAAGTAAAGTAGCGGCAGTCGGGCGCCTTTGAGCATGCCGGCTGCCTGATTCCATTCATCCTGCCTGAGGGAGTTACCCGCTTGAACGACCTTCTGCACACGGCTGCCGCACCGGCGGCCATCGAGCGTCAATTGCGCGAGCAACTGGCGGCCTGTTATCGGTTGATCGCGCACTTTCGCATGACCGACCTGATCTTCACCCATATCTCCCTGCGCTTGCCGGGGCCGGACCATCATTTCCTGATCAACCCCTATGGGCTGATGTTCGAGGAAATCACCGCGTCGAGCCTGGTGAAGATCGGCCTGGACGGCCGGGCGGTGGAGGATTCGCCGTATCCGGTGAACCCGGCCGGGTTTGTGATTCACAGTGCGATTCATGGGGCGCGTGACGATGCGCAGTGCGTGTTGCATACGCATACCCGAGCGGGTTGCGCGGTGGCGGCGCTCAAGTGCGGGTTGTTGCCGGTGAACCAGATTTCCATGGAGTTCTTCGGGCGTACGGCTTACCACGACTATGAAGGCGTGGCGCTGGATCTGGATGAGCAGGCGCGGCTGGTGCAGGACCTGGGGGACAAGTCGGTGATGCTGTTGCGCAACCATGGTTTGCTGACGGTGGGCGAGAGCGTGGCCCAGGCGTTTTTCCGCATGTATTACCTGGAGAAGGCCTGCGAGATTCAGATTGCGGCCCAGGCGTGTGGGGAGTTGGTGCTGCCGTCGGACGCGGTGTGCGCCCATACCGAGCGACAGTTCAACGATCCGGGCCGGCCGGTGGAAGAGGGGCAGTTGACCGACCCGGATGCCATGGGGTTGGCGTGGGCGGCGATGTTGCGCTTGTTGGATCGGGTAGCCCCGGGATACCGGGATTAACGAAACAGTCCTGTAGGAGCAGCACTGCTCCTACAGGTCAAACGGGTTAGCCATCAAAGATGCAACGCATGCCCCAATGCCCGCAACGCCGCTTCTTGCACCGCTTCACCCAGAGTCGGATGGGCATGGATGGTCCCGGCGATATCTTCCAGGCAAGCGCCCATTTCCAGGGATTGCCCGAACGCCGCCGCCAGTTCCGAAACCCCGGCACCCACCGCCTGCCAACCGACAATCAGGTGATTGTCACGCCGCGCCACCACCCGTACGAAACCGCTTTTCGATTCCAGGGTCATGGCCCGTCCATTAGCGGCAAACGGGAAGCTCGACACCAGGCAATCCAGCCCGGCGGCCTTGGCTTCATCCGGCGTTTTACCGACCACCACCAACTCCGGATCGGTAAAGCACACCGCCGCAATCGCCGTCGGATTGAACTCGCGATGCTGGCCGGCAATCACCTCGGCGACCATCTCGCCCTGGGCCATGGCCCGGTGCGCGAGCATCGGTTCGCCGGTCAGGTCGCCGATGGCCCAGACATTGCGCATGCTGGTCTGGCAACGGTTGTCGATCTTGATCGCCGCGCCGTTCATATCCAATGCCAGGGCTTCAAGGTTCCAGCCCTGGGTACGCGGCTTGCGTCCCACGGCCACCAGCACCTGGTCGGTCACCAGTTGCAGGGTTTCACCTTGTGGGTCGCGCACGGACAGGGTGTTTGACGCCGCATCGAAACCTTCAACGCTATGCCCCAGATGCACGGTAATGCCCAGGGCCTTGATCGACTCGGCCACCGGCTGGGTCAGTTCACGGTCATAGGTCGGCAGAATCCGGTCACGAGCCTCGACCACCGTCACCTCGGCCCCCAGCTTGCGGTAGGCAATCCCCAGTTCGAGGCCGATATAACCGGCGCCGACCACGGTCAGGCGCTTGGGAATCGAAGTCGGAGCCAACGCCTCAGTGGACGAAATAATCGCCCCACCAATCGGCAGCATCGGCAGGTTCACCGTCTGCGAACCGCTGGCCAGCAGCAGGTGTTCGCACTGGATGCGCAGGCCATCGACCTCGACATGCTTGCCGTCGATCACCTTGGCCCAGCCATGGATCACCTTGACGTTGTTCTTCTTCAGCAATGCCGCGACGCCGCTGGTCAGGCGGTCGACAATTCCGTCCTTCCACTCGACGCTCTTGCCGATCTCCAGGGTCGGCGCCGAGACCTTGATCCCCAGCGGCGAAGTGTTGCCACTGTAGCTCTGGGTGGTATGGAACTGCTCGGCAACATGGATCAGTGCCTTGGACGGAATGCAGCCGACGTTCAGGCAGGTGCCGCCTAGCGCCTGGCCTTCCACCAGCACGGTGGGAATGCCCAGCTGGCCGGCACGAATCGCCGCGACATAACCGCCGGGGCCGCCGCCGATGATCAACAGGGTGGTGTTTTGGGTCTGTTGCATGATCACTCCACAAACAGGCTGGCGGGTTGTTCGAGCAAGCCGCGAATGGCCTGGATGAATTGGGCCGCGTCCATGCCGTCGACCACCCGGTGATCGAAGGAACTGGACAGGTTCATCATCTTGCGGATGACGATCTGGCCCTTGATGACCACGGGCCGCTCGACAATGCGGTTGACCCCGACAATGGCCACTTCCGGCAGGTTCAGCACCGGCGTGCTGACAATCCCGCCCAACGCCCCGAGGCTGGTCAGGGTGATGGTGGAACCGGACATTTCATCGCGGCTGGCCTTGCCACTCCGGGCAGCCTGGGCCAGGCGATTGATCTCGTCCGAGGTGCCCCACAGGTTGAGGCTCTCGGCATGGCGCACCACCGGCACCATCAGGCCACCGTCGGTCTGCGCGGCGACCCCGACATGCACCGCACCATGGCGGGTGATGACCTGGGCCTCGTCGTCATAACGCACGTTGATCTGCGGGAAGTCCCGCAGGGCCACGACCATCGCCCGCACCAGGAAGGGCAGCAGGGTCAGCTTGCCGCGGCTGTCGCCGTACTTGTGATTCAGGTGTACCCGCAGCTCTTCCAGCGCGGTGACATCCACTTCCTCGACATAGCTGAAGTGGGCGGCGCGGCGCTTGGCGTCCTGCATGCGCTGGGCGATCTTGCGGCGCAGGCCGATCACCGGGATCTGCTGTTCGTCGGTGCGCTTGGCATAGCTGGCGACGGCCGGAGCCGGTTGCTCGCTCTGGGCCAGGTAGGCGTCGAGGTCGTCGTGCAGGATGCGTCCGGCCGGGCCGCTGCCGTGGACAAAACGCAATTCGATCCCGGCATCCCAGGCGCGTTTGCGCACGGCAGGGGAGGCCAGTGGACGCTCATCGGCGGCACGGGCTATCGGGGCCGGACGAGGCGCTGCGGAGCTGGTCGAAGCTGGTTTGGCGACGGGCTTGCTCGCTGCTTCAGCTTCGACAATCGGCTTTTCCACGACGGCTGCGGGCGCTGCTTTCGGCGCAGTCGCTTCAGCGCCTTCGCGCAGATTGCCGGCGCCTTCCACTTCAATGCTGATCAGCACGCTGCCGACCGCCATGACTTCACCGGGCACGCCACCGAGGGAAATCACCTTGCCGTGGACCGGCGAGGGAATATCGACCATGGCCTTGTCGGTCATGACGTCCGCCAGCACCTGGTCTTCGACCACCAGGTCACCGACCTGCACGTGCCACTGGGACAATTCGACTTCTGCGATGCCTTCGCCAATGTCTGGCATCTTGATGATATGAGTACCCATTCAGACCTCCATGACCCGTTTCAAGGCCGCACCGACGCGCACCGGACCGGGGAAATAAGCCCATTCCTGTGCGTGGGGGTAAGGCGTGTCCCAGCCGGTAACGCGCTCGATCGGCGCTTCCAGGTAGTGGAAGCAATGCTCCTGGACCAGGGCGATCAGCTCGGCACCGAAGCCGCAGGTGCGGGTGGCTTCGTGGACGACGACACAACGACGGGTTTTCTTCACGGAATTGACGATGGTTTCCAGGTCCAGCGGCCAGAGGCTGCGCAGGTCGATGACTTCGGCGTCGACCCCGGTTTCCTCGGCGGCGGCCTGGGCCACATAGACGGTGGTGCCGTAAGTGAGAATGGTCACTTCACTGCCAGGGCGGACAATCGCCGCGCAGTCCAGCGGTACGGTGTAGTAACCCTCGGGCACGGCGCTGGCCGGGTGCTTGGACCACGGCGTTACCGGACGCTCGTGGTGGCCGTCGAACGGGCCGTTGTACAGGCGCTTGGGCTCGAGGAAGATCACCGGGTCATCGTTCTCGATGGCGGCGATCAGCAGGCCCTTGGCGTCGTAGGGGTTGGACGGCATCACGGTGCGCAGGCCGCAGACCTGGGTGAACATCGCTTCCGGGCTCTGGCTGTGGGTCTGGCCGCCGTAGATGCCGCCGCCGCAAGGCATGCGCAGGGTCATCGGTACGGTGAACTCGCCGGCGGAGCGGTAACGGATGCGCGCCGCTTCCGAGACGATCTGGTCGGAGGCCGGGTAGAAGTAGTCGGCGAACTGGATTTCCGCCACCGGGCGCAGGCCGTAGGCGCCCATGCCGACGGCGACGCCGACGATGCCGCTTTCCGAGATCGGGGCGTCAAATACCCGCGAGGTGCCGTATTTGCCCTGCAGGCCTTCGGTGCAGCGGAATACGCCGCCGAAGTAGCCCACGTCCTGGCCGAACACCACCACGTTGTTGTCGCGCTCGAGCATCACATCCATGGCCGAGCGCAGGGCCTGGATCATGGTCATGGTGCTGGTGGCCACGGCGTTCTCCGTTTGCAGTTTGCTGTGATCGTTCATGGCTTATAACCCCAATTCCTGACGCTGCCGACGCAAGTGCTCGGGCATGTCCTTGTAGACGTCCTCGAAGATGGTCGCGGCGCTGGGCATCTGCCCGCCGGCCAGGGTGCCGAAGCGTTCGGCTTCCTTCTGCGCGGTGATGATCTCGGCTTCCAGTTCGGCGCTGACGGCGGCGTGCTCTTCCTCGGACCATTGGCCGATGGCGATCAGGTGCTGCTTGAGGCGCAGGATCGGGTCGCCCAGGGGGAAATGGCTCCAGTCGTCGGCGGGACGGTACTTAGACGGATCGTCGGAGGTGGAGTGCGGGCCGGCGCGGTAGGTGACCCACTCGATCAGGGTAGGCCCGAGGTTGCGCCGGGCGCGTTCGGCGGCCCAGACGGAGGCCGCGTAGACGGCGATGAAGTCGTTGCCGTCGACCCGCAGCGAAGCGATGCCGCAGCCCACGCCACGCCCGGCGAAGGTGGTGGCTTCACCGCCGGCGATGGCCTGGAAGGTGGAGATCGCCCACTGGTTGTTGACCACGTTGAGGATCACCGGGGCGCGGTAGACGTGGGCGAAGGTCAGGGCAGTGTGGAAGTCCGACTCGGCGGTGGCGCCGTCGCCGATCCAGGCGGAAGCGATCTTGGTATCGCCCTTGATCGCCGACGCCATGCCCCAGCCGACGGCCTGGACGAACTGGGTGGCCAGGTTGCCGGAAATGGTGAAGAAGCCGTAGTCGCGCACCGAGTACATGATCGGCAGTTGCCGGCCCTTGAGCGGATCGCGCTCGTTGGACAACAGTTGGCAGATCATGTCCACCAGCGGCACGTCCCGGGCCATCAGGATGCTTTGCTGGCGGTAGGTGGGGAAGCACATGTCGTCGAGGTTCAGGGCCAGGGCCTGGGCGCTGCCGATGGCTTCCTCGCCGAGGCTCTGCATGTAGAACGACATTTTTTTCTGGCGCTGGGCAACCACCATGCGCGTGTCGAAGATCCGGGTCTTGAGCATGGCGCGCATGCCCTGACGGAGGATCGCCACCGGCACGCCTTCGGCCCAGGGGCCGAGGGCCTGGCCCTGGTCGTCGAGCACGCGGATCAGGCCTTTGGCCAAATCGGCGGTGTCGGCGGGTTCGACGTCGATAGGGGGTTTGCGGACCTGGCCGGCATCGGTCAGGCGCAGGTAACTGAAGTCAGTTTTGCAACCCGGACGGCCTGAAGGTTCAGGCACGTGCAGGCGCAGCGGTTCGTACGCGGTGGTCATGGCTTTCTACGCTCTATCTTGTGAATTTCTTGTAGTGGGCGCGCGAGCTGGCAGTCATCCCCTGGGTAAGGGAAATCTTGTCCTACAACAATCATAGGCCGGACGAAGAAGAATATTTCTCTCTGTTTCATTGCGCTCAAGACGATTTGCAGATAAAAAATCTGCATAACCATAAAAAGCAGGTGTTTTTATCTCATGCGCAAACTGGATCGCACCGATATCGGGATTCTCAACAGCCTTCAGGAGAACGCCCGCATCACCAACGCCGACCTCGCCCGTTCGGTCAACCTGTCGCCCACGCCGTGCTTCAACCGGGTCAAGGCCATGGAGGAACTGGGGCTGATTCGCGAGCAGGTGACCTTGCTCGATCCGGAACTGCTTGGCCTGCACGTCAACGTGTTTATCCATGTCAGCCTGGAAAAACAGGTGGAAGAGGCGTTGCAGCATTTCGAGGCGGCGATTGCCGATCGGCCGGAAGTGATGGAGTGCTACCTGATGGCCGGGGACCCGGACTATCTGATCCGCGTGCTGGTGCCGACGATCCAGGCGCTGGAGCGCTTCATGATGGATTTTCTGACCAAGGTGCCGGGGGTGGCGAACATCCGCTCCAGTTTTGCCCTCAAGCAGGTGCGCTACAAGACGGCGCTGCCGTTGCCGGCGGGCGGTCTGACCCTGGGCAGTTGAGAAAACGGGGGAGGTTGAGCCAGTAGCGAGGAGAGGGGGGAGCTTTCGTCAGCCGCGGCCAATGGCAGGGCTGACGAGGGAGCAGGCTTGTTACTTTGGCTCTTTGTCTCCGGCAGACAGGCCGGCCTGGATACGCTGGTAAATCTCTTCACGGTGCACGGCAACGTCCTTGGGAGCGTTGATGCCCACCCGGACTTGCTGGCCGCTAACGCCCAGAATCGTGATCGTGATGTTGTCACCGATGTTGATGCTTTCACCGACTTTGCGGGTGAGTATCAGCATGTCTTTCTCCTTGAATGTTACTAAGGTGCCTTTCTCAGGCATTCCTGGCTTAGGTCTTACACACAGAATACCGCTAAGTGCATTCGAACGGGTGGCTCATTACAGACGTCATTTCATTCTATTTAATTCCCCAGCGTCGGAAAATCGTCGGTAATTCAGCCTGATAAGACCGCCACAGCCAGTGGAACGAGGTTAAGACAGGCTGCAAGGTGATAAAATCACATTAACTGATCATTACGGGAGACGCTTTGTGCGCAGAATAGCAGTGATGATGGCACTCGTGGTGCTGGGCGGTGTGCTGGGCGGTTGTGGTGATGGCTCGGGAAGCAAGGTCGAGCCGGCGAAAGTGGCTTCGGCGCCGGTTGTGGCGGCGGCGCCGGTGGTCGGCGGCTGGGATCTGTTGATCAAGGATGACAAGACCAAGGCCCTCACCGACTGGACGGCCTGGCTGATCGAGCATGGTTATCCGTTCAAGATCCTCGATGACGGCAAGGTCATTGCCGGGCCGTTCGCGAGCAAGGAAATTGCCGAGCAGAAAAAGGCCCAGTTGGCCGACAAGCAGAACATGGATTCCGAGGTGGTGGAGCACAAGGCGCCCGCCGACAGCTCAGCGCAAAATAGCGCTGCGCCGGCGCCGGGCTACTGAGCCTCAGCCACAGGCCTTGAGGTTCACCGGCCCGACAAACCCGTTGCCGTGGCCCATGACGCAGGCCACGCTCTGGTTGCGCTGGCGTTCCCAGGCCTGGACCGGATAGGTCTTGTTCCAGGCTTCGTACAACTGCCGATCCTGCCTCGACAGGCGCAGGCCGTACTGCTTGCTCATGTAGAAATAGGTCCGCGCGATCATCCCGCGAATCGACGGGCGCGGCATGACCTTCTTGGCCTTGAAGTCGACCTGGGTCAGGCAGGAACCGTATTGGCCCTTCTGCACCGGCAACCAGCCGAAGCTGAAGTTGCTGCGGTCGCCGTTGACCTCGCCGATGCTCGGCACCAGGTTGTGCAAATCGGCCTCGGCTTTCTTGTAGGTCGCATCGTTCTGGCTGCAGTTCTTGCGTCCGCCCTGTTGCCAGCACTGGCGCTGATGACCGATCTGCCAGGCCGGGACAATGTGCTCCCACTCGATGCGTTCAGCCCGCTTGGCATTCTTGCGCGGTACATAGCCGCAGGCCGCGAGGTCGACCCGGTTGCCGTTGTACTTGCAGCCACAATAAAACTCCGTGGACTGCCGCGCGTAGAGCTTCCAGGCGACTTTCTTGGCTTCGGCAAAGGTGCGGGGCGCCTCGGCCTGGGCCGGTAAAACACAGAAAAAACATAGCAAAGCGATAAAGCGGACAATCATTGGTTCAGTCTTCCTTCGGCACAACCCAGAAAATCTGTATGCCACCGTCGTCACGGTAGGCCAGCGTGACGTTGTCGTTCTCGGCAATTTCCTCGAGCAGTTGCTCCCACTCGTCCACTGGTTCGTCCGGCATCCGAAAGAGCAGGGCGGCCTTGGCTTTTTGGGCATTCGGCGAGTTGATGATTTTCTGGACGCGCAGGCCCATGCGTTCGTAGGTGCTGGGGGTTGCGGAGGCGGAGGTTGAGTTGGCCACGGAACAATCCTTAATTAGCTGTACGTGCATACAGTATTTAACTGTAAGCCATTTCGCAACTGTCAGGGAATGATGAGGTGCTTCTGACAGCGCTTTTTGCGATTTGGTGCACGCCAATCAAGAAATTATTAGGTTTTACAGTGGGATGCGCAGTATGACGGCGGGAACTGGGGGGCGACGCCAGGGAAATCCTTGCCCGACCTCGTCAATGAGGCCTTGTTTGTAAGACAGGCGACTATGCTGTGACAGACCGTTGACAAATCCTCGTAATATTCCCATAGTTGGATGACGCAAACGTTTGCGCGAACCGTTTCCAGGGCTGTGCACACGCATTTCCCGTCACGCTCCTGGCGTTGCTCACAACAATCATAAGATCCGGAGTACACCCATGAAGTTGCCATTCGCTGGACGCCTTCTAGCTGTCGCCGTACTTGCTGCCGCTTCTGCCACCCTGCCGCTGTCCCAGGCCTTTGCTGCCGACGCCGCCGCCAAGCCGAAAGTCGGCCTGGTGATGAAATCCCTCGCCAACGAATTCTTCCGCACCATGGAAGACGGCGCCAAGGATTACCAGAAATCCCATACCGCCGATTTCGACCTGATCTCCAACGGCATCAAGAACGAAACCGACACCACCGCGCAGATCGACATCGTCAACCAGATGATTGTCTCCAAGGTCAACGCCATCGTGATCGCCCCGGCCGACTCCAAGGCCATGGTCTCGGTGATCAAGAAAGCCAAGGATGCCGGGATCGTCGTCATCAACATCGACAACCAGCTCGACGCCGGCGTGCTGAAAAGCAAAGGCATCGAAGTGCCGTTCGTAGGGCCTGACAACCGCAAGGGCGCGCGCCTGGTTGGCGAGTACCTGGCCAAGCAGCTGAAAACCGGTGACGAGGTCGGCATCATCGAAGGTGTGTCCACCACCACCAACGCCCAGATGCGCACCGCCGGTTTCACCGACGCGATGAAAGCCGCGGACATGAAGATCGTCTCCGTGCAGTCCGGCGATTGGGAAATCGACAAGGGCAACGCGGTCGCCTCGGCGATGCTCAACGAATACCCGAACCTGAAGGCGCTGCTGGCCGGCAACGACAGCATGGCCCTGGGCGCGGTCTCCGCCGTCCGTTCGGCGGGCAAGGCCGGCAAGGTGCAAGTGGTCGGCTATGACAATATCAACGCCATCAAGCCGATGCTCCAGGACGGTCGTGTGCTCGCCACCGCCGACCAGTTTGCTGCCCGCCAGGCGGTGTTCGGCATCGAAACCGCACTGAAAATCATCAAGGGCGAAAAAGTCGACAGCAAGGACGGCGTGATCGAAACCCCAGTCGAGCTGGTACTCAAAAAGTAAACCACTCGCCGTTCAACGTGCCCGCTCATCCTGAGCGGGCGCATGGAGACTCCCTATGTCATCTTCCGCTCCGAACGCTGTCCTGTCGGTCAGCGGTATCGGCAAGACCTACGCGCAACCTGTCCTCAGCAACATCGACCTGACGTTGCTGCGCGGCGAAGTGTTGGCGCTGACCGGTGAAAACGGTGCCGGCAAAAGCACGCTGTCGAAGATCATCGGCGGGCTGGTCACACCGACCACCGGACAGATGCTGTTCAACGGTCGCGCCTATACGCCAGGCAGCCGGACCCAGGCTGAAGAGCTGGGTATCCGCATGGTCATGCAGGAACTCAATCTGCTACCGACGTTGTCCGTGGCGGAAAACCTGTTTCTCGACAACCTGCCCAGCCACGGTGGCTGGATCAGCCGCAAGCAGTTGCGCAGCGCCGCCATTGAAGCCATGGCCCAGGTCGGCCTCGATGCCATCGACCCGGACACCCTGGTGGGCGAACTGGGCATCGGTCACCAGCAGATGGTGGAAATCGCCCGCAACCTGATCGGCGATTGCCATGTGCTGATTCTCGACGAGCCGACCGCGATGCTTACGGCCCGCGAAGTCGAAATGCTTTTCGACCAGATCACCCGCCTGCAAGCCCGCGGCGTGGCGATCATCTATATCTCCCACCGGCTCGAAGAACTGGCCCGGGTCGCCCAGCGCATTGCGGTCTTGCGCGACGGCAACCTGGTCTGCGTCGAGCCGATGGCCAATTACAACAGCGAGCAACTGGTCAACCTGATGGTCGGCCGCGAGCTGGGCGAACACATGGACATGGGCGTGCGCAAGATTGGCGCGCCGGCCCTGACCGTCAAGGGCCTGAGCCGTGCGGACAAGGTGCTCGACGTTTCCTTCGAAGTGCGCGCCGGTGAGATCTTCGGGATTTCCGGGCTGATCGGCGCCGGTCGCACCGAGCTGCTGCGGCTGATCTACGGTGCGGATATCGCTGACAGCGGCACAGTGGGCCTTGGTGCCTCGGCGCAGGTCGCGGATATTCGTTCGCCGGTCGATGCGGTGCGCCATGGCATTGCCCTGATCACCGAAGACCGCAAGGGCGAGGGGCTGCTGCTGACGCAATCCATCAGCGCCAATATCGCCCTGGGCAATATGCCGGCGATTTCCAGTGGCGGCGTGGTCAACGGCCGTGACGAGACGGCGCTGGCCCGGCGTCAGATCGACGCCATGCGTATTCGCAGTTCGAGCCCGGACCAACTGGTGTCCGAGCTGTCCGGCGGCAACCAGCAGAAAGTGGTGATCGGCCGCTGGCTGGAGCGCGACTGCGCGGTGCTGCTGTTCGATGAGCCGACTCGCGGGATCGACGTCGGCGCCAAGTTCGATATCTACGCCTTGTTGGGCGAACTGACCCGCCAGGGCAAGGCGCTGGTGGTGGTTTCCAGCGACCTGCGCGAGCTGATGCTGATCTGCGATCGCATCGGCGTGCTCTCGGCCGGACGCCTGATCGAGACCTTCGAGCGCGATAGCTGGACCCAGGATGAGTTGCTTGCTGCCGCGTTCGCCGGCTACCAAAAACGTGATGCGTTGCTCAACGAAGCCGCGCCCAGGAATACCCTATGAAAACTGCACCTTCTGCCGGCAAGACCTCGCGTCACTTCTATGGCCTGGGCACCTACCTGGGCCTGGCGGGCGCGCTGCTCGCCATGATCATCCTGTTTTCCAGCCTGAGCAGTCATTTCCTCTCCTATGACACCTTCAGCACCCTGGCCAACCAGATTCCCGACCTGATGGTGTTGGCGGTGGGCATGACCTTCGTGCTGATCATCGGCGGCATCGACCTGTCGGTGGGCTCGGTCCTGGCCCTGGCGGCTTCGGCGGTCAGTGTGGCGATCCTCGGCTGGGGCTGGGGCGTGTTGCCAGCTTCCGTGCTGGGCATGGGTTGTGCGGCGCTGGCCGGCACCGTGACCGGTTCGATCACCGTGGCCTGGCGCATTCCGTCGTTTATCGTGTCCCTGGGTGTACTGGAAATGGCCCGGGGCCTGGCCTACCAGATGACCGGCTCGCGCACCGCCTATATCGGTGACTCGTTCGCCTGGCTGTCGAACCCGGTGGCCTTTGGGATTTCGCCGTCGTTCATTATCGCCTTGCTGGTGATCGTCGTGGCCCAACTGGTGCTGACGCGGACCGTGTTCGGCCGTTACCTGATCGGCATCGGCACCAACGAGGAGGCCGTGCGCCTGGCGGGGATCAATCCCAAGCCTTACAAGATCCTGGTGTTCAGCCTGATGGGCCTGCTCGCCGGTGTCGCCGCGCTGTTCCAGATCTCGCGCCTGGAAGCGGCGGACCCGAATGCCGGTTCCGGCCTGGAGCTGCAAGTGATCGCTGCCGTGGTGATCGGCGGTACCAGCCTGATGGGCGGCCGTGGTTCGGTGATCAGCACCTTCTTCGGCGTACTGATCATCTCGGTGCTGGCGGCGGGGCTGGCGCAGATCGGCGCAACCGAGCCGACCAAACGCATCATCACCGGCGCGGTGATCGTGATCGCGGTGGTACTGGATACCTACCGCAGTCAACGCGCCCGTCGGCGGACCTGAGGCATGGCAACCATCAAGGATGTGGCCGCGTTGGCCGGGATTTCGTACACCACAGTGTCCCATGTGCTGAACAAGACGCGGCCGGTCAGCGAGCGGGTGCGGCTCAAGGTCGAAGAGGCGATTGCCCAGCTCGACTACGTGCCCAGTGCTGTGGCGCGCTCGTTGAAGGCCAAGACCACCGCGACCATCGGCCTGCTGGTGCCCAACAGTCTCAACCCGTACTTCGCCGAATTGGCGCGGGGCATCGAGGATTACTGCGAGCGCAACAACTACTGCGTGATCCTCTGCAACTCCGATGACGATCCGGACAAGCAGCGCAGCTACCTGCGGGTGCTGCTGGAGAAACGGGTCGACGGTTTGATCGTCACGTCCACGGGCGGCGATGACAGCTTTGCCGGTGGTTTGGCGGCGGTGCGCACGCCCATGGTGATTGTCGACCGGGGCATTGCCGGGGTTGAAGTCGACCTGGTGCGCATTGACCACGAAGAGGGCGCTTACCTCGCGACCCGGCACCTGCTGGATCTGGGGCATCGGGCGATTGCCTTTATCGGCGGTCCGGCCGACACCAGCGTGGCGCAGATGCGTCTGGCCGGTTATCGGCGGGCACTCGAACAGGCGTCCGTGCAGGTGCCCGAGCGCTGGGTGGTGGAAAGCGATTTCACCAGCACCGGCGGTTATCAGGCGGCGGCCGTGCTTCTGGAGCAGGATCGGCCCAGCGCGATTTTCGCCGGCAACGACCTGCTTGGCATCGGCGTCTTGCGCGCGGCGGCGGAACGCAATATCCGCGTGCCCAGCGAGCTGTCGGTGATCGGCTTCGACGATATCCAGATGAGCCGTTATGTCTACCCGGCGTTGACCACGGTCGGCCAGTCGATTCTCCAGTTGGGGGAAACGGCGGCCGAAATGCTCTTGAACAGAATCGCCACGCCGCTGCTGGCGGTTGACCGGCGGATTGTTAAGCCAAGTATTGTCCTGCGCGAATCGACGGCCACGGTGCCGGGCGTGTTTGCGCAATACCGCTGAATCGAATTGATGGGTACTGATGTATGCAAGCAAAAGTAGTGGTGGTGGGCAGCCTCAATATGGACCTGGTCACCCGTGCCGAGCGCTTGCCGCGGGCCGGGGAGACCCTGGTGGGCCAGTCGTTCGCCACGGTGTCCGGCGGCAAGGGCGCGAACCAGGCCGTGGCGGCCGCGCGTCTGGGGGCCTCGGTGTCGATGATCGGCTGCGTGGGTGACGATGCCTACGGTCCGCAACTGCGCGATGCGTTGTTGGCGGAGGGGATCGATTGCCAGGCCGTTACTGTGGCGCCGGGCGTGTCCAGTGGTGTCGCGTTGATCGTTGTCGATGACAACAGCCAGAACGCCATTGTGATTGTCGCCGGGGGCAACGGCTGTCTCTCCCCTGAAGTGCTCAAGGGATTTGACGCGGTGCTGCAGGAGGCGGATGTGATCATCTGCCAGCTGGAAGTGCCGATGGACACCGTCGACTATACGCTCAAGCGTGGGCGCGAGCTGGGCAAGATCGTGATCCTCAACCCGGCGCCGGCCAGTGCGCCGCTGCCGGCCGATTGGTACGCGTCCATCGACTACCTGATTCCCAATGAAAGCGAAGCCTCGGCCCTGAGCGGCCTGCCGGTGGACTCCCTGGACAGTGCCAAGGCGGCCGCGACCCAACTGATGGCCGCCGGGGCAGGGAAGGTGATTGTCACCCTCGGTGCCCAGGGTTCGTTGTTCGCCGACGGCCAGGGTTTTGCGCATTTCCCCGCGCCCAAGGTCAAGGCCCTCGATACCACGGCGGCCGGCGACACCTTTGTCGGCGGTTTCGCGGCGGCGCTGGCCCAAGGGCAAAGCGAGGCTGATGCGATTCGCTTCGGCCAGGTCGCGGCGGCGTTGTCGGTAACCCGCGCCGGTGCCCAGCCGTCCATTCCCCACCTGTCCGACGTACAAGGTTTCAAATCGCCATGAAAAAAACACCTTTGCTCAATATTGCCCTGTCGCGCCTGATCGCTTCCCTTGGCCACGGCGACATGGTGGTGATCGGTGACGCCGGCCTACCGGTCCCGCCGGGTGTGGAGCTGATCGACCTGGCCCTGACCCACGGCATCCCCGATTTTGTCAGCACCCTGCGCACGATACTCAGCGAAATGCAGGTGGAGAGCCATGTGCTGGCCGAGGAGATCCTGCTCAAGCGACCACCGGCGCTGGAACACCTCGACGCGCTGAACGCCGAGGGCGCCATGGGGCAGCGCAACCTGCTCAGCCATGAAGAATTCAAGGTGCTCAACCGCAAGGCCAAGGCTGTGATCCGCACCGGTGAATGCCAGCCCTACTGCAACGTCGTGCTGGTGGCCGGCGTTACGTTCTAACTGTTCTTTCTCGCACAAGGAGTGCGCTATGCAACGCTATGCTCAGATCTTGCAACGCTGGTTTCGGAGTCTGCTGATTTTGTCCTTCCTCACGGCTACAGGCGCCCAGGCGGCGGAAAAGATCGACCTGATTATCGACACCGACCCGGGGGCCGACGACGTGGTGGCGCTGCTGTTCGCCCTGGCTTCGCCGGAAGAGCTGCATATCCGTGCGCTGACCACCGTGGCCGGCAACGTGCGTCTGGACAAGACCTCGCGCAATGCCCGCCTGGCCCGCGAGTGGGCGGGGCGCGAAGACGTGCCGGTCTACGCCGGTGCGCCCAAGCCGCTGATGCGCACGCCGATCTATGCCGAGAATATCCACGGCAAGGAAGGTATCTCCGGTGTCACCGTGCATGAACCCAAGGCGCCCCTGGCCAAGGGTAACGCGGTCAACTACCTGATCGAGACCCTGCGCGCGGCCAAGCCCCACAGCATCACCCTTGCCATGCTCGGGCCAGAAACCAACCTGGCGCTGGCCTTGATCCAGGACCCCGAGATCACCCAGGGCATCAAGGAAGTGGTGGTGATGGGCGGTGCGCACTTCAACGGGGGCAATATCACCCCGGTCGCCGAATTCAATATGTTCGCCGATCCCCAGGCCGCCGAAGTGGTGCTCAAGAGCGGCGTCAAGCTGACCTACCTGCCCCTGGACGTGACCCACAAGATCCTCACCAGCGACGAGCGCCTGAAGAAGATCGCGGCACTGAACAACAACGCCAGCAAGGTGGTCAGTGATATCCTCAACGAATACGTCAAGGGCGACATGGAACACTACGGTATTCCGGGTGGCCCGGTACACGACGCCACCGTCATCGCCTATCTGCTCAAGCCCGAGCTGTTCAGCGGACGTCAGGTCAATATGGTGATCGACAGCCGCGAAGGCCCGACCTTCGGCCAGACCATCGTCGACTGGTACGACGGCCTGAAGCAGCCCAAGAACGTGTTCTGGGTCGAGAATGGCGATGCCCAAGGCTTCTTCAACTTGCTGACAGAGCGTCTGGCACGCCTTAAGTGATATCAATGCAGATCGATCTGAACAACCCTGACAACCTGACCCAGGACGCCGTGCGCCAGATGCTCGCGGCGGCCAGCGATGAGGAGCATACCCAACTGCGGGTGACGCGCTCAGGCCTGGCTTATATTTCCTCGGGGGTTGTCGGCGGCGCGCAGATCGACGGCCTGCTGTTCCGCCTGGAAACCTGGGCGGCCGGCTCCGGTTACGTCGGCAAGGTCGCGGCCGCCGACGAGGTCTGGGTCATGCAGGTGTTCAATGCCTTGAAGCAGAACTGGCCCAACCCGCCCTTCGATTACATCGATATTTACTGAACGAAATCGCTCGTTCATATTCAGTCACGATTCCCCGCAGAAGTCGTCCGACAGGTCAGGCAGACTTGTCGACGTCGGCTGTCGGAATCGGATGATCTGACCTCTTGCGTGCAACCAATGGCGCAAATCGCGGTCGCACGCACTCTACTTATTTTATTTGAAGGAGGCTTCATGCCTTGGAAGCTTGCATCCCTGGGGACGCTGTTCGCCCTGTCGGTACTGGCGGGTTGCACCACCCCTGAGTCATCCGCGGCCAAAGAGACGGCCAAGGACTCGGGCAGCCAGACCACCTACGATCGTTGCGAAGCCAAAGGCGCCGACTTCACCATCGGCCAGACGGCCTCGGCCGCGCTGCTGCAGCAGGCCCGCACCCGTAGCGGCGCACAGAGCGCCCGGGTCCTGGGGCCTAACGACATGGTCACCCTGGAATACCGCTCGGACCGCCTGAACCTCAACACCGACAGCAGTGGCAAGGTCATTCGCGCCAACTGCGGCTGAGGCCTGCGGGCTTTTGTAGCGCCCATAAAAAACCCCGTCGCATGGACGGGGTTTTTTCAGTTCGCGGAAACTTACTCCGGACGAACCTGTGCAGCTTGCATACCCTTTTGGCCTTTCTCAGCCACGAAGGAAACGGTCTGGCCTTCTTTCAGGCTTTTGAAACCGTCGCTTTCGATAGCTTTGAAGTGTACGAACAGGTCGTCACCGCCACCTTGAGGAGTGATGAAGCCGAAGCCTTTTTCATCGTTGAACCATTTTACGGTGCCGGTTTGGCGATTAGACATGGTGTATCTCCAAGAAACATATATTTTCAGTAGTACTGTGCTGCTCAGGCCAACTGGGCACACTGGGCTATCATAGTCGAAATGTTCGACTTGGGAGCCCCCCCCAGCAGCGGATTGCCCATCAGTCGCGCTTTGTTTAGCCGTTTTATTGGCTGGAGGCCCCGGTTTTAAAGGCTTTCACTGAAAACGACAGCCCCTAAAAAAACCCATAAAAGCTGCGTAAATATTGATAAAAGTCACCTTTTCCGGTGCTTTTCACCCGGTTTGAGGCCCAAAAGCCCCGTGGCTACGGGTTACTTCTGCACCTTGCAGACGGCGATTTCTTTCAAGGCGCGGTCGCGCAGCTCTTCCGGCGGCATGGTCTTGGAGTTCATCAACTGGGTGATTTCCACGGAGGTGAATTTTTTCTCGATGACATCGGCACCGCAGGTGCAGTGTTGCTGGGCCACGGTTGGGTTGACGCTCTGGCTGGCCGCGCCAACGCAGTCTTTCATGTAGCTGGCTTTGGCGCCGGCTGGCCAGGCGGCCTGTGCGCTCAGTGGCAGCAGCAGGGCGAGCGGGGCGGCAAAAGCGAAAAGGTGGATCAGGCGCATGTTCGGGTACTCCTTGGAAACGGGTGGATACGGTGCTGCATTCTAGATATTTGAGGGTGAGGGCGTGGAGCAAGTTCAGCCCTGACACAAAACCCCGCGACTTTAGCAGTTTGTGAGCGAGGCGATGACCGTTCATCTGTGCTAGCATCTCAGACTTGGTTATTTTTGGTATTGCAGTCGTGTCTCGCGCTCGATACCGAGCCATCAACCCTTTTTTTGAACGCCAGTCACTCTGGTTCGTTTCCGGTTGGCCTTAGGGCTCCTGCCACTGTGCGGCAGGCGTTTTTCATTAAACGGCTGGACGAATCGCGTACTGGCTGCTCATCCCAACCCACGTGACCTTTGGTAGGGGTCACCACTAGGAGAGGAGGCGCCATGCCCACTATTACTCTTCCCGACGGCAGTCAACGTTCGTTCGACCATCCGGTTTCCGTAGCCGAGGTTGCTGCTTCCATTGGTGCTGGCCTGGCCAAAGCCACCGTGGCCGGCAAGGTCAACGGCAAGCTGGTCGACGCCTGCGACCTGATCGACAGCGACGTTACCCTGCAAATCATCACGCCCAAGGACGAAGAGGGGCTGGAGATCATTCGCCACTCTTGCGCCCACCTGGTTGGCCACGCGGTCAAGCAGTTGTACCCGACGGCGAAAATGGTCATCGGTCCGGTCATCGATGAAGGTTTTTACTACGATATCGCCTATGAGCGTCCGTTCACCCCGGACGACCTGGCCGCGATCGAGCAGCGCATGCAGTTGCTGATCGAGAAAGACTACGACGTGATCAAGAAGGTCACGCCGCGCGCCGAAGTCATCGACGTGTTCACCCAGCGTGGCGAAGACTACAAGCTGCGCCTGGTCGAGGACATGCCGAATGAACAGACCATGGGCCTGTACTATCACGAAGAATACGTCGACATGTGCCGTGGTCCACACGTGCCGAACACCCGCTTCCTGAAATCCTTCAAGCTGACCAAGCTGTCCGGCGCCTACTGGCGCGGTGATGCCAAGAACGAACAGTTGCAGCGCGTCTACGGCACGGCCTGGGCTGACAAGAAACAACTGGCCGCCTACGTCCTGCGCATCGAAGAAGCGGAAAAACGCGACCATCGCAAGATCGGCAAGCGCCTGGGCCTGTTCCATACCCAGGAAGAAGCGCCGGGCATGGTGTTCTGGCATCCGAACGGCTGGACCCTGTACCAGGTGCTCGAGCAGTACATGCGCAAGGTGCAGCGTGACAACGGCTACCTGGAGATCAAGACCCCGCAAGTGGTCGATCGCTCCCTGTGGGAGAAGTCCGGGCACTGGGCCAACTACGCCGAAAACATGTTCACCACCCAGTCGGAAAGCCGCGACTACGCCATCAAGCCGATGAACTGCCCGTGCCACGTGCAGGTGTTCAACCAGGGCCTGAAGAGCTACCGCGAGCTGCCGATGCGCCTGGCCGAGTTCGGTGCCTGCCACCGTAACGAGCCATCGGGCGCGCTGCACGGCATCATGCGCGTGCGTGCCTTTACCCAGGACGACGCCCACATCTTCTGCACCGAAGAGCAGATGCAGGCTGAATCCGCGGCGTTCATCAAGCTGACCATGGATGTCTACGCCGACTTCGGCTTTAAAGATATCGAAATGAAGCTGTCCACCCGCCCTGAAAAGCGCGTGGGTTCCGACGAACTGTGGGATCGCGCCGAAAGCGCACTGGCTGCCGCGCTCGACAGCGCCGGCCTGCCATACGACCTGCAGCCGGGCGAGGGCGCCTTCTACGGTCCGAAAATCGAATTTTCGCTCAAGGACTGTCTCGGTCGCGTGTGGCAGTGTGGTACCCTGCAGCTCGATTTCAACCTGCCGATCCGTTTGGGCGCCGAATACGTGTCCGAAGACAACAGCCGTAAGCACCCGGTCATGCTGCACCGGGCGATCCTCGGCTCCTTCGAGCGTTTCGTCGGGATTCTGATCGAGCACTACGAGGGTGCGTTCCCTGCTTGGCTGGCGCCAACCCAGGCCGTGATCATGAATATCACGGACAAGCAGGCTGATTTTGCCCTCGAAGTCGAAAAAACTCTGGCCGAAAGCGGATTTCGTGCCAAGTCTGACTTGAGAAATGAAAAGATCGGCTTTAAAATCCGCGAGCATACTTTGCTCAAGGTTCCCTATCTTTTGGTTATCGGAGATCGGGAAGTCGAGATGCAGACTGTCGCTGTGCGTACTCGTGAAGGTGCTGACCTGGGCTCGATGCCCGTCGCCCAGTTCGCCGAGTTCCTCGCGCAAGCGGTTTCCCGGCGTGGTCGCCCAGATTCGGAGTAATTACTATTAAGCGTGAAATGAGACAAGATAAACGAGCTGCACCGAAGGCCCCGATCAACGAGAATATCTCGGCACGCGAGGTTCGGTTAATTGGCGCTGATGGCGAGCAGATTGGCATCGTCTCGATTGATGAAGCGCTTCGGATTGCCGAAGAAGCCAAACTGGATCTGGTGGAGATTTCCGCCGATGCAGTGCCACCCGTCTGCCGGGTGATGGACTACGGCAAGTCGATTTTCGAAAAGAAAAAGCAAATTGCTGCTGCGAAGAAAAACCAGAAGCAAGTGCAGGTTAAAGAAATCAAGTTTCGTCCAGGGACGGAGGAAGGGGATTACCAGGTAAAACTGCGCAACCTGGTACGTTTCCTGAGTGATGGGGACAGGGCCAAGGTTTCCTTGAGATTCCGCGGTCGTGAGATGGCCCACCAGGAGCTGGGGATGGAACTCCTCAAGCGGGTTGAAGGTGACCTGCTCGAGTACGGTTCGGTCGAACAGCATCCTAAGATGGAAGGACGCCAGCTTATTATGGTCATCGCCCCGAAAAAGAAGAAGTAACCACCAGGGCACGGCAGGCCTTGCGGTTATGTTTATCAACTGAATGCGGAGTATCCGAACATGCCAAAGATGAAAACTAAAAGTGGTGCTGCTAAGCGGTTTCTGAAAACTGCTAACGGCATCAAGCACAAGCACGCTTTCAAGAGCCACATCCTGACCAAAATGTCGACCAAGCGTAAGCGTCAACTGCGCGGTAGCAGCTTGCTGCATCCGTCTGACGTGGCAAAAGTCGAGCGCATGCTGCGCCTTCGTTAATTTTTGGTTGAATAGAGGAAGTAACTCATGGCTCGTGTAAAGCGTGGCGTCATTGCCCGTAAGCGTCACAAAAAGATTCTGAAACTTGCAAAAGGCTACTACGGCGCTCGCTCGCGCGTATTCCGTGTTGCCAAGCAAGCGGTCATCAAGGCAGGCCAATACGCCTACCGCGACCGTCGTCAGAAAAAACGTCAGTTCCGCGCTCTGTGGATCGCTCGTATCAACGCTGGTGCGCGTATCAACGGTCTGTCCTACAGCCGTTTCATCGCTGGCCTGAAAAAAGCGTCGATCGAGATCGACCGTAAGGTTCTGGCTGATCTGGCTGTGAACGAAAAAGCGGTGTTTGCTGCGATTGTCGAGAAAGCTAAAGCCACCTTGGCTTAAGTACCCCCCGACAATCACCGGGCTTCGCTTTTGCGGGGTTCGGTGTCAAACGTCATAAATAGGGGAAGAGCCTTTAAGCTCTTCCCCTATTTCGTATCTGGAGTCTGTACATGGAAAACCTGGACGCGCTGGTCTCTCAAGCTCTCGAGGCTGTGCAAAGCGCTGAAGATATCAATGCCCTGGAGCAAATCCGGGTTCACTACCTTGGCAAGAAAGGCGAATTGACTCAGGTGATGAAGACCCTGGGCAGCTTGCCGGCAGAGGAGCGTCCGCAAGTCGGTGCGCTGATCAACGTCGCCAAGGAGCGTGTCACAGAGGTTCTCAATGCGCGCAAGGCGTCGTTCGAGGAGGCCGACCTGGCCACCAAGCTCGCGGCCGAGTCCATTGACGTGACCCTGCCTGGCCGCGGCCAGACTTCCGGTGGTCTGCATCCGGTCACCCGGACTCTGGAACGAGTCGAACAATTTTTCACCCACATCGGCTACGGCATCGCCGAAGGTCCCGAGGTGGAAGACGATTACCACAACTTCGAAGCGCTCAACATCCCAGGCCATCACCCGGCCCGGTCGATGCATGACACCTTCTATTTCAATGCCAACATGTTGCTGCGCACCCATACCTCGCCGGTCCAGGTCCGCACCATGGAGTCGAAAAAGCCGCCGATCCGCATCGTCTGTCCAGGCCGTGTGTACCGTAGCGACTCGGATATCACCCACTCGCCGATGTTCCACCAGGTCGAAGGCCTGCTGGTTGATCGCGACATCAATTTCGCCGACCTCAAAGGCACCATCGAAGAATTCCTGCGGGTGTTCTTCGAGAAGGAACTGGCGGTGCGTTTCCGTCCTTCCTACTTCCCGTTCACCGAGCCGTCCGCTGAAGTCGACATGGAATGCGTGATGTGCAGCGGTAAAGGCTGCCGCGTCTGCAAGCAGACCGGCTGGCTGGAAGTCATGGGCTGCGGCATGGTTCACCCGAACGTGCTGCGCATGTCCGGGATCGATCCGGAAGAGTTCCAGGGCTTTGCCTTCGGCATGGGCGTTGAACGCCTGGCCATGCTGCGTTACGGCGTGAACGACTTGCGCCTGTTCTTCGACAACGACTTGCGGTTCCTCGCGCAATTTCGCTAGGTCGCGGTCCGTAACGAACATATTAGGAGAGCAGGATGAAATTCAGTGAACAATGGCTGCGTGGCTGGGTAAGCCCGCAAGTGAGCCGCGACGAGCTGGTCGCTCGTCTGTCCATGGCCGGTCTTGAGGTCGATAGCGTCACACCGGCCGCCGGCGCGTTCAGTGGTGTGGTCGTCGGTGAGGTCCTCAGCACCGAACAGCACCCGGATGCCGACAAGCTGCGCGTGTGCCAGGTCAGCAACGGTTCGGAGACCTTCCAGGTGGTCTGTGGCGCGCCGAATGTGCGCCCTGGCCTGAAGATCCCGTTTGCGATGATCGGTGCCGAGCTGCCAGGCGATTTCAAGATCAAGAAAGCCAAGCTGCGTGGCGTCGAGTCCAACGGCATGCTCTGCTCGCAAGCCGAGCTGCAGGTTGGCGAAGGCAATGACGGCCTGATGGAGCTGGCGGCGGATGCGCCGGTTGGCGAAGACATTCGTGTCTACCTGAGCCTGGACGACGCCAGCATCGAGGTCGACCTGACCCCGAACCGTGGCGACTGCCTGTCCCTGGCCGGTCTGGCCCGTGAAGTCGGCGCGCTGTATGCCGCTCCGGTCGTCCGTCCGGTGGTGCCGGCTGTACCTGCTGTACACGACGAAGTCCGTTCGATCGAAGTCCTGGCGCCGGCAGCCTGCCCGCGTTACCTGGGCCGTGTGATCCGTAACGTCGATCTGTCGAAGCCGACCCCGCTGTGGATGGTCGAGCGCCTGCGTCGTTCCGACGTGCGCAGCATCGACGCCGCCGTCGACATCACCAACTACGTGATGATCGAGCTGGGCCAGCCGCTGCACGCTTTCGATCTCTCCGAGATCAATGGCGGCATCCGCGTGCGCATGGCTGAAGAAGGCGAGAAGCTGGTGCTGCTCGACGGTCAGGAAGTCACCCTGCGTAGCGATACCCTGGTGATTGCCGACCACACCCGCGCCCTGGCGATTGCCGGCGTGATGGGTGGCGAGCACAGCGGCGTCAACACCGCGACGACTCGTGACATCTTCCTCGAAAGCGCGTTCTTCGATCAGATCGCCGTCGCTGGCAAGGCTCGTTCCTACGGCCTGCACACCGATGCCTCGCACCGCTACGAGCGTGGCGTGGACTGGCAACTGGCCCGTGAAGCCATGGAGCGCGCCACTGGCCTGCTGCTGGAAATCACCGGTGGCGAAGCCGGCCCGATCATCGAAACCGTCAGCGAAGCGCACCTGCCTTCCATTGCACCGGTGACCTTGCGTGCCGAGCGCATCACCCAGATGCTCGGTATGGAAATGGACGCACCACAGGTCGAGCGCCTGTTGTCCGGCCTGGGCCTGGGCATTGTTGTCAGCGGAGCAGGGCAGTGGCAGGTAGAAGTGCCAAGCCATCGCTTCGATATCAGCCTGGAAGTCGACCTGATCGAAGAGCTGGCGCGCCTGTACGGCTACAACCGCCTGCCGGTTCGTTACCCGCA
>Ga0209888_1000272_pt1 | contig 30427 bp, 31 predicted proteins | sample OrgsoiDNA_201059_FD_185807 | JGI IMG/M metagenome (GOLD analysis project Ga0209888, IMG submission 185807) | Permafrost soil microbial communities from the Arctic, to analyse light accelerated degradation of dissolved organic matter (DOM) -... | ecosystem: Environmental > Terrestrial > Soil >...
CTCGGGTATATGCCCACATTCCCTGGAGACCGGCAGGTTTTTCGACAGCAGACGAAGCCTGCGTACCCTCACAGGAGTAGCAGGCTCATGAAGCGACTGTCCGACGTCAAGTTTTCCACCCTCGACCTGGTGCCCGTGCGCCAGGACGGCAGCCCGGGCCAATCCCTGCGCAATTCGCTGGATCTGGCCCGTCATGTGGAAAAGTTCGGCTACCACCGCTTCTGGGTCGCCGAGCACCACAACATGGACGGTATCGCCAGTTCGGCCACGTCCGTGCTGCTCGGTTACCTGGCGGGCGGCACCTCGACCATTCGCGTCGGCTCCGGCGGCGTGATGCTGCCCAACCATGCGCCCCTGGTGATCGCCGAGCAGTTCGGCACCCTGGAAAGTCTCTACCCCGGCCGTATCGACCTGGGCCTGGGCCGCGCCCCCGGTTCCGACCAGATGACCGCCCGGGCCTTGCGCCGCGAGCGTTCGGGCAGCGCCGACGACTTCCCCGAAGATGTCACCGAACTGATGGGCTACCTCGGCCCGCGCACGCCGGAACAACGGATCATCGCCATGCCGGGCACCGGTACCCAGGTACCAGTCTGGTTGCTCGGTTCGAGCCTGTTCAGTGCACAGCTGGCCGGGGAACGGGGTTTGCCCTACGCCTTTGCCTCACATTTCGCACCGCGCTACATGCATGAAGCGATTCGCGTCTACCGCAACCACTTCAAGCCTTCGGCGGTGCTCGACAAACCCTACGTGATGCTCGGTGTGCCGCTGGTGGCTGCGGATACCGATGAAAAGGCCGACTACCTGGCGACTTCGGTGTACCAGCGCATCCTCGCCCTGATGCGTGGCCAGAGCCTGGTGCAACGGCCTCCGGTGCAGACCATGGACGGCCTGTGGCTGCCCCACGAAAGAGAAGCGGTGGCCAGTTTCCTCGGTCTGGCGATGGTCGGCAGCCCCGAGAAAATCCGCGCCAAGCTGGAAGTACTGATCGAGCAGACCCAGGCCGATGAGCTGATCTTCACCTGCGACCTGTATGAACATGCCGATCGGCTGCATTCCTACGAACTATTGTCACAGATCATGAAGGGCTGACGGCCAGGAACAAAAAAGCCGGCGCCTGGCGCCGGCCTTGATCCCCACTCACGCTTACTTGCGCTTGTAGACGATTTCCTTTTTGCCCGCCTCGCAGCGGCCAACGGTCTTGCCATCGGAACCAGTATTGCTGCCTGCATCGACGATCTGCAGCGAATAACCATGGATACCCTTGGCTTCAATCTTGTCCTTGATTTCCTTCTCCACCACGTCACATGGCTTGCCCGCCGCAAGGGCGGTTCCCGCCAGACTCAACAACGCTACCGCCAGCACAAGCTTCTTCATCGATCATATTCCCTGGTCAGATCAAAAAAAGTGCGTCGGCTTTTGGGCGACGCACCTGGGGCTATTTAGCGCCCTCTGTATAGCAATCAATATGGCAGTCGGCCAGCCTATAAGTTCAAAAGGCCAGTATTTGTTCAGCTATTGGCGATTCTGAAGCCGACTTTCAGGGTGACCTGGAAGTGCGCGGCCTTGTTGTCCTTGATATGCCCACGGGTATCGAGCACCTCGAACCATTCCAGGTGCTTGATGCTTTTGCCGGCTTCGGCCAGGGCATTGTTGATGGCGTCTTCGATGCTGGTGGGGGAAGAACCTACCAGTTCGATTTTCTTGTAGGTGTGGTGGTCGCTCATGCTGTTCTCCTAAGTCCCGGGGGCTGTCCAGAGAGCCTAGCAGTGATTTTTCCCACAGCTCGGATCAAGAGATCCTGAGACGCGATGCAGATTTTCTGCACTTTCACAGCGTGCTGAAGTCCCAATCTGCACACGCCACTCAACTGCGGGAGAACGCCGATATGGCCAGCAACGCACTACGCAAAGCCTCATTGCAAAGCATGGAAGCCGAAATCGAGAGCCTGCTCAAGTCCCTCGAAAGCCTCAAGGACGACGCCTCGGACGAGTCGCGCAAAACCCTCAAGGCGCTGAAAAGCAATGCCGAGAATGCGCTCAAGCATTCACGTCACCTGCTCACCGATGCCTATGAGGAGGTCAAGGTCAGAACCCGCGAAACCGGGATTGCGACCCGTGATTATGCCCAGGAACATCCGTGGACAACCGCTGGTGTCGCGGTAGGTGCGCTGGGGCTGTTGGCCGCTTACCTGCTGTGCAAACGCGGGGATTGAGAAACATCACTCGCTGACGGGAACAACAGCAACAACCTGTAAGAGCAGGGCTTGCCCGCGAAGCTTTTGGCGGTCTCACGGGCCTCTTCGCTGCGATGCGGCGTCCCGACAAGCCAAGCTCCTACAGGGTCCGGTGTTATCAAGTAATATCGCGTTCAAGCTCGGTCTTGAGCCATTGGGCCAACTGCTGGGCGCGTCCATCCGTGGCGCGCCGAGGTAGCCACAAGGCCAGGCGCCCCGGGGTTTCGTCAAAACCCCAGGGCGCCACCAACCGACCGGCACGCAAATCGTCCGCTACCAACGGCTGCGGCGCGATCGCCACCCCCAAACCGGCCACCGCCGCTTCGAGCAGGTAGTACAGATGCTCGAAACCCTGCCCGTACTTCAACTGCGCCACATCGATACCATTCTGCCGTGCCCAACTGGGCCAGGCCTGTGGTCGCGAGGTAGTGTGCAACAGCGCTTCGCTCACCAGGCCACGGGCCGGTGCCCGCAACAATGACTCATAACGGGCGAAATGCGGACTCATGACCGGCCCGATGCGCTCGCTCGCCAACTCAACGACCTGCATATCCGCCGGCCACGGCGGCTCGGCGAACAACAGCAAGGCATCAAGCCCCGGCTTGCGCGGATCGAGATCACCTTCACCCGCCGACAGGTGCAGGCGCAGGTCGGGCAAGTCGGCATTCAGCCGCCCCAGTCGCGGAATAAACCAGCGCGCCAGCAGACTCCCGGAACAACCCAGCACAAACGGCGCATCCACCGTGCTCTGGGTCAACTCGGCACAGACCGCCCGCAGCCGCTCGAACGCCTCAAAACTGGCGTCGCGCAAGCGTATCCCTGCATCTGTGAGTTTCAGGCCGCGGCCGTCCTTGACGAACAGGCTCAGGCCCAGGTGTTCCTCGAGCACTTTCAACTGCCGGCTGACCGCCCCATGGGTCACATGCAGCTGTTCGGCCGCCTGACTGACGCTATTCAGGCGGGCGGTGGCCTCGAAGGCGCGCAAGGCATTGAGCGGGGGAAGGTCGCGGCTCATGATATCTGTGAGTTTTCCTGACAGGTTGTGGCGATCTTATCGGTTTTCATCCGCGCCTGTCATGGTTAGAGTGAACCCCATCGAACATTCAATCGCCCACCTGGAGCCTCCCATGACCCAGTCCAACCTGCGCAACGGCCCCGACGCCAACGGCCTGTTCGGCGCATTCGGCGGCCGCTACGTGGCCGAAACCCTGATGCCGCTGATCCTCGACCTGAACCGCGAATACGAAGCCGCCAAGATCGATCCTGCGTTCATCGAGGAACTGGCCTACTTCCAGCGCGACTACGTCGGTCGTCCGAGCCCGCTGTACTTCGCCGAACGCCTGACCGAACACTGCGGCGGCGCGAAGATCTACCTCAAGCGCGAAGAGCTGAACCACACCGGCGCCCACAAGATCAACAACTGCATCGGCCAGATCCTGCTGGCGCGGCGCATGGGCAAGAAACGCATCATCGCCGAGACCGGTGCCGGCATGCACGGCGTGGCCACCGCCACCGTCGCCGCGCGCTTCGGCCTCGACTGCGTGATCTACATGGGCACCACCGACATCGAGCGCCAACAGGCCAACGTGTTCCGCATGAAGCTGCTGGGCGCCGAAGTGATCCCGGTGGTCGCCGGCACCGGCACCCTGAAGGATGCGATGAACGAAGCCCTGCGCGACTGGGTGACCAATGTCGACAGCACCTTCTACCTGATCGGCACCGTCGCCGGCCCGCACCCGTATCCGGCCATGGTCCGCGACTTCCAGGCGGTGATCGGCAAGGAAACCCGCGACCAGCTGCAAGCCCAGGAAGGGCGTCTGCCCGACAGCCTGGTGGCGTGCATCGGTGGCGGCTCCAACGCCATGGGCCTGTTCCACCCGTTCCTCGATGACACCAGTGTCGAAATCATCGGCGTCGAAGCGGCCGGCCACGGCATCGAGACCGGCAAGCACGCCGCCAGCCTGAACGGCGGCGTCCCGGGCGTACTGCACGGCAACCGGACCTTCCTGCTGCAGGACGACGACGGCCAGATCATCGACGCCCACTCGATTTCCGCCGGCCTCGACTACCCCGGCATCGGCCCCGAACACGCCTGGTTGCACGATATCGGTCGCGTCCAGTACACCTCGGTCACCGATGACGAAGCCCTGGCCGCGTTCCACCAGTGCTGCCGCCTCGAAGGCATTATCCCGGCCCTGGAAAGTGCCCACGCCCTGGCCGAAGTGTTCAAGCGCGCACCGACCCTGCCCAAGGATCACCTGATGGTGGTCAACCTGTCCGGTCGCGGCGACAAGGACATGCAAACCGTCATGCACCACATGCAACAGTCCCAGCAGGAGAAACACTGATGAGCCGCCTGCAAACCCGCTTTGCCGAGCTGAAACAACAGAACCGCGCCGCCCTGGTGACCTTTATCACCGCCGGCGACCCGGGTTATGACACCTCCCTGGCGATCCTCAAGGGCCTGCCCAAGGCCGGTGCCGATGTGATCGAGCTGGGCATGCCCTTCACCGATCCGATGGCCGACGGCCCGGCGATCCAACTGGCGAACATCCGCGCCCTGAACGCCAAGCAGAACCTGGCGAAAACCCTGCAGATGGTTCGCGAGTTCCGGGCCGAGAACAACGACACCCCGCTGGTGCTGATGGGTTACTTCAACCCGATCCACCACTACGGCGTGCCGCGTTTTATCGCCGATGCCAAGGCTGCCGGTGTCGACGGCCTGATCGTGGTCGACCTGCCACCGGAACATAACGGCGAGCTGTGCGATCCGGCCCAGGCCGCCGGCCTGGACTTTATCCGCCTGACCACGCCAACCACCGACGACGTCCGCCTGCCCACCGTACTCAACGGCAGCTCCGGCTTCGTCTACTACGTGTCGGTGGCCGGTGTGACCGGTGCCGGCTCGGCGACCCTGGAACACGTCGAAGAGGCGGTGGCCCGCCTGCGTCGCCACACCGACCTGCCGATCAGCATCGGTTTCGGTATCCGTACACCGGAGCAGGCCGCGGCCATCGCCCGGTTGGCGGACGGCGTGGTGGTCGGCTCGGCGCTGATCGATCACATCGCCAACGCCAGCAGCGATGAGCAGGCCATCGATGGCGTGCTGAGCCTCTGCGCGGCCCTCGCCGAAGGCGTACGTACCGCACGCTAAGCCAGACTTCACGATGAGAGGGGATCCAGGGCCACCGCCCTGGGTCCCTTTTTCATGGGCGCCAACCTGAGCGTTTATTGACAGAACTGCACTGTCAAAGGAGTAATCATTACATGCTCTTTCCGGGAAATACCGGCAAGAGACGACCGCGCAGGAGCGCTGGATCGTTACCTATAAAATGGATGCCCCCCTATGACACTCGCTGTCGCCTGCACCTTCCTCGATCACCTGTCCGTCACTGACCCCCCTCGCCCGACACGGCTCAGGTCGGTTACTTCCGTTCCACGCCAGACTCCACCACCGCAACAAAACCTGTCCAGCCTGTTCGCATTCGAAGCCCTGGCGCCCAGCGCCACGAACCAGGCCCCCGATCCCCATGCCCAGGCAAGAACAGCGGGCGAGCCAGCGAATGACGCCTCTTTGCGCGAGCGCCTCGAAACCCTGCGGCACGGTATGAGCGAACAACATGATCGCTGGCGATAACACCGTCACCGACCCAAGGTAAAGTTCCTGATACAAAGGAATCTAAACGCCACCATGCGGACTAATAGAGTATGACCCGGGGGTTTGAAGCCTTGTCTTCGCCCCTTTCGCTGTATTGCCCGTGTGGTGAGGAATGCCCCCGATGAAAATGCCCAAACACCTGATGGCCGGTCTTGGCCTGCTGGTACTCAGTGCCAGCCCCCTGCTGCATGCCGAGGACCAGATACGTGGTGAAGACCATGATCACGGTGGCTATGACCAGCGCGGTCCGGACAGAGGGCACGACGAGCGCAATATGCACCGTCCGCCCCAGGACTTCGGCCCGGTCCGGCAGATCATTCATGATGACCGCGAACATTTCGGCCGTGGCGCGCCACCGCCACCGGGCTACCGTCTGGTCCGCGGTCAACCGCTGCCACGCGGCTACGAAGGCGAACGCCTGGACGACCGGGCACTGGCCCGTCTGCCAGTGTATGAGGGTTACGAATGGCGACGCATGGGTAATGACGTGGTCCTGATTACCATCGGCACCGGGGTCGTCTATGAGATTCTCGACGGCGTGCTGAACTGACGCTAGGAAAAGATCGACAGATCCAATGGCCTGATCGCCCCCATCCAGATCGCATGATCGCGATGGTCGGCCAGGTCATCGCCGGTCAGGGGATGGATGAACACCACCAGGCCCTTGCGGTTCAGCGCCAGCCACGGCAAGACCACGCCGATATATTGCGCTTCGAACGCCAGTTGGCAGCTCCAGTCCGGATGAGGTCCCACCGGGCGCTGGTGCACCCGTCCCATCCTCAGTGGAAACGTCGTCGCCGCCAGCTCACACAGCCCACGAGCCTGCTCCAGGGTCGAAGCGTCGAAATAGATGTGGGCGTGGTAGCCCTTGATACGTTGCATGCCGCTCTCGTTCGTTCAGCGTCAGAAGATGGCCTAACGCTACACCGCAATCGAGGGCAAGCCCAGCCCTACCAGCGATTGCGCACTGTCGGCCTGCTCGGCCATCAGCCAGTCAAAGAAGCGCTGGATCAGCGCGCCACGCCGTTTACGCTGGGGCAACACCACGTAATAGCCAAAGGTGGAAATCGCCGTCTGGCTGATCGGCCGGCATAACAATCCCTGTTCCAACAGATTATCCACCAGGTGTCGCCAGCCGATGGCCACCCCTTGGCCGCCAATCGCCGCCTGGATCAACAAGGTGTAGTTGTCGAAACGCAATTGCCCCGGCGCCGGTGCCGCGGTCAGCCCCAGTTCGCGAAAGACGCCGGTCCAGTCGAACCAGTGGCTGCTGTTTTCGCCCTTGAGGTGCAGCAAGGGAAACTCCAGCAGTGCCTCGGCGGGTAGCGGCAGCTCGCGACCCTTGAGCAATTGCGGGCTGCACACCGGAAACACTTCCTCGCTGAACAGCCAATGGCTCTCGCCCTGCTTGAAACGCCCCTTGCCGAACAACACCGCCACATCGATATCAGTGCGCAACATGTTGTGGCTACGCTCGCTGGTCACCAGGCTGACATCGACCTGCGGATTGGCCGCGTGAAAGCGATGCAGGCGCGGCATCAGCCAATAGGCGGCAAAGGCAAAGTCGGTGGCGACCTGCAGCACCTCGTGCTGACGCTGGGCGGTGACCGCGCTCAAGCCACTGTCGATGCTCTGCAAACCGGCCTGCACCTGCTCGAACAGAATCGAGCCGGCTTCGGTCAACTCGATGCCCCGGTAGATGCGGTCGAACAGGCGGGTGGTCAACTGGTCTTCCAGACGCTTGATCTGCTGGCTGATGGCCGGCTGGGTCGTACCCAGTTCCACCGCCGCGGCGGTAAAACTGTGGTGACGGGCCGCCGCTTCGAAGGCCCGGAGCAGATCGAGGGACAGGTCACCCAGCGCTTCATACATAAGCTGTACTTATCCTAGTCATTGTTGGGCAAGGGCTTTACCACAGATTCCGTGGGCCACATGCTGGATCTAAGCACTATCGCATAACAATTCACTATGGAATGCCGCGATTACATGAAGCGCAAGAACATTCTCTTCATCATGGCCGATCAAATGGCCGCGCCCCTGTTGCCGCTCTACGGTGCATCGCCCATCAAGCTTCCGAACCTGAGCCGCCTGGCCACCGAAGGCGTGGTCTTCGATGCCGCCTACTGCAACAGCCCGCTCTGCGCGCCTTCACGTTTTACCCTGGTCAGCGGTCAGTTGCCGAGCAAGATCGGCGCCTACGACAACGCCGCCGATTTCCCCGCCGACGTACCGACCTATGCCCACTACCTGCGCAGCCTGGGCTATCGCACCGCACTGTCGGGCAAGATGCACTTCTGCGGGCCGGACCAGTTGCACGGTTATGAAGAGCGCCTGACCAGCGACATCTACCCGGCGGACTACGGCTGGGCGGTGAACTGGGACGAGCCCGACGTGCGACCCAGCTGGTACCACAACATGTCCTCGGTGTTGCAGGCCGGTCCCTGCGTGCGCACCAACCAGCTGGACTTCGATGAAGAGGTGGTCTTCAAGGCGCAACAATACCTGTTCGATCACGTGCGCGAAGACGGCAACCAGCCGTTCTGCCTGACCGTGTCCATGACCCACCCCCACGATCCCTACACCATTCCCAAGGCCTTCTGGGACCTGTATCGCGACGAAGATATTCCGTTGCCGCAGACCCCGGACCAGGACAGCCTCGATCCGCACTCCCAGCGTTTGCTCAAGGTCTACGACCTGTGGGACAAGCCGCTGCCTGTGGATAAGATCCGCGATGCCCGTCGTGCCTACTTCGGCGCGTGCAGCTATATCGACAGCAACGTCGGCAAACTCCTGCAAACCCTGGAGGAAACCGGGCTGTCCGAGGACACGGTGATCGTGTTCTCCGGCGACCACGGCGACATGCTCGGCGAGCGTGGCCTCTGGTACAAAATGCACTGGTTCGAAATGTCCGCGCGGGTGCCGCTGCTGATCAGCGCCCCGGGGCAGTTCGCCGCCGGACGCGTCAGTTCAGCAGTCTCCACCGCCGACCTGCTGCCGACCCTGGTGGAACTGGCCGGCGGCACGCTGCACAGCGAACTGCCGCTGGACGGCCGCTCGCTGGTCCCGCACTTGAAGGGCGAGGGCGGCCACGACGAAGTGTTTGGCGAATACATGGCCGAAGGCACCATCAGCCCGCTGATGATGATTCGTCGCGGCGCCTACAAATTCATCTACAGCGAAGACGACCCCTGCCTGCTCTTCGATGTCCACAACGACCCACGCGAGGAGGAAGAACTCAGCCAGTCAGCGCCGCATCAAACACTCTTCAACGACTTCCTGGCCGAAGCCCGGGCGAAATGGAACATCCCGGCGATCCACCAACAGGTGCTCGCCAGTCAGCGGCGCCGGCGTTTCGTCGCCAGCGCACTGACCCAAGGAAAGCTGAAGAGCTGGGATCACCAGCCACTGGTGGACGCCAGTCAGCAATACATGCGCAACCATATCGACCTCGACGATCTGGAACGCAAAGCGCGTTATCCACAACCCTGCCAAAATCAATAACGAACGTAAGGGGAAGGCGATGAAGAAGTTATCCACAGCACTGACGGCCGGTTTGCTGGTCATGAGCAGCCTGAGTGCCTATGCCGAGCAGAGCTGCGACACGGTGAAAATGGCCGATCCGGGCTGGAGCGATATTGCCGCGACCAATGCCATCACCAGCTTGCTGCTCGATGGCCTGGGCTACAAGGCCAAGGTCGACACCCTGGCGGTGCCGATCACCTATGGCGGTCTCAAGGACGGCCAGGTGGACGTGTTCCTCGGCAACTGGATGCCGGCGCAACAGGGTTTCTACGACAAGTTCGTGGCCAATGGCGATGTCACGCAACTGGCGAAGAACCTCGACGGCACCGAATTCACCCTGGCGGTCCCGGATTATGTCTGGGACGCGGGTGTGCATAACTTTGCCGACCTGAACAAGTTCGCCGACAAGTTCGACAAGAAGCTCTATGGCATCGGCTCCGGGGCCCCGGCCAATGCCTCGCTGGCGGATATCATCAAGAAGAACGAGTTCGACCTCGGCCAGTGGAAACTGGTGGAGTCCAGCGAGCAGGCGATGTTGGCTGAAGTAGCGCGCTCGGTGAAGAAACAGAAATTCGTGGTCTTCCTCGGCTGGACCCCACACCCGATGAACGTGCAGATGAAGATGCATTATCTCAAGGGCGGCGAGAAATACTTCGGTGATACCGGCAGCGTCTATACCGTGACCCGCAAGGGTTATGCACAGGCCTGCCCGAACGTCGGCAAATTGCTGAGCAACCTGAGCTTCACCCAGGACATGGAAAACAGCATCATGGCCGAGGTGGCGAACAAGAAGCTGACCAACGCCGATGCGGTCAAGGCCTGGATCAAGGCCAATCCGGCGGTGCTGGATAAGTGGCTGGACGGAGTGAAGACCGTGGATGGCCAGGATGGCTTGCCGGCGGTGAAGGCCAAGCTCTAAAGGCCAACACAAAACCTAATGTGCCAGGAGCCGGCTTGCCGGCTCCTGCAGATCGGTGTTTCACCGCGAAAACTCCAGATATACCCCTCACCCTGACGCCGACTCATCCGACCGAGAGACCCATGGGCTGGACCAACCGCCACAAACTCCTGCCATTTCTCAGCTGGTTGCCCCGGCAAACCCGCGCCAGTGTCAGTCGTGACCTGATCGTCGGCCTGAGCGGGGCCATCCTGGCCTTGCCGCAATCGGTCGCCTACGCGCTGATCGCCGGACTGCCGCCCGAATACGGCCTCTACGCGGCCATCGTCCCGGTGCTGATCGCCTGTCTCTGGGGCTCGTCCTGGCACCTGATCTGCGGGCCCACGGCCGCCATCTCGATCGTCCTGTTCGCCAGTGTCAGTCCGCTCGCGGTGCCTGGCAGCCAGGACTACGTGACCCTGATCCTGTTGCTGACCTGCATCGCCGGGATCTTCCAGTGGTTGCTGGGCATGCTGCGTTTCGGCGCCCTGGTGAACTTCGTCTCGCATTCGGTGGTGCTGGGTTTCACCCTGGGCGCCGCCGTGGTCATCGCCCTCGGGCAACTGCCGAACCTGTTGGGGCTCGATATCCCCAACCAGGCCACCGCCCTGAACAGCCTGCTGCAACTGAGCCAGCATCTCGGCGAACTGGACAAACCCTCGCTGCTGCTGGGGCTGGGCACCCTGATCCTCGGCTTCACCCTCAAATCCCTGCTGCCACGCTGGCCGACCCTGCTGATTACCCTGGTCCTGGCCAGCGGGCTGGTCTGGCTGTGCCCGGGCCTGTTCGGGCACGTGCAACTGGTCAAGGGCTTTATCGGCCGGTTACCGCCGTTCAGCGCCTTGCCGCTGGACCTGGAAACCATCCTGCGCCTGCTGCCCAGCGCCGTTGCGGTGGGCATGCTCGGGCTGGTGACCAGCCTGTCGATTGCCCGCTCGTTGTCCGCCCGTTCGCAGCAATTGCTCGATGCCAACCAGGAAGTCCGCGCCCAGGGCCTGTCGAATATCGTCGGCAGCCTGTTTTCCGGCTACCTGTCCGCCGGCTCGTTCACCCGTGCCGCACTGAGTTACGAGGCCGGGGCCTGCTCACCGCTGGCCGGGGTGTTTTCCGCGCTCTGGGTGGCCTTGTTCGCGGTGACCGGTTCGGCGCTGATCGCGCATATCCCGATCCCGGCAATGGCCGGCAGTATCCTGCTGATCAGTTGGGGGTTGGTGGATAGGCGGGGTATTCGCGCGCTGTTCCGGGTCAGTCACGCCGAGTTCGCGGTGATGGCCCTGACCTGCGTGGCGACCTTGCTGCTGGAGTTGCAGACGGCGATTTACGCCGGGGTGCTGGCTTCGCTGTTTTTCTACCTCAAGCGCACCTCACAGCCACGGGTCCAGCATTGGCGCGAGGGTGATGAGGATGTATTGCGGGTAGGGGGGTCGATCTTTTTCGGCGCCAGCCATTACCTGCAAGTGCAACTGCAACGGTTGCACGGGGTGAAGGTGGTGATCGAGGCGCAACAGATCAACTTTATCGACTACTCGGGGGTGGAGATGCTGCATCAGGAGGCCCGGCGCCTGATACGGGAGGGCCGCAGCCTGACCCTGAGACGGGCGCGGGCACCGGTGGTGGAGGAATTGGTGAAGTTGGAGGGTGTGGATAAGTGCCCGATCCTGTTTGAGGATTGAGGGCCCCATCGCCAGCAAGCCGGCTTCTACAAGGCCAGCAACCGCCGCAACTCCGCCAGCACCGGCGCGGTATCCGGCCGCACGCCGCGCCACAGCAGGAAGGCTTCCGCCGCCTGCTCAGCCAGCATACCCAAGCCATCCATCGATACCGCCGCGCCATGCTCACTCGCCCAGCGGCAGAACGCCGTCGGCTCCTTGCTGTACATCATGTCGTAGCAGAAGGTCTTGCCCGGCTCGATCAGGCTCGGCGCAATCGGCGGTACATCCCCCGACAAGCTCGCCGAAGTGGCATTGATGATCAGGTCCACCGGCTCCTGCAACCAATCAAACCCACTGGCCGAAACCGGCCCCAGGTCGGCAAACAGCTCGGCCAGCAACTCGGCTTTCTCGACAGTCCGATTGGCGATGATCACCGAAGCCGGCTGTTCCGCCAGCAACGGCTCCAGCGCCCCACGCACCGCACCACCGGCCCCCAGCAGCAAGATGCGCTTGCCCTTCAGGACAAACCCGGCATTCACCGTCAGATCACGTACCAGCCCGGCGCCGTCGGTGTTATCACCCAACAGACTGCCATCAGCCAGCTTGCTCAGGGTATTCACCGCCCCGGCCCGCTGCGCCCGCGCCGTCAGGCTGTTGGCCAGGCGATAGGCTTCTTCCTTGAACGGCACCGTCACATTGGCCCCGCGTCCTGCCTGGAAAAACGCCCGGGCACAGCCGGCAAAATCATCCAGGGGAGCCAGCAAGGTGCTGTAGTCCAGCTGCTGGGCGGTCTGCTCGGCGAACAGGCGGTGAATCAACGGCGACTTGCTGTGGCCAATGGGATTGCCGAAAACAACGTAGTGATCCATCAGACAGCACCCTCCGCCAGCCAGTCGCGATCCTGCAGGAAGTATTCGGTCAAGCGCGCCTCTTCGCTGCCCGGCTCGGCCTTCCAGTCATAGCCCCAGCGCACTTGCGGCGGCAACGACATCAGGATCGATTCGGTGCGACCGCCCGATTGCAGGCCGAACAGGGTGCCACGGTCGTACACCAGGTTGAACTCCACGTAACGGCCGCGGCGGAACTCCTGGAACTCACGCTGCTGCTCGGTCCAGGCCTGGGCCTTTCGCCGTTGCACGATCGGCAGGTAGGCGTCGATATAGGCATCACCGATCGCCCGCATGAAGGCGAAGCTGGTGTCGAAGTCCCACTCGTTCAAGTCATCGAAGAACAGGCCGCCGATACCCCGCGGCTCGTTGCGATGCTTGATATGGAAATAGCTGTCGCACCAGGCCTTGTAGCGCGGGTAGACCTCGGCGCCAAACGGTGCGCAGGCGCGCTCGGCCACCCGGTGCCAGTGCACACAGTCTTCTTCATTGCCGTAGTAGGGCGTCAGGTCGAAACCGCCGCCGAACCACCAGACCGGCTCTTCACCTTCTTTTTCGGCAATGAAAAAGCGCACATTGGCGTGGGACGTCGGCACATGGGGGTTGTGCGGATGAATCACCAGGGACACGCCCAGGGCCTCGAAGCCACGCCCGGCCAGTTCCGGACGATGGGCGCTGGCCGACGGCGGCAGGCCATTGCCGAAGACATGGGAGAAGTTCACGCCGCCTTTCTCGATAAGCTGGCCGTTGCCGATCACCCGGGTCCGACCGCCGCCACCGGCGGGGCGGGTCCAGGCGTCTTCGACGAAACGCGCGCCACCGTCCTCGGCCTCCAGGGCGGCACAGATACGGTCTTGCAGGTCGAGCAGATAGGCTTTCACGGCCTCGGTGCGGGTAGTCATGACTTCACCTTGATCGGGCAAAGCTACTCGGCACAGCGGACGGCCGGTAGCAAAGAGGCGCGTAGCATAGCACCGCGTTTGTGCTCGTCGCAGTTGACGAAGATCAAGCGAAGGAGTCCGATAGGGCCCTTGCATCGCGCTGCACGGCGCCCCTTTGTGAAATGTCCAAGGAGAGAAAGATGGCCAAACGTATCCTGTTTCGCGCCCATGGCGGCCCGGAAGTCCTTGAGTATGTCGACTACACCCCCGCCGAGCCGGGCCCGCAGCAGGTGCGGGTACGCAACCACGCCATCGGCCTGAACTTCATCGACACCTACCTGCGTAGCGGGCTCTATGCACCACCGGCCATGCCGTCGGGCCTGGGGGCCGAGGGCGCGGGCGTGGTCGAGGCGATCGGCAGCGAGGTCAGCCAGTTCAAGGTCGGTGATCGCGTGGCCTATGGCAGCGGCCCACTGGGCGCCTACAGCGAAGTGCATGTGCTGCCGGCGGCCAATCTGGTGCATCTGCCGGAAGGCATCAGCTTCGAACAGGCTGCGGCAGTGATGCTCAAGGGCCTGACGGTGCAGTACCTGTTGCGTCAGACCTATGAATTGAAGGGCGGCGAAACCGTGTTGTTCCATGCGGCGGCCGGCGGTGTCGGCCTGCTCGCGTGCCAATGGGCCAAGGCCCTGGGCGTGAAGCTGATCGGGACCGTCAGTTCGCCGGAAAAGGCGGCGTTGGCCAAATCCCTCGGCGCCTGGGAAACCATCGACTACAGCCATGAGGATGTGGCCAAGCGGGTGCTGGAGCTGACCGATGGCAAGAAAGTGCCGGTGGTGTATGACGGCGTCGGCAAGGACACCTGGCTGACTTCGCTGGACAGCCTGGCGCCCCGTGGGCTGATGGTCAGCTTCGGGAATGCCTCGGGTGCGGTGGATGGCGTCAATCTGGGGATTCTGGCGGCCAAGGGTTCGCTGTATGTGACCCGGCCGACGCTGGCGACCTACGCCAACAATGCGGAAAACCTGCAGGTTATGGCGAAGGATCTGTTCGGAATGATCACCAGCGGCAAGCTGAAGATCGAGATCGGCGCGCGGTACAGCCTGGCGGAAGCGGCCAAGGCTCAGACCGAACTGGCGGCGCGGCGGACTACCGGCTCGACGGTGCTTTTGCCTTAAGACTGGTGAACCTGGCCGCTGCTACGCAGCGGTTCGCCAGCAAGCCGGCTCCTACAGTATTTGTGTCGTAACACCTTTTTGTAATCGACACCGTCCTGTAGGAGCCGGCTTGCTGCGGGCGGCGTTCCGACGATGAACGATAACGCGGTCCCCCGGCTTACGCCGGACGCACCACCTTGCCGGTCGCCAGGTCCCGAATCAGGCTCGGGTTCTTGCGCCCGCCCAGGTTGCCGCCCAGCACCAGGTCGATCTGCCCCCGGAAATACTGCTCCACGCGAATCCGCGTGCGTGCCGCCGGCCGCCCCTGGGGATTGGCCGAAGTGGAAATCAGCGGTCCCACCAACGCGCACAGGTCCCGCACCAACGGATGATCGCTGACCCGCAAGGCCACGGTGTCATGCACACCGGTAACCCACTCCGGCAGCAAGTCCTGATGCGGCACCAGCCAGGTATTGGGCCCTGGCCAGGTACTGGCCATGCGGTCGATCCAGTCTTCCGGGAAATCCTCGAAAAGAAAGTCGAACTGGCGGATATTGTCGGCGATCAGGATCAAACCCTTGTCCACCGAACGATTCTTGATCGCCAGCAAGCGATCCACCGCCTCTTCGTTCCAGGGATCGCAACCCAAACCCCAGACCGCCTCGGTTGGATAGGCAATCACCGCTCCTGCGCGAATTTCTCGTGCGGCTTCTTGCACACGCCAACTCTTGACCATTGCTCGTTCTCCGGATTCAAAGCTGCTCGCAGTTTACTCAGGTAAACCTACCTCGCGCGAGCTAACCAGCGTCCGTTTTCATTGGCAACCCGACCTTCAAGCTCCAGTTCGGTCAGCGTCGCCAATATTCGCGGTAATGCCCAGCCACAGGCGCGGGCCAGGGCCTCACTGCTCTGCGGCGCGGCATGTAACAAGCCTAGCAGCGGATGCTCGGGCGCAGCGGGGATCGCGCTGGCGGTCACCCGCTGCCAACCGCGCAGGGGTTCGAGGATATGTTCGACGGTTTCCACCAGTACCGCTCCGTCGCGAATCAGCTGGTGACAACCCTTCGCGCCGGGGTGATGGATGGAGCCGGGAATCGCATACACCTCGCGCCCCTGTTCCGCCGCCAGCCGGGCGGTGATCAGCGAGCCGCTGGCGACACTGGCTTCAACCACCAGCACCCCCAGGGACAAGCCGCTGATGATCCGATTGCGTCGGGGGAAGTTGCTCGGATGCGGCGGCGCCTCCAGTGGCAATTCGGAAACTACCGCGCTGCCCTGGGCAATCATCGCTTCCGCCAACCGCCGATGGCGCTGTGGATAAAGATTTTCCAAACCGGTGCCGAGTACACCGATCGTTCGCCCACCGATGTCCAGGGCTGCCTGATGGGCCGCCCCGTCGATGCCCAGCGCCAGCCCGCTGGTGATGACAAAACCGGCGCCGGCCAGGCTCCGGGAAAACGCCGCCGCCGTGTCCATGCCCGGCTTGGAAGCACGTCGGCTGCCGACCAACGCCAGCTGCGGTTGTTCCAGAAGGGCAGGGTCTCCGGCCACGAACAGCAGCGGCGGAGCGTCGTCCAGTTCGGCGAGAAGGGCGGGATAATCGCTCTGGTCCCACATCACCAAATGGCAAGCCGGGCGCTCTAGCCAGCGCAATGCAGCGCTGGCAGCGTCCCGCACTTCAGGGCTGCGACGCGCCTCGGCACAGGCCGTCGGCAGCCCCAGCGCGCGCCAGGCAGCGGCGGGGGCAGCGAGGGCCGCCGAGGCCGAACCGAAGGCTTGGATCAGGGTTCGAAAGCGCCGTGGGCCGAGTTCCGGCAGACGATGCAGACGCAGGCGGGCTTCCAGCTCCGCCGGGGACAGGGAGGTACAGTTGGACGGCGACATCGGATCATCCTTGATCTGTGGCGGTCCTGGTACAGCATGAACAAGCTGTGGATAACTCTGTGGGTAACCTGTTTAGCCTGCTAACGGAATCGGCCCCGCGTTATCGTCCGGCGCTACGGGTTGCGCACCTTGTCCATGACCGTCAGGGACCGCGTGGCAGTGAGTACTAAACCATAGCTGAGCTTTTCGTAGGTGCGGAACACCATCAACAGGCCCGAACGTTCGTCGGGGACCTTCACGCGCTCTCCGCTGACCAGGTCGTGCACGGTCTCGCCAGTCTTCATCACCGCTAGAACGTTGCCTTCGACCAGGCCATCGCGGCGACCCTTGTCGATGGTGACCACGTCCATGACGCCGATCTGTGTAACACCCCGTGGCACATCTATGATCGTGCCGCGGATCTGCGCTTGCGGCGCGCTGGGCATGAACGTCGAATTGACCGGGCGCTCTTCGCTGACGAACAACCGGTCACCCAGGCGAACTTCCTGGGTGGTACGACGCAGGTTCAAGGTGCCGACATCGCCTTCGGTCGCCACCAACTCGCCGGTACCGACGTCGTCGGCGTTGATCCCCAGGAACTCCTTGGTCTGCGCGTCGGTATAGACCTTGCCCTGGCGGAACAGGCCATACACCGAATGCGCCGGGTCGAACACGCCACGGGCATAGATACGGTCGCCCATGCCGCTGAGCACCCGCTCATTGTTACCGGCCAGAATATACGGGGCTTTCTGGAAGTCATTGGGGCTGTCGACAATGCGGTTGCTCAACAGGAACGCATTGATCTTTTCCAGCGGAATGCTCGGAATCGCCTCGGCCACCGGCGAGCGGCGCACCTGCGGCGACAGCTTCACGGTGCCCCGCGACACACCGCGATCCACCACCAGCCGCGGCTGGCCGTCGACGAACTGCAGGGTCAGGGTGTCACCGGGATAGATCAGGTCCGGATTCGCCACCTGGGGGTTCGCGTGCCAGATCTCCGGCCACTTCCAGGGTTCGCTGAGAAACTTGCCGGAAATGTCCCAAAGTGTGTCGCCACGCACCACCGTATAACGCTGTGGATAACCGTCCTTGAGTTGCACTTGCGCCTGCACGACGCCGGTAACAGCCAGCAACAGGGCGAGTAGTGTTTTCCTCATGCAGTGAATCCCTTTATTATGTGCCTTCGCGTGAAACGCCAGAGCCCCCGCGGCTCGCTCCCAAGGAGAACGTTTTACAACGGTAGCCGATCCCACCGGGACATTTCGGCAGCCGTCTCTGACTTTACCTCACAAGTGCAGCAAATACGCCTATGGCCATTTTAAACATCCTCGAATTTCCAGACCCGCGCCTGCGCACCATCGCCAAACCCGTGGCCGTGGTGGACGATCAGGTGCGGCAGCTGATCGACGACATGTTTGAAACAATGTATGAAGCCCCGGGCATCGGCCTGGCGGCGACCCAGGTCAATGTGCACCAGCGCATCGTGGTCATGGACCTGAGTGAAGATCGTAGCGAACCCCGGGTGTTCATCAACCCCGAGTTCGAAACCCTGACCGCGGACGTCGACCAGTACCAGGAAGGCTGCCTGTCGGTGCCGGGTTTCTACGAGAACGTCGATCGTCCGACCAAACTGCGGGTCAAGGCCCTGGACCGCGACGGCAAGCCGTTCGAGCTGGAGGCCGAGGGCCTGCTGGCGGTGTGCATCCAGCATGAGTGCGATCACCTGAACGGCAAGCTGTTCGTCGATTACCTGTCTACGCTCAAGCGCGACCGGATCAAGAAGAAACTGGAAAAGCTGCATCGCCAGAACGCCTGATCCCTTCATTCCAAAGGCTTGCTGCGGCAAGCCTTTTCTTTTTAAGCGAGTCCCTTCATGACTGAGCCACTGCGCATCGTCTTTGCCGGCACCCCCGAATTCGCCGCCGAACACCTCAAGGCTCTGCTCGACAGCCCTTACGAGATCGTCGCGGTCTACACCCAGCCGGATCGTCCGGCGGGCCGTGGGCAGAAGCTGATGCCAAGCCCGGTCAAGCAGCTCGCGCTGGAGCACGACATCGTCGTCCTGCAACCGCCGACCCTGCGCAACGCCGAGGCCCAGGCCGAACTGGCGGCGCTCAAACCGGATCTGCTGGTGGTGGTCGCCTACGGCCTGATCCTGCCGCAGGTGGTGCTGGATATTCCGCGCCTGGGCTGCATCAACAGCCACGCCTCGCTGTTGCCGCGCTGGCGCGGTGCCGCGCCGATCCAGCGGGCCGTGGAAGCCGGCGATAGCGAAAGCGGCGTGACCGTGATGCGTATGGAGGCCGGGCTCGACACCGGGCCGATGCTGCTCAAGAGCGTCACCCCGATCAGCGCCGAAGACACCGGCGGCACCTTGCACGACCGCCTCGCCGAACTCGGCCCGCCCGCCGTGCTCCAGGCCATCGCCGGTCTCGCCGCCGGGACCCTGGACGGTGAAATCCAGGACGACAGCCTCGCCACCTACGCCCACAAGCTGAACAAGGACGAGGCGCGCATCGACTGGAATCGCCCGGCGATCGAGCTGGAGCGACTGATCCGCGCCTTCAACCCCTGGCCGGTCTGCCACAGCACCCTCAGCGGCGAAGCCCTGAAGGTCCTCGCCGCCAGCGTGGCCGAAGGCAAGGGCGCGCCGGGTGAAATCCTCGCCGCCAGCAAGGACGGCCTGATCGTCGCCACCGGCGCCGGCGCCCTGTGCCTGACCCGCCTGCAACTGCCCGGCGGCAAAGCGCTGAACTTCAGCGACCTGTTCAACAGCCGCCGCGAGAAATTCGCCCTCGGTACGGTGCTCGGCCAATGAACCCGCGTCTGGCCGCCGCCAAGGCACTGACTGCCGTTCTCAATGGCAAGGCTTCGCTCAACAGCTCGCTGCCGCTGCAACTGGACAAGGTCGAGGCCCGTGATCGCGGCCTGACCCAGGACCTGGCGTTCGGCACCGCACGCTGGCAGCCACGCCTCTCGGCACTGGCGGCCAAGCTGCTGCAAAAACCCTTCAAGGCCGCCGACGCCGACGTCGAAGCCTTGCTGCTGGTCGGCCTCTATCAACTGCTCTACACCCGCGTGCCGGCCCATGCCGCCATCGGCGAGACCGTCGGTTGCGCCGAAAAGCTGAAAAAGCCCTGGGCCAAGGCCTTGATCAATGCTGTGCTGCGCCGCGCCCAGCGGGAAAGCGAAGCACTGCTGGCCGAGCTGGAACACGACCCGGTGGTCCGTACCGCGCACCCGCGCTGGCTGCAAAAATCCCTCAAGGCCTTCTGGCCGGAACAGTGGGAAGCCATCTGCGCGGCGAACAACGCCCACCCGCCGATGATCCTGCGGGTCAATCGCCGTCATCACACTCGCGATGCCTACCTCAAGCTGCTGGGCGACGCCGGCGTCACTGCCCACGCTTGTGTCTACAGCCCGGACGGCATCGTGCTGGAAGAAGCCTGCGATGTGCGCAACCTGCCCGGCTTCAATGAAGGCTGGATCAGTGTCCAGGACGAAGCCGCGCAACTGGCCGCCGACCTGCTGGACCTGGCGCCGGGCCAGCGGGTACTCGACGCCTGCTGCGCCCCCGGCGGCAAGACCTGCCATATCCTCGAAGTCCAGCCGCAACTGGCCGGGGTGGTCGCCGTCGACCTCGAAGCCAAGCGCCTGGTGCGGGTGCGCGAGAACCTCGCGCGCCTCGGCCTGGACGCCGAACTGATCGCCGCCGACGGCCGTGATGTCGCGACCTGGTGGGATGGCAAGCCGTTCCAGCGCATCCTGCTGGACGCACCCTGCTCGGCCACCGGCGTGATCCGCCGCCATCCGGACATCAAGCTGACCCGCCAACCCGACGACATCGCCGCCCTGGCCGCCTTGCAAGGCGAGCTGCTGGACGCGATGTGGACCACCCTGGAAGTCGGCGGCATCCTGCTCTACGCCACCTGCTCGACCCTGCCGACCGAGAACACCGAAGTGATCGAGGCCTTCCTCGCCCGCACCTCCGGTGCCCGCGAGCTGGATATCGCCGGGGACTTCGGCCTCAAGCAGCCCCACGGCCGCCAACTGCTGGCCCAGCAAGGCGGACACGACGGTTTCTACTACGCCAAGCTGATCAAGATCGCCGCCGCGCGCGGCTGAGCCGGGACAACGGAGCGACCCGATGAAAATCATCATCCTCGGTGCCGGCCAGGTCGGCGGCACCCTGGCCGAGCACCTGGCCAGCGAAGCCAACGACATCACCGTGGTCGACACCGACGGCGAGCGCCTGCGCGACCTCGGCGACCGCCTGGACATCCGCACCGTGCAGGGCCGCGCCTCGTTTCCGACGATCCTGCGCCAGGCCGGCGCGGATGACGCCGACATGCTGGTGGCGGTGACCAACAGCGACGAAACCAATATGGTCGCCTGCCAGGTCGCCCACACCCTGTTCCACACCCCGACCAAGATCGCCCGGGTGCGTGAGGCGGCCTACCTGACCCGCGCCGGGCTGTTCGACAACGATGCGATTCCGGTGGATGTGCTGATCAGCCCGGAGCAGGTGGTCACCCACTACATCAAGCGCCTGATCGAACACCCGGGGGCCTTGCAGGTGATCGACTTCGCCGAGGGCAAGGCCCAGTTGGTGGCGGTCAAGGCCTACTACGGCGGGCCGCTGGTGGGGCAGCAACTGCGCCAGTTGCGTGAACGCATGCCCAACGTCGACACCCGCGTGGCGGCGATCTTCCGCCGCGACCGGCCGATCATGCCCCGTGGCGACACGGTGATCGAAGCCGACGACGAAGTGTTTTTCATTGCCGCCAAGGCCCACATCCGTGCGGTGATGGGCGAAATGCGCCGCCTCGACGAGAGCTACAAGCGCATCGTCATTGCTGGCGGCGGGCAGATCGGCGAGCGGCTGGCGGAAGCCATCGAAAGCCGTTACCAGGTGAAGATCATCGAGAAAAACCCGGCCCGCTGCCGCCACCTCTCGGACACCCTGGACAGCACCGTGGTGCTGCAAGGCAGCGCCTCGGACCGCGACCTGCTGCTGGAAGAGAATATCGCCGATACCGATGTGTTCCTGGCCCTGACCAACGACGATGAAGCCAATATCATGTCGTCGCTGCTGGCCAAGCGCCTCGGGGCGAAGAAGGTCATGACCCTGATCAACAACCCGGCCTATGTCGACCTGGTCCAGGGCGGCGAGATCGATATCGCCATCAGCCCGCAGTTGGCGACCATCGGCACTTTGCTGGCCCATGTGCGGCGGGGCGATATCGTCAGTGTGCATTCACTCCGACGCGGGGCGGCGGAGGCCATCGAGGCAATTGCCCATGGCGATGCGAAGTCGAGCAAGGTGGTGGGTCGGGCCATCGCCGATATCGCCTTGCCGCCGGGGGCGACCATCGGTGCGATCATTCGCGACGAAGAAGTGCTGATCGCCCACGATGCCACGGTGATCCAGGCGGGTGACCGTGTCATTCTGTTCCTTGTGGATAAAAAGCAGATCCGCGATGTGGAAAAGTTGTTTCATGTCGGCCTGAGTTTTTTCTGACCCATACCGAGGGATCGCCATGCTCGAATCACTGGAAAAAATGCTCGCCAAGGGTGTGGATAACTCACTGCTGCGCTTCGGCCTCGGCAAGGGTTACCTGGACCTTGGGGAAAACATCAAGGCCGCCGAACACCTGCAACGCTGCGTCGGCTTCGACCCGAAATACTCCGCCGCCTGGAAACTGCTGGGCAAGGCACATCAGGCCGCGGGTGATAACGCTGCCGCCAAACAGGCATGGGAACAGGGGCTGGAAGCCGCTCGTGCCCATGGCGACAAGCAGGCGGAAAAGGAAATGACGGTGTTTCTGAAAAAGCTGGAAAAAGCCGCGCTCAAAGATCAATAAAGCGCAGGCCGATGCCGTCGGCGTCGACCCGCACCACTTCCATCCGAATCCGCGGCGCCACCGCCGGCAGACCCTGCACCTGACCGTAGACCACCGCGCCGGTGGTCAGGCGCGACAAGCTCGGGTGCGTCACATACACGCCCTTGCTGGACAGGTTGCGCGTGTGCCCCAGGCACTCGCCGATGCTGGGGTGCTGGATCTTTATGCGCAGAGAATTCTTGTTATTGGACATCTGTTGCGTCCTTGAAGGGTGCATCTGTGGATAAGTCAGCAGGCCGATTTATCCACAGATCATGCCAATCTCGTCTCAGTACCAGCGTTTCTCGCCCGCCGGACGTCTGCGAAAGCGCTTCATGCTCCACATGTACTGGTCCGGATAAGCCCGCACATAACGCGCCACCACCTGGCTCATGGCGGCCACGGAGGTCTCTGTATCGGTGCTGTACATGGCTTCGGGCGCAGCTTCGAGGATCACCTTGAAACCCGAGCCGTCCGGCAGCCGCAGCGCGTGGAGGAACACCCCCACCGCCTTGCCGCCGGCGAGCATATTGGGCACGAACTTGCTGGTCAGCGCCGTGGTGCCGAGGAAAGGCACGAATACCCCGGCGGATTCGGCCGGTTCCGGGTCAGCGGGAATGCCCACTGCACCACCTTTGCGCACTTCCTTGATCACACTGAGGATGCCTTCCTTGGTGGAAGCGGCCACCCGGTTGCCCAACTGCACCCGCTGCTTGCGCAACAGTTCGTCCACCGCCTTGAGCTTGGGCGGACGGTAGAAAATGATCGGTTTGCACTGGCTGCAATAGAAGTGATTGAGCACTTCCCAGTTGCCCAGGTGACTGGTGATGCCCACCACGCCCTTGCCCGAGGCCAGGGCCTCCTTGAGGACCTCCAGGCCTTCGACTTCACGGACCCGCTCCATCGACCGATGAGCCGGCCAGATCCAGGCGCAGGCGCTTTCGGTAAAGGACTTGCCGATACCCATCAGGCTGCGGCCGACCAGCTGCTCGCGGGCCACGGGGTCGAGTTCCGGGAAACATTTCGCCAGGTTGATCCGCACCACATCGCGGGAACGGTTGGGCAGCTTCCACATCATCCAGCCGATGGCCGCGCCCACCCGTTGCACCGCGCACCAGGGCAGCAGGGCAAACAACCGCAACGCCCCTACCAGCATGGCGCCTTTAAACTTGTCCACAGGCCACTCCTGTCGTGATCGAGCTTGTTATCAGCCGGCTATTGTAACCGTGGTGTGGCCAATGTGGCGTAGCGATCACAATCGGTGGTGTGGTCCATGACCATGCCCGAGGCCTGCATCAAGGCGTAGCAGATGGTCGGGCCGACAAATTTGAAGCCGAGTTTCTTCAGCGCCTTGCTCATGGCCTCGGCCTCGGGCGTGACGGCCGGGACCTCGGCGCGCACCTGGAAATGATTGATCTTCTGCACGCCGCCGACAAAGGACCAGAGCAGCGCCACCGGGTCCTCCAGCGTCAGCCAGACCTGGGCATTGCGCCGCGCGGCATTGAGTTTCAGGCGATTACGGATGATCCCGGGATCGAGCATCAGTTGCTCGATATCGGCATCGCTCATGGCCGCGACCTGGTGCACATCAAAACCAAACAGCACCTTCCGATAATGCTCGCGTTTCTTCAGGATGGTGATCCACGACAAACCGGCCTGGAACCCTTCGAGCAAAAGCAACTCGAACAGACGCTGCCCATCGTGCAGCGGCACGCCCCACTCCTGATCGTGATAGGCCATGTACAAAGGATCGTCGTTGCACCAAAAGCAGCGTGGCATAAGGCTCCAGGGGGCGTGCGCGTGGCCGAATCGGGTATACTCCCGCCTTTTGAATCGCAGCCCAAGTAACAGGTGAATTTCGTGAGCCAGCCTACGCCAGCCGTGCGTACCTTCCAAGACTTGATCCTCGCCCTCCAGCAATACTGGGCCGAGCAAGGTTGTGTGGTACTTCAGCCCTACGATATGGAAGTAGGCGCCGGCACCTTTCATACCGCCACGTTCCTGCGCGCCATCGGCCCGGAAACCTGGAACGCCGCCTACGTACAGCCCAGCCGCCGCCCGACTGACGGCCGCTACGGCGAAAACCCGAACCGCTTGCAGCATTACTACCAGTTCCAGGTGGTCCTCAAGCCGAACCCGGACAACTTCCAGGAGCTGTACCTGGGCTCGCTCAAGCATGTCGGCCTCGACCCGCTGGTGCACGACATCCGTTTCGTCGAGGACAACTGGGAATCGCCGACCCTCGGCGCCTGGGGCCTGGGCTGGGAAGTCTGGCTCAATGGCATGGAAGTCACCCAGTTCACCTATTTCCAGCAGGCCGGCGGCATCGAGTGCTACCCGGTCACCGGCGAGATCACCTACGGTCTGGAACGCCTGGCGATGTACCTGCAGGGCGTCGATTCGGTCTACGACCTGGTCTGGGCCGACGGCCCGTTCGGCAAGGTGACCTATGGCGACGTGTTCCACCAGAACGAAGTGGAGCAATCGACCTACAACTTCGAACACGCCAACGTCGAGAAGCTGTTCGAACTGTTCGATTTCTATGAAAGCGAAGCCAAGCGCCTGATCGAGCTGGACCAGCCGCTGCCGTTGCCAAGCTATGAAATGGTCCTCAAGGCCTCGCACACCTTCAACCTGCTGGATGCACGCCGGGCGATCTCGGTCACCGCGCGTCAGCAGTACATCCTGCGGGTCCGTACCCTGGCCCGTTCCGTGGCGCAGGCCTACCTGATGGCCCGGGCCAAACTGGGCTTCCCGATGGCGACCCCGGATTTGCGTGACGAAGTGTTGGCTAAGTTGGAGGCAGCACAATGAGTGCTCAAGATTTTCTGGTTGAACTGGGCACGGAAGAGCTGCCACCCAAGGCCCTCAATACCCTGGCCGAGGCGTTTCTCGCCGGTATCGAAAAGGGCCTGCAAGGCGCCGGCCTGAGCTTCGAAAGCAAACAGGTCTACGCCGCGCCGCGCCGCCTGGCCGTACTGCTGACCCAGCTGCAAACCCAGCAGCCGGACCGCAGCATCAACCTTGACGGTCCACCACGCCAGGCCGCATTCGACGCCGAAGGCAATCCGACCCAGGCCGCCCTGGGCTTCGCCAAGAAATGCGGCGTGGAACTCAGCGAAATCGACCAGAGCGGGCCGAAACTGCGCTACACCCAGAGCATCCAGGGCAAGCCGACCGCCAGCCTGCTGCCGACCATCGTCGAGGATTCGCTGAACGACCTGCCGATTCCCAAGCGCATGCGCTGGGCCGCGCGCAAGGAAGAGTTCGTGCGTCCGACCCAGTGGCTGGTAATGCTGCTCGGTGACCAGGTCATCGACTGCACCATCCTCGCCCAGAAAGCCGGTCGCGATTCCCGTGGTCACCGCTTCCATCACCCGCAAAGCGTGCGTATCACCTCGCCGGCCAACTACCTCAGCGACCTGCGTGCCGCCTATGTACTGGCCGACGCCACCGAACGTCGCGAGCTGATCAGCCAACGCACCACCGAGCTGGCGACCCAGCAGGAAGGCACGGCGATCATGCCGGCGGACCTGCTCGACGAAGTCAGCGCCCTGGTCGAATGGCCCGTGCCGCTGGTGTGCTCCTTCGAGGAACGTTTCCTCGACGTGCCGCAAGAAGCACTGATCACCACCATGCAGGACAACCAGAAGTACTTCTGCCTGCTGGACGTCGACGGCAAGCTGCTGCCGCGCTTCATCACCGTCGCCAACATCGAGAGCAAGGACCCGCAACAGATCATCGCCGGTAACGAGAAAGTCGTTCGCCCGCGCCTGACCGACGCCGAGTTCTTCTTCAAGCAGGACAAGAAGCAGAAGCTCGAAGCGTTCAACCTGCGTCTGCAGAACGTGGTGTTCCAGGAGAAACTGGGCAGCGTCTACGACAAGGCCGAACGCGTTTCGAAGCTGGCCGCGTTCATCGCCCCACGTATCGGCGGCGACGCCCAGCGCGCGGCTCGTGCCGGCCTGCTGTCGAAGTGCGACCTGGCCACCGAGATGGTCGGCGAGTTCCCGGAGATGCAAGGTGTCGCCGGTTACTACTACGCCCTCAATGACGGCGAGCCGGAAGACGTGGCCCTGGCCCTGAACGAACAGTACATGCCGCGCGGTGCCGGCGCCGAACTGCCCGGCACCCTGACCGGTGCGGCGGTGGCGATTGCCGACAAGCTCGACACCCTGGTCGGCATCTTCGGTATCGGCATGCTGCCGACCGGCAGCAAGGACCCGTATGCCCTGCGTCGTGCCGCCCTCGGCGTGCTGCGCATCCTGATCGACAAGAAGCTGGACCTCGACCTGATCGAGACCGTGGAATTCGCGGTCAAGGCCTTCGGTGCCCGGGTCAAGGCCGCCGGCCTGTCCGACCAGGTGCTGGAATTCATCTTCGACCGTTTGCGTGCCCGTTACGAAGACGAAGGCGTGGACGTGGCGACCTACCTGTCGGTACGTGCCCTCAAGCCGGGTTCGGCGCTGGACTTCGACCAACGCGTGCAAGCCGTGCAGAAATTCCGCCAGTTGCCGGAAGCAGCAGCCCTGGCCGCGGTGAACAAACGTGTATCGAACCTGCTGAGCAAGGCCGAAGGCAGCATCCCGAGCACCGTCGAAGCCAAGTACTTCGACAACGCCAACGAGTTCTCGCTGTACTCGGCGATCCAGCAGGCGGACCAGGCGGTGCAGCCGATGGCCGCAGCGCGTCAGTACAACGAATCCCTGGCACGCCTGGCCGCCCTGCGCGAGCCGGTGGATGCGTTCTTCGAAGCGGTGATGGTCAATGCCGAGGACGCCAAGGTCCGCGCCAACCGTTATGCGCTGCTGGCGCGTCTGCGAGGCCTGTTCCTGGGTGTCGCCGATATTTCGCTGCTGGGCTGAGGGCGCGTCTTGAAGCTGCTGATTCTCGATCGGGACGGGGTGATCAACCAGGACTCCGACGCCTACATCAAGTCGGTGGAGGAATGGATTCCGCTCCCCGGCGCGATCGAAGCCATCGCGCAGTTGAGCAGGGCCGGCTGGACGGTGGCGGTGGCCACCAACCAGTCCGGCATTGCTCGCGGCTACTACGACCTGGCCACCCTGGAAGCCATGCACGAGCGCTTGCGTTCGTTGGTGGCGCAACAGGGTGGTGAACTCGGGCTGGTGGTGTATTGCCCGCACGGGCCGGATGAGGGCTGCGCGTGTCGCAAACCCAAACCCGGCATGTTGCGTACCATCGCCGAGCATTACGGGGTGTCGTTGGCTAGGCTATGGTTTGTCGGCGACAGCCTCGGTGACTTGGAGGCGGCGCGGGCCGTCGACTGTCAGCCTGTTTTGGTAAAAACCGGTAAAGGCGAAAAGACACTGGGTAAAACCCTGCCGGTGGGAACCCTGGTTTTTGACGATCTGGCGGCGGTTGCCGCAGAACTTATCCACAACTGAAGCTCTTCTGACCTCCTGACCAAGGACTGCTCGGGAAGCGCTTTTTATAGGCGGGCAATGCCCGCAACGGTAAATGCCGCTATGTCGATCCTGCAGGCCATCAGAACCTTTTTCTTTTACCTGCTGCTGGGCACCAGTTCGCTGTTGTGGTGCTCCCTGAGCTTTTTTATCGCGCCGTTCCTGCCGTTCAAGGCACGTTATCGCTTTATCAACGTGTACTGGTGCCGTTGTGCCCTGTGGCTGACCAAGGTCTTCCTCGGCATCACGGTCGACATCAAGGGCGCGGAGAATGTGCCCGAGCGCCCTTGCGTGATTCTGTCGAATCACCAGAGCACCTGGGAAACCTTCTTCCTCTCGGCCTACTTCTCGCCATTGAGCCAGGTGCTCAAGCGTGAGTTGCTGTATGTGCCGTTCTTCGGCTGGGCCATGGCCATGCTGCGGCCGATCGCCATTGACCGGGACAACCCGAAGGCGGCGCTCAAGCATGTGGCGAAAAAGGGCGACGAGTTGCTCAAGGACAATGTCTGGGTGCTGATCTTCCCGGAAGGCACCCGTGTGCCGTTCGGTACGGTCGGCAAGTTCTCCCGGGGTGGTACGGCACTGGCGGTGAACGCCGATCTGCCGGTGCTGCCGATTGCCCACAACGCCGGCAAGTTCTGGCCGAAGACCGGCTGGTTGAAGAAACCCGGCACCATCACGGTAGTGATCGGTCAGCCGATGATGGCCGAGGGCAGCGGGCCACGGGCGATTGCCGAGCTCAATGACCGGGTCCAGGCCTGGAACGAGCAGACCCAGCGGGACATGGGCTCATTGCCGCCGGCGCCCGCGGTAGAGACGCCTGTCACGGTTTGATGGGATTGTGGATAACTTGTGCACAAGATTTTGATTTCTTTCATAAATATTATGTAAGCATATGATTTTATTGCTTATTTCTCTGTATGACTTTCTGCTGTAAATCGTGCATAAGTTTTTTCGGGCGATAAAAAAACCGGCTTTGATGCCGGTTTTTCAAGCCGCAATACGGTCCTTGCAGGAGCCAGCTGACTGGCTCCTGCAAACGCCTCAGACCTTGTCCAGATCCACTCCCCTGGTTTCCTTCAGGCAGAACACCCCCACCACCAGGCTTACCCCGGTCACCAGCACCGGGTACCACAGGCCATAGAAGATATCCCCGGTGTAGACCACCAGCGCAAAGGACACCGTGGGCAGGAACCCGCCGAACCAGCCGTTGCCGATATGGTAGGGCAGCGACATGGAGGTATAACGGATGCGCGTCGGGAACAGCTCGACCATCACCGCCGCCAGCGGGCCATAGGTCATGGTGGCAATCAGAATCAGCAAGACGATCAGCAGCACCACCATCGGTTCGTTCACCGACGCGCTATCGGCCTTGGCCGGATAACCCGCCGTGGTGATCGCCGCACGCATCGCCGCTTCGTCGTACCCGTTGATCTTCTGTTCACCCACCGACACCGTCACATTCGTCCCCGGTGCCGCGGCCTGCGAGCTATAGGGCAAGCCCTGCTTGACCAGGAAGGTCTTGACCTTGTCGCACGGGCTGTCGAAACGCGCCTTGCCCACCGGGTCGAACTGGAAGGTGCAGCTCGCCGGATCGGCCAGCACCACGATCGGTGCCTGGCGGCTGGCCGCGTCGATCTGTGGATTGGCGTAATGGCTCAAGGCTTTGAACAGCGGGAAATAACACACTGTCGCCAGCAACAGGCCCAGCATCAGGATCGGCTTGCGCCCGATCTTGTCCGACAGCCAGCCGAACAGCACAAAGAACGGCGCACCGATCACCACGCTGATGATCAGCAGGGTATTGGCCTGGGTCGGGTCCATCTTGAGCATCTGGGTCATGAAGAACAGCACGTAGAACTGTGCGGTGTAGAAGGTCACCGCCTGGCCGGCGTTGATGCTGAAAAGGGCGATCAGGACGATCTTCAGGTTCTGCCAGGAGCCAAAGGATTCGCGGATCGGCGAGCGGCTGACCTTGCCCTCGGACTTCATTTTCACGAAGGCCGGCGACTCGTGCATGCTCAGGCGGATCCAGGTGGAAATCGCCAGCAGGAAGATCGACAGCAGGAACGGCAGGCGCCAGCCCCAGACTTCGAACTGGTCGCCGCTGATATAACGGCTGGCGAGCACCACCAGCAGGGACAGGAGCAGGCCCAGGGTCGCGGTGGATTGAATCCAGCCGGTATACGAGCCGCGCTTGCTGATCGGTGCATGCTCGGCCACGTAAGTCGCGGCACCGCCGTATTCACCGCCCAGCGCCAGGCCCTGGAGCATGCGCAGCAGGACCAGGATGATCGGCGCGGCGATGCCGATGCTGGTGTAGGTCGGT
>Ga0209888_1000273_pt1 | contig 30398 bp, 1 predicted proteins | sample OrgsoiDNA_201059_FD_185807 | JGI IMG/M metagenome (GOLD analysis project Ga0209888, IMG submission 185807) | Permafrost soil microbial communities from the Arctic, to analyse light accelerated degradation of dissolved organic matter (DOM) -... | ecosystem: Environmental > Terrestrial > Soil >...
CGAGGAAGCGCTCGGCGCTCAGTTCAGGACGGTTGAGGTAGCCGCGAGCTACCTGAACACCACCGATATACAGCTCACCCGCCACACCCAACGGTACTGGCTGAAAGTTGGCGTCCAGCAGATAAATGCGCGTATTCGCCACCGGTTTACCGATCGGCGTGTTGTCCGGGGTTTCGTCCAGAGGACCGGCACAATCCCAGGCCGTAACGTCTACCGCCGCTTCGGTTGGACCGTAGAGGTTGAACAGGCCAACTTCCGGCAACTGCTGCTTGAAGCGCCGCACCAGATGGCCCGGCAGTGCTTCACCGCTGCACATCACTCGCAGCAAGCCGCTATCCCCTGCCTCGCCATGGGCCAGGAACAGATCCAGCATCGACGGCACAAAGTGCAAGGTGGTGATGTTCTGCTCGCGAATCACTTCACGCAGGTAACCCGGATCACGATGACCGCCCGGGCGCGCCATCACCAGCCGTGCGCCATTGAACAGCGGCCAGAAGAACTCCCACACCGACACGTCAAAGCTGAATGGCGTTTTCTGCAACACGCTATCTGAAGCATCAAGACCGTATTCGTCCTGCATCCACAGCAGGCGGTTAACCACGCCACGGTGTTCGTTCATCACGCCTTTCGGCTGGCCGGTGGAACCGGAGGTGTAGATCACATAAGCCAGATGCTCAGGACGAACCTCGGCACGCAGCGGATTGTTATCTGGCTGCGCAAGGAAACCTTCACGCTCGGCATGCTCAGGATCAAGCAACAACACCGGTACGTTGCTGGCCGGAAGCACCGCGCGCAAAGCTTCCTGAGTGAGAACCACCGCTGGAGAGCAGTTCTCCAGCATGTAAGTCAAACGATCAATCGGATAATCCGGGTCCAGCGGCACATAAGCGGCGCCAGCTTTGAGAATCCCCATCAACCCCGCCACCATTTCCAGGCTACGGTCGACACAGATCGCCACTCGATCGTCCGGGCCGATGCCCAGGCCGATCAGGCGGTGAGCAATGCGGTTGGCCTGACGGTTGAGTGCGTCATAAGTCAGGCTGCCCTTTTCATCCACTACCGCTACGGCCTCACCACAAGCGGTAACCCGCGCCTCGAACAGACCGTGCAAGGTCAGATTCTGCGGATAGTCGACGGCAGTCGCGTTGAAAGCCTCCAACAACTGCCGGCGTTCAGTCTCCGGCAGCACCAGCAAGTCCTGCAACGACGCTTCGGCGCCCTGCTCCAGGGCATCGACCAGGCTATGCAAAGCCCGCTGCATATAGGCGCAGATTCGTTCGGCCGCAATCACCGGAACAGTCTGGGCGGTCAACAGGAAATCTTCGCCCTGGTCATCGACGTTGAGGGTCAGCGGATAGTTGGTGCGTTCCTCGCCGCCCAGGGCCTGCATGCCGTGCCAGGCCGTCAGCGCCTCGTCGGTCACGACAACGCTGCTGTGACGGTAGTTGAGCAAGGCGCTGAACAACGGCAACGGTGCGCTGACGCCGCTGCAGCGCTGGGCCAGCGCCAGGGACGCATGCTCATGGCCGAGCAGCGCGGTCAGTTCGGCGTGGGTGGTCTTGACCCCTTCCCGAGCACTGCGAGCACCAAGAACCACCCGTAGCGGCAAGGTATTGATAAACATGCCGAGGGCACGGTCGGCGCCCTCGCCGCCCTGCATCCGGCCCATCAACACCGTGCCGAACACCACGTCGTCGCGGGCCGAAACCCGACCCAGGACCTGGGCCCAGGCCAGATGCACCAGGCTGGCGGCACTCACTCCCAATTGGCGGGCCTGGACCCGCAAACGGCGACCGAGGGCCACACCCACGGCCAGGCGGGCTTCATCGATACCTTGAACATCCACCTGCTGCAAACCGAACGGCAGGGTCGGCTCGTCGACCGCACCGAGCCGTTCGCGGAAGAAGCGCTCGTGCTCTTCCTCACTCACGCCCAGGCGGGCCTGGGCCACATAGTTGCGATAGGGTACCGGCGCGCCCAGTTGCGCCTGCTGCCCCAGCAGCCAGGCCTGCATCTCGTGCTGCACCACATCCATAGCGGTGTGGTCCATGGCCAGGTGATGGAACAGCAGCAAGGCCAGCCAGCGCTGGTTCTCCTCGTCCCAGGCCTGGATCAGGCGCAGCATCGGCGCCTGGCGAATATCCAGGCGATAGTGCCGCGAGTCGAAACGCTGGTGCAGTTGGCTCGCCACTGCATCGCCCTGCGGGTCCGGCTCCAGGCTTTCACGTACCAGCTGTGCCTGACGCCAGACCACCTGCACCGGCTCGTCGAGGCCTTCCCAGACCAGCGCGGTACGCAGGATGTCATGGCGCTGGATCACGAACTGCAAGGCGCCGGAAAATTCTTCCAGGCGCTCCAGGCTGTCGAAGGCGAACTGCGATTGCAGCACGTAGGGGTCGCCCTGCTCTGCGCTGAGGTGGTGATAGAGAATGCCGGCCTGCAACGGCGCCAGGGCATAGATATCCTGGACGTTGGCAACGCCACCCGGCACCGTGGCGACGATCCGGTCGATGGCGGCCTGGTCGAGGTTCGCCAGCGGCAACAGTTCAGGGGTGATACGCGGGCAATCGAGGGTAATGCCATTGGCCGGCACGCGGATTTCGCGACCGCTGCCCACCGCCGCGGCCAGCGCGGCCAGGGTCGGCTGGCTGAACAGCACCCGCACATCGGCGCTCAGGCCGGCCTGGCGCATACGCTCGATCAGCGTCACCGCCAGCAGCGAATGGCCGCCCAGTTCGAAGAAGTGGTCATGTCGCCCGACCTGCTCGACCTTGAGCAGTTCGGACCACAACTGCGCCAGCAAGGTCTCGGTTTCACCTTCGGGGGCCTCGTAGCCACGGCTGATCAGCGCACGTTCGTCCGGAGCCGGCAGGGCCTTGCGATCCAGCTTGCCATTGGCCGTCAGCGGCAGGCGCTCAAGGCGCACATAGGCCATGGGCACCATGTATTCCGGCAACTGCCCGTGCAAATGCCCGCGCAACGCGTCGATCCGCTCCACTGCCCCATCAAAGGCTGGAGTGAAATAGGCCACCAGGCGTTTTTCACCCGGGGTCTCTTCGCGGCACAGCACCACGGCTTCCTTGACCTCGGGATGTTCGGCCAGACGTGCTTCGATCTCGCCCAGCTCGACCCGGAAACCACGGATCTTCACCTGGTCATCATTACGCCCCAGGTATTCCAGGTTGCCGTCGGCACGCCAGCGCGCCAGGTCGCCGGTGCGATACAAACGCGCCTGCGGGTCGCTGTCGAACGGGTCGACGACAAATTTTTCCCGGGTCAACTCATCCCGGTTCAGATAACCCTTGGCCACGCCCAGGCCACCGATATACAGCTCGCCGATCACACCCAGCGGCACGGGCTGGGCCTGGGCATCGAGCACATAAAGACGGCCGTTGCCCACCGGCCGGCCAATCGGCAGGCTGCCGCTGTCCGCCCGGGTGATTTCATAGGTTGCGGAAAAGGTCGTGGCCTCGGTAGGACCGTAGCCGTTGAGCAGGTGCTCGGGAGCGGCGTTCGCCAAGACCCGTGCGATAACCGCCGGGTCCAGCACATCGCCGCCGACAATCAGGTAGCGCAAGCGTGAGAAGGCGTCGTCCAGGCCCGCGGCGTATTGATGGAACAGGCCAGCGGTCATCCACAGCACCGTCACCGACTGTTCCAGCAACAGGCGCTGGAAATTGTCCGGGGAAAGCAAGTCGGCCTGGCCGATCACCACCACGCAGCCGCCATTGAGCAGCGGCGCCCAGACGTCGAGGGTACTGGCGTCGAATGCCGGGTTGGAGGCGAAGGCCACCCGGTCCCGGGCATTGAAGTCGGCATAACCGTTGTTGATCACCAGGCGGCTGATGGCCCGATGCGGCACCAATACACCCTTGGGGGTGCCGGTGGAGCCGGAGGTGTACATGATATAAGCCACGCTTTCGCTGGACTGCGGTATCGCCAGGTCATCGCCGTCGAGCCGCTCCTGGCTCAGGTGATCGAGGTCCACACGTTGCACGTGGGTGACCAGCGGCACCTTGCGGCGAGTCAGCAGGACCCGGGCCTGGCTGTCCTCGATCATGAAACCCTGACGTTCCAGCGGCGCATTGATATCCAGCGGCACATAGACCGCGCCGCACTTGAGCGCCGCCAGTTGGCTGACCAGCAACTCATGGGAGCGCTCCAGCAGGATCGCCACGCTGTCGCCCGGTTGTACACCGAGACCGCGCAGATGCCGGGCCAGGCGGTTGGCCCGGGTGTTGAGCTCGGCGTAGGTCAGCGACACGCCATCGTGGATCGCCGCGCACGCCTCGGGACGTGCCCGCACCTGGGCTTCGAACAGGCCATGGACGGTTTGTGCCCGTGGGTAATCGCGAGCGCTGGCATTGAACCCTACCAGCAGCAGCTCACGCTCGGCGGCGGGCAGGATCGACAGCTGCGCCAGCGGCAAGGCCGGCGTTTGTTCCAGAGCCTCGACCAGGCTTTCCAGGGCGCTGAGCATATAGCCACAGACCCGTAGTGCACCGGTACCGGCCAGGGTGCCGACGTGCAGGGCGAAGTCTTCGCCCAGATCGTCCACCGACAAGGTCAGCGGATAGTTGGTGCGTTCTTCGCCACCAAGCATCTCGATGCCGTTCCAGGCCGGCAGGTCCGTGCTGCCGCTCGCCAGGTGCCGATAGTTCAGCAAGGCGCTGAACAGCGGAGTCGGCGCCGCCACGCCGCTGCAACGTTGCGCCAGGGTCAGCGGCGCATGTTCGTGACCGAGCAAAGCGGTAAGGCGTGAGTGGGTAGCCTTGACCCCCTCGCGCACACCCAACCCGCCCAGCGCCACCCGCAGCGGCAAGGTATTGATAAACATCCCCAGTGCGCGGTCGGCACCCTCGCCGCCTTGCAGGCGACCGAGCAGGACGGTGCCGAACACCACTTCGTCCTTGCTCGAGACAGCACCGAGCACACGGGCCCAGGCCAGGTGGCAAAGGCTTGCGGCACTGACGCCCAATTGCCGGGCCTGGGTCCGCAGGCGCCGGCTGAGGCCGCTGTCCACGGCACAGCGGGCCTCTTCGATATCCTGGCCGTCGCCCTGCACATCCTGTAGGCCGAAGGGCAAGGTCGGTTCGACGATATCGCCGAGCATCTCGTGGAAGAACTGCTCGTGCTCGGCCTGGCTCACTCCCAGGCGCGCCTGGGCCACATAGTTGCGGTACGGGATCGAGACCGGCAGTTGCGCCTGGCGATCCTGCATATGGGCTTCGATTTCGCCCACCAGCGCCCCCAGGGAGGTGGCGTCGTTGACCAGGTGGTGATACTGCAGCAGGCCGATCCAGCGTTGGTTGGACGGGTCTTGCGCATAGTCCAGTTGCAGCATCGGCGCCCGGCGGATATCCAGGCGGGTCTGCGGGGAGTCGAGGCGTTCACGCAGTTGTTCGGCGGTATTGCCGGCAAGCGGGTCCGGCGACACTTCGTGCAGCGCCAGGGTCGCCTGGCGCCAGACCACTTGCAGCGGCGCGTCGAGGCCTTCCCAGACCACGGCGGTGCGCAGGATATCGTGGCGTGCAATCACTCCTTGCAATGCCTGGGCAAAGGCGTCGAGCCGCTCGCGGCTGTCAAAGGCAAACAGCGCGTGTTGCAGATACGGGTCGACGTGATCCACGGCCAGGTGATGGTGATAGAGGATGCCTTCCTGCAACGGCGCCAGCGGATAGATATCCTGCACGTTCGCCGCACTGCCCGGAACGTTCGCCACTATACCGTCGATAGCGGCCTGATCGAGACGGACCAGGGGCAGCATGTCCGGGGTGATGTGCACGCAACCTGCCGGAATGGCGTTGGCCGGTACGACGATTTCACGTCCGCCGCCCACGGCAGCGGCCAGGGCCGCCAGGGTCGGTTGACTGAACAGCACGCGGACATCGGCGCTCAGGCCAGCCTGGCGCATGCGTTCAATCAGGCTGACGGCCAGCAACGAATGGCCGCCCAGATCGAAGAAGTGATCGTGGCGCCCGACCTGCTCGACATTGAGCAACTGCATCCAGATCCGTGCCAGGGTGGTTTCGGTTTCACCCTGGGGGGCTTCATAACCACGGCGGATCAGCGCGTCGCCGTCCGGCGCCGGCAGGGCCTTGCGGTCCAGTTTGCCGTTGGGGGTCAGTGGCATGGCCTCAAGCAGCACGTAGATGGCGGGAACCATGTACTCCGGCAACTGTTCTTGCAGATGGCTGCGCAGGACTTCGATATCGACTGAAGTCTGCCCGGCCGCCTGGGTGTAATAGGCCACCAGACGCTTGTCGCCCGGAATGTCCTCGCGGGCCGTGACCACGGCTTCGTGGACGGCCGGGTGTTTGGCCAGGCGGGCGTCGATCTCGCCCAGTTCGATACGGAAACCACGAATCTTCACCTGGTCGTCGTTACGGCCCAGGTATTCGATATTGCCGTCTGGCAGGTAACGGCCGAGGTCGCCGGTGCGGTACATACGGGCATTCGGCGTGGTGGCGAACGGGTCCTGGAGGAAACGTTCGGCGGTCAGGTCGTCACGGTTCAGATAGCCTCGGGCTACGCCGGCACCACCGATGTAGATTTCACCGGGTACGCCCAGTGGGACAGGTTGTTGCTGTTCATCCAGCAGGTAGAACTGGGTGTTGCCGACCGGCTTGCCGATGTGGGGGGCGAAACCGTCTTCGCGATCCATCGACACCCAGCTTGAGTAAGTGGTGGTTTCAGACGGGCCGTAGAGGTTGCACAGGCGTTGGACTCCGGTCTTCTCGAACAGAGACTCAACCAGGCTGCGTTTCAACGCTTCACCGGCGACGTTGACCGTGTGGACCGACTCCGGCAAGCCATCGACTTCCAGCAGCGCCTTGAGCGCTGATGGAACGGTGTTGATCAAAGCAATATCGTGTTCGCCGTGTTGCAGTTCCAGGACGTTTTTCACGACGTCGATGCTGCCGCCACAGGTCAGGGGAGCGAAGCACTCGTAGACTGCCAGGTCGAAGTTCAGCGAGGTCGAGAACAGCGTCTTGTCCAACGCCGAACCGTCGAAAGCCGTGTGAGCCCAGGTCAGGAAGTTCACCGTATTGCGGTGTTCGATCATTACGCCTTTAGGCAGACCGGTCGAACCCGAGGTGTAGATCAGGTACGCCAGATGCGCCGAAGTCAGCCCCGGCACCTCTGGATTCTGGACGGACTCGTCCTGCCAGGTACCCTGGTCGAGATTGATCACCGGCACCGAAACGCCCGCCAACAACGCCTGGGTAGCTGATTGAGCCAAGACCGCCGCCGGAGCGCTGTCCTGCAACATATAGGCGATCCGCTCCACCGGATAAGCCGGATCCAGCGGCACATAACCACCGCCCGCCTTGAGAATCGCCAGCAAGCCGACGACCATCTCCGCCCCACGTTCAACGCAAATCCCCACCCGCGAATCCGGCTGCACGCCCTGTTTGCGCAGGGTATGGGCCAGACGGTTGGCCTGCTCGTTAAGTTCGCGGTAGCTCAGGCGCTGCCCGCCATGCACCACCGCCAAGGCGTCCGGCGTACGCTCCGCCTGCGCTTCAAACAGTCCATGGACAGTCTGCGCCTGCGGATACTCCAGCCCCGTGTCGTTGAACGTCACCAGCAGTTGTTCACGCTCGTCAGCCGGCAGGATCGACAGGCCACTCAGTGGCGCCTCTGGGCTCTGCTCCAGCGCCTGGAGCAGATGCTCCAGCGCCGCTTCCATATAGGCGCAGACACGCATGGCGCCGACTTCGGCGTTGACCTGCACATTCAGGCTGAAGCCCTCGCCCAGGTCATCGACGTTCAAGGTCAACGGATAATTGGTACGTTCCTCACCACCAAGGGTCTCGATACCCTGCCAGGCCTGCACGGTTTCTTCGGAAACACTGGCGACGGCACTGTGGCGGTAGTTGAGCAAGGCGCTGAACAGCGGTGTCGGCGCGGCCACGCCGCTGCAACGCTGGGCCAGGGCCAGGGACGCATGTTCGTGTCCCAGCAGCGCGGTCAGCCGCGCGTGAGTCGCCTTGACCCCGGCGCGTACGCCCTGCCCGCCCACGGCCACTCGCAGCGGCAAGGTATTGATAAACATCCCCAGCGCGCGGTCGGCCCCCTCGCCGCCCTGCATCCGGCCCATCAGCACAGTGCCGAAAACCACGTCCTGCTTGCCCGAAACCTTGCCCAGTACCTGGGCCCAGGCCAGGTGATGCAGGCTGGCGGCGCTTACACCCAGTTGCCGGGCGCGGGCCCGCAGGCGCAGGCTCAGCGTCGGCGACAACACGCGGGTGGCTTCCTCGATGGAATGACCGTCGCCCTGCACATCCTGCAGGCCGAACGGCAATGTCGGTTCGTCGATATCTCCAAGCATCTCGCGGAAGAATGCTTCGTGCTCCTCCCGACGCCCGCCCAGGCGCGCCTGGGCCACATAGTTGCGGTACGGCACCGGGCTGCCCAACCGGGCGGCCTGCCCCAGCAGGTGTGCCTGGATTTCATGACGCACCACCTCCAGGGCGGTATGGTCCAGGGCCATATGATGGAACCGTAGCATCGCCACCCAGCGCTGCTCGGCTTCATCTTCGGCAAACACCAATTGCATCAGCGGCGCGCGGGTGACGTCCAGGCGCGAGTGACGGGTGTCGAAACGCTCCTTGAGCTGTCTGGCCACATCACCGGCACGCGGGTCAAGCTCCAGGGCCTCGCTGTGCAGGCGGGCCTGGCGCCAGACCACCTGGACCGGCTCGTCCAGGCCTTGCCAGAGCACGGCTGTACGCAGGATGTCATGGCGGTCGATGACCCGTTGCAACGCCTCGGCAAAAGCGTCCAGGCGCTGGCGGTCCGGTACCGTGAACAGCGCATGGAGGACATAGGGATCGCCGGTCCCGGCTGACAGATGGTGATAGAGAATGCCTTCCTGCAACGGCGCCAGCGGATAGATATCCTGCACGTTCGCCGCGCCGCCCGGCACGTTCGCGACAATCTGTTCGATGGCGGCCTGATCGAGGCTGACCAGGGGCAGCATATCCGGGGTGATGTGTTCGCAACCGGCCGGGATGGCATTGGCCGGCACCACGATTTCCCGCCCGCCACCCACGGCAGCGGCCAGGGCCGCCAGGGTCGGCTGGCTGAACAGCGCCTGGACATCGACGCTGAGCCCGGCCTGGCGCATATGGCCGATCAGGCTGACGGCGAGCAGCGAATGACCGCCCAGTTCGAAGAAGTGATCATGCCGCCCGACCTGCTCGACCTTGAGCAAGTCGCTCCAGATCCGTGCCAGGGTGACTTCGGTTTCGCCCTGGGGCGCTTCGTAGCCACGACGGACCAGCGCATCGCTGCCCGGGGCTGGCAGGGCCTTGCGGTCAAGCTTGCCGTTGGGGGTCAGTGGCAACTTGTCCAACGCCACATAGATGGCCGGGACCATGTACTCCGGCAGCTTTTCCTGCAGATGACGACGCAGGCTGTCGATATCCACCGAGGTGTGCCCGACGGCCAGGGTGTAATAGGCCACCAGGCGCTTGTCGCCCGGAATATCCTCGCGGGCCGTGACCACTGCTTCGTGGACAGCCGGATGTTTGGCCAGTCGGGCATCGATCTCGCCCAGTTCGATACGGAAACCACGGATCTTCACCTGGTCGTCGTTTCGGCCCAGGTATTCGATATTGCCGTCCGCCAGGTAGCGACCCAGGTCGCCGGTGCGGTACATGCGTGCCGAGGCGTCCTGGTTGAACGGGTCCTTGAGGAAGCGTTCGGCGGTGAGGTCGTCGCGGTTCAGATAACCCCGCGCCACACCGGCACCGCCGATATAGATTTCACCCGGAACACCCAGCGGGACCGGTTGCTGATGTTCGTCCAGCAAGTAGAACTGGGTGTTGCCGACCGGTTTGCCGATATGGGGCGCGAAACCGTCTTCACGGTCCATGGCCACCCAGCTTGAGTAAGTGGTGGTTTCCGACGGGCCATAGAGGTTGCACAGACGTTGGACGCCAGTTTTTTCGAACAGAGATTCAACAAGACTGCGCTTCAGTGCTTCACCGGCAACGTTGACCGTGTGCACCGACTCCGGCAGGCCATCGACTTCCAGCAGCGCCTTGAGGGCCGAAGGTACGGTGTTGATCAAACCGATATCGTGTTCGCCGTGTTGCAGTTCCAGGACGTTTTTCACCACATCGATGCTGCCGCCCGAGGTCAAGGGCGCGAAGCACTCGTAGACCGCCAGGTCGAAGTTCAGCGACGTCGAGAACAACGTCTTGCTCAACGCCAAACCACCGTCGAAAGCGGCGTGCGCCCAGGTGAGGAAGTTCACGGTATTGCGGTGTTCGATCATCACGCCTTTGGGCAGGCCGGTCGAACCCGAGGTGTAGATCAGATACGCCAGATGCGCCGAAGTCAGTCCAGGAACCTCTGGATTCTGGACGGACTCGTCCTGCCAGGTACCCTGATCGAGATTGATGACCGGCACCGAAACGCCCGCTAGCAGACTCTGGGTAGCCGCTTGTGCCAGGACCGCCGCCGGGGCGCTGTCCTGCAGCATGTAGGCAATCCGCTCCGCCGGATAAGCCGGGTCCAACGGCACATAGCCGCCACCCGCCTTGAGAATCGCCAGCAGACCGACAACCATCTCCGCCCCGCGCTCAACGCAGATCCCCACCCGCGAATCCGGCTGCACGCCCTGTTTGCGCAAGGTATGCGCCAGACGGTTGGCTTGCTCGTTAAGCTCGCGATAAGTCAGGCGCTGCTCGCCATGCACCACCGCCAAGGCATCCGGCGTACGCTCGACCTGCGCCTCGAACAACCCATGAATAGTCTGTGCCTGCGGATAATCCAGTGCCGTGTCGTTGAACCCCACCAGCAACTGCTCGCGCTCAGCGGCCGGCAGGATCGACAGACTATTGAGCGCCGAGGTCGAAGCTCGCTCCAGGGCCTGGACCAACTGCTCCAACGCCGTCTGCATATACCCGCAGACCCGCTGCGCACCGATACCGGCCACCGCCTGCACATTCAGGCTGAAACCTTCGCCCAGGTCATCGAGGGACAGGATCAGCGGATAGTTGGTGCGCTCTTCGCCACCCAACACCTCGATCCCTTCCCACAGTTGCACCGCCTCCCCCGTCACCGCCTCAGCCGAACTGTGCCGGTAGTTGAGCAAGGTGCTGAACAACGGCGTCGGCGCGGCCACGCCGCTGCAACGCTGGGCCAGGGACAACGAGGCATGCTCGTGCCCCAGCAACGCGGTGAGCCGCGCATGGGTGGCCTTGACCCCGGCGCGCACATCCTGCTCGCCCACGGCAACCCGCAGCGGCAAGGTATTGATAAACATCCCCAGGGCCCGGCGAACCCCTTCGCTGCCACGCATCCGCCCCAGCAGCACGGTGCCGAACACCACATCGTTGCGCCCGCACAAGCGCCCCAGTACCTGGGCCCAGGCCAGGTGATGCAGGCTCGCCGCACTCACCCCCTGCTGCCGGGCCTGGGCCCGCAGGCGCCGGCTCAGCTCGGCGGGCAAGGTCTGGGTCGCTTCTTCGACACCATGACCGTCGCCGCGCACATCCTGAATGCCGAACGGCAGGGTCGGCTCGTCGATATCGCCGAGCATCTCGCGGAAAAACCCTTCGTGCTGCTTGCCACTGACCCCGAGTCGGGCCTGGGCCACATAGTTGCGATACGGCACCGGCTCGCCCAGGGTCTCGGCCTGGCCGTACAGATGCGCATGGATTTCCTGCTGCACCACCTCCAGGGCCGCATGGTCGATGGCGATGTGATGGAACAGCAACATCGCCACCCAGCGCTGGTTGGCCGCATCGTGGGCGAAGGCCAGGCGCAGCAATGGCGCCTGGCTGATATCGAGACGGTAGTGGCGCGGGTCGAAACGTTGTCTTAGTTGCTCGCCAGCCGCGCCGGCAGCAGGGTCGATATCAATTTCCGTGAGCACCAGCCGCGCCTGGCGCCAGACCACCTGCACCGGTTCGTCCAGGCCTTCCCAGACCACGCTGGTACGCAGGATGTCGTGGCGGTCGATGACCTGCTGCAAGGCCGTGGTGAACTCGTCGAAACGAGCCCGACTGGCAATCGCGAACTGCGCCTGAAGGACGTAGGGATCACCCTGTTCGGCGGCAATATGGTGATAGAGAATGCCTTCCTGCAACGGTGCCAGCGGGTAGATGTCCTGCACATTGCCGGCCCCACCGGGGACCGTCGCGACAATGTGCTCAATGGCCGCCTGGTCGAGCTGGACCAGGGGCAGCATGTCCGGGGTGATGCGCGCGCAGCCGGCAGGGATCGCCTGGGCCGGAATCTCCACTTCGCCGGCCTTGCCACTGGAGTACTCGCCGGCATTGATCAACTCGATCAACGCCGCCTTGTTCTCGCGCAACATCGCCAGCACGGCGGGCTCGGTGAGGGACTGTCGCCTGCCGCTGACGACCAGTTGGTCGCCCTTGACGGCAAGTTGCACATCTTTCTCTTTCAGTACTGCCAACAGTTCGATCACGCTCACAGAACAATCTCCATTCTTTCCGTCGTTGCCGCGTATTCCGAGAGGGTGGGGTGTTCGAACAGGGTCCTGACATCGGCTTCCAGGCCTTCCTGGCGCATGCGTTCCATCAGGCTCACGGCGAGCAGCGAATGGCCGCCCAGTTCGAAGAAGTGGTCATGCCGACCGACCTGGGCGATCCCCAGCAAGCTTTGCCAGATCTCCGCGATCAGGGTTTCGGTCTCGCCTTGCGGCGCTTCGTAGCCGCGACTGACCAGCGCGCCGCCGTCCGGGGCCGGCAGGGCCTTGCGGTCCAGCTTGCCGTTGGGGGTCAGCGGTAGTGCATCGAGCCGCACGTAGGCCACCGGGACCATATAGGCCGGCAGTTGTCCCAGCAGCCAACCGCGCAGGCTGTCGATGGCCGGCTCGTTATCCGTGGACTGGACGGTGTAGTAAGCCACTAGGCGTTTGTCGCCCGGCACATCTTCACGCGCCATGACCACGGCTTCCTGCACCGCCGGGTGTTTGGCCAGGCGCGCTTCGATCTCGCCCAGTTCGATACGGAAACCGCGGATCTTCACCTGGTCGTCGTTACGACCCAGGTATTCGATATTGCCGTCCGGTAGATAGCGACCAAGGTCGCCGGTGCGGTACATCCGCGCCGACGCTTCCCGGCTGAACGGGTCGGTGAGGAAGCGTTCGGCGGTCAGGTCGTCACGGTTCAGATAACCCCTCGCCACACCGGCACCGCCGATATAGATTTCACCCGGAACACCCAGCGGGACCGGTTGCTGATGTTCGTCCAGCAGGTAGAACTGGGTGTTGCCCACCGGTTTGCCGATATGCGGGGCGAAGCCGTCTTCACGGTCCATCGCTACCCAACTCGAGTAGGTGGTGGTTTCCGACGGGCCATAGAGGTTGCACAGGCGCTGGACGCCGGTCTTCTCGAACAGCGATTCCACCAGACTGCGTTTCAGGGCCTCACCGGCGACGTTGACCGTGTGTACCGATTCCGGCACGCCGCCCACTTCCAGCAAGGCCTTGAGGGCCGAAGGTACGGTGTTGATCAGGCCGATATCGTGTTCGCCGTGTTGCAACTCCAGAACGTTTTTCACCACATCGATGCTGCCGCCCGAGGTCAAGGGGGCGAAGCACTCGTAGACCGCCAGGTCGAAGTTCAGCGACGTCGAGAACAACGTCTTGTTCAACGCCGAACCACCGTCGAAAGCGGCATGGGCCCAGGTCAGGAAGTTCACGGTGTTGCGGTGTTCGATCATCACGCCTTTGGGCAGACCGGTCGAACCCGAGGTGTAGATCAGGTACGCCAGATGCGCCGAGGTCAGCCCTGGCACCTCTGGATTCTGGGCGGATTCGTCCTGCCAGGCACCCTGATCGAGATTGATCACGGGCACCGAGACCCCTGCCAGCAAGTCACGGGTCGTGGCCTGGGCGAGTACGGCTGCCGGCGCACTGTCCTGCAACATATAGGCAATCCGCTCTACCGGATAAGCCGGGTCCAGCGGCACATAACCGCCACCCGCCTTGAGAATCGCCAGCAAGCCGACGACCATCTCGGCCCCGCGCTCGACACAGATCCCCACTCGCGAATCCGGTACCACCCCCTGCTTACGAAGGGCATGGGCCAGGCGGTTGGCCTGTTCGTTGAGTTCGCGATAACTCAGGCGCTGTTCACCATGGACCACCGCCAGGGCATTCGGTGTACGTTCCACCTGCGCCTCGAACAACCCATGGATAGTCTGCTGCTGCGGATAATCCAGCGCCGTATCGTTAAGCCCGAACAACAACTGCTCACGCTCGGCGACCGGCAGGATCGACAGGCTGTCGAGTGCAGTGGCCGATGACTGTTCCAGCGCGCCCACCAGACTTTCCAGCGCCGTTTGCATATAGCCGCAAACGCGCCCGGCACCGACGCTGCCGGTCACCAGCACCGTCAGTTTAAAACCGTCACCCAGGTCGTCGACGTTCAAGGTCAACGGGTAGTTGGTGCGCTCCTCGCCACTGAGCACCTCGATACCGCGCCAGGCCTCAAGGGCCTCGCCCGACTGTTCCGCCGCGGCACTGTGGCGGTAGTTGAGCAGCGCACTGAACAGCGGCAGCGGCGCGGCCACCCCGCTGCAACGCTGGGCCAGTACCAACGGCGCATGCTCGTGGCCGAGCAGCGCGGTCAGCCGCGCATGGGTCGCCCGGACCCCGTCCCGCGCGCCCTGCTCGCCCAGGTCCACCCGCAGCGGCAAGGTATTGATAAACATCCCCAGCGCCCGGTCGGCACCCTCGCCGCCCTGCATCCGGCCCATCAGCACGGTACCGAAGACCACCGTGCGCTTGCTCGACACCTTGCCCAAGACCTGGGCCCAGGCCAGGTGCACCAGACTGGCGGCACTCACCCCCAGTTGACGGGCCTGAGCCCGCAGGCGCAGGTCCAGGCGGCTGTCCAGCGCCAGGCTGCTTTCCTCGATATCGCGACCATCGCCCTGCACATCCAGCAGGCCAAATGGCAGGGTCGGCTCATCGATATCACCGAGCATCTCGCGGAAGAACCCTTCATGGGCCTCGCGGCTCACACCCAGGCGGGCCTGGGCCACATAGTTGCGATACGGCACGGCGGCACCGAGCTGGCCGGCCAGGCCGAGCAGGTGCGCCTGCATATCCTGGCGCACCACGTCCATCGCGGTGTGGTCCAGGGCCATATGGTGGAACAACAGCATGGCCACCCAGCGCTGGTTCGGCGCGTCCTCGGCAAAGACCAGGCGCATCAGCGGCGCCTGGGTCAGGTCCAGGCGCGAATGACGGGCGTCGAAGCGTTCATGCAACTGCTCGGCGATATCGCCCTCGGCCGGGTCGAGTTCGACCTGTTCCAGATACAGGCGGGCCTGACGCCAGACCACCTGCATCGGTGTCTCCAGGCCTTGCCAGAGCACGGCGGTGCGCAGGATGTCATGGCGCTCGATAACGCTTTGCAGGGCGTCGATAAAGGCGCTCAAGCGTTCACGGCTGGCCATCTCGAACAGGGTCTGCAAGACATACGGATCGCCCTGCTCGGCCGCCAAGTGGTGATAGAGAATCCCTTCCTGCAACGGCGCCAACGGGTAGATATCCTGCACATTGGTCACGCCGCCCGGCACGCTGGCGACAATACGGTCAATGGCGGCCTGGTCGAGATCGGCCAGGGGCAGCAGGTCCGGGGTGATCCGGGTGCAACCGGGCTGGATCGCATTGGCCGGGACCTTGATTTCATTGCCACCACCGACGGCGGCCGCCAACGCGGCCAGGGTCGGCTGGCCGAATAGCACGCGCACGTCGGCGCTCAAGCCGGCCTGGCGCATACGTTCGATCAGGCTGACCGCCAGCAGCGAGTGCCCGCCCAGTTCGAAGAAGTGATCGTGACGCCCGACCCGCTCGACCTTGAGCACCTCGGCCCAGATCGCCGCCAGGGTGGTTTCGACCACGCCTTCGGGCGCCTCGTAGCCACGGCTGACCAGTGCCTGGGCATCCGGTGCCGGCAGGGCCTTGCGGTCCAGCTTGCCGTTCGGGGTCAGTGGCAGCGCGTCGAGACGCACATAGGCCGCGGGCACCATATAGTCCGGCAAACGGGCCTGCAAATGACTGCGCAGGCTTTCGATATCCAGCGTCTGCTGCGGCTCACCCAGGGTGAAATAGGCCACCAGGCGTTTCTCACCATCGTCCTGCCGTGCCAGCAGCACCGCGTCCTGAACCGCCGGGTGCGTGACCAGAGCGGCCTCGATTTCACCCAGTTCGATACGGAAACCACGGATCTTCACCTGGCCGTCGTTGCGCCCGAGGTATTCCAGGTTGCCCTCCGCCGTCCAGCGACCGAGGTCACCGGTGCGATAGAGCAGCGCCCCCTCCAGATCGCTGAACGGATCGGCGACAAACTGCGTGGTGCTCAATTCCGGACGGTTCAAATACCCCTTGGCCACGCCCTGCCCACCGATATACAGCTCGCCGGGCACGCCTACCGCCACCGGTTGACGGCGGGCATCGAGCACATAGACCTGGCTGTTGCCTATCGGCCGACCGATGGGAATACCACCGCTGCCCACCGAAGTGATCTCGTAGGTCGCGGAGAAGGTCGTGGCTTCGGTCGGGCCGTAGCCGTTGAGCAGATGTTGCGGCGCGCCTTGGGCCAGTACCCGGGCGATGACCGCCGGGTCCAGCACGTCGCCACCGACAATCAGGTAGCGCAAGCGAGCGAAGACCTCCATCAGGCCATCGGCATATTGATGGAACAGCCCGGCGGTCAGCCACAGCACGCTGACCGACTGCGCCAGCAACAGCGCCCGAAACTCATCCTGGGACAGCAATACCGAGTGTTCGACCACCACCACGCAACCGCCATTGAGCAGCGGCGCCCAGACATCCAGGGTGCTGGCGTCGAAGGCCGGGTTGGAGGCGAAGGCCACGCGATCCTGAGCATTGAAGTCGGCGTAGCCGTTGTCGATCACCAGGCGGGCGATGGCCCGGTGCGGAACCAGCACCCCCTTGGGCGTGCCGGTGGAACCGGAGGTGTACATGATGTAGGCGACCGACTCGGCGGTGGCCGGTCGATCCAGGTTGTCCGCCAGCTCGTCACTGGCAGGCCGGGCGTCAAGGTCGAGGCGTCGAATGCCCGGGTCCAGGGTTTCGGCGCTGTAGGTCAGCACCAGCACGGCCTGGCTGTCCTGCACCATGAAGGCCTGGCGTTCCCGTGGCGCATTGATATCCAGCGGCACATAGACCGCCGCGCACTTGAGCACCGCCAACTGACTGACCACCAGGTCGATGGAACGCGGCAACAACAGCGCCACGCTATCCCCTGGCTGCACGCCGAGTACCAGCAGTTCCGCCGCCAGGCGATTGGCCTGCCGGTTCAACTCGCGGTAACTCAGGCTCGTCGCGTCATGTGCCACTGCCGGGGCGTCAGGCGTGCGCTGCACCTGGGCCTCGAACAGGGCGTGCACGGTCGTGTGCCGTGGCGAATCGGTGGCGGTGGCATTGAAGCCTACCAGCACCTGTTCACGCTCCGCCGGCGGCAGGATTGAAAGACTGTCCAGCGTCGCCGCAGGGGTCTGTTCCAACGCCTGGACCAGTTGCGCCACCGCCGCTTGCATATAACCGCACAGGCGTTGCGCGCCAACTTCAGCTGTCACCAGTACCGACACCTTGAAGCCATCACCCAGGTCGTCGACGTTCAGGGTCAGCGGGTAGTTGGTACGTTCCTCGGCGCCGAAGGCTTCAATGCCGCTCCAGGCCGCTTCATGCGCGGCCGTGGGGGCGGCCACCACACTGTGACGGTAGTTGAGCAGCGCGCTGAACAACGGTGCCGGTGCGGCCACGCCGCTGCAACGCTGGGCCAGCACCAACGGCGCATGTTCATGCCCGAGCAGTGCGGTCAGCTGAGCGTGGGTTGCCTTGAGCCCGGCGACCACCGTCTGCGCTCCAATATCGACCCGCAGAGGCAAGGTATTGATAAACATCCCCAGGGCCCTGTCGGCCCCCTCGCCGGCCTGCAAGCGGCCCAGCAGAACCGTGCCGAACACCACCTGCTCACGGCCCGAGACACTGCCCAGCACCCGTGCCCAGGCCAGGTGCATCAGGCTCGCGGCACTGACCCCGGCCTGGCGGGCCTGGGCCCGCAGACGCAGGTTCAGCTCGGGCGCCAGGGTCAGGCTGGCCTCTTCGATTTCACGTCCGCCGTCCTGCACATCCTGCAGGCCGAACGGCAGGGTCGGCTCGTCGATATCGCCAAGCACCCCACGGAAAAACGCCTCATGCTGCGCCTGGCTGACACCCAGGCGCGCCTGGGCCACATAGTTGCGGTACGGCATCGCTGCGCCCAGGGTATGGGCTTCGCCGAGCAGGTGCGCCTGGATTTCATGCTGGACCACGTCCAGCGCGGTGTGGTCGAGGGCCATGTGATGGAACAGCAGCATCGCAAGCCAGCGGTCATCGGCCGCATCGTGGGTAAAGACAATGCGGATCAACGGCGCCTGGCGCACATCGAGACGGTAGTGGCGCGGATTGAAGCGCTGGTGCAACTGCTCGGCCAACGGACCGGCCGCCGGATCGAGGAACAGCTCGGTGACTTCCAGCGTGGCCCGGCGCAAGACCACCTGCAACGGCTCGTCGAGCCCTTCCCAGAGCACCGCGGTACGGAGAATATCGTGACGGTCGATCACGCCTTGCAAGGCGCTGCTGAAATCGTCCAGCCGCGCGCGGTCCCGCAGGCCGAACAGCGCTTGCAGGACATAGGGGTCGCCCTGTTCGGCACTGATATGGTGATAGAGGATGCCCGCCTGCAACGGTGCCAGCGGGTAGATATCCTGCACATTCCGCGCACCGCCCGGCACGCCCGCCAGCACCTGGTCGATCTGCGCCTGGGTCAGCGTGATCAGCGGCAGCAGATCCGGGGTGAGGTGTGCGCAGTCATCGGCGATCAGATTGGCCGGCACCACGATTTCCGTGCCGCCGCCCACCGCCGCCGCCAACGCGGCCAGGGTCGGCTGACCGAAGAGTACGCGCACATCGGCGCTCAGGCCGACCTGACGCATGCGTTCGATCAGGCTGACCGCCAACAGCGAATGGCCACCCAGTTCGAAGAAGTGATCATGGCGCCCGACCCGCTCGACCTTGAGCACATCGGCCCAGATCGAGGCCAGCAGGGTTTCCACTTCGCCTTGCGGCGCCTGGTAATCGCCACGGGCCAGGGCGTCCGACTCCGGCACCGGCAGCGCCTTGCGGTCGACCTTGCCGTTCAGGGTCAGCGGCAATACGTCCAGTTGCACATAGGCGCTGGGCACCATGTACTCCGGTAGCAGGCCTTGCAGGTAGCCGCGCAGGGCTTCCGCCGTGGCCGGCTCACCGGTCGTGGTGATATAGGCCGCCAGGCGCTTGTCACCGGGAACGTCCTCGCGAGCCAGGACGATGCATTCACGCACCTGCGGATGGGTGCTCAGGCGCGCCTCGATTTCCCCGAGTTCGATCCGGAAACCGCGAATCTTCACCTGGTCGTCGTTACGCCCCAGGCATTCCAGCTGGCCATCGACCAGCCAGCGGCCGAGGTCACCGGTGCGATAGAGCAAGGCGCCGGGCTCGTTGCTGAACGGGTCGGCGATAAATTTCTCGGCGGTCAGGTCGGCACGATTGAGGTACCCGTGCGCCACACCCTTGCCACCGATGCAGATTTCACCGCTGACACCCAGGGGCAGCAATTGCTGGCGGCCATCGAGGATATAGATCTGGGTATTGCCGATAGGACGGCCGATCGGCACGCTTTCGGCATCCTCGGCCACCTCGGTCACGTGACAGGTGGTGGCGTAGGTGGTGGTTTCGGTCGGCCCATAGCAATGCACCAGGCGCAGTTGCGGCGCCAGCGCCAGCAGGCGACGGAACGACGCCGGGTCGCTGCGTTCACCGCCACACAGCAGGATCCGCAAACCCTTGATGGCTTCCGGGATCAGTTGCACGTACTGGTTGAACACCGCCGTGGTGACAAACAGCACCGTGGCCTTGGCGCTGATCAGCAACTCGCCGAAACGCGCCGGTTCGAGCAGCGTGTCATGGTCCACCACCAGCACCTGGCCGCCATTGAGCAAGGCGCCCCAGACGTCCATGGTGCTGGCGTCGAACGCCGGGTTGGAGCTGAAGGCGATCCGATCCTGATCGTTGAAGTCGGCGTAGCCGTTGTTGATCACCAGGCGGGTGATGGCCCGGTGTGGCACCACCACGCCCTTGGGTACCCCGGTGGAGCCGGAGGTGTACATGATGTAGGCCGGGCTTTCGCTCGACTGCGGTAATTGGCGGTTATCCGTCGGCAAGACCTCCAGCGCCACGGCGTCGAGATCGACCCGCGCCGCCGTACCGCTGGCCAGCGCAAAACCGCGTTGGGTCAGCAGGACCACGGCCTGACTGTCCTCAAGCATGAACTGCTGGCGCTCCAGCGGTGCCTTGGTGTCCAGCGGCACATAGACCGCCGCGCACTTGAGAATCGCCAGCTGGCTGACCAGCAGGTCCAGGGAGCGTTCCAGCAGGATCGCCACCCGTGCCCCTGGTTGCACGCCGAGACCGAACAGATGGGCGGCCAGCTGATTGGCCCGGATGTTCAATTGCGCGTAGCTCAGGACCCGGCCATGGTGCACGGCCGCCGTCGCGTGCGGCCGCAGGTGGACCTGGTCCTCGAACAGGCTGTGCACGGTGCGGGTCATCGGGTAATCGGTCGTCGTGGCATTGAAGTCCCGCACCAATTGCCGACATTCATCCTCCGGCAGCACCGCCAGATCGCGCACCGCGGAATCCGGCGCGGACTCCAGGGCCTCGACCAGCTGGGTCAAGGCCGTCTGCATATAACCGCAGACCCGCTGACCGTCGACTCCGGCCGCCACCTGCACGCTCAGCAGGAAACCTTCGCCCTGGTCGTCCACCGACAAGGTGCAGGGGTAGTTGGTCCGCTCGCGGACGCCGAGGACCTGGGTGTCCGCCCAATAATCGCCGCCGCTGGCTTCGAGCGCCGGGCTGTGCCGGTAGTTGAGCAGCGCGCTGAACAGCGGCGACGAGGCCGCCACCGCGCTGCAACGCTGGGCCAGCACCAACGGCGCATGCTCGTGGCCGAGCAGCGCGGTGAGCCGGGCGTGGGTCTGGCGCACCGCCTGGCGCACCGCGCAGGCACCGACATCGACCCGCAACGGCAAGGTGTTGATGAACATACCCAGTGCGCGATCGGCCCCCAGGCCACTTTGCATACGGCCCAGCAGCACGGTGCCGAAAACCACGTCATCACGGCCACTGACGCTGCCCAGCACACGGGCCCAGGCCAGGTGATGCAGGCTGGCGGCACTCACCCCCAGTTGCCGGGCCTGGGTGCGCAGGCGTTGACACAGTTCAACCGGAAGATCGCGGCGAACCTCCTTGACGCCCTGCCCGTCGCCCTGCACCTGCTGCAGGCCGAACGGCAAGGTCGGTTCATCGACATCGCCAAGCATTTCACGGAAGAACGCTTCATGTTGCTCGCGGCTCACCCCCAGGCGGGCCTGGCCCACATAGTTGCGGTACGGCATCGCCGCCGGCAGTTGCCCGGCCGCACCATGCAGATGGGCGAGCATCTCTTCGCTCATCACATCCAGGGCGGTGTGATCGAGGGCGATATGGTGGAACAGCAGGATTGCCACCCAACGCTGGTTCGCCGAATCCTGGGCAAAGGCCAGGTGCATCAGCGGCGCCTGGCCGAGGTCCAGGCGGCACTCGCGAGGATCGAAGCGACGCTGCAACTGGCCGAGAATATCGCCCTCGGCCGGGTCCAGCGCGATCTGTTCCAGCGGCAGTTCGACGTGGCGCAGCACCACTTGCTGTGGTTCTTCCAGGCCTTGCCAGACCAGCGCCGTGCGCAGGATGTCATGGCGGTCGATCACCGCCTGCAAGGCTTCGGCGAACCCCCGCAGCTGTGCCAGGTCCTGGAGGGCGAAAGTCGCTTGCAGCAGGTACGGATCGCCCTGTTCGGCGGCGATATGGTGATAAAGAATGCCTTCCTGCAACGGCGCCAGCGGGTAGATATCCTGCACATTGCCGGTGCCACCGGGCACGCCGGCGACAATGCGGTCGATACTGGCCTGATCCAGAGTGGTCAGGGTCAGCATGTCCGGGGTGATGCGTTCACAGCCGACGGGAATGCCATTGGCCGGCACCACGATCTCGATCCCACCGCCCACGGCCGCCGCCAGCGCCGCGAGGGTCGGCTGGCCGAACAGCACGCGGACATCGGCGCTGAGGCCGGCCTGGCGCATACGCTCGATCAGCTTCACCGCCAGCAGCGAATGGCCGCCAAGCTCAAAGAAATGATCCTGGCGACCGACCCGCTCCACACCCAGCACTTCGCACCAGAGCGCGGCCAGGGTGGTTTCGGTGTCGCCCAGCGGCGCCTGGTAGTCGCGGCTGACGAAGGCATCGGCCGAAGGCTCCGGCAGCGCACGGCGATCCAGCTTGCCGTTGGGTGAAACCGGGAGTTTTTCCAGGTGCACATAGGCCGCCGGAATCATGTAGTCAGGCAGCAGCGCCTGTAAATGCAGGCGCATCTGGTCGGCTTCGGGCGCCGCCTGTCCGGCCTGCAGGCTGAAATACGCCACCAGGCGTTTTTCCCCGGGGCGGTCTTCGCGGGCCAGCACCGCCGTGTCCCGCAGACCCGGGTATTGACCGAGGCGCGCCTCGATTTCACCCAGTTCGATACGGAAACCACGGATCTTGATCTGGTCGTCGTTGCGGCCCAGGTAATCGATCTGGCCGTCGGCCTGCCAGCAACCCAGGTCGCCGGTCTTGTACAGCCTTGCGCCTTCAGTCGTGGCGAATGGGTCGCGGATAAAACGTTCGGCGGTCAGTTCGTCGCGGTTCAGGTAGCCGCGGGCGACACAGGCACCGCCGATGTAGAGTTCCCCCGCCACACCCACCGGCACCGGCCGGAATTGTTCGTCGAGCAGGTAGACGCGGGTATTGGCCACCGGCCGGCCGATGCTCGGCAAGGTCGGCCAGGCCTGCGGATCGCCCTTCAGGGTCAGCGCCGTGACCACATGGGACTCGGTCGGGCCATAGTGGTTGTGCAGCCGCGCGTCATCCAGGCGTTCGAAGAAACGGCGCATCGGTTCGGTGATCCGCAGCTGTTCGCCGGCGGTGATCACGTCCTGCAACGCGCACTCGGGTTGTTCGGCTTCGGCGACCATGGCCTCGGCCAGTGCTTGCAGGGCAATGCACGGCATATACAGGCGTTCGATGCGCTGCTCGCAGATATGCTGGAACAGGCGACGGAAATCCAGGCGGATATCGCCGTGGATCAGCGACAACTCGCCACCGGCACACAAGGTGCTGAAGACCTCCTGGAAGGCCACGTCGAAGCCCAGGGCGGCGAACTGCAAGGTCCGTTGTCCGGATCGGCCGTGCTCGAAGGTCTGGGCGATCTGCCAGTGCATCAGGTTGACCAACGGCCCGTGGGGCATGGCCACGCCCTTGGGCTGGCCGGTGGAGCCCGAGGTATAGATCAGGTACGCCAGGTGTTGCGCGTTCAGCCCCTCGATCTGCGGATTGTGCCGGGGTGCGGCGTCGATACCACTTTCGATCCGGGCTTCGGTTTCCAGCAGCAACACCGGCATCAACGCCTGCGGGAAGCGTTCGCGCAAGCCGCGCTGGGTCAGCAACACCTTCGGCGCGCTGTCCTCCAGCATGTAGGCCAGGCGCTCGGCCGGATAGGACGGGTCCAGCGGCACATAACCGGCACCGGCCTTGAGGATGCCTACCAGGCCGGCGATCATTTCCAGGCTGCGTTCCACACAGATCGCCACCCGATCGTCGGCACCAATACCCTCGGCGATCAGCCGATGGGCAATCTGGTTGGCCCATTGGTTCAGTTCGCCGTAGCTCAGGCGCTGGCCTTCATAGGTGACGGCCACGGCGTCAGGCTGGGCCGCCGCGTGGTCCTCGAACATCTGGTGCAGCAGCCGATCCGTCGGGTAGGCGCAATCGAAGGCGTTGAAGTCTTCCTGCAACTGGCGGCGTTCGCTTGCCGGCAACCAGTCGAGGCTGTGCAAAGGAGCATCGGACTGGCTTTCCAGCGCCTCGGTCAGTTGCTCCAGCACCCTGTGCATATAGCCACAGATACGTTGCGCACCGATCCCGGCCACGGCCTGGACCGTCAGGCCGAAGGACTCGCCGAGGTCGTCCACCGACAGCGACAACGGATAGTTGGTCCGTTCCTCACCGCCGAGCACCTCGACCCCGGCCCAGGTTCGGGCCTGGCCGGCGTCCTTTGGCGCCTGGGCACCCACGGCGACATGCCGGTAGTTCATCAGGGCACTGAACAACGGCGTCGGTGCCGCCACGCCACTGCAACCCTGGGCCAACGACAATGGCGCGTGTTCATGACCAAGCAAGGCCGCCAGCCGCCCGTGGGTGGTGCGCACCGCCGCCTGGATGCCCTGCTCGCCCGCAGCGACCCGCAACGGCAAGGTATTGATAAACATGCCCAGCGCCCGTTCGGCGCCCTGGCCACTGTGCAGACGGCCCATCAGCACGGTGCCGAAGACCACGTCGCGACGCCCGGACAAGCGCGCCACCACCTGGCCCCAGGCCAAATGGTGCAGGCTGGCGTTGCTCACCCCGAGGCGCCGGGCCTGGACGCGCAGGCGCTGGGCCAGGTCCGGGTCCACCGGCAACAGCGCCTCCTCGACACCGCTGCCATCGCCCTGCACATCCTGCAGGCCGAACGGCAAAGTGGGCTCGTCGACATCGCCGAGCATTTCGCGGAAGAATGCCTCGTGCTGCTCACGGCTCACCCCCAGGCGAGCCTGGGCCACATGGTTGCGGTACGGGACCGAAGCTTCCAGTTCGGCGCCACGGCCCCGGCTGAACGCCTCGATCTCCTTGCCCAGCAGGGCCAGGGAGGTGGCGTCATCGATCAGGTGATGGAACAGCAATACCGCGACCCAGCCGCCGTTGTCGGCGTCTTCGGCATAATGCAGGCGCATCATCGGTGCCTGGCGCAGATCCAGGCGGATCCGCCGTGGGTCGAAATGTTCCTGCAACTGGGCGGCCACATCACCCTGGTCCGGATGCGGCAGGAAGGCTTCGACCCGCAGCCGCGCCTCGCGCCAGACCACCTGAACCGGTTCGTCGAGGTCGTCCCAGGCCACGGCGGTGCGCAGGATATCGTGACGGTCGATCACCGCCTGCAACGACTCGGCAAAACCCAGCAACTGCTCGAAGGTGTCGACCCGCAGCAAAGCCTGCAACAGGTACGGATCACCCTCGTCGCTCGACAGGTGGTGATAGAGGATGCCTTCCTGCAAGGGCACCAGCGCGTAGATGTCCTGCACATTGCCGACACCGCCCGGGACAGTGGCCACCAGATGGTCGATCTGGGCCTGGGTCAAGCGCGCCAGAGGCAACATGTCCGGAGTGATGTGCTGACAGCCGGCCAGGATGGCATTGGCCGGCACGACAATTTCGCCGCCCTTGCCGCTGGCGGCCGCCAGCGCGGCCAGGGTCGGTTGGCCGAACAGCACACGGACATCGGCACTCAGGCCGACCTGGCGCATGCGTTCGATCAGTTTCACCGCCAGCAGCGAATGCCCGCCCAGTTCGAAGAACTGGTCGTGACGACCGATCTGCTCGACACCGAGCAACTCGGCCCAGAGTCCGGCCAGGGTGGTTTCCACCGGACCTTCGGGGGCCTGGTATTCGCGTCGGGCATAGGCCTCGGCTGCCGGCACCGGGAGTGCCTTGCGGTCGAGCTTGCCATTGGCGGTCAGCGGGAAGGCTTCAAGGCTGACAAAGGCGCTTGGCAGCATGTACTCGGCCAGCGCCAGGCGCAGTTGGTCACGCAACTTCGCGGCGTCCAGTTCGACGCCCGTCGTACCGATGACATAGGCCACCAGGCGCTTGTCGCCCGGTTCGTCCTCGCGCACCAGCACCACCGCGTCACGCACGCCCTCGCAAGCGCCGAGCTGTGCTTCGATCTCACCCAGTTCGATCCGGAAACCGCGAATTTTCACCTGTTCGTCGTTACGACCCAGGTATTCCAGGCTGCCATCGGCCAGCCAGCGACCCAGGTCGCCGGAGCGGTACATCCGCGCACCGGGGGTCGCGTCAAACGGATCGTCGAGGAAGCGCGAAGCGTTCAGCTCGTCACGATTGAGATAACCCCGGGCCACGCCCGCGCCACCGACGTACAACTCCCCCACCGCGCCGGGCGGCAGCGGATAGCCGTAGCCGTCGAGCAGGTACAGGCGCAGGTCGGGAATACGCTTGCCGATCGGGCTCACGCCCACCCGCTGGGCGTCTTCGGCCCGCAACGGGTAATAGGTCACATGCACCGTGGTCTCGGTGATGCCGTACATGTTCACCAGTTGCGTGGCGCTGTTCAGTTCCCGGGCGTACCAGGGCTTGAGCATCGCCGTGTCCAGCGCCTCACCGCCGAAAATCACCTGGCGCAACGAATGCGGCTGACCGTTTTCGCCCTGGGCCGCGATCAATTGGCGGAATGCGCTCGGGGTCTGGTTGAGGACGGTTACACCGGCACTGCACAGCAGTTTGTAGCAGTCTTCCGGAGAACGACTGACCAGTTGCGGCACGATCAGCAGGCGCCCGCCGTGCAGCAGCGCGCCCCAGATTTCCCAGACCGAGAAGTCGAAGGCAAACGAGTGGAACAGTGCCCAGACATCCTGCTCGCCAAAGCCGAACCAGTCTTCGGTGGCCGAGAACAGCCGCGCGACGTTACGGTGCTCGACCATCACGCCCTTGGGCAGGCCGGTGGAGCCAGAGGTGTAGATCACATAGGCCAGGTGCGCAGCGCTCACCAGCACCTGCGGATTACGCACGGATTCGTCCTGCAGATCCGTATCGTCGAGATTGATGACCGGCACCTTCAGCGCCGGCAAGACTTCCCGCACCGCGTGCTGGCTGAGCAAGGCCACCGGGGCGCTGTCGCCGAGGGTGTAGGCCAGGCGCTCGCGCGGGTAAGCCGGGTCCAGCGGCACATAACCGGCACCGGATTTGAGGATCCCCAACAGACCGATGATCATCGCCGGGCCGCGTTCGACGCAGATCGCCACCCGATCGTCCGGGCGTACACCAAGGGCCAATAGACGATGGGCAACCTGGTTGGCGCGGGCGTTGAGTTCGCCGTAGCTCAGGCTTTGTTCCTGATATACCAACGCCACGGCCTCCGGCCGCTCGGCGGCACGGGCTTCGAACTGCTGGTGGATCGTGCGGTCCTGGGCGAAGTGGGGTTGCTCGGCATTCCACGTCTGCAACTGCGCGGTTTCGCTGGCGTTGAGTAGGGAGAATGCGCGAACCGGCAACTGTGCATCCGCCAGCCCCTGGTCCAGCACGTGCTGCAGGCGCTCGGCCATGGGCTCGATCTCACCCGCCTGGAAATACGCCTCGTTGTAGATGTAGTGCAGCCGGGATTCATTATCGTAGGCGTTGGTCCGCAGATGGATCGCAAGCGGTGTCTGTTCGTGATTGTTCGAACACTTCACCGCGCGGGCGCTCGCCGGTCCGAAGCGCAGCAGGGAGTCGTGCTGCTCGTAGGAGAAGGTCAGGTCGAACAGCTGCGTACGCTCGGTACGACGCAACTCCAGCAGGCGGTTGAGATCGCTGACCGGGAAACGCTGGTTGCGGTAGTCCTGCTTGACCGCCCGGCCGATACCCTGGACCAGTTCGGCGAACGGCAGATCGGCGCTGAACTGCAGACGCACGGGGCTGAGCTGGGCAAACAACCCCAGGGTTCTCTTGAAGCTGGCGTTGCCGCGGTTGAGGATCGGCAGGCCGATCACCAGCTCATCGCGCTGCTGGGTGCGGGTGAAGTAGACATACAGCACGGCCAGCAGAACGTGGAAACGCGAGGCCTGCAACTGCCCGGCCAGGTCGTCGATACGGTTCTCCAGGTCCCGGGCAAAACTACGGGCGAAATGGCTGCTGCGGCTCGGGCCTTCAGCCTGGGCCTGACGATAGCGCGGGAGCAGCAACCGCTCGGGGATATCGCGGTATTTTTCCAGCCAATAGGCCTGGTCGCGAACGAAACGCGGCGACTGGCGATAGTCGCGGTCGTCTTCAATAAAATCGACATAGGATGGCGCTGACAGATCAGGCGTGCGCTGATCGTGCAGAGCGTTGTAGATCTGGCAGAGGGAAGCAAAGAGTTCGTCGATGCCCCAACCGTCGAGCACGATATGGTGGGCGTGCACCACAAGGTAGAAACGCTGCGCTTCGAGCTTGAGCAGATGCAACCGGAACAGCGGGCCGCCATCGAGCTTGAAGGCCCGTTCGAGCTGACGCTGCATCCAGCTCGCGGCCGCCTGGCGCGGGTCCGCCTGTGCTTGCAGATCCAGTGGTGCGACCCACACCGGCAGTGTCGCGGCGAAGGCCTGCAACGGCACGCCCTGCTCGTCACGCTGCTCGAGCAGGACCATGCGCAGGGCATCGTGTTTATCGATCAACAGGTTCACGGCCTGCTGGAACACCTCGGGATCGAGGTGTCCTTCGATCTCCAGGTAGCCGCCAATGTTGTACAACGGCGAGTCGCCCTGGGTCATCTGGTCCAGCCAGATATTGCGTTGGGCAGCGGTCAGGGCAAGTGCCATACATTTCTTCTCGCAAAGGGTCAGCCTCGCCACGCGCAAAAGGCGGCGACAGCTGGAAATTGAGTCAGGTCCAGGGGCCGGCCAACCTCGCTCAACCTCGCGAAGGGCCGGTCCTGGAAAAGTTAAACAGCGCTGGAAATCAGGCGCGCTTGCCCTGCACCGCGCAATTCACGTCGGAGACGATCTTCCCGTCCACCAACTTGATGATGCGGTCGGCCAACTGGAAGTACTGGTCATCGTGGGTGATGATCAGCACCGTCTTGCCACGACGCTTGAGGTCCGGCAGCAGTTCCTCGTAGAAGAAGCGCTTGAACGGCGGGTCCTGGTCGGCGGCCCATTCGTCGAGCAGGTAGATCGGCCGGTCTTCCATGTAGGCACAGACCAGCGCCAGGCGTTTCTGCTGGCCGTAGGACAGGGCCTTGGTGGTGGAATAACCGAGCCCTTCGATCTTGATCTTGTCTTCCAGGCCCAGGGTCGCCAGGTACTTCTGCGCCAGTTCGGTGCTGGCGTCCTCTTCTTCGTCTGGACCGATCAGTCGGTTGAACAGATGGAAGTCGGAGAACACCGCGGAGAACAGGTCACGGTAGTCGCTACGTGACTCTTCGTTGATCAGCTTGTCATCGAGCAGCACCTGCCCGCCCTGCGGGATGTACAGGCCGCAGATAACCTTGGCCAGGGTGCTTTTGCCGCAGCCGTTGCCACCGACGATGTAGATCAGTTCGCCGGCACGCACCGTCAGGTCGATGGGCCCCAGGCCAAACCCGGTGCCGGTGAGCGGGTCCTGGTAGTTCATGTGCACGTCGCGCAACTGGATGCTGTCCCAGGATTTCTTGTGGTCCAGGCGCAGCACATTGGCGGATTCGCTGGCGAGGGCTTCCGGCTCCGGGTGCGGGTCGTTGATCGAGAAACCGAAATCCGCCAGGCGGCTGCCGGCGATACGGCCCTGGGCCAGCAACGGCATCGCACCGATCAGCAGCGACAGCGGGCCCATGATGTACAGCACCACCAGTACGCTGGCGGTCATGGTATTGGTATCGATGACTCCGAGCATGGGCGCGACGAACAGCAGGCAACCGATCAGCAGCGACAAGGTCAACTGGCCGACGTTGTCGGCGGCGGTGTACCAGAGCCGTTCGATAAAGTTGTAGCGCGCCACCTGGGTCGAGGACTCCTGGATCGCCGAGCGGCTGAACCAGCGGCGCCGGATACCGTTGAGCTTGAGCTCCTTGAGACCGAACACCAGGGCGTGGGTGTATTCGTTGAACGAGGTGAACTCGTCACGCACCTTGTGCGAGAAGGAGATACCGCCCAGGAAAAAGAACAGGTACAGCGCCACCCCCACCACCATCAGGCCAACGGTCACCGCGAACACCACCCAGGACAGGTAGGCCAGGTAGGCGATGCCGAACAGCAGCACCGCCAGTTCCACCAGCACCGACGGCATGATCACCAGGGTGCTGTTGAGTTGCGGGATATCGCTGGTGAGCATCGTCAGGACGTTGGGTGCCCCCCGGCGATCGACCTCTTCCAGGGGTGTGGCGAGGATCTTGCGGCACAGGGCAATCCGCAGGCGGGTCATGATGCGCATGCTGGCGTAGGCCGGAAACAACGCGGCGCCGTTGCGGAACAACAGCGACACCGCACTCAGGCCGACGAACCAATACAACGACTGCAGTTGGAAGCTTTCCTCATGAATCGCCTGGTTGATCACCTTGATCACCGCGATGGACGCCACCCCGCTGATGATCCCGGTCAACAGGGTCATCAGCGTCAGCCAGGGATGATTGCGCCACAGCAGACGCATGACCGAGCCAGGTTTGGCCTTCTTC
>Ga0209888_1000275_pt1 | contig 30241 bp, 29 predicted proteins | sample OrgsoiDNA_201059_FD_185807 | JGI IMG/M metagenome (GOLD analysis project Ga0209888, IMG submission 185807) | Permafrost soil microbial communities from the Arctic, to analyse light accelerated degradation of dissolved organic matter (DOM) -... | ecosystem: Environmental > Terrestrial > Soil >...
GGCTGGATGCCCAGGCCGAGAAACGACAGCGCACTGATAAACAGGAAGACGAAGCAGAAGCGCAGGCCGAACTCGGCGATCAGCGGCGCGGCGGCGTTGGGCAGGATCTCCCGGGTCACCAGCCAGAGCGTGCCCTCGCCGCGCAGCCGGGCCGCCTCGACAAAGTCCTGGACCACCACGTTCATCGCCACCGCCCGCGCCAGGCGGAACACCCGGGTCGAATCCAGCAACGCGATCACCAGCACCAGCGAGGTCGCGGTGGTGCCCACCACGCTGAGGATCAGCAAGGCGAAGATCAGTTGCGGAATCGCCATAAGGATATCCACCAGCCGCGACAGGCCCATATCGACCCAGCCACCCTTGAGCGCCGCGATCAGGCCGGCCAGGCCGCCCACCAGAAACGCCAGCGCGGTGGTGAGAAAGGCGATGCCCACGGTATTGCGCGCGCCATAAAGCAGGCGGCTGAGCATGTCGCGTCCGAGGTTATCGGTGCCCAGCGGGAACTGCGCGCCCCAGGCGGCGAAGCCGTCACCGACCACCTGGGTTTCCCCATAAGGCGCCAGGTGCGGGGCCAGCAGCGCCACCGCGACATACAGGACAATCACGCAGAAGCCGAATTTCGCACTCCAGGGCGCGTGAATCAGTTCTTTGAACACGGACTTCATGGGCTACCCCTTCGGATGCATCAGGCGTGGGTTGCTGGCGATGGACAGCACGTCGGCCAGGGTGTTGAGCACGATGTAGGTCGCGGCGAAGATCAGGCTGCAGGCCTGGACCACCGGGATATCGCGCTTGGCCACCGAGTCCACCAGCAACTGGCCCAGCCCCGGATAGACGAACACCACTTCGACCACCACCACTCCCACCACCAGGTACGCCAGGTTCAGCGCGACCACGTTGACGATGGGAGCCAGGGCATTGGGCAAGGCGTGGCGAAAGATGATCCGGCCCTGGCTGATGCCCTTGAGCCGGGCCATTTCGATATAGGGGCTGGCCAGCAGGTTGATCAGCGCGGCGCGGGTCATGCGCATCATCTGCGCGACCACCACCAGGCTCAGGGTCGCCACCGGCAGCACCGAGCGCTCCAGGAGCATGCCGAACGAGGCATCCGGCGGCAGGTTCGACAGGCTCGGCAGCCAACCCAGCTTGACCGAGAACAACAGGATCAGCAGGTAGGCGACGAAAAACTCGGGGAACGACACCGCACTCAGGGCCGCGCTATTGAGCAGCCGGTCGAACCACGAATTGCGATACAGCGCGGCGAGCATCCCCAGCAACAATGCCAGGGGCACCGACACCAGCGCCGCCAGGCCAGCCAGGCACAGGGTGTTGCCCAGGCGACCGCCGACCAGTTCGGCGATGGGCCGCTGGTTGGCCAGCGAGGTCCCCAGGTCGCCGCGCAGGAGATGGCCGATCCAGTGCACGAAACGCCAGAAGGGCGGCTGGTCCAGACCCAGTTGGGCGCGAAACGCCGCCAGGGTCTCAGGGGTTGCCGACTGCCCGAGCATGGCCTGGGCGATATCCCCCGGCAGCAGACCCACTGCCAGGAAGATGATCACCGACACCGCAAACAACGACAGCAGCCCCAGCGCCAGGCGCTGGGAGAGCAGTTTCAGAATGCTGTTCATCTTGCGCTCCCGCCTCAGGCCTGCCACCAGCGCTCGATCAACCGCAGGCCATCCAGTTCGCCGTAGGGCGCGGTGAGTCCGCCGTGGGCCACGCGGGTCGAGCGCGCCGCCACGGAGCTGGCGAACAACGGGATGATCGCGCCGCAATCGTCGCGGCAGATCGCCTGCATTTCGTTGTACATCTCGCGCCGCAACGGGTCGTTGAGTTCGCCCCGGGCCTGGTTGAGCAGTACGTTGAAGCGTGGGTTGTCCCAGTGGGATTCGTTCCACGCCGCACCCTTGGCATAACCGATGCTGAACATGCGGTCGGCGGTCAGGCTGCTGTACCAGAACGAGGTGGTGAACGGCTGCTTGTTCCAGACGTTGGAGAAGAAGCCATCCGCCGGCTCGCGCACCACATCGATATCGATGCCGGCCGCCCTGGCCTGCTCCTTGAACAGCACCGACGCATCCACGGCCCCGGAATACGCCGCATCGCTGGCTTGCAGGCGGACCTTGAGCGAATCCACCCCGGCCTTGCGCAGGTAGAACTTCGCCTGCTCGGGGTCGTATTTGCGCTGCGGCAGCTGGGTATTGAGGAAGCGGCTGCCGGGCTGGATCGGATGGTCGTTGCCCACCGCGCCGTAGCCCTTGAGCACCGAGGCAAGCAGCACTTCACGGTCGATACCGTGTTTCATCGCCATACGAATGTCGTTGTTCTTGAACGCATCGCTGTCGCAGAGCATCGGGAAGGTGTACTGCTGGGCGCCCTTGGTTTCCTCGATGACCATGTTCGGGTTGCGCTTGAGCAGGCCAACGGTCTTCAGGTCGACCTTGTTGATCACATCGACCTGTCCGGTGATCAGTGCGTTGACCCGCGCCGCGCCGTCGGAAATGGCCAGCAGTTCCGCCGCGTCGAAATGCGCGCGACCGGTTTTCCAGTAACCGGGGTTGCGTTCCAGGGCCATGCGCACGCCGGGCTCGAAGGACTTGAGGCGATAACCGCTGGTGCCGACGCCGGCGCGCCAATCGGCCAGGCCGTCCTTGGCGGGCATGATCACCAGGTGATAGTCGGCGACCACATAGGGGAAGTCGGCATTGCCCGAATGCAGTTCGAAAGCCACGCTGTCGTTGCCGGCGGCGCGCACCGCGACCACTTCGCCGAGAACGGTCTTGGCGGCGGAGGTGGATTTTTCGCCGAGGTGATGCTGGATCGAGGCGACCACATCCTCGACGGCCAGGGGCTTGCCGTTGTGGAACTGCACCCCTTGGCGCAGTTTGAAGGTCCAGATCCTGGCGTCCGGCGAAGACTCCCAGCTTTCGGCCAGCTCCGGGATCGCCGAGCCGTCCACGGCGATTTCCACCAGGGTGTTGTAGATGGCCGAGAAGCCGACGAAGGTGAAGGTATCGCTCCAGGAGCCGGGATCGTAGGAGTCGGAGGTGCTGCCACCGGCCAGGCCCAGGCGCAGGGTGCCACCGGGTTTTGGCGTGGCGTCGGCGGCCCAGGCGCTCAGCGGAAAGCCCATGGAAACGGCGGCTCCGGCCAGCCCGGCCACGGCGCCGAGCTTGAGAAAGTCGCGGCGTTCCAGTGAAAGGCCGTGGGAAAGTTGAGGAATCTTGTTGTTATTATCGCTCATCGAATTGTCCCTGTTACGTTGCGGGAAAAGGGTTCGTTTGCTGATGCGGTATTACGGTAAATCCCCGTTCCTTCGGATGACCACGGTCCCTTTGTAGGAGCAGGGCTTGCCCGCGAAGAGGCCCGCAAGCTCGGCAAAAGTCTCAAACCAGACGGATCAACGCATCCACTGCCACCGCGCCCTCGGCATTGACCAACAGCGGGTTCACATCCAGTTCCAGCAACGGCCCGGCGTTCTCGCAGGCGTAATCCGCCACCGCGCGAATCGCCTTGACCAATGCCTGCATATCCACCGCAGGGCCGCCGCGAAAACCGGTCAGCAGCGGTGCGCAACGCAAGCCCAACAACGCCTGGTGAATGGCCTGGTCGGTGGTCGGCAGCAGCAGGCTGCAACTGTCCTTGAGCAACTCCACCAGAATCCCCCCGGCACCGATCACCAGCGCCAGGCCAAAACCGGCTTCGCGCTTGATGCCGACGATCAGTTCCGCCAACGGTGGCGCTGCCATGCGCTCCAGCAACACCTGATCGAAAACAAGCCCCGGCGCATGTCGGGCCAGGTTGCCGCGCATGGTCTCAAGGGCGACCTGCAACGCCGCCTCATCCCTGAGATTGAGGGCGACGCCACCGGCCTCGGTCTTATGCGGCAGATCAGCACTGACCACCTTGAGGACCAGCGGATAACCCAGGCTGCGAGCCTCGGTCAAAGCCTGCTCGGGACGACACAGCCGGCCTTCGGGCAACGGCAGGCCGAAGGGCCGCAAGGCTTGTTTGGACTGCCATTCGTCCAGCAGACGTCCGCTACCCACAACAGCGCCAGGGCATACAAGCGCCAACGCCGCCTCGCCGCCCGCCAGCAAAGCCTCGCGCCGACGACGGTAATGGGCGATCCGGCCCCAGGCCGCCAGTCCGTCTTCCACCCCTTGCAGCGCCGGTACGCCATGGGCATGCAGACGCTCGCGGGCGTGGGCCGGCAATAACTCGGGAAAGGCCGAAGCAACGAAACCGGTCTTGCCATGCCGCTCCAGGCACTCGCAATACAGCTCCAGCAGGAGATCGCATTCCTTGCGCTCGCCGGTAAATTGCGCCGGATAATCGAGCACCAGCAAGGCGGCATCGGCCGGGGTGCGCAAAGCCGTTTCGAGCATTTTTTCCAGGGCCTCACGGTCGCCCCAGATCGCCGTGGTGAAATCCAGCGGATTGACCAGGTTGGCGTAGCTGGGCAACACCTGCGCCAGTTCGCCGCGCTGGCCTGCGTCCAGTGCCGGCAAGGTCAGGCCGTTGCGCTCGGCGTAGTCAGCGATCAACCCCGCATCACCACCGGAGCAGGCCAACCCGGTCAGGCTCGGACCCGCCGGCAAATGACCGCAGGCCGCGGCCTTGAGGGTTTCGACAAAACTCACCGGGCCACTGACCCGAATCACCCCAAGACGCTCGAACAGGCTGTCATACAGTGCATCGGAGCCGGCCAGGGAGCTGGTGTGGCTGAGGGCCAGTTCGGCACCGATCTGCGACACCCCGGTTTTCAGGGCGATCACCGGGATGCCTTTCTCCAACGCCTTGTACGCCGCCCGGGCAAAGCCCTGGACGTTCTTCAAGCCTTCCAGGTGCAGGCCGATGGCGGTGACCCGTGGCTCATCGAGCAGCACGTCCATCAATTCGGCCACGCCCAGTTGCGCCTGATTGCCCACCGAGGCCATATAGGCCAGAGGCAACGAGCGGTCGCTCATGGACAGGTTGTAGGCGAAGTTGCCGCTCTGGGTCAGCACCGCCACGCCCTTCTCCACTGCTTTGCCGCCATGGGCCACCGGCCACAGGGCGACGTTGTGCAGATAGTCGAGCAAGCCATAACAGTTGGGCCCGAGCAGCGCCATCTCGCCCGCCGCCTGCAGCAGTTGTTCCTGCAGGGCCTGCCCCGCTTCGCCGGTTTCGGCAAAGCCGGAGGCATAGCAGATCGCTCCGCCCGCACCCTTGGCCGCCAGTTCGGCGACACAGGTCAGGGTCAGTTCGCGGTTGGTGGCGATAAACACCGCGTCGGGCCCGCAGGGCAGGTCCGCAACCGACGCCACGCAAGGAATCCCCTCGAGTTCGGCATGCTGTGGGTTGACCAGCCACATCTGGCCCTGGAAGCCGCCGTCGGCGCAGCGCTTGAACGCCCGCGCCATGCTGCGCCCACCCACGAACGCGAGATGGCTCGGAGCGAGCAGGCGCTTGAGGTTGTCTCTGATGGACATACTGTTCTCCTTGTCCAATCAGCGCAGCAGCGGCCGCAGCAGTTCGCGGGAAATGATGTGGCGCTGGATTTCCGAGGTGCCTTCCCAGATCCGCTCGATCCGCGCATTGCGCCAGATCCGCTCCACCGGTCCTTCGTCCATCAGGCCCATGCCGCCAAAAATCTGCACCGCTTCGTCGGCGGCGCGACCCAGCACTTCGCTGGCGAACAGCTTGGCCATGCCGGCCTCGCCATCGGTCATGGTGCCCTGGTCCATTTTCCAGGCAGTGTGCAGGGTCATCAGTTCGGCGGCGCGGATTTCCGTGGCCATGTCCGCCAGCTTGAAGGAGATGCCCTGGTAGGTACCAATGGCCTGGCCGAACTGCTTGCGATCGGCCGACCATTGCAGCGCCACGTCCAACGCCCGCTGAGCCTGGCCGACACAGTTGGCCGCGACCATCACCCGCCCGGCGGTCAACCAGGCATTGGCGACTTCCCAGCCCTTGCCGATCTCGCCCAGCACCTTGGCCGCCGGAACGCGGCAGTCGTCGAAGAAGATTTCGCTGGTGTGGTAACCACGGTTGCTGACGCACTTGGGGCCACGGCGGATGGTCATACCGGGGGTGTCGCGATCCACCAGGAACGAGGTCACGGCGTTGCGCTTGCGACCGTTGTGTTCGTAGGTGTCGGTCACCGCGAAGACAATGGCAAAGTCCGCATGCCCGGCGTGACTGATGAAATGCTTGCTGCCATTGAGGACGAAGTCATCGCCATCGCGCACCGCGCGGGTCTTGATTGCGTTGGCATCGGAGCCGGCGCCAGGTTCGGTCAGGGCAAAACAGTCGACCTTTTCACCGCGCACGCAGGGCAACAGATAGTCCTCGATCTGCGCACCGGTGCAGGCCATGAGGATCTTCGACGGACGCGCGACAAACACGTGCAGTGCCCAGGAGACCTTGGACAACTCGCGCTCGATCAGCGCCTGGGACAAGTAGTCGAGACCGCCGCCGCCGACCTCTTCCGGCATATTGAAGGCATAGAAGCCAGCCGCGATGGCCTTGGCGCGAATCTGTGCGGCCAGTTCCGGCGACACCGCGTCGGCGCGGTCAACGGCTTCTTCATGGGGCAGCAGCTCTTTCTCGACAAAGCTGCGCACCGCGTCCACCAGCATGTCCTGCTCTTGGGTCAGTTGGAAATTCATGGGGTACCTGCTGTTCGGTTACTGGCCGATAAAATGAGGGGCGCGTTTTTCCACCGCGGCCTGGAGCGCTTCGGCGCCATCGCGGCTGCGGCCGCAGAGCAGGCCCGCGGCCTGTTCGGCCTGGAGCTGTTCTTCCAGGCTGCGCCGGGCGCCGTCGCGGATCAGCACTTTGCCCTGGGCAAAGGCGAAGGTCGGGCCCGCTGCCAGTCGGGCAGCCAGCTCGGTGGCGGCGGAGGCCAGCTGCTCATCGGCGCAGACTTCGCTCACCAGGCCCGTGGCCAGGGCACGGTCGGCGCCCCAGAGTTCGTCGAGGAACAACAAACGCTTGGCCTGCTCGGTACCGATCAGGCGTGGCAGGTGCCAACTGGCCCCGGCATCGGGCGAATAGGCCATGCTCGTATAGCCGGCCTTGAACCGTGCCGATTGCGCGGCCAGGCGAAAATCGCAGCACAGGGTCAGGTCCATCCCGGCCCCCACCGCCGTGCCGTTGATGGCGGCGATGGTCGGTTTGGCGAAGTTGTGCAGGCGATTCATCAGGACGTGGGCAGTTTCGGTCCAGCCGTAGCTTTCGAGGACTCCACGGCGTTCGGCATCGGCCCATTCGGCCAGGTCCGCGCCGGCGCAGAAGCTGCGGCCGCTACCGGTCAGCACCAGCACCCGCACCGCCGGGTCGGCTTCGAAGCGTTCCAACAGGTCGATCAGTGCCTTGAGGCTGGGAATGTCCAGCGCGTTGCGTTGCTCGGGACGGTTGAGGGTGATCCGGGCGATGCCGGCCTCGACCGCATGAAGCAGTGTCGGGTGGGAGGTCATGAAGGGCCCTCGTCTTATTGTTTTTGAGCGTGAGGTGAAGCGTTGCGGTCGATACTAAACAAGTGTTCAGTAACACCGCAATCTCTTGGGAAAATCCGCAGATGCGTGGACTTAAAGGGCAAGTCATTGATTAAAAATGGGATTTATAAAATTGAAGGCGAAGCTGCGGGCAAGTTGTTACATCTTCGAACAACTCCCCTTGATGGCCGCCGAATAATCAACGTGGCTGATATCGACTATGCCTGTGACCCTCTTACACCGCCGCCCGCCAATGTCTAGACTCGCTTTCCGTCCGTTCCAGAGCCTTCGCCGATGAGTAACCACCCCGCCCCCGTGATGACCCGTGCCCTGGTGATGTTGTTCGCCTTCTGCTGCGGCGCCATCGTGGCCAACATCTACTACGCCCAGCCGATCATCGAACTGATTGCTCCGGACCTCGGTATTTCCGCCCACAGTGCCAGCCTGATCGTGTCCCTGACCCAGATCGGCTACGCCCTGGGCCTGTTTTTCCTGGTGCCGCTGGGGGACCTGCTGGAAAACCGCAAGCTGATGATCGGCACCGCGCTGATTGCGGTGATCAGCCTGGTGGCCGCCGGCCTGGCCCGCCAGCCCGGGGTGTTCCTGGTGGTGTCGTTGCTGATCGGCTTCAGTTCGGTATCGGTGCAGATCCTGATTCCCCTGGCCGCGCACCTGGCCCCTGAAGAATCACGTGGGCGCGTGGTGGGCGGAATCATGGGCGGCCTGCTGCTCGGCATCCTGCTGGCGCGGCCGCTGTCCAGCGTGATCGCCGACCACTTCGGCTGGCGCACGGTGTTTATCGCCGCCGCCGTGCTGATGCTGTTCATCATGCTGGTGATCCTCACCACCATGCCCAAGCGCCAGCCCAACCACAGCGCCACCTACGGGCAGTTGCTGGGGTCGCTGGGGAAACTGTTTCGCGACCAGCCGGTGCTGCGTCAGCGTGCCTGGTACCAGGGCCTGATGTTCGCCACCTTCAGCCTGTTCTGGACCGCCGTGCCGCTGGAACTGTCGCGGGTCCATGGCTTGTCGCAATCGGAGATCGCCTTGTTTGCCCTGGTCGGCGCCATGGGTGCCCTGGCGGCACCGCTGGCCGGTCGACTGGCGGATGCCGGGCATACGCACCGGGCGTCCTGGCTGGCAATGTTGCTGGCGACCCTGAGCTTTGCCCCGGCGCTGATTCATCCGGCCTACAGCGTGATCGGATTGGCGGTGACTGGGGTACTGCTGGACTTCGCGGTGCAGATGAACATGGTGCTCGGGCAGCGTTCGGTCTACGCCCTTGATGCGGCCAGTCGGGGTCGGCTCAATGCCTTGTACATGACCAGCATTTTCATTGGCGGCGCCACTGGCTCGGCCCTGGCCAGCGTGCTGTATGAGCAAGGTGGCTGGCTGGCGATCATGGCGTTGGGCAGCGCCTTGCCGCTGGTGGCGCTGTTGAGCTTCCTGATGGTCGCGAGCCGTCGGAAGCGGCAGATGGCGGTGGCATAAAGAGTGATCGAGGCCTGCGGCCCTTGTATGATCTGCGCTTTGCACACCACAGGGCGTGGATCATGACCGCAACGAAAGACCGGGTTCGCATCATCGACAGCACCGTCCTCTCGGACGACTGGTACCTGCTGAAGAAAACCACCTTCGATTTCCTGCGCAGCGACGGCACCTGGCAGCGGCAAAGCCGCGAGACCTATGACCGCGGCAACGGCGCGACCATCCTGCTGTTCAACCGCGAAAAACAGACCGTGGTGCTGACCCGGCAATTCCGCTTCCCGGTGTTCGTCAACGGCCATGACGGCATGTTGGTGGAGGCCGCCGCCGGCTTGCTGGAAAACGCTTCGCCCGAAGACCGCATCCGCGCCGAAGCCGAGGAAGAAACCGGCTACCGCGTGCAGAACGTGGAGAAAATCTTCGAAGCCTTCATGAGCCCGGGCTCGGTGACCGAGAAACTGCATTTCTTCCTCGGCGAATACGACGGCGACAGCAAGGTCAGCCACGGCGGCGGCCTGGAAGCCGAGGGCGAGGACCTGGAAGTGCTGGAGTTGTCCCTGGACGATGCGCTGCAAGCCGTAAAACGCGGAGAGATCGTCGATGCCAAGACCATCATGCTGTTGCAGTATGTGGCCTTGAACAAGACCCTCGACACCCCGCGCTGATCCCCGCTCACACCGGCGAGTACGGCAAGGCCCGTTTGTGCGCGGTCCTGGCGTAGGCCGCTTCGATGATCGAACTGGCCTGCGCCGACACCGGTTGCCCCAACAGGTAGGCGTCGATCTCGGCATAGGTGCAACCATAGGCGACTTCATCCGGCTTGCCCGGCACCAGCTCTTCCAGGTCGGCCGTCGGCGCCTTGTACACCAGCGATTCCGGTGCCCCCAGGGCCGAAGCCAGACGCCGTACCTGGCCCTTGGTCAGGCCGGACAAGGGTGCCAGATCGCAGGCACCGTCGCCGAACTTGGTGAAGAAGCCCATCAGAGCCTCGGCGGCGTGATCGGTGCCCACCACCAGCCCGTTGACGAAGTTGGCGAGCGCGTACTGGGTCATCATCCGTGCCCTGGCCTTGACGTTGCCCTTGACGAAATCCACCTGCGTCGGCGTTGCATCCAGCCCCTCGACCTCAAGGCTGCCCATCAGCCCCTCCACGCAGGCCGAGATATTCGCGGTGCTGATCTGATCGGGCCGGATAAACGCCAGGGACGCCTGGGCATCGCCCTCATCCGCCTGGGTCCGGTACGGCAGGCGCATCGCGATAAAGCGCGCCGTACCGCCCTCCTCGCGCAACTGCTCGACCGCCAGCTGGCACAGCCGCCCAGCCGTCAGCGAGTCGACGCCACCGCTGATCCCCAGCACCAGCGCCTGGCAACCGGATGGCTTCAACGTGGCCTTGATAAAGTCGATACGACGGCTCAGCTCGGCGGCTTCGTCGCCTGGCGCCAACTGCCGGTTCACCCCCAGCGTCATGGCAATACGATCCTGATTCGTGGTCCCCATCTCACACCTCCAGCTTCTGGTTGAATTCAGTCACGTTGAACACCTGCGCCGCATAGCGTAGGAACGACGGGGCTTCGCAGACGTTTTTCACCGGGTCATCGGAAAACTTCACCACCGGTTCGCCGTGGACCCGCACCAGCTTCATCACAATGCTCAGCGGTTCGACCCCATCGACATCGCAGGCCAGGCTGGTGCCCATGCCGAAGCCGAACCGGGCCTTGCCACGAATGTGACGGAGGATCGGCAGGCACTTCTCGAAGTTCAGGCCATCGGAAAACATCAGGTCCTTGGTCATCGGATCGATCCCCAGCTGCGCGTAACGCGCCAGCACCTTGTCGGCCCAGACAATCGGATCGCCCGAGTCCTGGCGCAGGCCGTCGTAGAGCTTGGCGAAGTACAGGTCGAAGTCCTTGAGGAAAAAATCGGTGCTGATGCAATCGGTCAGGGCGATCCCGAGACGCCCGCGGTATTCGCGCACCCAGTTCTCCAGCGCCGCATTCTGGCTTTCCCGCAGGCGGCCGAGTTGCTGGTGCACCATCAGCCATTGGTGGGCCATGGTGCCGATCAGCGGAAGGTCGAACTCGTAGGCCAGGTGTGCGTTGCTGGTGCCGACAAACACGCCGGGGAAATCCCGCCGCATGATATCCACCACCTCGCGCTGGGCACGGAACGACAAGCGCCGGCGGGTCGAGAAGTCCGAGACCCGCAGGTCGGCCAGTTCGTCGCGGCTGAGGTTTTTCTCCAGCCATTCGAACTTCTGGTAGAGCTTGCGGGTGACGTCTTCCAGGGATACTTGCGGATACTTGTCACGGTTGCGCAACTCGCTGACCAGGGCCAGCACCGGCTGTTCGAACATGATGCAGTGCAACATCGGGCCACGGACGCGGATACTCAGTTGACCGTCGATTTCGCTGACATGGATGTAGCTCAGGTTGAACCGGAACAGGCCGAGGAACTGCTCGAAATCCGGTGTCAGGTATTCGCGAAAACGCCGGTTGAACAGGAAGCGCAGTTCGCCGTCGCGCATTTGCAGGTCGGCGAGCTTTTCCAGCTCAAGACGCAGCTCGGGGATCAGGTGCGTGAGCTTCTCCCGGGAACGCACGATGAACTGATACTCCACTTCGACGTTGGGGTACTGGTGCAGCACCGCCTGCATCATGGTGAAGGTGTAGTAGTCGGTATCCAGCAGCCCCTGGATGATGCCGCCTTCGCGATTGAATGCACTTTCCATGACTTACTCCTTGTGGCTCGCCGCGCGGGCCAGTTGTTCGCGACTGTTGACGACCTCGACACGTGCCTGTTGCAGGTCGTGGACCGCCTGTTGCGCGCCGTCAGCACTGATGGCGCGGCAGGCCGGCAGGTAGACGATGACCCTGAAACCCGCCCCCGCCAGTTGCAATGCGGTGGTCTTGACGCAGAAATCCAGGGCCAGGCCGCCGACGATCACCTGCCGGACTTGCCTGGCATTCAGGTACTCGATCACGCCGGTGGAGAGTTTGTGCTGGAGGTCGTGGAAGCAGGCGCCGTAAGGGTGCAGTGCCGGCTCCACGCCCTTCCAGACGAAGTAGCCGTAGTCCTGGGGCGCCGGCAGTTCATCGAGCAGCGTGAAACCTTCAGTGCCGGGTACGCAGTGGCTGACCCAGGTCAGGTCGGCATGCTCAAGGCCCGTGGGCTTGAGCATCTGCTCGTGGGAGCTCACCACCCAGGGTGCCTGGGGACTGTGGGCGTCCTTGCTGCCGACGCGGATATCGGCCAGCGAGGCCATGAAGTTCAGTTCGGCACCGATCAGGTGACCGCCCACCACCGGCAGCTCATCCGGGCAGAGTGGCGTGAAGCCTTTCTGGGCGTCGACATCGAAGGCGGCGGTCTTGATCACTTGAGCATTCATGGCTGTTTCTCCCTTGGCGATGAAACAAAGGTACATGTCATGTACTTTCAATGCAAGCATGACGTCACAAACTTCATTCATATCGAACATAAAATGATCTATTTCACGAGCAAGTCACTTGATAAATAAGTACATGACGAGTACCTTTAAGCTAAAGGAGACCCTTCCATGTACGAACTCGCAATATACGGCGGTGCCTTCAACCCCCCGCACGCCGGTCACGCCCAGGTGATGATCGAAGCGTCCCGTCACGCGCGCTCGGTGTGGGTGGTGCCCTCCTTCAGGCATCCCCATGGCAAGCACATGGCCGAGTACCAGCGACGCGTGGACTGGCTGCAAGCGATCGTCGAACAGGTGCGTCCAGCCTGCTCGTCGGCGATTTCGGTGTGCCGGATCGAGCAGCAACTGGCCCGAGAGACCGAGGCGCCCATCTACAGTTATGAATTGCTCTGCGCCCTGGCCAAGATGACCGGCCTGCCCACCCGCCAGATCGCCCTGGTGGTCGGGTACGACGTCGCCGCGCAGTTGCCCGACTTCCACCTGGGCGCGCAGTTGCTCGAACATTTCTCGGTGCTTTGCGTGGAAGAACAAGCGGGCGTTCGCAGTACGCTGCTGCGCGAACGGCTGGCGCAGGGCGAAACATTGCCCGCCCACTGGATGGCACCCGGGATGGATCCGGTAGACTACGGGCTCTATGCCGTACACAGGACTTGATATGCCGGACCGTTCCCCCAGCGCACCGAGGAAAAGCGACTACCTGCACACCGTCGACTTGTGCGTGCTGTTCTACTGCCGTCACTCCCAGGCCCTGCAGATCCTGCTGCACAAACGTGAAGCCGATCCCTTCCAGGGCCATTGGGCCTTGCCAGGTGTGGTGGTCAACGGCGCGGTGGCCGACCTGACCCTGGATGATGCGGTGGAACGCCTGCGCGCCAGCGACAAGGTCAACCTGCCGCTGGCCTGGATCGAACAGGTGGGCACCGTGGGCGATGCCTTTCGCGACCCACGCTGCTGGTCATCCTCGACCTTCTACCTGGCCATCGTCAGTGAAGAGCCGACCCTGAACGAGCAACAGGCCTGGTTCGCCCTCGACAGCGTCGCCGATGCTTCGGTGCGCCTGCCCTTCGATCACAACGCACTGGTGGCGGCGGCGCAGGAACGACTGTTATCCAAATCCTTGTACAGCAGCCTGCCGCTGATGTTCCTCGGCGCCGAATTCAGCGCCCCGGAGGCCACCGCGATCTTTTCCCGGGTACTGGCGCGCCCGGTGCTCAAGACCAGCACCCGGCAACGCCTGCTGAAGATGACCGAGGCTGGCTACCTGAGGGAAACCGGCCGCAAGAAACAGGGTGACGGCGGCCGTCCGCAAGCCACCCTGGAACACCTCAAACCTGACGCGCTCTATCTGTTCGACCGCTGCTTTCTGGAGTAACGCCACGCATGAAGCCCGACACCGAATCCGAATGCCTGCTGCACACGCCCTATTTCGACGTAGTCAAGGAGCGGGGTTATTTCATCGTCAAGGAAGCCCAGGCCATCAATGGCGTGGTCGCGGTGCCCGTCCTGCCGGATGGCCGCCTGATGCTCGCGGTGCTGCAACGCCGGGCCATCGGCGCCCAGTCGATCGAGTTCCCCCGTGGCGCCATCGACCGCGGTGAAACCGCCTGCGACGCCGCCGCTCGCGAACTGCTGGAAGAAACCGGCTGGCCGGCGCTGAAGGTCACGGAACTGGGCCTGCTGCACAGCAACACCTCGCTGATTGCCAGCGCGGTTGCCGTCTGCCGGGTGGACATTGACGGCGAAGCGGTGGAAAGCACCGATGGCGAGGTCGACAAGGTGCTGTTCGTCACACTGGCCGAACTCAAGACGATGATTGCCACCGGCCAGATTACCGACGGGCATACCTTGTCGGCAGCAATGATGCTGATCGCCCAACCCTTATAGGTTCAGGCTACCGGTGATACAGGTCACGGCGGCACCGCCGACCCAGATCTCGTCCCCCACCTGCTCCACACTGATCCGCCCGGCACGGCCCATCGCCGTGCCCTGGCTGACGCGGTACGACTGCGGTGCCCGCCCCTCGCCCAGCAGCCAGCGCGCAATACCGGCGTTAAGGCTGCCGGTGGCCGGGTCTTCGGGCACGCCGTCACCGGGAATGAAAGCACGCACTTCGAACTGACAATCGTCGCCGTCCAATGCCGGATTCCAGGGCGCGACCAGCCCGACCGCCAGCCCTCGCAACTGGGCCTGGTCGGGTTTCACCGCCAGTACCCGTGCCCGATCGGGCAGCATCAGCACCAGCCAGTCGACGCCGTTATCGACCCACTGGGCATCGAGCACTTCCTCCGGAGCCAGCCCCAAACCCAGGCGAACCCGCTCGCGCAGTGCCTCGTCCAGGGGCCCTGCACGCCGAAACGGCGGTGCGATAAACGCCAGGTCATCGCCTCGGCGACGAATGCGCACCAGGCCGATTCCGCACTCCTGGATGATCTCCTCGCCCTGGGGCACGCCACCGGCCTCCAACCAGGCATAGCAGGAGCCCAGGGTCGGGTGACCGGCGAATGGCAGTTCCCGGCTGGTGGTGAATATCCGCACCCGATAGTCTGCCCGAGGGTCCTGGGGCGCCTGCAGGAAGGTGGTTTCGCTGAGATTGGTCCAGGTCGCGAAGGCCTGCATCTGCTCGTCGGTCAGTGCGTCGGCGGCGAAGACCACGGCCAGTGGATTGCCTTTGAAGGGCTCGCGGCTGAAAACATCCAGTTGCTTGAAATCGTGCTGGCTCATGGTCGGGCTCCCTGGCGAAAAGGTCGGTGGTCAGTTCAGGGATTTCATCACACAAGCCTCTCCTTGAACCCACACAGTCGGGCCATTTTCTGCCCCTACACCTGGCTCGGATCGGTGCCGGGCGCCTCCATCATTAGCGTCGATGGTCACCATCGACCCAATGAAGTTCTCTTAAAAATCCAGGCGCGTAACCTTCGCTCCATACCCAACGCATAACACCCGGAGCACACCACCATGAAACGCCAACTCTTTCTCGGCCTCGCTTTCTCGGTACTGGCAGTCAACGCTTTTGCCGCCTCCTCGGCTCAACCTGTAGTCGCCCACACTCAACAAGCAGTCGCTGAAGGCGGCTCTGATCGCTTGATCGATCGCCGTGTTGCCGAAGGTGGTTCTGATCGTCTGATCGACCGCCGTGTGGCTGAAGGTGGCTCTGATCGCCTGATCGACCGCCGTGTGGCTGAAGGTGGTTCTGATCGTCTGATCGACCGCCGTGTAGCCGAAGGTGGTTCTGATCGCCTGATCGATCGCCGTGTAGCCGAAGGTGGCTCCGATCGCCTGATCGATCGCCGTGTAGTCGAAGGTGGTTCCGATCGTCTGATCGACCGTCGTGTAGCCCAAGATGGTTCCGATCGCCTGATCCAAAATCGTGCATGAGTCGCTTTACCGCAGCATCCAGCCAAGAGCCCGGCCTTATCAGCCGGGCTTTTTCTTTGCGCGCGATACCACTACCCTTCTGGATTCAACGCTGGCAATCCCTCTGACCACAGGCTGACTGAATGGACCGTTTTCATGCCATGCGCACCTTTGTGCGAGTGGCCGATAGCCAGGGTTTTTCCCGCGCCGCTCAAGCTTTGTCGCTACCGCGTTCCTCCGTGACCAGCCTGATCAAGCAACTTGAAGCGCACCTGGGTTTTGCGCTGCTGCAGCGCACGACACGCAGCCTGAGCCTGACCGACCGGGGCGAACAGTACTATCGACACTGCGTCCGGTGGCTCGCTGAACTGGATGCGTTCGAGGAACAATTGCGCGACACAGGTAGCGCGCCCCGGGGACGCGTACGTGTCGATATGCCCGGCGCCCTGGCCAAGGTCCTGATATGGCCACGACTCAAGGAGTTCCAGCAGCGTTTTCCAGAAATCGAACTGATCCTGAGCTTGAGCGACAAGCCCATCGACATGATCGGTGAAGGCGTGGATTGCGTGATCCGCAGCGGACAATTGCCCGACTCGAGCCTGATCGCCAAGCCTCTGGGCGCCGTGCAATGGATCACCTGCGCGGCCACGACCTACCTCAACAGCCATGGCACACCCCAGACGCCGGAAGACCTGGTGCAGCACCAGATCATCAACTACCAGGCCGCGCTGACGGGACGGCCAAAAGCCTGGCAGTTTCAGATAGAACGGCAGACCCGCTCAATGGAGTTCGCCGGGCGACTGTGCGTGAACGACACCGAGGCCTACCTGCATTGCGTACTGGAAGGCCTTGGCCTGGTCCAACTGACCGAGTTTCTGGTTCGCCCCTACCTGCAAAGCGGACGTTTGCGCGAAGTGCTCGCCGCATTCAGAACTCCACCGACGCCGGTCTCCGTGCTGTTTGCCCAGCGACGCCACCTGCCCCAGGCAACCCGGGTGTTTATCGACTGGCTGGAAGAGCTGGTCGAACGCAACCCGCTATTTCTTCAGACCTGAAGACCGTTCAAACGTGGCAGCAACGACTGGCGGGCAAAGTCCTCATAACGCACGGTGCCCGTGGTTTTGCTGCTGCGCGGCTGTCGTGCGCGGATCAGACCGCCGTTGATGGCTGTCACCACTTCGCACATCAACCCGATGATGCTGGTTGAGGCCCCCGCAGCGAGCAATCCCTCGACGAACACCTGCTCGCTGATCTGCTGGAAAGCCAGGTCGGGACGCCCGATCAACTGACCGATCCGGCGGGTGGCTTCGCCCAGGCAAAGATCCTCATGGCCATGTAGTTCCAGTGCCTGCTGCCCGCTGAAGTCCAACTGCAGCAGGTGCTCAACCGCCGCCTCGACGATGTCCTCAATGGCCACCAACGGCATCCGCACCTTGGGATCGAATGGACTGAGCACCGCCTGTTCGGCCAGGATCGAGTCGGCGAAGGACAAGGTGTTCTCCATGAAGTAGCCCGCCCGCAGGTTCAACACATTCAAGCTCGAATGCGCCGCCAGGCGCCGCTCCAGGGCATGCAGCCCGGCAACCGGGCCATTGCCTGACGGCAAGTCGGCACCCCAACTGCTCAAGACCACCGCATGGGTCACCGAAGATTGCAGCAAGGCTGCCGAGAGCGCGCCGATAACGTCGTCCTGGAACGCTCGAAAGTCCGGGCTGTCGATGATGTAGTTCGGTTGCAGCATGATCCAGGCCGCCTTCGCGCCCCGAAAGGCCTGGGTGAGCGCCACGGCGTCCGCGGGCTCGGCCACGACGACTTCGGCGCCGAGAACGGCAAGCGGTTGCAGGCGCTCGGCACTGCGACCGATCACCCGCACGGACTGGCCCGCCGCCAGGAGACGGCGGGCGATCTGGTTACCTGTGCGGCTGGTTGCACCGGTGATGACATACATGGCTTGACCCTCTTGAGTAGTGAGGGACGCAGCCTAACGCCGCCAGGCCTGTCGATTGTTCGTCTGTCATGAACACACAAACCGGGTGGCAGCGATGCAACTTCGATACGACTCAGATCCCGTCGCGGGCAATGTCCATCGCGAAGTAGCTCAGGATGATGTCCGCCCCGGCACGCTTGATGGCCCCCAGGCTTTCGCGAACGATACGATGCTCGTCGATAGCCCCGGCCTGGGCACCGAACTTGATCATCGCGTACTCGCCGCTGACCTGATACGCCGCCAGCGGCAGGCGCGATGCTTCACGAATATCGCGAATGATGTCGAGGTACGCGCCGGCCGGCTTGACCATCAACACATCAGCCCCTTCCTGCTCGTCCAACAGAGACTCGCGCACCGCCTCGCGCCGGTTCATCGGGTTCATCTGGTAAGCCTTGCGGTCACCCTTGAGCGCCGTGCCGCCCGCTTCACGGAACGGGCCATAGAGCGCCGAGGCGAACTTGGTCGAATAGGCCATGATCGAGGTATCGAGAAAACCGGCTTCATCCAGGGCGCTGCGAATGGCCTGGACCTGACCGTCCATGGCCGCCGACGGCGAGATAAAGTCAGCCCCCGCCTGTGCTGCCACCACCGCCTGGCGCCCGAGGTTTTTCAGGGTCGCATCGTTGTCGACCGCGTCGCCATGCAGCACGCCGCAGTGACCATGGGAGGTGTATTCGCAGAAACAGGTGTCGGACATCACCACCATTTCCGGTGCCGTGTCCTTGCAAATCCGTACCATGCGCGCCACCAGCCCCTCTTCGTTCCAGGTGTCGCTGCCCGTCGCGTCCAGATGATGGGAGACACCGAAGGTCATCACCGACTTGATCCCGGCGCGAGCGTAACGCTCGATCTCGCTCGCCAGTTTCTTTTCCGGGATCCGCATCACCCCGGGCATGCTGGTGATGGGCACGAAATCATCGATGCCCTCCTCGACGAAGATCGGCAATACCAGGTCGCTGAGGCTGAACTCGGTTTCCTGGAACAGGCCGCGCAGGCTTTCATTTCGGCGCAGGCGACGCAGGCGGGTCGTCGGAAATAGCTGTGTCATCGTGTTTCCCGAGGCTGATTCAAAAGAGACGGATTCAGAAACTGCCGAGCTTAGGCCAGTCTCCCGCCGTTTTACACCGACAGATCCAGAAAGGTCTGTTACGCAGGCTGCAACAGTACGACAAGCGGCGAACCCAGCGGCTGCGCTCGGAAACCCTCTGAAACCAAGACTTACTGGTCACATTTCGTCCATTCGGCCCTTTTTCAATATTGTAAGAAATCGCGATTTTGCAATATGTAGTGCTTAAAAATATTCACTACAAAATGGTTGACGCCTTCTTTCAGCGCTTGCATGATGGACCCGTCTCCCCGATCGGGAGCGCTGCAAAAGCTGTTGTTACAACAGGCTCGACAAGCCGTCGAGCTGTTCCGGATCTGTACTGCCCACAAGGCAGATTGATGAAGCTGACCTGGCGTGATCGTCCCAACGGGCGAGAAGCACTGGCCTAACGTCCTCAAAATGCTTGTGGCTGACTTCGTTACTGTCGTCAGCGCCGTTCTAAGGATCGCGCTGTTGTTTCTTATCGTTGAAACGTTGTGTGTAGCAGGGTTTGAACCCCGCTACATAAATCGCGCCCAGGGCCGGCGCCACACTCGACGGACACCATTGTCCGTGTGCGGCACCGCAGCAATTCGCCGTCTTGGCAACGATACACACGTAAACCAGACAGATTAACGAGTGGTCAAAAGGGGCTTTAACATGAATCTGAACAATCAACCGACTATCGATCAACTGGCTCGACTGTTCGCATCGCGCAAGGACAGCCTCGACGACCATATCCTCTGGATCAGTCAGACCGGCGAGGTAAAACTCGACGGCCGTGCACCCCACGCCGACGAACACGCCTTCAGCCAGGCCCAGCCCGAGCTGTTCGCCTGTATCAAGATGTACCGCCGGGGTCAGGGCTACGTCGGCAAAAAAGCTGCGGCAGACAACGATTTCATGGGACGTGTGCTGCACACCCTGAAGTCGGAATGGGCCGCCCACCACGCCCTGCCGAAGAGTGCCTGAGCACTCGTTATAACCGAGTACCACGCACAACGCTTCACACAAAACCCGGCGATCGCCGGGTTTTGTTTTTCCGGAAGCCCAGCCCTCGGCACCTCACTGCCGTGCAAAATCCAGAAGCGTGCTGGATTTGTCCAATTTCCCGCCGCCCCACTCCTCCACAATTGAGCCATGGCCACAGACCTACGGCCCGATTCCAACGAGGAGAAATACCATGAGCGATTATGTGTTCGCCCCCCCTGCCACTCCTTCCCTCGCCGTTGAAGGCGAGTCGGCACGCTTTCCGATTCGTCGGGTGTTCTGCGTCGGCCGCAACTATTCCGAGCATGCCCGGGAAATGGGCCACGACCCGGACCGCGAACCGCCGTTCTTTTTCATGAAGCCCGCCGATGCGGTGGTGCCGGCCAGCGGTGTGATCGCCTATCCGCCGCTGACCCAGGACCTGCACCACGAAATCGAGCTGGTGGTCGCCATCGGTGAAGGCGGTACGGATATCGACCCGGACAACGCTCTCGCCCATGTCTGGGGTTACGGTGTCGGCCTCGACCTGACACGCCGGGATATCCAGGCCCAGGCCAAGAAGCTCGGACGGCCGTGGGATTGGGCCAAGGGTTTCGACGAATCGGCACCTTGCACGGCCTTGCGTCGGGCCACTGCGCTGGGTCATCCGCAAAGCGGGGCGATCTGGCTGAAGGTCAACGATGTCGAGCGCCAGCGCGGTGATCTGGCGGACCAGATCTGGTCGGTGCCGGATGTGATCAGCCATGTGTCGCGCTCGGTTGAGCTCAAGGCTGGCGACCTGATCTTCACTGGTACACCGGCAGGCGTTGGCGCTTTGGTTGCGGGTGATCGGGTCAGCGCAGGGATCGAGGGGATTGCAACGTTCGAGTTGACGATTGGCTAACGCTGATCGGTGGCCGGGCAGGCTTAAACCTCTGTGGCGATACTGCCCGGCTCTTTTGTGCCAAGCGAGAGAACTCTCTTTCCCTTGAGTGAAATTTCCTAGAAAATCCTGACCGCTTGTTTGCGCCTGATCTCATGGCTAGGCTTCACTCCGTCACTGCCAATTCAGTGACCGGGTTTAGCAGCTCGTTTTTACCGAGGCTCGTAAAGGAGTTTCGCCATGTTCAAGGTCACCCCCAATCCGCTTGCAACACCCAACGTTGAAACCATCGATCCACGTATTGCCGACCGGGTTTTGTCTCACTACAACCTCGGTCCGGACGCTGGTTCGAAACCTGCTCCAAACGCAGTGCTGCCTGATTACCTATCCGTCCCAAGGCATCAGGAAGACGCCCTCGTCAACATCTACTCGATTCTGCAATCCGCTGCGGCCACGGCCTATGAACACGCCGATAACCAAACCGGTTCGAACCGCAAAGTGGCGATGGGTGTGGTGCACCTGATTGAGCTGGCACAGTTGAAGATGGACTCGGTGCTTGATGGACAGAGCATCAGCGTCGGCGGCTGATAGAACTGGGTAGTTGAACGGGAAGCCACACTTCCCGTTCCGCCCCCTTTTTACACCTTCTTCCTCGCCGCCTGAGGCCGCTTTTTCCGATTAACCGGCTTCACCGCAGCCTCCCTTCCCGGCCATAGCGACACGCCTAGCGCAATAAGAATCAATGCGCCCAAACCACACACAGAGATCATCACAACATTCGTCTTCCACTCTCCCGTCGCGACAGCTTCGCTTCTCCAAGCCATCCATGGATGGTCTGGCGACACCCTCAGCCCTTCGGCTACCGCCCTGTCGCAGAATCGCTTCGTGAGCGCGTTCTGCTCACTCTCGCTGATAATAGGATCGGGGTGACGGCTATATCTCGGCGTATCTGGCGGCGTCCAGGTTTCCTGATAGTGCCGAGCGAAGTCATCCCCGTAGCTGAACGTGGCCGAGACGTCCCACCACGAGTCCTGTTTGCTGTAGCGCATGTTCATCGAGCATTGATCGACGCGAGCCGCGACCGACGGCCAGTCACGCGCTTGCCAAAGCGTGACGGCATCGTAAAGCGCCATGCCAGCGCAAACGAGGAAGACGATCCCAAACATGATGAGAACAATCGAACGAATACCGGAGAAGAAGGTTATGGCCCAGGTAAAAAGTCTCTGCATGATTTTCCTTGCCCATCTGCCGGGCAGCTTCACCTTATGTACATGAGCCGCCAACCGCGCTTCTCGATAATCAGAGCGGACGTGGCGACACTGGTGGGCTTGACCAACGGCCCATATCCGGCGCGTCCATCTCTGCCTGAGTGCAGCCCAAGCGCTTGGCCCTTTCTAGAGTCGACCAGATTTCGCCTCCCGAATCCACTGGCCTGCCCTGCAATTTAAGAACGAATTTATAGCCTTCGACTACGTTGCTCGTTCCCGCGCACTCCCAAACCCGCTGGTCTTCAGATGTTGGCATGGGTGCATCTAGTCTCGTCTGAGCAGCCTCGGACAGCTGGGAAGGCTTGCTGGCGCAACCAGAGAGAAGCAAGCCCATAGAAAGATATGGAAGTAGCTTTTTCATAAAATCCCTTTCAGTTATGTAGCTGCAAGCAGCGCTGACTCTCTTTTCGATAGACGCGAAAACTCTCGGTTACGAGTTGGTTTCCAGCTCAGTAACACTTCCGCAAAGCCTGCACGACCACGCCCACGACTCTCCGGCCTTTATAGCCTGTCTCGATTCGCGAATCAGTATTCACCCGTGCCCTCCATAAAAGTAATTCAGCGTCATCAGTTCCAGAACAGCCACAACCACGCAGAAGACGACGAATCCTCGCGTGAAGACCCGACGAGGCTTTTCGTAGAATGGCTGGTAATCGAATACACTGAGAACATCAAAAACAAATTCGATCAAACCCACCCGCCATCTTCCTTGGTTCAGTACGGATAGTGTAATTTCTCAAATCAGACTCAAAGACCCGATACGCTCGCGACGGGAATACGCGCCGGTGATTGGGTAACATCGTAGACATGCTGTTCACAACGGTCGCCCACAAACTGAAACTCCACCAGATAGACTTTGCTTCGCTCCGGTGTGAATGTGCTTCTGAGCGGGCCACATCGATAGAGACTGCCAATGCTCTCGCCACTGGCGTAACCCAATACCTCGAACGATTGATCGGCGTCTGCCTGTACTTCCAACTGCGGGAAGTGCTTCAACGTTGCGCTGTGGACCGTTTCGTTGAGCTTGGCAATCCAGCCGAACACCTTGCCCCGGCCGGTATCCGCCACGGTTCCCTGCACGTCCATACGCTGGTCAGGATCCGTTGCGCGCCTGATCGAAAACTCTACCGGGAAGGTGGCGCCCGACGCTTTCATGATGACCTTCGCGTGCTGCGCATCAACGGTCACTTTGTTCTGGCGCAGTTGGATACCATCGTTGAGCAAACTGGGGGAAGAGTCTCTGACGTTGGATTTACACCCTGGCAATATCAGAATCAGGCTCAACATTAGCAATGACACTTTCCTCACAAACACCCCATGCACAATGTTAATTCACACAACCACTCCCCAAAAACGCACATATTCAACCCTTATTACTTTTCAATTTTTCAATCAGACTAAACAAGTAAGCTTCCATAACATCAAAGCGGATCGCCGTCGCATACGAACGCTTTGGGTCTTGCCGTGAAGACATTCTAATCGAAGAGGGAATACCATCACTTAACCACAATTCCTTACGCTGAAAAATAGCATATGAAGAGCCTTCAATATCCTCCACTACCATATGCCCGCGCCAAGCATCCTCATACAATTCTCCGGAAATCGACTTAACAAACAAAATAGCTCGATCTCCAACTATCAATGCTACATCACCCCAAGTCCCACCTGACCGAACGAATTCAATCTCTGAACCAAGGGAGGTGTCATCAATCCCTTTCCTTGAGGTATATATCCGTTCAACCTCTGCCCGTAACACTTGCGGGCGTGGCGCACCAACAACCCTTACAAGAACAAAATCATATCTCTCCACTTTATCAGATAAAAAACTTAACTCTTCACTCATTTTAGAGCCCTCCATGACCCCTCACATTGCCCGACCGAAAAGTGGGAGATTAATTTTCAGATACAGCAGGCGGGCTTACTATTCTACCCACACAATAATAAATCCATTCCTTTTTAGGACCTAAATTCGCTTGTAAAAATTAAAAAAATACGCATCCCTCTGGAGTTTTCCACGGGCATACATACCAACAAGAATATGAGACGACGAATCACTTGGCGGCACGAAAAACTTCTCTCCTGGAAACCGTAGCTCACTTTGCCGAGCCATGATTTCATTCTTCATCCGCTCAAACTCTTCCTGCCCGACGAACACAGAGACAGCATCGTGGAACGCTACCATGTACCCACCTTCCTTGAGAGGTATCACTCGAAAGTCGGTGATGAATCGTGCCTCATTCAAAGCTTTCTTGGCATCGTCAACATCATCATCACCTTTGGTAAGGGCAAGCAACGTACCATTACCCATGATAATTATTCCACCGCGCCCTTTTGTATAAAGAACCATGCGTTCTTCAATGGCATCCAGCGGCGTAACATTTACCGGTTCCCATGAGAGTCGAAGCTCATTCATTTTGCACCTACTGGCACTTGCTGATAAATAAATTTTGAATCTATCTGATTATGGAATAAATATTCCCGTTCAGGCAAGCCAATGCTCGGATTAATTTCGAAGAACGCTTGCGGGTTCTCGTAATTCTGGATAGCAGAATTCGCAGCATCACGTGATTCCACACGAAACGTAGTGACGAAGCCATTTTGGTTCTGGCTGGGACCACGAGCAAAATACTCCGCAACAGACAAATTATCTGAGACGCCTATTGTAGGTAGACCTTGGCTGCCTATCCCATGCTCTGCATAGATATCGTTAAGTTGGGCAGATGAGCGACCACTAAGGAAATCATTGGTTGCCGAAATCCCTCGCTCCTGAGCCATTGAAGACAGAAAATCCGATCTTAATGTGGCGTCACCGCGATAGAAATATTTCCATTCTACAGGACCAATAAAATCAGCCGCATAGACATCCCCACTGTAAGCAGAAACACGCCCTGCGTGAATGGCACTTACTTAACATGTTTTGGGTGCCCGTATTCTCTGACGTCCGCCCTTGCTGCTCGACGTGGTTTGGTCAGCAGTGGGTAGGCCTGAGGTCTTCGTTTCACAGCCCGAGGCTCGATGCGTCCAGGACGATTTCCAACACGTCGTTGGGCAACCAGCACGAGCAAATTGGACATTTCATCCTCTCCGTCAGCACTGCCGTGTTGCCGTAGCGCCAGCCATAGCTGAAGGCTATGTTTGAAACTCAGTTCACGAGGCAAACAGTCAGCTAACAGCGCTGATTGCGCCATGATCATTCGGATCAGATTGTGTGCCAGAAAATAGATCCATAGCTCCTTCACCGCCATGCCGGGCGTCTTGCAGCTCAGTTGTCCAAGCCCGAGCGTTGCTTTGAGATTGCGTAAATCCAACTCGACATGCCATCGCCCTTTGAACAACACCTTGAGGGCCGTTTTCGGTGTTCGCTTTGGGCAACATAGCGTTGTCACCAAGATCTTCCCGTCCACCTTCAACTCTCGAACCGTCAGGCGTTCCGGTGCCTGTTCGTAATACTCTTGTCCCATCCATGGCGGCCTTTGTTTGGGCTTTTTCAACTCGATCAAATGGTCCTCCGGACCAAGATCTTGGCCCAGACGAAAGTCAGTACTACGTCGTCGAGCACCATACTGCTCAAACACGCCATCCACTCCCTTTCGTTGCAATTCACACAGCAGAAAATAGGTGGCGTAGTAGGCATCACCCAGGAGAATATCGCCTCGGTTCAAGGTATCGAGCATCGATCTGAGGAGTGTCTGCTCATCACCTCCCTTGCCTCGAAAACGTCCCAAAGACACATCCAGAACGGCCCCGCTGGCGAGGCAAACGATACCGACGACTCGGCAAATCGGAAAACCAAGACCCACTTTCTGGCCGCGGGATTGGGGATACGCACTCTGGTTGGCTGCCGTATCGGGCATGGTCACTGTCGTGCCATCCACCAGACGCACAGGCCGCCCCATCCAACGCCAAGACGCTGCTACCTGATCGCTGATTGCAGAACCGGTATGTCGAACTAACGTGGAAACCATCTCGACGGGTAAACGTTTCCTGGCTTTACAGTAAGCCCCTGTACGCGTGCTGTTGGGTTTCAAGCCGCTGCACGCCCGCTTGATGGACAAGTCGTTGACGGCATTCTGGCAGGAACGGTCAGCGCTCATTGCTTGAGCCAGAAACATGGACAGTGTTTCAGTCGGAGGGAACAGCCGTTCCCGATGCTCTGGCAATACCGATTCGACCCGCTGCAAGAGTTCTGGAGCGGTGAACAGATTGAAAAAGGCATAGGCATCACAGCTCGTTGTGTGTCGGTGAAGACGTTGTCGTTGCTGTCGGAGGATTTGACGTCTACGATTCATGGAGGACTGCGTCCTTGGCTTGTCGGTGTGTGTTCGCAACTATCACCGTAGACCAAGACCAGCCCTTCTTCATTTTTCGCTTTCAGTTCAGGCGCTTAACCGCTAAGGAAGTGCCATTCAAATCTGTCCCCTTTAGGAGCAAACTACTCAACTATATTTCTGTAGAAATATTTTTTCCCAGTATCCCATTGCAACGACGCAATGCGATTCACGTAACCCAGCACATCCTGCATACATCTATCGTCCACATCTTGCCCATAAAACACAGGACATTTTTCCCCACTCCAAACCGAAAGCAACGTTGGTGCATTGGCAAGCGGGAACTTTCTTTTTGAGTGCCTCGATTGAGCAACGGCTTCAATCAATGCTTTGCATAGTGACCCGGGATGAGTAAGCGCACCCTCATAGTAATATGCGCCAGCCACAAGCGATTTAGCAAATCCAGAGAATTTCTCGGACAGACCTATCAGATCAGTCTCCCCACCATCGTAGCCCCACGGAAAGATCCTATTGACAGATGACAATATATCTTGCGAGATTGACGTCTCATCATATTCACCAAGCAATGTGAACAGGTAGGGTACCACTTCTGGCGAAAGAGTATCTGGTGCGGTAACGACAACAGTTAATATATCATCGTGGTCAAGCTCCTCAAGGAGATTGCATACAAACGCAACATCCTGATGGCGAGCCGTATAGAAATACAGCCGAACTGCCTGTTTTCTTACTGACGTATCTCGACAAGAAACAATTAGTTCCTGGAGACGTGGTCGAACCGAAAAATCACCACGCTTTAGATGTTCACAGAGAAACTGAAGCTCGCCAAGTTCGCCGACAGGGCTCAAACAAATACCCTCTTGGCTCTCCAGTTTCGGCCCGAACCATACTCCTGGGTGCAGGATATCAAAATTTTGCATTTTATCCCTCATTAACGAAGCCCTTGCTGCCGTTGCCACAATAACACTTGGTTCTGGAACGTCGTAGCCTCAGTATGACTTGGATTCAAGCCAAATTGAAACACTCCCTCAGGCGTACTTTGGTAAATTTTCAAAACAGATGCGTTTGGCTTACCATAGCCAAGATCACTGTAGAACGACAAATCCAACCCCTCTAGCTTTGACGCACGGATAGTCGACTCACCCGTGAAGGTGATGTTAGAAGCTGTGTTCTCGCCACCAAAGGAGAGCCCTTGAATATGATGTCCCTTTGGTAACTCACCCGATTGCGCTGCCGCCTGATATTCTGCCCGCGCCGCTTGTAGATCACTACCAGAAACGATCGCAGTGCTGAGGGCATCAGGATCTGGAAAAAAATTCGGATTCTGAAAGTGCAGCTCCTGTGCTTGCTCATAGTACGGCCCATATACCTGCTGCCCTACGGTAGGAGCTTGCCCGGCTTCCGCCGCAGCACTATTTGCTCCTTTTACACCATCTATTCCCCGTTCAGCCTGAACCAACTCGTCGCCCAGTTTAGCAAGGTTATTGAGTTCCGTAACCTTGGTTACTTTCCCAACCCCTGCAACCTCACCCGGCCCCGGAATCAGCAGCGTAGCCAGATCAACAGTATTTCTCCCCGTTTGCAGAGCTTTCTCATAGCTATTGTTTTGCAACGCGAAAACAAAGTCCTGACCGTTTTTTGTGGTCAGCCAGTTGGTAACCATGTCCGAGTTGGGTTCAACAAATGGATCGAGCAGGCTATTCGCAGCGTCCAATGCATGACCGGACAGAAGCTCATTGCCCAAGGACACCACTGACCGGACACCAGACCAGACGCTTAACCCACCACCAGCCAGCCCACCCAAGACAGGATCAAACCCTCCGCTTTTTTTGTCGCTGTAATCAAGATTCAGCTTGTAGTAGTCAACCAGGCTAGCCGTATTGAGACTGTCGGAATCACCCAAATATCTAATATTGACGTTGTAGTCCTTGAACTCAGCCGAGTGAGCCACGTTATAGCTCTTTATCAGACTCAACGTTTCATCGGAGGTATAAGCCTTCCCTCCGTTCTCAAGAGTTGCAGCCACACTGTCGTACCGAGCTGCCAGTGGTGAAAGCGCACGTCCCAGATGCTCCAATGTCGAAGTTTCGAACTGACTGTCCACCCCACCTATCGTTTGCTTCCACTGAGCATCCGTATAGAAAGCAAACGCGCGCGCCATTCGCTGCTCGGCTTCGGCTGGACTGATGCCCAGCTCGACCGCCATTTTGGGGGCCTCCTCTTCGATCAGTCGTGCTTCGGTAGGGTGAGCCTGGCGATTGTACTTATCGATATTGCCAGCAATAACGGCACCGCTCATCTGCGCAATCGAACCACTGCCGCCCGCCACCGCAGCACCCACCCCGGCGGCGATCCAGGTGCCGAGCGCATCGCGATTTTCCGGTCCGATACCGTTACTTTTCAGCACCTGGTCCAAGGTCGGCATAACGGCCGCCGATGCGCCCGCACTGAGCGCGCCATTCGCCGCCGTACCGCTGGATAAGCCCTGCAATGCACCCGCCAGGCTATGTAGCAAAATCCTCGCCGAGCCACCTTCAGCCCACACTGCTTGCAGGCTCGTGTCCTTGCTGCGCGTCGCATCCGCCAATTGCTGATCGGCATAGTCACCGATTTTCTTGTAGGTATCCGCCGCCGTGGTATTGGCCACGATACCCACCGCCGTCGCCCCGCCCGCGCCGCCCAATCCCGCAGCGAGCAGGCCCGTGGCGATATCGGCCATGATTCGCTTGTCGCCGCCGATGTTCCAACTGGCCGCATCTGCCGCAGCCGTGTTCGCCGCCGCCCCCACCGTCGGATCCGTTTTCGCCTGTTCGGCCAATTTATTCGCTGCATCCGACTTGGCTTTGGCAACCGCGTCTACGATGCCGGTGGACAATTGCACCGTGCTTTGAATCAGGTCGATCCGCTCCTGCATCGCCTTTTGGTCAGGTTTATCCAGCTTCTGATTGGCGTTCACGGTATCGCGATTGAGCCCGACCAGATCATTCGCACCCTCGGCACTGCGTACGACTATCGTGCCCTCGCTGACCGCACTGCGGGTTTTGCTGTGATCCGAGTCGCTGAGCGCCAGCGGAACGCTGCCCCCGACCGCCGATCCGGAGTTGCCGCCATAGGACAACGACATGCCAGCCGACTGACTCTTGATGTCACTGGTGTTCTTGATGTCGCTGACAATCAACCGATTCGTATCGAGCAGGTTCTTGTCCGCAGACGCCTCACTGGCAATCACCGCGCCTTGCAGCGTGGTCTTGTCACCCACATGAATGTTGTAACCACCCGCCCCCGCAAACAGCCCGCTCTGATCCGTCACAGCCTTGTAGTTACTGTTCATGTTGCCGGCAGCCAGACTGGCGGAAGCCGCCACCGTCGAGCCGTAGCAGAATGGCGGAATGCAAATGCTCGCACCGAAACCGGCACTGCCCTGTTTGCTCTTCTGGGTCTCGCTGTCCTGGCGCGAGGTGATATTGAGATTGCCGCCGATATCCGCCTTGATGCTGTTCGCCCGGACCTGCGCGCCAGCCAAGGTGGTGTCCTGACCACTGCGCAAGACCAGCGAACCAGTATCCAGCGTGCTGTTGACCTGGGTTACCGAACCGCCGGTGCCCATGCTCTTGGCAATGGACGCACCCAGGTCGAGGGTGAAACCATTCTGCTCACCGATATTGAAACTGGCACCGATGGCAGTTTTATCGTTATTGCTGTCGTTGGCCCAGTTCGCGGTGTCCTGCGCACTTTCCAGGGTGATGTTGTTCTTCGCCTGCAACACCGTATCGGCTGCTTTCATGCCACTGCCGATGATATGAATATCGCCTGCCGTCCCCAGCGCGCTGCCATCGGCGATGATCGTCAGGGTTTTACCGGCCGTAAGCGAGCTTTGCTTGGCCGTCTGGCTGTCATACTCGCTGGTGCTGGTGGTGTGGGTGCTCGCCAGCTCGGTGCCGATCTTGATCAACGAACCATTGCTGTTAGCACTGCCCGTCTTGTTGGAATAGC
>Ga0209888_1000280_pt1 | contig 29834 bp, 33 predicted proteins | sample OrgsoiDNA_201059_FD_185807 | JGI IMG/M metagenome (GOLD analysis project Ga0209888, IMG submission 185807) | Permafrost soil microbial communities from the Arctic, to analyse light accelerated degradation of dissolved organic matter (DOM) -... | ecosystem: Environmental > Terrestrial > Soil >...
GAGCACCTCGATCACCGAGCTGGAACGCCAGTCGAGCTGTCAATTGTTCGACCGCGCCGGCAAGCGCCTGAGCCTCAACGCCCTGGGCAAACAGCTGCTGCCCCAGGCCGTGGCGCTACTGGACCAGGCCAAGGAAATCGAGGACCTGCTCAACGGCAAGTCGGGTTTCGGCTCCCTGGCGGTGGGCGCCACCCTGACCATCGGCAACTACCTGGCGACCCTGTTGATTGGCCGCTTCATGCAGATCCACCCGGAAAGCCAGGTCAAGCTGCATGTGCAGAACACCGCCAACATTGTGCAACAGGTCGCGCACTACGAAATTGACCTGGGTCTGATCGAAGGCGATTGCAGCCACCCGGACATCGAAGTGCAAACCTGGGTGGAAGACGAACTGGTGGTGTTTTGCGCTCCCCAGCACCCGCTGGCCCAGCGCGGCCAGGCCAGCCTGGAAGAACTGACCCGTGAAGCCTGGATCCTCCGTGAACAAGGCTCCGGCACGCGCCTGACCTTCGACCAGGCCATGCGTCATCATCGCAGCGCGCTGAATATCCGCCTGGAGCTGGAGCATACCGAAGCGATCAAGCGTGCGGTGGAGTCGGGGCTGGGGATTGGCTGCATTTCGCGTCTGGCCCTGCGTGATGCGTTCCGCCGTGGCAGCCTGGTGCCGGTGGAAACCCCGGACCTGGACCTGGCGCGCCAGTTCTATTTCATCTGGCACAAGCAGAAGTACCAGACCTCGGCCATGCGCGAATTCCTCGAACTGTGCCGTTCTTTCACCGCTGGGGTCCAGCGCAGCGACGAGATCGTCCTGCCGACCATTGCCTGACACCACCGGCGTTTAAAGCAGAATCACCGCCCAGACCAGGGCAATCATGCTCAGGGCCACGAATTGCGCGGCGCTGCCCATGTCCTTGGCATTCTTGGACAAGGGGTGACGATCGAGGGAAATACGGTCAATGGCCGCTTCGACCGCCGAATTGAGCAATTCGACGATCAGCGCCAGCAGGCACACGGCAATCAACACCGCACGCTCGACCCGACTGACGTGGAACAGGAACGTCAGCGGGATCAACACCACGTTGAGCCAGACCAGTTGGCGAAAGGCTGCTTCGCCGGTAAAGGCCGCACGCAAGCCATCGAACGAGTAGCCCATCGCGTTGAGCATGCGTTTAAAACCGGTTTGACCTTTGAAGGGCGACGGCATAGGTAGGTAACTGCGCGAGATAAAGTAGGAAAACTAACTCAACCGACGTCAAACAAAGATGAATAAACCTGCCTTACTGGCTCGAAATTGACTCAAGTTGTTGCAGCAGCAGTGCGGCCTGGGTCCGGGTGCGCACCCCCAGTTTGCGGAAAATCGCCGTGACGTGGGCCTTGATGGTCGCCTCAGAAACGCTCAACTCGTAGGCAATCTGTTTATTCAACAAACCTTCGCAGACCATGGTCAACACCCGGAACTGCTGGGGCGTCAGACTGGCCAAGCCGGCACTGGCGGCCTTGGCCTCGGCGGACACGTTGACCGCTTCGAACGCCTGGGGCGGCCACCAGACATCACCATCGAGGACACTGCGCACCGCTTGCTGGATCACTTCCAGGGAACTGGACTTGGGGATAAAGCCGCTGGCGCCAAACTCACGGGAGCGTACCACCACCGAAGCTTCTTCCTGGGCCGAGACCATCACCACCGGAATCTGCGGGTATTGCCCGCGCAGCAGCACCAGCCCGGAGAAGCCGTAGGCACCCGGCATGTTCAGGTCAAGCAGGACCAGGTCCCAGTCGACCTTCTCGGTGAGGCGGGTTTCCAGCTCGGCAATGCTGGCCACTTCCACCAGTCGTACGTCGGGCCCCAGGCCCAGGGTCAGTGCCTGATGCAAGGCACTGCGAAAAAGAGGATGGTCGTCGGCAATCAGGATGTCGTACGTGGTCATTTTTCCAATGATCCTGTTTTTATGCGTCAGGCTCGACGCTGTGCGGCCACTAGATTACAGGAAAGTCTTCAGATGCTCGTGGGCTTCGTCTTCAGTGTTGATCGGCAGCTGAAACTTGGCGCCCAGGTAGTGCGCGGTAAACACGTCCAGTAAGGCGTCCAGCCCCTGGGCCGCACGGGTGTCCCCGGCCAGTTCCAGGCACAGGGCCGCCACTTCCGCGGTACAGAAATGATCATCGCGTTTGGAACGGCGCAACTTGTAGCGGGACAACTGTTCGGACTCCAGGCTCAACACCGGGAAACGCTCCAGATAAGGGCTCTTGCGAAACATCTTGCGCGCCTCAGTCCAGGTCGCATCCAACAGGATGAACAGCGGGCGCTTGCCGGATGCAGGCTGTACCTGTGTCACCACCCGTTCCGGCGCCACGAACTCCCCCGGAAACACGATAAACGGCTGCCACTGCGGGTCGTCCAACAGGGCCAGCAGTTGCGGATCAACTTCGGTCCGCGACCAACTGAAGGCGCTGGTGTCGGCGATCACATCAGCGATCAGCCAGCCGGTATTGCTCGGCTTCATCGGCTCGACGTCGTGCATCAGCAGGCACATGGCCGAATTCGACGCCACCCTGGGGCGCCAGGCGCACAGGCAATACTGAGGAATCACACGGCAGCCCGGGCAACGTTCGGCGCGCGATCCGCGGGCGAGGAAGGGCGTTTTTGCACGGGCCAGGCGCTCGGCACGCAAACGGGATACGGCGTGGCTCATCAAAAAAAACGTCGGAAAGAGGAAGGGCTGAACACGAACAATACGACTCGCAAAGGCAAAAGTGCGCGGAGTCTACCAGAGAGCCAGGCGCCCTTTGAGGGCTCATCCGTCGACATTTCCGTCAGTCGTGCCCTAGTAGGGCCTACAACCGCCCTCTATACTTCGCGACCACTGAACGCACGCCCCGGTAACGGGTCGAAGCACCAGTTACCGAATCAGGAGAGTTGCATGCTGCGCCTTATCGTACCGTCCCTGGCCCTTTTGCTGGCCCTGCCCTTCAGTGCCCAGGCGGCCTCGCTGAAGGATTTCGAACTGAACAAGATGCTCAAGGACGTGGCCGAGCAGAGCAACGAAGGCCTGCCCCGTGAGATCGACGAAAACATCCTCGACGTCGGCTACACCGTTGAAGGCGCCGAACTGATCGACCACCTGAGCGTCCAGGCCGATTACGCGCAAAATATGCGCGATAACGCCAAGGCGGTCTACCTGCAACTGGGGGCCAGCGTGTGCCGTAACGTCAACTACCGCAAATTGATGGCCAAGGGTGCGGTCATGCGTTACGAATTCACCGAGAACAAGACCAACCGTCCTGTGACCTCCGCCCGTTTCGTGGAAAGCGACTGCCCGACGGAAACCCCGGTGAAGAAGAAAAAGTAATCCCGCCGTATCGCGCGCCGCCGTTCATCTTCGGCGCGCCGTTTCGCCCCTGCGTCTGCGCGCAACGCCACTGACGAGCTGCTAAAGTCCTTTGCAAAGAGGCAATAAGCGGTTGCCAGACATGACTTTACAGGCTCATCATCAAATCGACATGGCACACATGCGACACATGCAGTGACGCGGCCTTGGCGAACTTTTTTCGGCCAAGCCAAGGGTTCCGTGCAGAAGGAGACGTTGAATGCCTTACGAACCGAATGACTTGCTGTCCCGTCATTTCCAGAGCAACGGTATCGACCTGACCCGGGTCGAAGAACAACTCAACCAGGTTGCTCCCGAGAGTCCGAATCTTGCGCTTTACCGAGACATGATGCTGACCGTCCTGCGCATGGCCCAGGATGACCGCAACCGCTGGAATGCCAAGATCGTCCTGCAGACCCTGCGTGAACTGGAGAACGCCTTTCGCGTACTCGACCAGTTCAAGGGCCGGCGCAAGGTCACCGTGTTCGGCTCGGCGCGAACGCCCACCGAACACCCACTCTATGCACAGGCCCGCGCACTGGGAACCGCGCTGGCACGTTCCAACCTGATGGTAATCACTGGTGGCGGTGGCGGCATCATGGCCGCGGCCCACGAAGGGGCTGGGCTGGAACATAGCCTCGGGTTCAATATCACCCTGCCCTTCGAACAACATGCCAATGCGACCGTGGACGGCACGCACAACCTGTTGTCCTTCCACTTCTTCTTCACCCGCAAGCTGTTCTTCGTCAAGGAAGCCGATGCGTTGGTGCTCTGCCCCGGTGGTTTTGGCACCCTTGATGAAGCGCTGGAAGTACTGACCCTGATCCAGACCGGCAAAAGCCCGCTGGTTCCGGTGATTCTGCTGGATGCCCCTGGAGGCAGCTTCTGGCAGGGCGCGCTGGATTTCATCAGCCATCAGCTGGAAGCCAATCACTACATCCTGCCCAACGACCTGAAACTGATGCGCCTGGTCTACAGTGCCGATGAGGCCGTGGAAGAGATCAAGCAGTTCTACAGTAACTTCCACTCCAGCCGCTGGCTGAAGAAGCAGTTCGTGATCCGCATGAACCATCCCCTCAGCGAGCGGGCGCTGGAGCAGGCGCAGGGGGAATTTGCCGACCTGTGTCTCAGTGGTCACTTTCAACAAAGTGCCCATGTCGATCAGGAACACGATGAACCGCAGTTCAGTCATTTGACCTGTTTGTCGTTTACCTTTACGGCACGGGATCAAGGACGCCTGCGGGCATTGGTGGACTTTATCAACAGGACCGAAAACTGGAGCAAGGCCAAGGCGCCAACGCAGGAGCGCACGCGCGAGCCGATCAAGGCGACCTGATTATCGCCCAACCTCAGTCATCCAGCCCACGGCCGCTGAACAAGCGGCCGATCATTTCCATGGAATAACCCCGATAACTCAGGAAGCGTCCTTGTTGGGCACGCTCTCGGGCGTCGGTGGGCAAATGTCCGGAGAATTTTCGGCGCCAGGTGTCTTCCAACTGGGCTTGCCAGTTGAAACCGCTTTCACGCAGGGCCAACTCGATATCGGCACGTTGCAGACCGCGCTGGCTCAGCTCTTCGCGAATACGCAAAGGACCGTAGCCGGAACGGGCACGGTAGGACACGAAGCTTTCGAGGTAACGGGATTCGGACAGCAGCCCCTCTTCCGTCAAGCGGTCAAGTTCGGTGTCGATCATTTCAGGGGAGGCGCCGCGCTGACGCAGTTTACGCGTCAGCTCGACTCGACCGTGCTCGCGTCGCGCGAGCAGGTCCATGGCAGTGCGCCGTACGGCGACCGGGGTATCCAGTACGGCGGTCATCGTTTTACTCAGAGGTCAGCGTCGGCCAGGTCGTCTTCGGTTGCGACGACAGCAGCCGCACCGGAGTTGGCCTTGGTGTCTACGCCTGGAGTCAGCAGCTTGTCACGCAGTTGCTTCTCGAGGGTCGCGGCGATTTCCGGGTTGTCCGCCAGGAACTTGGCCGAGTTGGCCTTGCCCTGACCGATCTTGCTGCCGTTGTAGCTGTACCAGGCGCCGGATTTCTCGACGAAACCGTGCAACACGCCCAGGTCGATCATCTCACCGTTGAGGTAGATACCCTTGCCGTAAAGGATCTGGAACTCGGCCTGGCGGAACGGCGAAGCCACCTTGTTCTTCACGACCTTGACGCGGGTTTCGCTGCCGACCACTTCGTCGCCTTCCTTCACCGCGCCGGTACGGCGGATGTCCAGGCGCACCGAGGCGTAGAACTTCAGCGCGTTACCACCGGTGGTGGTTTCCGGGCTGCCGAACATCACGCCGATCTTCATGCGGATCTGGTTGATGAAGATCACCAGGCAGTTGGCGTTCTTGATGTTACCGGTGATCTTGCGCAGGGCCTGGGACATCAGACGGGCTTGCAGGCCGACGTGCATGTCGCCCATTTCGCCTTCGATTTCCGCTTTTGGCACCAGGGCGGCCACGGAGTCGACGATGATCACGTCCACCGCGTTGGAGCGCACCAGCATGTCGGTGATTTCCAGGGCCTGCTCGCCGGTGTCCGGCTGAGAGACCAGCAGGTCGTCGACATTGACGCCCAGCTTACCGGCGTATTCAGGGTCCAGGGCGTGTTCGGCGTCGACGAAGGCACAAGTTGCACCGGCTTTTTGCGCCTGGGCGATGACGGAAAGCGTCAGGGTGGTCTTACCCGAGGATTCCGGACCGTAGATCTCTACGATACGGCCTTTCGGCAGACCGCCGATGCCCAGCGCAATGTCCAGGCCCAGGGAACCGGTGGAGATCGCCGGGATCGCCTGACGGTCATGATCGCCCATCCGCATTACGGCACCCTTGCCGAATTGACGTTCGATCTGACCCAAGGCCGCAGCCAAGGCTTTCTTCTTGTTGTCGTCCATTAAAGTCCTCACGTAATCAATAAGGCCTGACGGCCAACACCTGTATAAGTAGCCAGTATTATTCCACAGCGTTGGCGGATCGCCTACCCCTGATTTGCGATTTCTGCTTCCGCCCGTCGTAACAGGCCTTCCAGGGCGGCCAGAACCGTCTGTCGACGGACTGCATCGCGGTCACCGGGAAAGTGCCGGCGTTCGGCGCTCACCTCGTCGCCGCAGCCCCAGGCCAGCCACACGGTGCCCACCGGTTTCTCGACGGAACCGCCATCCGGCCCGGCCACGCCGCTGACCGCCACGGCATAGCGCGCGTTGCTGTGGGCCTGGGCACCCCGGACCATGGCTTCGACCACTTCCCGGCTGACAGCGCCGACCTGGCCGAACAAGGCCTCCGGCACCTTCAACTGGAGGCTCTTCTGCCGGTTGGAGTAGGTGACATAGCCGGCTTCGAACCAGGCCGAGCTGCCGGGAATCCGCGTGATCGCCTCGGCGATACCGCCGCCGGTACAGGACTCGGCGGTGGTGACATCGGTCTTGAGCGTCTGCAAGCGCTTGCCGAGTTCAGCGGCAAGCCGGGTGATTTCGTCCATGTTCCTCTCCTGCTCGGGGCAAAGCGGTGCCCTTGTAGGAGCTGGCTTGCCAGCGATAACGATGGTGAGTTCACCACCCTAATCGCCAGCAAGCTGGCTCCTACAGAGGTTCCGTACAGCCGGATTCGATTGTGCGAGATGAACACCCTACACGAGCAGATCACACTTTCAAGACACGACATTGCATCCGGATGTCAGCGGGAGACCGCCCCGGCATAGGCCTGACACGCCTTCAGCTCAATCAGGGCGCGGTCGCCGTCGTCGGTGATGGCGATAATTCGTTGAGCATGCGCCGGGTCAAGTCGGGCTCTTGTGGCTGCATGAACCACGCTGCCGGCGGTGGTGGCGGCTGGCACGTTGCAGCCACTGGCAGGATCGTTGGCGTCGAGGAGGACTGACAGCCGCAGATCAGCAGTGGCAATACGATCACGCAGGCGAGCTTGATCCTGTTGCACATCGTTCAGTTCCTTGGAATGGGTTTGGTCGCTGACCTGGAGCCGTTGCTCCAGGGCTTGGCGTTTGTCCTGCTCGGCACGCTGTTGCGCGGCCGCGGCAAGGGAAATCTGGTTGAGCGTATCGGCCTGCAACCGGGCTTGATGCTCCAGTTGCAGACCGTAACGCCAGTCTTGAATGTGCCAGGCGCTGGCCGCCGCACCACCGGCCAACAAGGCCAGCAGTGCGACGACAACACCCAGGCGCCAAGGCGCCGGAATCAGGTCGAGGGCGCGCATAGCACCGCCCTCGCCCGGGCCCAGATTTGCAGTCGATCTTCGAGGCCGTTCAGGCCGCCGTTGATCTTGCGGGTGATGCTGTTGAACTGATCGGCGTCGGCCAGTGCGTTCAACCCTTGCTGCTCCCAGAACCAGGCCGCCGACTCGGCGGCCCATTGCGGTTGCTCCAGCAGTTCCGGCTGTTGTAACAAGCGCTCATCGCCGAACAGCCCCAGGCTGCATTGGCGATAATTGCTGCAACCGGTGATCTGGATCAGGCCGCGACCGCGATAGCTCCAGCCGTCGCCGGACGATGCATCGCCGTTACCCATACGCGATGCGTAGACGATGTTCGCGATCTGCTCCGGCTGCCGAGCGACCTGCGCGGCCAGCTCCGGAGTAAACCGGTTTGGCCAAGTGGCGACCAGGGCTTGCGCGCTATAGTTCAGGTTCTCGATCACCGACTGCAGTTGGCCTGACTCATGACCAGCTTGCGCCAGGAACGCTGCAACGCGCTGCGCGGTGACGATCTGATGGTCGTTCATCGCTGCATTGAGCGCAGGAACAAAAACGCCGGCTTGGTCGCCGGCGTTCGGGAGGATCTGCAGCAACTGCTGCTGGGTAACGGGCATGGCTTTCTCCGAGCACAAAAAAAACCGCTCGATGGCGGCGGGTGGTCTGGGTGTTGATCAGGCTGGCGGTGCGGGCCAGTCGATGGTGGTGGAGGAATCTGCTTGAGTGCTCGCACGATTTACAGCAACCCGATATTCCTTCCAAAGTTTCAGGTTTGCCGCGTCATCGGCGGTCGCCGAGCCAAGGTCAACTGCGTCCTGTAGAGGTGCAATGCGCAGACTGGCAGTGGCAAGCAGAGAGTCGCGCTCAGAATTTTTAGCGGCTAATACTTGCTCATGGCTTGGTTCGTTTGCCGCGACTTGAGCAGCACGCGCTTCTGTATCAGTAATCTCAACGGAGCCCTCGGGCAATATATACGCGAAAGCGTCATCGTCGAGAAAATGAAGTCCATTATTGGTATCTTTGTAATATGGCATATTTATTCCCTTACCGAACTTCAATCCAAAGAGAGGCGCTGCTTGCCACGTATGATTCACCGGGCAAAACCATAGCCGAAATTCCGCCAGCACTCGCCGTAGGGGTGGTATACCAAGCCCAAGGAAAACTCATAGTTCTACTCCCAACCGTTAGCGAGCCGTTATTGCCAATTGTATTCGATCCACTATTCTCCAGGTAAATCCAAATAGGACGTCCAGTAATATTGTAATACGTTGTTCCAGCGACTCGCGTAGTCCCGACAGCAAAAACCTGCCGTGTCTGCCCAACCCCAATCCCGGACATATCAATGGCATACCAACCTGCCGCCCCATTCGAAGCAAGAGTAACCCAAGCGCCAGTAGGAAGCGGAAACGCCGTGGTAGCGGCTGGCAGGAGAATACTGTCGGAGCCTGTAGTGACAATCGACATTCCCCCGCCTCCAAAACTCCAGAACTTTATCGCTGTCTTTGCTGGCATGGTAGATGCGAGCGGCAAGGTCACGTTAATCACTGCTGCGCTTGTACTGACAACAAGACTGCCCGCATGAGTCGCCGCAGTCAGCACGGTGCTTGCATTGATGCCAAACGCACCGCTGAACTGAAATCCAACACCCTGAACAAATGCAGTAGTCGGGAGTTTTGTTGAGTTATCGAATTGTGGAGGAGTTACACCAGATGCATTTGGCAACTGATCGAGCAAAACAATATCGGTGCCATCATACACAGCGTCAGTCAACTGTCCTTGAATGGCAGCAGCGACTTTGTTGCCATTGGCATCGTATTGCATGATGTTCTTCGTGCCGAGGCCCGAAATATTCAGCTTGTCAGAGCCGGCGCCGCCCGAATGGAATTTCAACTGAAATCGCTGATTCACCGCATAGGCACTGATCGCCGGCACGGGGGCCAGTGTGAACAAAGGTGCGGTGCCGCCGGTCGTGAAAGCAACGAGGGCCTGACCTTGGACTGCCCCCGCCATCTTTTTTGGCGTAACGATGGTCGTATCGTCAACACCTGAATTGGTCTGAGCCTGAGTGGCAATTTTCGCCACACCTGAAACGCTTTCAGATGCGGGAACTACTGATTTTGAAACCCGCTGATCAGCGATGCTGACAATGGCATCTTTCAGCTGAGTACTATTATTTTCATCCGGGACAGCATTGGTTGAGAGGATGACCGACAAGACCTCATCAGTCACCGCATTCCCCCACTCCGCCGGAATCAACGATCCAGGCGCACCGGTAATAGGGTTATCGTCGACAAATTTTCCATTGACCAGCCCGACCCCGGGCACACTTTTTGGATAATCCACTCTTGTTTCCTCTAATTTTCATCGATAAGCACCTGCCACTGAATAAGCAAAGTGCACTGTTTCGAGCATTGCAGCCCTAAAATATTTAATCTGCATATCCTATTACTCAGTTTTGAGCGTAGTCATGAACTGGCTAACGCCGGCCACCCCTCGGCGAGCATCGCGTCGGTGTAGGTCTTGTCGGCCACGGCGGCGAGCAACACGCTCTCGCGGTCGAAACAGGCCTGAACGTGAGCGCGCACCGCTGTAGCGATGCCGATCAACTGGGTTGCGGTCAGTGAAACAGGGCCGTTGACCGTCTTCCAGGTGCAGACGTAGGTGTTGTCGATGACGGCCGACAGCGCGGCGCCCGCGATAAGCGCCTGGCTGTCCCGGCCGGTATCGATTGGAACGCCCGACACTGTGATTCCAGCCGTTTCATGGCCGTAGCGAGTGGCCGCAATGACATCCGCAGCGGTGGGCTCAGGCGTGGCTACAGCATCGAGAAAGGCCAGATAACGCGAGTCGCTTTCCTCAACCTCGCCCAGGTTATCGAAATATCCATCAGGTTGCGGGCCGCCAAACACAGAGAGGATATTGGTCTTCGACTCGTCTGAGAACTGAACGTGCACACTCATATTTCATACCCATTGAAGTAAACTCGGAAAGAAGGGGTGCCAGCAGATGAGTTGGTCGTTAAGTAAACTGTTTGAGCGATCGGAAGGGGAACCCCAAAAAAGTTTCCGATGAGCAAAGTATTTGCCGGCTGGTTTGATGTTATGTTCTGCTGCCCAATATTCCCCCCGTCTCCTGTAAGAGTGGTTCCCAAGTTTGCTGCTGATGTGCTAGAAGCACTAAGCTCGCCCTGACAGAACTTGGCGTTTTTTGGCACGCTTGCGCTGATCACTACTGGAATACCGCTTACGTTTGCTACACCAGTGTAAGCGCTGGTAAGTGCAGTGTTGACGCGGCGATCAAATACCGTGCATGCAACGAGTTGGCTGCTGGCGTTCGTAGCAACCACCGTCAGCAACGCAGATGCCGAGTACCCGGCCGGCATGTTGACGCCGCCGTAAACCTCCGGAGCGACTGCCGAGGTCGCATCGATAGCAAGCAATGCGCTGGTCGAAGTTGTCGGGTTGTAAATCGCGTAAATCGCCACATACCCGCTGACCGGTGCGGAGCCCGTATCCATCCCGCCAGCGCCAGTGCTGGCAAGATTTATGGTCTTGCTGAAGCTCGGGATCACCCAGGCCGAGTTGCCAAGCGCCGCCTTGACCACGATCTCATTAGCCGTATAGGTCGCTGTTGCGCTGGCAGATGACAGGTAAATGCGGCCATTGCGGGTCGCGCCAGTGATGGCAGCAACTTGAGACAGCTGTACAGCCTGCTGTGATTTGGTGGCCGGTGCGACTTGAAGCGCTCCGCCAGTGCTGTCGATCAATATCCAGGATCCGCCACCGATAGAGCTGTTCCACTGCACCCAAACATCGCCGTTCGCGACGATCTCGCCCCCCTGGAGGGCTGAGTGCGCAGCACCCACAATAGGTGCCGCGGTCAGCCCGTTTGGGCTGAAAGTGCTTGCCCCTGTGTTGCCATTCTGGGCCTTGAAACGTAGCACCACGCCGTCCAAAAGTGCCTTGACGGCTGGAACATAACTCGCAACATAAACGCCAGCCCCCCCTGTATCCAAAGCATATTTAACCGAATCTGATTGATTCATCTTTTGAATAGACAGTAATAGTTGTCCAGGATCCGCTTCATCAGGAACCAGACCCGAGGCTTTTACTACATTCACAACTTCATCAGTGATCGAATTCCCCCATGCCGCGGGTATCAACGATCCCGGTGTTCCATTCACCGAGTTCTCATCGACAAACTTGCCATTCACCAGCCCAACGCTGGGCACGCTTTTTGGGTAATCCACGTTGCTATCCTCTAGTCGTAATTAATGTGAACAAGCGTGTGCGCCGGCGCGGCACGATGTATCAGGCATTCCAGGGCACTGCCGGGGTTGGCGCCAAAACGCTCGCCCCAATAGCTCGCCCCGAAACGCCGGCCCAGAAGCAGTCGACCGCCAGTGTTGAGCGTCCACATGAACTGCGCCTGCCAGGTGCCGAAATGTGCTTTGCCGAAGCGTGCCCGACCCATGCGTGGGGTCTGCAATTCGGTCACGCTGGCATTCGGATAGCCCTGGCTGCGGGCGATATCAATGAAGTAGCCGATGCTCTGGCCGCCCACCGCCAGCAACCGTCGACGCACCGCCACACGGCGATCGTCGAACAAGGGGGTAGGCCCCAGACACGGGTCGGGCAGGTTCATCACCCGCTCCCAATCCGGTACCAGTTCACTGACCGTCACCGGGTCCACTTCGTTGATCAGGTCCACGGCCCGGGCATCAATCCGTGCCAGTTCCTGGGCGATACTCAGCAGCACCTGCTGGATCTCCGGCACTTGCTCCGGATCCCAGGCGGGACCTGCCGGCAGCAGGCTGCGCAACTGCTCCTGGTATTGCTCGGCCGTTCTTACTCCAGCCATACGCAACCTCCGAAGGTCAGCAACTGGTTGGTAGCGGCTGGCACATCGGCGGACGGCGACACCAGCAGGTGATCCTGCTCACCGCTGGCACTGCTGATGGACTCGGCGATATGGGTCAGCAACAGCGTGTCGCCCAGGCCAGCCTCACGATCATGCAGGTCCTGCAACTCGGCCTCGACGGCTGCACGGATGGCACTGGTATCCGGGATCAGGCGCAAGGTGTAGGTCACCGGGACCAGCACCGGCGCCAGCACATGCAACTCGGCGGTCACCGGGCGCAACGGATCGATATAGGCCTGGACCAACGCCAGTTGCCCGTCATCCGGCAGCGGCACCGGATCGTCGTCGCGCATCACGAACAAGCCGACGGTGCCCGGCCCCAGGTAGCTGCCACGACACCAGGCCCGGGTAATCCCCGGACATTCCAGTGCCCAGGTTTCGTAGTCGGCCGCCGAACCGCCGTTGGGAATGATGCGATAGGAACTGATCACCCGAGCCCGCAACGATTCGATACTTTCCGCCGCGACACCACCGCCCAAGCCCGGGTCCAGCACCGTGAAGGTATTACCGATCCCTTGCACCGGCTGTACCGGAAACAGCGTCAGGCCGGCATCGCCATTCCCCAGGCTGCCGGCATCCAGCGCCTGGATCTGCGCGGTATTGGTCCCACCGCTGGTGGTGCCACCAACCGTCACGGTGTAACTGCGCCCATCACTGGTCTGCAGCAAGGTTCCGGCATCCAGTACCGCACCCGCCGCAGCCGTATAGCTGACGCTGCCGCTGGCCGACTGCGCCGCCTTGCGGGGTTGATGCAAACGCAGCGCGGCAATGCGCTCCAGGGTGGTGTCATCGGCGGTGTCGGGCAGGATCTGATCGGCGATCCAGTCGAGGTAACCGTAGAGGCCAAAGGCCGCGCCACTCAGGGTGCGGGCCAGGACCTGTGCATCGGACTGGCGCAGCGAATCGCCGGCCAGGTCGCCTTGGGTGCGGTTGATCAACACCGGTAGCGAAGGGGTTTCAAACGGCATAAGTCACCTGCCAACTATGGTTCGGGTTGATATCCAGGCGCTCGCCGCTGGACAGGGTCAGAACCGTACGCAGGTTCAGTCGCTGGGCGTCGAGCCGTTCGGTTTGAATGTCGATGGCGCTGCAATGGCCGTCGTCGAGCAGCCATTGCAAGGCTTCGCGGGCATAAAATTCGGCGTCGAGCTGGGTCTGCGCGGTGAGCTTGACCCGCCGCAACAGCCACAGCCGCGAACCGATACGGTCGTCGGTCACCGAGGGAAAACTGTCGCCCCACCAACCGAAACGCTCATCGTCATCGATCGGGTCATCGGTATTGGCGCGACGCCAGGTAAACAGGCTGATCAGCACCGAACGGGTCAGCGCCGTCTTCAGGTCGTTGGACACGAACATCAGGCACCTCCCGTCGGCGCACCGGTCTGGCCGTTACCCGGCTGGATGCCGCCGTGCACATGTTTCATCTGGCTGATGCCGCCGGCGACCTGATCACCCTGGGAGACGATCTTGCCGGTCTGGGTCAGACTCGGGGTATCGATGTTCACCGCAGTGCCGGCACGGATATTCAGGGTGCCGGTTTCGATATCGATGATCCGGCCGCGCTTGAAGTGGATCTTGTCGCCTTCATCGGTGTAGAGGGCGATTTCGCCGGGGGCGAGGTTCTGCAGGCGATAACGGCGGTCGGCGACCACCAGGACGATAGCGTGGGAACGGTCGCCGCCGAGAAAGGTGGCGATGCCTTCGGCGCCGGCCAGCGGGTTGCTGGTGAAGCCGTAGGGTTCGAAGTGCTCCATGTCGTCGTTCACTTCACCGGCGGTCAGGCGCATTTGCAGCGATTGCAGTTTGTTGGCCGAGTTGGCGAGCACGACAGTGCCGCGCGCCAGCAGGCGTGTCAGTAGGCTCATGGGAGTTCCTTGGGCAAACGAGGTGATTACTTCTTGGCCTTTGCCGGTGCCGGCGTGGCATCGAAGACCTGCGGCGGCGCCACCACCAGGGTGGTGATCGAGCCCTGTGCGGACAACGACCAGGTCACCTTGGAGATAAGCATGTCCTGGTCCACGTCCAGCACCGGGTCCTTGACCCGCACGGTCAGGTTGTGTCGCCACAGATCACCGTTGGACTGTCGCCAGCCCTGCACGGTGTAGGTGGTCGTCAGGGCCTTGGCGCGGCGTGTCGCCCGCTCCCAGTCAGCCCGTTGCTGGGCCAGCACCGGAGTGATCTGCGCGCTTTCGCTGATCACCGTGACGCGCTTGCGATCCGGATTGGCCTCGCTGGACACCCCGGAAACTTCGCTCACCGCACTGCCGCTGCTCTGGTCACTGCCCTTGTGCTGGCCGATCACCCGGTACTCGGAAAATACCGAGCTGTAGTCTCTCGCCGTATCGGCCGAAAGAATGTTCTTGCCCAGTTCCAGTACATCAGTCGCCCGCCCGGCACTGCCGGGTTTGGCGAGTACCAGGTTGCCGGCCGCATCATCCGTGGAGAACACCCGATACAAGGTCAGCAAGCGATCGATGGACTTGAACACCGTTTCGCCCGGCACGACGCTGTGGGTTTGCAGTTTGCTGGTTTCCGGGATCTCGCTGAGCACATTGACCTGGTAGGGTTTGGCCAGCGCCTCGACGATCTTCAGCAGGCTCTGTTCACGCCATTGGCCCGGCTGGTTGATCGCCGCGCAATCCACCAGGTCCCGGGTCAGCGAACTGCCCTCGACGGTCAGGCTGATCTGATTGCCGTCATAGCTGATGGGGGCCTTGAACACGTAACCGGTCAGGACCTGGTCGCAGCCGATCATGACCGAACAACGGGCACCGGCCTTGATCGGCAGGGCCTGGGTCTGTCCCGGCCATTTCCAGGTGATACCGAGCTTGAAGGTACGGAACTGACGCTCGAGATCGGCAGTGATCTCGATGGTCTTCCAGCCCTCATAACTCAGGCCGTCGACCAACAGGACGACGGCATTGTCGATGTCGTTCATGGCTTACTCCTGGGAGACCTGCAACGGCACCGGCGGTATGAAACCGGGGTGCGAAATCCGGTTGCGCTGTACCACTTCACCCACTCGAGTGGCATCACCGAGTTTCTGGTAAGCCACGACCAGGGCCGGCTGGGTGCTCTTGGGCGTCAGGTCAACCAGCGGCACCCCGTTGGACGCCACCGCGTTGAGATGCTGCGTCAGCGCCTGACGAACGGTACTGAGTGCCTGGTACTGCACCGCGTCGGCCTTGAGCGCCGCCTGCCAGATCACATCGTTGAGGCTGTCACGCAGCGCCAGCACATCGTCGACCACCGGCACATCGGCCCGTTGCACCGGCTGCTGGGCTTGTTGGGCCAGCGACGGTGTGGTCGTCAGTTTCACCGCCGACGTCGCCACCGGGATCATTGACACGAACTGGGAGATCTGGACCAGCAAGGCATCCTGGATCAGGTTCACCGTGGCCTGTGAGGCCGCGGCGGAGTCCTTTCCAATGGTCAGTTGCGAGGCATCGAGGGACTTGGCGTCCTCGACCTGTTTCGAGAGATCGGCCAGCATTCCGTGATAGCCCTGGACGGCAAAGTCTTTCAAGCCCCGAACTTCACCCACAACGCTTTTGACTTCACCCACCAATCCGTTGAATTCTCCCAGCACGCTTTTAACCGCGGCACTCACTTGCTGGGGGAACTCCTTGATGGTGCGAACCAGGGCGTAGATATTCGCGTACGTGTTGATCAGTGGCTGCAACTCGTGCTCGATCGCCTGGTAGGCCGAGGTAATCCCCTTGCGCAGGTTTTCCAGGCCGATCCGCGCCTGGTTGATCTGCGACATCGCCCCATCGAAACGCGCCACCGAAGTGTCGAGCAATTTGTCCGACGCCACCTGCAATTGCTTCTGGGTGTTGACGACTGCTTTGGGGAACGGCAGCGGCTCATCCGGATAGAACTTCAGGCTGAAGGTCACCAACCCGCCATCCTTGCGGGTCTGGGTCATGTCGCATTCGCCGACCTTGACCTGCATCCGTCCCTGCCAGGGGTGAACCAGTTCGCCGCTGCCCTCCTCCAGCGCCTTGAGCAGCGCGTCACGCTTCTCAAGGCAATCGGCGCCAACGATAAAGGCGGTCAGCTCATAGATCTTCGACTGCTGGCCGAGACCTTCAAAAAACGACCGGTCGCGCTGCGGGTATTCATGCAACTGGCCTTTCTGGCCGACCGGGTTTTTCGCCTGGTCGACCCAGAAGGGCACGCCGCGAAACGACGCCGGCAACAAACGATCACGCCAGCTAGTCGCCATGGGCACCTCCGTAGGAAAGCGAGCGATAGCCGACGCGAGGCGTCAGGTCCAGGCCCGGTTGATTGGTTTGCGCTTGGTCGACGCGCAAGCCCGCAGGCGCGTCCTTGAAGTTCACGGTCAAGCCGCCTTCGAGTTGCGTGCGGTTGTTGGCGGCGGTTTGCTGGACAAGGCCACTGCCGTTGCTCGTCAGACCGGAGTCGGTGCTGCTCGACGAATCGCCCCAGTTCCAGAATGAAGAAGCGCTGTCATTGGCCGCCTTGGCATTGCTGGCCTCTTGTTGCTGCGCCAGGCCATCGACCTTGCCGGTGACCTTGGCGACAAAGTCACCGAAACCACCACTGAACAACTCCTTGATCGGCGTGATAAAGGTTTGCAACTTGCTCCACCAGCCAGCGAACCAGGCGACAATCGGATCCCAGTTCTTGATGATCATCCCCAGCGGCGACCAGTCGAACATCGTCTGGAAAAAGTCCATGACGGGAGTCGCCAGGCTTTGCAGCACGTCCCACAAGTCCGAAAAGACCTTGCTGATGGGTTCCCAGTTGGCGACGATCAGCCCGACGGGAGACCAGTCGAACAAGGTCTGGAAGAACTCCTTGAGCAACTGCGCCGGGTCTTGCAGTGCAGCCCAGATCGTGCCGAAGTAAGCGCTGATAGAGCCCCAGTTGTTGATGACCAACCCCAGCGGCGACCAGTCGAACAGCATCTTGAGGAAGTCCACCACCGGTGCACTGGCGATTTTGATCGTGTCCCACAGCACCCCGAAAAAATCGCCGATCGCCCCCCAGTTATTGACGATCAGCCCCAGTGGCGACCAGTCGAACACGCCCTTGAGAAAGTCAATCACCGGCACGGCCAAGGCCTTGAGTAATCGCCAGATCGAATCGAAGAACCCCGTCACAGGCCCCCAGTTGTCGATGACCAGGCCCAGCGGCGTCCAGGAAAACAGCTCCTTGAAAAAATCGAATACCGAAGTGGCTGCCGTCGTGATCGACTCCCAAAGACCGGAGAAAAATACGCTGATCGTCTCCCAGCCCGCGGTAATCATCGGCATCGGCGACCAGTCGAGCACCGCCTGCAACCCTGACATGAAGCTGGCCGCCATGCCTTTGATGTCGCTCCAAAGCCCGCTGAAAAAACCTGAAATCGGTTTCCAGTAAGCAACGATCAGCGCCGCGGCAAGGGCAAAGCCCACCACGACCAAACCGATCGGCGAAGCGAGCACACCCACCACCGCCGCCACCCCGGCCACCGCACCTTGCAGGACGGTGAACGCCACCGCCCCCGCCGCCAGGCCCTGGACCAGATTCGGGTTGGCCGCCACGAACTCGGCGACGCGGCTCACCAGCGGCACCAACGCCGTCACCACGGAATTCACCACGGGCAACAAGCCCTGGCCGAACTTCAGGGAAACCTTGTCGACCGCTTCACTCAAGCTCGCCAGATTTTTTGCCGTGGGCCCTAAATCAGATCCCTCGGCGCCCTTGCGGGCCTCGGCCAGCTTGTTTTCCGCCTCGATCGCCGACTTGACACCCTCGACAAAAGGCGCGGCCAAACCTTCGCCTTTGAACAGCTCCGAGAGATCCAGCTCGCCCAGACCGCTGTCCTCCAGGCTCTTTTTGAAACTTTCGACTTTCTTGCTGACCGCTGACATGTCGTCGTCCATTTTCTGGACGCCATTCACGACAAGGGCCATGTTCACAACCGTCTGGGTATTCGCCGTGAATGTGTTAGTTGTCGTAGCCATCACTGCACCTGCTGCATCGCATTGATCCGTTGCGCGTGCTCCAGGGATTCCCGGAGCACATCCAGTGGCCTGGCCATCATCTGTTCGGGGTCAACCTTCCAGAACCAGGCCAGGTCATAGGCGACCGCAATCAGCTCGCCGATGGCTGCGATGCCGCACTCATGAAAAAACCCGCCACCGCCCAGCTCAAGGTATTGAGGTCGGACAGGTCCAGCTGGTTGACCGACGACGGCGGGATGCCGGCGCAGACCGCGATGTACTTGGCCGCGACATCCATGTCGAGGCTGACGTCTTCGCCCTTGTCGATCTTGTACGGCAGCGCCTTGATCGCCCGCACTTCCTGAACCGTCGGACGGCGCAAGGTGAGTTCGCTCAGGGGTTCGCCGTGGGCCTCGATGGGCACCTGCAACTTCACTGGATCAGTCATTGCCAGGTCCCCTTGATGCCTTCGAATTTCAACGCGATGGTTGCGTCGTCACCCTTGGCAGACGGGGTGTCGCTCAGGTAGGCACCGGCCAGGACGTAGACCTTGCCATTGCTGAATTCGCAGGTGACGGTCATGTCGGTGCCGGCGACCAGTTGCTTGAGCGGGAAGTCCGGCGTGTACAGCGCGGTTACCGCGAAAGTTGGAGCGACGTCGGTTTCCTTGTAGAAACCCGGCACGACCGTTTCCCGTTTGACGAACATCAGCGGGGCTTCGCAGCCGCCATTGATAGTCAGTTGAGCGCCGTCCACTTTGACGTAGCAGGTGCCCGCAATCAGTTGACCCATGGTGTATCTCCTTGCAATAAAAAGCCCGCATCGAGCGGGCTGGGGTTACGCAGTGTGAGCAGGCAATCAGGCCGCCGCGTCGTACTGCAGGCGGAACTGGTTGAGCAGCGCGAACACACGCAGGCCATTGATGTAGTCCGGCGGGAACAGCACGTTGACCCGGCTCGGGTCCTGGCTGTCGCGCTCGACGATCAGGTGATCGGCGAACATCTCGGCGTTCTCCACGTGACCTTCCAGCTCGAGCTTGGCGTACTGGGCGATCAGTTCACCGCGGATGGTGCTCGGGGTGAGGATCGGCTGGCCGGCGCCGAAGCGGGTGCCATCGTCCGCAAGCTTGTGGCGACCGTACTTGCTGGTGATCACGCTTTGCAGGCGGCGCACGATAAAGGCCGACTGGTGCATGGTCTCGCTGTCCAAGTAGGAGTTGTCCGCCTGGCCGTAAGCGTTTTTCTGGTAGGTGGTGATGGCCCGCTGGATGCGCACGTAACCGCCTTCGTAGTAGGCGGTGGCCAGACCGTAGCTGAGCAGCGACTGACGTTCGGTCAGGGTGAAACGCTCGCTGGCCGCAGCCGGATCGATACCCGCCAGGCTGCCGCTCTGGGTCGGACGGCTGGCGTCGGCGGAGATAAACACCGAAGTCCGCGCGGCCAAGGCCGAGGCCTGGACCCAGAACGGTTGTGGCACACCCGGCTCCATGGCCAGGATGGTCATGTGCTGGTCGTTACGGGTCTGACCGGCTGCCACCAGGGTGCCGACAGTACCGCGCTTGGCGGTGTAGACATGACCGAACAGTTGCTTGGACCAGGACCAGCGACCGACGCTGTCATCCATCGCCGATTGCCAGGCATTCAGGGTCGCCACATCGGACCACGGCTGGCAGATGAATTCGAACGGTTCATCGCCGAGTGCCGCGAGTGCCGCAACCTGGTCCGGCACACCGGTGCCACCGGCCATTGGCGCAGAAACGATGGTCAGGCCGGCCGGGGTCTGCTCGCCATTGCTCTTGCCCAGGCGATTGAACTGCAGGCTGATGTCATTGCCGCTGTCACCGGTCCATTTGCAGGTCAGGGTCACGGTGCCATCGACGGCCACGGCGCTGACCGGCAGGTCGGTCGCGGCGTTGACTTGCAGCGCCAGGGTGGTAGCTGCCTGGGCGGCGGTCGCCCCGTTGACCACGGCGGCCTGGACCCGCACACCACCGACATACAGGTTGAGCACGCCGCTTTCAGTGGCGGCGCCGGTCAGTTTCAGATCGGCCTTGGCGATGCTGCCCACGGTGCTTTGCAGCGGCAGGCACCAGATCTCGCCGATCGGATCGGTCTTGCGCCAGGTGTCGTACATCGAGGCGAGCATCGAGCCCTGGCCACCAATGCTTTTCGCCAGGGCGACGCTGGAGACCAGCACCAGGCTGCCGACTTCGGTGCTGGTGGCGTTGTCGTTGACCTGGGCGACGATCAGGCCGCGCAGGGTCGACGACGCGCTATTGGCCGCCGAGTTGTCCATTTCGGCATAGAACAGCGGAACACGCAGGTCCGCGGGGATGTTGCTGAATCCGATAGCCATTATTGGGCATCCTGTGGTTGTGCCGCTTGCACGGCGTTGAGGGTGATATCGCCATCCGCCAGACGACGGCGCCACCAAGCGCTGTCGGCCACTTCACGGCCTTCGAGCGGTAGCAGGTCGCCGGCTTCCAGGTCCGGTACGGCGCGGCCCGGGGCCGGCACTACGGTGATGCGTTGGGTCATTGCGTTACGTCTCCAGAGAAAGTCAGCTCCAGGCGCCCGTCGGGGCCTGGGCGGTGCAGATTGGGGTCGGCGGGATCGATGGCATCGACCTTCACCGTGACCCCGGTAAAAGACGGCAAGCCGTCCAATTCACGCTCGTGCCAGGTTTCGGCCGGGTCCGTGGAGCGATTGCGCCCCAGTTGGAACTCGGCGAAGAAATGCAGGCTATAGAGCAGGCGGCTGGCGTTGATCGAGATCAGTTCGCCGCCGTCGTATTCGATGGGGTTGTAATAGGTGTCGGGTTTGAAGCCGACCAGGGCCCGCCAGAGTTCGGCGCGCAGGCTGTGGAGTTGGTCGAAGGCTTGGGCGCCGTTGCTGGCGTCGAGCACCAGGGTCAGTTCCAGGCGATCGCTCAGGGTCTGGCGGGCGACGTTTTGTGAAGCGTCCTTGCTCGCCAGGTCGGTCATCACGGTGACGAAGGCCGCCGGGGTTTGCAGCGTGGTGTTGCTTTGCAACAGGTCGAGATCAAGGCCGGTGGAAATGCGATTGGCAAGACTGGGGCATTGAGCACGCAGTTGCGTGAGAATCGGGGTGATATTCATGGGGGTCACCGGGTAATAAAAAACCCGTCGATTGACGGGTTCGACAGGCGATCATTCGCCTCCAGAAAGCCCGCGTCCTTGCGGGCTGGGCCCTGCTCTCGGGCCCGGTGGCTCCAGTCCGTTGGTGGTATCCGAGGTGCTCGTTGTCCGGGTCGCTGTCCGGCTATTGTTCCGGCCGGGTCTCCGGGGGAGGCGTTTCGTCCACCCCCAGGCGCTTGGCCGCCCAGCGCTCATAAAGGCCGATGGCGGCATCCGCACCGGCCATGGCGGTCAGGCAGCCAAAGGCACCGGCGGTCCAGATCGATACGCCGGCGGCATACAGCAGCATGATGGTCGACACACCGCAGACCATGCAGGCCCCGGAGCGCAGAACCAGACGCCGCAGCAGCACCCAGCCACGGGCACCGTCCTTGTCGGCGCGCCACATTTCGCCGGAAACCCCGCCGACCACAGCCAGCAGGATGACCAGCCAGATAGGCATGTCCACCAACGCTTGTTGCTCGCTCGTCATGTCACGCCTCCTGCAATAAAAAAGGGCCATTCATTGGCCGGTGATGGTTTGCGCTTGTTGTTCAAGGTGAAGGGTTCTCTTGAGAGCCCGCGTTCGGTGGGCATTCCAAAAAGCCCGGTCACCCAGGCTTTTCAGTAATGCGGTCCTGATACCCGGCCCTCGACCCGCTCGCGCTTTCAGCGATGGGGCTCCTGGCCGGACACCTGATCTTTCGGCGCTACTGGCGCGGTACGGATCGATTCAAATTGTTCTTCCGACCGCGACCCTGTCCGCCGGATAACTGCTTACGGTGCTTTACGCTGCACACCCGGGTCAGTTGCCAACCCTCTGAACCGTTGAGGCCGGTTCATCGCTGCCTGTTCTTTGAAGCGGTGTCACTAAAGAGCGGTGGGTTGCCCCTGGCATCTCTGCCTGTCACCAACCTTTCCGGCCGGCTTGAGACAAAGAATATGCATGTATGCATATACAGTCAATGCACAAATGCATTTATTTATGCATTTCGTTTGCATGAATGCATGGAAGCCATGCAGATCAAGGGCTGGGGGTTTTTGACGGGCGAAAAAAAACCCACATCGCTGTGGGTTTTTTCCGAATCAGGAAAGGCTAGCGGGCGTACATGCCCCACCAGAAGACGTGGCCGAGGATGGTGATCTGCTCTTCCTGGATCTCCTGGAAGCTGTAGTCCTCATCCGGATGCTCGTCGCGATTGAAGCTGCGCAGGCGGATCCCGGTCGGCAGGCGATACAGCTGCTTCACCCGCAGCTGACCGTTGTGGTTGATGGCGTACAGGTCGCCGTCGACGATATCGCCGATGGCGCTCTTGCCCGCGTTGACCCCGACCGTCGCGCCGTCACGCAGCACCGGCAACATGCTGTTGCCGCGCACGGTCACGCATTTGGCCTGGTCGAACTGCACGCCGTTGTGGCGCAGGCTGCGCTTGCCGAAACGCAGGCTGGCCTTCTCACTTTCTTCTATGACGAATCTTCCTGATCCAGCAGCCAATTCAACCTCGCGAAGAAAGGGGACGGACACTTCGTCTTCATCGACGGGCGTGTCGTCGTCCCACAGGCTTATATCCTTGAGTTCGGAGTGCGGCGTGCCCTGCTCCTGATCCCGGGCAACGGCAACCGGTGCGCGTCCGCGCAGTTGGTCGGTGCTGATGCCGAAGTACTCGGCGATCTTCGAGATGTGCTTGTCCGAAGGATCGACGATCTTCCCGCTGAGGATCCGCGACAGGGTGGATTGGGGCACGCCGGTACGACGGTGAAGCTCCGTGGGGGAGATCCCGTGACGGTCGAGCAGTGCTCGTAGGACGGTAGAAACGTTGCGTATTTGCATAATGCGCATATTGCTTGCGCTTTTCGGGAATGGCAAATGCTGATTTGCATATTTTATGCATATAGCTTTGCGCGAGCATCAGACGTGATCGTCACGGCTGTCGGTGCCCAGCGAGATTCCGCCAGGGTCACGGAGCCAAAGGATGTCTCTGCGAGATCAACCGTAGGCAACTAGACCGCACAAATGAAGGATAAGGCCTACACATATTCAATCATTCAATTTAAATCATCATAAATATAACCAAATACTCAAAAACCTATCCGCTCGGCCAGTTTCTCACTCAAACAAGGGCATCTAATATTCGCTTACAAATTCTTCACCCCAAACAGAAGCAGGAGCCTAACCATGAACATAAATGGCACATCTTCCCCTTACGGATATAGCCCAACCTTCCCTAGAAAAATATCTGTAGATCAATCAGTAAAGAAAGAAAATTTTGCAATCGAGCCCTCCACCGCCAATACAGTAAACCGGAATGACAGCGTTACCCTCACTCATTCGGGTTCGGCAGCAGCCTCTCAACAACAGGTTATGAATACCAGTACAAATATGCCAGATGCCACAGAGCTTCCGATTATTGATGAATCAGCTATACCTGAATGGCTCAGTCCTTTTTATATCGACGTCGCAACACTTCCAGGCGCTCCCGGATACCGTATAGGATACGAAGACAAATTTTCAAAACTATCATCAGGAGAACGCATCGAGTACTTCACCTCATTGAGCACCTTAGTGAAAAACCTGTACGAACAGAGCGGAATCGGTATACAAGAGGTATTCAGCTCTGAAGCGTCAAGTGAAAAACCACACCAATGCTTTATTGGAAAAGTTAAGGAAGATCCTAAACTGCTCGCCCTTGTAAACAAAATGGGCATTCCTCTCTCTTGACACTCCGCGCACAATCGAGCCCAAGGAGCCAATGATGAAATTTATCTATACAATAATAGCTTTGTATTTATTGCCCTCTTGGGTTTTTGCTCAAAGCCCTATTCTTGCCTCGCTTCAGGCGCAAGGAATTCAAATCACGAAACTGAGCAACCCGGATTTGAGCCGAATTAAAGGAGCGGCGAGGATTACAGACCAACCGATGCCAAGCGTAACAAGCGGAATAAAAATTTATAATGTAAAACTGGATCGCTTTGGTAACGAGCATGATTATAGAGCTTACCGGATTGTGGGCAACGAGTGGGATCCGCACGGGTCATATGAATATTTCGAAAATGGTATTAAATACAAAACTGCTGGTGACCGCTGGCTCGCCGACAAATCGAACGGTACGGATTGGAACATTAATAACGCGACAGAAATTGACCACCACTACCAAGCGCTGAACGAGAAGACCGGCGCGCCGTTCAATTATGGTTGGAGAGAAACCAGCTGGAGCCGACCGATTTCAACTTTTTCCTGGTGACAAACCAACAAAAGCCACGGCCCAGGCTAGTGGCTTTTTAACATTCAGTTCAAGGCAATAAAAAGGATGTGAAATGACATACCCACTAAGGTTGCTTTTCGCTGCCTGTATCTTTCCTTTCTATTTCTCGAAAGCCTCGATCGCCTTGGCGGATAGTATACGTCTAAAGAATGGAGACACATTATCCGGGACAATAATATCATTCAATAGCGGATTGTGCATTTTTGATACTATTTATGGTTCGGCGGTGAGAATTCCGATACAAAATATCCAATCGATAAACACCGACGATCACTACGACATCCAGTTCACCAACGGAGAGCAAGCAACCGGACAGCTAAAGTCGGGGCCAGACAATCAGACCCTGTTGGAGTCACCTACCTTTGGTTAGTTAATCATAAATGCATCAAAAATAACCAAGCTGACCAAAACCTTTCAACCCGCTCAAAACCTCGAAAACTCAACGCCAGACCGCATACCCGATGATGACAAGTCAAACAATAGCTACGGATCAGAAACAGAAGCACAACCGCCCCTCGATTTCCTGACCGGCTCCACCGTTCTTTTGTCCCCCGGTGAATACGAGGTGGACCTCGGCATCGCCTACAAACAAAACCGGCTGCAATACGCTCTCCCCCAGGCGGGCTACTTTCAGAGGTCCGCCTACTCGGCAAAGCAGCTGGAATACAGATCGACCCTCAGAGCGGGTCTCCACGAAGGTGTTGAGGGCTATCTGAGCGTGCCGCTCACCTACAGCACTGTCCAGGACGTCTCCAGCAATGATCATGTACGCCATACCGACGCCTGGAACCTGGCCGACATTGCATTGGGCGCTCAATATCAGGTTATCGACGAATCCGCTCGCAGCCCGGCCGTCTCCCTGACACTGGATCTGACAGCACCAACCGGAAGAAAGCGCTACAACGACGCACTCAATCGCTGGAAAGACCCGTTGAATAACGGCTCCGGGCACTGGAGCATTGCACCGGGCCTGGCGTTTGTCCGCACCACCGATCCGGCGATACTCTTTGGCGGAATCAGCTATCAATACTATTTTCCAAACACCATCGACGGCTATCACGTACAGCCTGGCTGGGTATTGAAGAGCTATGCCGGGGTTGGTTTTGCCTTGAATGAAAAACTGTCGCTGGGCACACGATTTTCCTATGCCTATGGCGCCAACATGAAAGCGAATCATGAAACCATCTACGGATCAGACTCTGACCCTATCGATCTTTCCCTTGGCGCATCAGTTCGCGTATCAAACGACTGGGTGATATCACCTGGAATCACTTTTGGCCTGAACGACGATGCGGGACCGACGGTCCTGTCGATAGCCTTCAAAAGGCGCTTCGATTGAACAGGCTTTCAGCGTCGAAGGTCCTGAGCATTCTGATACTCACCACACTCGGTGCTCAAATAAATGCCGGCACCGGCCCCACGCTCAAGCCCATGAGCCTCTTGAAAATGCAAGGCATTGAACGACAGACCCTCGATTATTCCTGTGGCGCGGCGGCGCTCGCTCTATTGCTGAGCAGGTATTTAGAAGACCCTATAACAGAAGCGCAAATCCTGTCGGAGATTGTTTTGCGGCTATCCGATACAGCGATGCTCGAACGAGCCGTTGAAGGGTTTTCGATGCTGGATCTCAAATTGGCAGCCGAAAACCTCGGTTATGCCGCTGATGGCGTATTACTCCCCCCGGAATCGGTGTACGCCTTGAAAGGTCCGGTCATCATTCTTCTTCGCAGAAGCAAACTGAATCATTTTGTTGTGCTCAAAGGCGTCAGCAAAGGGCGCGCGTTTCTCGCCGATCCTTCTCGCGGGCACCTCAGACTGCCGCTATTCGATTTGTTTCAGGAATGGAAAGGCGAAACGCTCATCGTCGGTCGTGAAGGGTTCGGGACGCCTGCCTCTCACGCCCTACGCCTCCCTGGCAAACCGTACATCTCACCCGAAACTGAAACTGTCAGGATGCTTCAAAACATACCGATAAATTGATCTTGAGCAGACACGCCATTACATGACGATGTTCGAAAAGCCGAGGATATCGCAATGAGGTCTATCGCTAATCCGTCTGAAAAACTGTCATTTCTGACAGTAGTTACTTACTTTCTCAAATTTTAAGCTCAGGTTTCGACATTGCTCGAGACCCACCATCATGAACACCTCCAAAGTGGCCGTATCCCTGATACTCGCCATCCTGTCGTTGAACAGCCACGCCGCCTCCTGGGGTTACGAGGGCAATGTTGGCCCCAGCCACTGGGGTCAGGTGGATCCGGAGTACATCAGTTGCAGCACCAGCAAGGAGCAGTCACCGGTCAATATTGAAACCCACCATGCGAAAAGCTCGAAACTCCCAGGCCTGTCTTTTCAGTACACCCCTCAAGCCGCTGAAGTCACCAACAACGGGCATACGATTCAAATCAATGTCGCCCCCGGCAGCCTGCTGCGCTTTGACAATGAAGACTTCGAACTCAGGCAGTTTCACTTCCATACCCCAAGCGAAGAGGAAATAGACGGCAAGTCCTTTCCGATGGATGCGCATTTTGTCCACAACTCTGACGACGGCCAGATTGTTGTCGTGGCGGTCCTGTTCAAGGAGGGAAGAAAAAACCAGAACCTTGAGGCTGTTTTCAACACGCTGCCGGATGTTGGCAAAATCACGGAGATTGCGGCCTTCAATCCCGCCAGCATCCTCCCGCCTCAAGGCAGCTATTACAAATACCAAGGCTCGTTGACCACACCACCTTGCAGCACGGGGGTCACCTGGCTGATCCTGAAGACACCGGTCGAGCTGTCCCCTGATCAGATTGCCGCCTTCAAGAAGTTTTACCGAATGAATGCGCGCCCTGTCCAACCCCTGAACTCGAGAGTTATCGAGTCCAGTGATTGATCGTCGTTGAGATCTTAAAAAGCGCACGAGCCCGAGCTGACAACGGCGTTGTCTCCGGGCTTGCGCCACGACAGGAAGAACGTCCTGCACCTGTCCATCCTCTCTTGTCTACACAGGCTGCAAAAGGCCATATCAGCGGACATCCAACCACCCGTGTTAACCTTGCCACCATCGAAAAGTCCAGCGCCAGGCGCTCGACTTCGCACTCCACTCAAAACGAATCCGCCTAAGTATCCGATGAGTAAAAATAGCCCCGATCTGTCCTCCCACACCCCGATGATGCAGCAATACTGGCGATTGAAGAACCAGCACCCTGACCAGCTGATGTTCTACCGCATGGGCGACTTCTACGAGATCTTCTATGAAGACGCGAAGAAGGCCGCCAAGCTGCTCGATATCACCCTCACCGCCCGTGGGCAATCAGCCGGGCAAGCGATTCCGATGTGTGGGATTCCTTACCATTCCCTCGAAGGTTATCTCGTCAAGCTGGTGAAGCTCGGCGAGTCGGTGGTGATCTGCGAACAGATCGGCGATCCGGCCACCAGCAAGGGGCCGGTCGAACGTCAGGTGGTGCGGATCATCACCCCCGGCACCGTCAGCGACGAAGCCCTGCTCGATGAGCGCCGCGACAACCTGATCGCCGCGGTACTGGGCGATGAGCGTCTGTTCGGCCTGGCCGTACTGGACATCACCAGCGGCAACTTCAGCGTCCTCGAAATCAAGGGCTGGGAAAGTCTGCTGTCGGAGCTGGAGCGGATCAATCCGGTCGAGTTGATGATCCCGGATGACTGGCCACAGGGCCTGCCTGCGGAAAAGCGTCGTGGGACACGTCGTCGTGCGCCGTGGGACTTCGAGCGGGACTCTGCGCTCAAAAGCCTCTGCCAGCAATTTTCCGTACAGGATCTGAAAGGCTTCGGCTGCGAAACCCTGACCCTGGCCATCGGTGCCGCGGGATGTCTGCTCAGCTACGCCAAGGAAACCCAGCGCACCGCCCTGCCGCACTTGCGCAGCCTGCGCCATGAACGCCTGGACGACACCGTGGTGCTCGACGGCGCCAGCCGCCGTAACCTGGAACTGGACACCAACCTTGCTGGCGGCCGCGAAAACACCCTGCAATCGGTGGTCGACCGCTGCCAGACCGCCATGGGCAGCCGTCTGCTGACCCGTTGGCTGAACCGCCCGCTGCGCGATCTTCGTGTCCTGCAGGCACGCCAGAGCTCCATCACGTGCCTGCTGGAAAGCTACCGCTTCGAAAAGCTGCAACCGCAGCTCAAGGAGATCGGTGACATCGAGCGGATCCTCGCGCGAATCGGCCTGCGCAACGCCCGGCCTCGCGACCTGGCACGCCTGCGCGACGCCCTCGGCGCCCTGCCGCAGTTGCAGGATGCGATGCTCGAACTGGACGCCCCGCACCTCAAGCAACTGGCCGTCACCACCAAGACCTACCCGGAGCTGGCGATCCTGCTGGAACGCGCCATCATCGATAACCCGCCGGCGATCATCCGCGACGGCGGCGTCCTGAAAACCGGCTACGACGCCGAACTGGACGAACTGTTGTCGCTGAGCGAAAACGCCGGGCAGTTCCTGATCGACCTGGAAGCCCGGGAAAAAGCCCGCACGGGCCTCGCCAACCTCAAGGTCGGCTACAACCGGGTCCATGGCTATTTCATCGAGTTGCCGAGCAAGCAGGCCGAATCGGCCCCGGCGGACTACATCCGGCGCCAGACCCTCAAGGGCGCCGAGCGCTTTATCACCCCGGAGCTCAAGGAATTCGAGGACAAGGCCCTGTCGGCCAAGAGCCGCGCCCTGGCCCGGGAGAAGATGCTCTACGAAGCCTTGCTGGAAACCCTGATCGGCGAACTGCCGCCGCTGCAGGACACCGCCGCGGCCCTGGCCGAACTGGATGTGCTGAGCAATCTCGCCGAACGCGCGCTGAACCTGGACCTGAACTGCCCGCGCTTTGTCGACGAGCCGTGCATGCGCATCAGCCAGGGACGCCACCCGGTGGTCGAGCAGGTGCTGACCACGCCGTTCGTGGCCAACGACCTGGCGCTCGACGACAATACCCGCATGCTGGTGATCACCGGTCCCAATATGGGCGGTAAATCCACCTACATGC
>Ga0209888_1000281_pt1 | contig 29812 bp, 23 predicted proteins | sample OrgsoiDNA_201059_FD_185807 | JGI IMG/M metagenome (GOLD analysis project Ga0209888, IMG submission 185807) | Permafrost soil microbial communities from the Arctic, to analyse light accelerated degradation of dissolved organic matter (DOM) -... | ecosystem: Environmental > Terrestrial > Soil >...
GAGATACGGTTGCTGTCGAAACACCTGCCATTTCAGCCACATCTTTCATCGTAGCGGCGGTTAATTCTTTCTTTTCGTCCAACGCATCTCTCCTTGCAACTGCATCATTCTGATACGACAACATGGAATTTTCCTCAACGCTACCCTGGTTCCCTGAGATTCAGCCTCTGCAAATCCGGCGCTTAGCGCGTCCGGCTCACGATGGCTGCGTAGCTCATCACATTCTAAACAGTTTGTGGTTAGGATTTGTTACCTAATTTGCATGAAAAGTGTGACCCAGATGCTTTTTTTCGATCCATACCGCAGAAAACCTCAGGGCTTTCACGCATCAGCTGTCGATCGGGTCAACATCCAGTGTCCATTTCACCTTTCTGGCCTGCGGTAAATTGGCGATCAAAGGTTGAGAGTTTTTAATCAAATGCTGCAAAACCCGACGAGAGGGGTGCTGCAATAAGAGCTGCCAGCGGAAGCGCCCATTACGCTTGGCGGCCAGTGCAGGAACCGGGCCCAGAATCCACAGGGATTCATCTTTTAGCGGGCTGGCTTCAAACAAATTACGTAACTGCTGTAAGAACAGCGCGGATTGTTGATTGTCGTGATCTTCTGAGCGAATCAAAATATGGCTGGTATAAGGCGGTAAAAACACGCTTTTTCTTTCGGCCAGCGTCTGTTTGGCAAAGGCGTCATAGCCATGCTCAAGCAGCACTTTTAATAACGGATGTTCGGGATGGTGCGTTTGTAACACCACCTCACCCTCTTTACCGGCACGGCCTGCACGGCCTGAAACCTGCGTATACAGCTGGGCAAAACGTTCTGCCGAGCGGAAATCAGCCGAGAACAGGGCACCATCGACATCAAGCAGTGAGACCAGCGTGACGTCCGGGAAGTGATGGCCTTTGGCCAACATTTGCGTACCGATGAGAATACGCGCGCCGCCGCGATGGACCACCGCAAGATGCTGTTCGAGTGAGCCTTTACGGCTGGTGGTATCGCGGTCAATGCGGGTGATCGGCGTGTCGGGAAACAGCGGTGCCAGTTCGTGCTCAAGTTGTTCTGTGCCTACGCCTACCGAGACCAGCTGTGTCGAGCCGCAGTGCGGACACTGATGAGGCACTGCACGCTGGCTGTCGCAGTGGTGACAGCGCAGCTGGCGCTGATTTTGGTGCAGCGTGTAGTAGTGATCGCAGCGCTGACACTCCGCTATCCACCCGCATTCATGGCATAACAGCGCCGGGGCATAACCACGACGGTTAAGGAACAGCATCACTTGATTGTCAGCTTTCAGATGCTGCTGCATACGCTGAATTAGTGGCTGAGAAAGGCCGACTTTCAGCGGCATTCCTTTCAGATCAATCAGGTGCTGTTGCGGTGGTTTTGCATTTCCGGCGCGTTTGGTCAATTTTAGCTGACGATATTTACCCAGTTCGACGTTGTGCAGAGTTTCCAGAGCAGGTGTCGCGGAGCCCATGATGATAGGGATATTTTCTTCGTGCGCGCGGAACACCGCTAAATCACGGGCGTGATAGCGCCAGCCTTCCTGCTGTTTATAGGAGCCGTCGTGCTCTTCATCAATAATGATCACGCCCAGCCGGGCAAAGGGCGTAAATAAGGAAGAGCGCGTGCCGATGACAATACCCGCCTCGCCATTGCGCGCCCGCAGCCATACGGCCAGGCGCTCACTGTCGTTCAAACCGGAGTGCAGCACATCAACCGGCGCGCTGAATCGCTCGCGAAAACGGGCTATCGTCTGGGGGGTCAGGCCTATTTCCGGCACCATCACCAGCGCCTGACACCCCTGTGCCAGAATATTTTCCAGCACGCTTAGATAGACTTCCGTTTTCCCTGAACCGGTCACGCCTGCCAGCAACCAGGCGGAGAATTGCTGATCTTCACTGCGAATGGCCCCGACGGCGGTAGCCTGTTCGGTATTGAGACGCAGGCGTTCTCCCACGACGGTAAAATTCGTGCGCCAGTCTTGTGCCGCAGGCGCGATGCTGCGCAAATCCGCCAGTCCTTTGGCGCGTAACGCCTGAAGGGCAGCGTCAGTCAGCTCGAGGTCACTCACCTGATGTCGATAAACACCACCTTGCATCAGAGCGGCCATGGCTTGCTGTTGTTTGGCTGCCCGTTTAAGGCTGTCGAGCGGCGTGGCGCGTCCCTGTTCGGTAGCAAACCACTGCCATAACGGCGTGAGTTCGGCGGGTTTACCCTGGCGCAGCAACACAGGCAGGGCGTGAAACAGCACTTCGCCCACGGGGAAATGGTAGTAGTCGGTCGCCCACAAAAGAATGCGCCATAAATCGGGTGTAAACAGGCTGGTTGAATCGAGCACTTCACGCACCGGCTTGAGTTTCTCCAGGCCGAATTCGCTGGTGTCGCTGATGCCCGTCACAATGCCAATCGCGTCGCGTTTACCAAAAGGTACGCTGACGCGGCAACCTTTCACCACCTGCATCCCCTCAGGTAAAAGATAGTCAAACGTGCGGGAGAGCGGAACGGGTAAAGCAACGTGGGCAACAGGCATCGTGGGTCCAGACTTTAAAAAAATGACGAGATAGTGTACACTGTGTCACTCGAAATGCATGAACATCATTGCGCGGCCTGCTGGGATTCTGTATGATTCGCCGCCTTTGGTGCATTTCGCATCAAAACCTATCATCCACTACTACGCGTGGTGTCCGACGAAACAGGGTTGGATAGCGACGCGGCCTTAAGAAGAGGTTTTCCATGAAAAAAGGTATTCACCCTAAATACGTAGAAGTTACTGCATCTTGCTCATGCGGTAACGTAATCAAAACTCACTCAACTGTGGGTCATGATCTGAACCTGGACGTGTGTGGCGAATGTCACCCGTTCTACACTGGTAAGCAACGTGAAGTCGCTACCGGTGGCCGTGTTGACCGCTTCAACAAGCGTTTCAGCATGCCAAGCAGCAAGTAATCGCTGTTTGAGAGCAAAAAAACCCGCTTCGGCGGGTTTTTTGTTGCCTGTCATTCAGGCATATCAATAGTTTACAGCACAAACGCTTTTCACAACCAATGATGCCTGCACGCCAGTACGCACAGGCTGTACATCACTTCACTTAATATTCCCAAGTATCAGGATCCACACCCAGTTCACGCATCAGGATCTTCGCCGCTTCAGGAATTTCATCACTGCGTTCTTTACGCAGATCTGCATCATTCGGTAAAGGCTGTCCGGTAAAGGCGTGCAGGAAAGCCTCACACAGCAATTCACTGTTGGTCGCATGACGCAGGTTATTCACCTGGCGACGTGTGCGTTCATCGGTGAGAATTTTGAGGACTTTCAGCGGAATGGATACCGTAATTTTCTTAACTTGTTCGCTTTTCTTACCGTGTTCAGCGTATGGGCTGACATATTCGCCGTTCCACTCAGCCATGGGACACCTTAAATTTATCAAAAAAAATAATATTCTGAAATCCGGGGAGATTATGCCCGATTTTCGCTGATCTCACTAAATAAATGTCCCTATGGGACCGGGTAATATCAGAGAAATGTGCGCTGTGCTGTTCATTCGGTCAGCGGACAGTCCTGTCTACGCCCCACCGGAACCTTCTGATACTCATAACGCTATAATTTTAGCGGGTATTGCCCTGTTGCTCAATCTATACGCAAAGAAGTTTAGATGTCCAGATGTATTGACGTCTATCTCGCCAGCGATTAATCTTTGTTACCTCATCCTCAGCATCCCGGCAGAGAGAAACAATTATGACACGCAAGCAAGCGACGATTGCCGTCGGCAGTGGCCTGAACAGTGACCAGCAATATGGCTGCGTTGTTCCGCCAATTCACCTCTCAAGTACCTACAATTTCGAAGATTTTAATCAGCCAAGAGCCCATGACTATTCTCGACGCGGAAATCCGTCGCGTGATGTGGTGCAGCGTGCGCTGGCCGATCTCGAAGGTGGGGCGGGGGCGGTGATGACCAGCAGCGGTATGTCGGCCATTCATTTAGTGTGCACGGTGTTTCTCAAGCCTGGCGATTTACTGGTCGCGCCGCACGACTGCTATGGTGGCAGCTACCGTCTGTTTGACAGCCTGAGCAAACGTGGCGCATATCGCGTGCTGTTTGTCGATCAGGGTAACCCGCAGGCGCTGGCCGCTGCGCTGGCTGAAAAGCCTAAGCTGGTATTAATTGAAACCCCAAGTAATCCGCTGCTGCGCGTGGTGGATATCCAGGCGATTTGTGATGCCTCACATGCAGCTGGCGCGCTGACCGTGGTCGACAACACTTTCCTCAGCCCGGCCCTGCAACAGCCACTGAAACTCGGTGCGGATTTAGTGGTCCATTCTTGTACTAAATATCTTAATGGTCACTCAGATGTTGTCGCGGGTACCGTGATCTCCAAAACGGCTGAGCATGCCACCGAGCTGGCCTGGTGGGCCAATAATATCGGCGTCACCGGTGCTGCCTTTGACAGCTATTTATTGCTGCGTGGCCTGCGAACCCTAACGGTACGTGTGAGACAGCAGCAAGAGAATGCGCTGGCGATTGTGGCGTATTTACAGCAGCAATCTTTAGTGAAAAAGCTGTATCATCCGTCCCTGCCAGAGAACCAGGGGCATGAGATTGCCTGCCGTCAGCAATATGGCTTTGGTGCAATGATCAGTTTTGAATTTGACGGAGATGAAGCGCGTTTACGACACTTCCTCTCTCAATTGAAGCTGTTTACTCTCGCAGAATCCCTGGGTGGGGTTGAGAGTTTGATTTCCCATACGGCCACTATGACCCATGCAGGCATGGCGCCTGAAGCGCGTAAAGCGGCCGGGATCTCCGACAGCCTGCTCAGAGTTTCTGTCGGACTTGAAGACAGCGAAGATTTGATTGCCGATCTGGAACACGCATTCCAGGCGGCGGCAACGAGGTAAGCATGAATGCAATAGCGGTAGCAGCACCGGCCGGAAGCCGGCAGTTGCATAAATTTGGTGGTAGCAGTCTGGCCGACGTGAAGTGTTATTTGCGTGTGGCCGGTATCATGGCCGAGTACGGTAACCCGGGCGACATGATGGTGGTGTCCGCTGCGGGTAGCACCACGAACCAGCTGATAAGCTGGTTGAAGCTCAGTCAGACCGATCGCCTGTCGGCGCATCAGGTCCAGCAGGCATTACGCCGCTATCAAAGTGAGCTGATTGCCGGTCTTCTGCCACCGGAAATGGCTGAACCGCTTATTGCAAAGTTTATTCAGGATCTCGAACGTCTGGCATCCCTGCTGGATGGCAAAATCACCGATGCCACCTATGCCGAAGTGGTCGGGCATGGGGAAGTGTGGTCAGCAAGGCTTATGGCCGCTGTGTTGGCAACTAAAGATTTACCTGCCGCGTGGCTTGATGCGCGTGATTTCCTGCGTGCAGAACGCGCTGCGCAGCCTCAGGTTGATGAAGGGCGCTCCTATCCGCTGCTGCAACAGCTGCTGGCGCAACATCCGCAACAATATCTGGTGGTGACCGGTTTTATCTCGCGTAACGAAGCGGGCGAAACCGTGCTGCTGGGCCGTAATGGCAGCGACTACTCTGCCACGCAGATTGGCGCGCTGGCAGGCGTTAACCGGGTGACTATCTGGAGTGACGTCGCCGGGGTCTACAGCGCTGATCCGCGCAAAGTGAAAGATGCCTGTTTGCTGCCTTTATTACGCCTTGACGAAGCCAGTGAGTTGGCTCGTCTGGCTGCGCCGGTGCTGCACACCCGTACCTTGCAGCCCGTTTCTGGCAGCGATATCGATCTGCAACTGCGTTGTAGTTATCAGCCGGAGCAGGGGTCAACCCGCATTGAACGCGTGCTGGCCTCCGGCACCGGTGCAAAAATCGTCACCAGTCATGACGATATTTGTTTGATTGAAATTGTTATCCCGTCTGAACACGACTTCCAACTGGCGCATAAAGATGTCGACGTGCTGCTTAAGCGTGCTCAGGTGAAACCGCTGGCGACCGGCATTCATTCCGACCGTAACCTGCTGCAACTCTGCTACACCTCAGAAGTAGCGGGCAGTGCCTTGCAGGTACTGGAAGACGCGGGCTTACCGGGGCGCTTAACCCTGCGCGAAGGACTGGCGCTGGTGGCGCTGGTGGGGGCTGGCGTATGCAAAAATCCTCTACACAGTCACCGTTTCTATCAGGAGCTGAAAGATCAGCCGGTTGAATTTATCTGGCAGGCGGAAGATGGTATCAGTCTGGTGGCCGTGCTGCGCCTCGGGCCGACCGGGCATCTGGTTCAGGGTTTGCACAACACGCTGTTCCGCGCTGAAAAACGCATCGGCCTGATGCTGTTCGGCAAGGGCAACATTGGCTCACGCTGGCTGGAATTGTTTGCCCGTGAACAGAAAAATATTTCCGCCCGCAGCGGGTTTGAATTCGTGTTGGCAGGCGTGGTGGACAGTAAACGCAGCCTGCTGAATTACGAAGGGTTGGATGCCAGCCGCGCGCTGGCCTTCTTTGATGACGAAGCGCGCGATCACGATGAAGAGTCACTGTTCCTGTGGATGCGTGCCCACCCGTTCGATGATTTGGTCGTGCTCGACGTGACCGCCAGCGCAGAACTTGCTGACCAGTATCTGGATTTCGCCAGCTACGGTTTCCACGTGATCAGCGCTAATAAAGTCGCGGGTGCATCCAGCAGCAATCAGTATCGCCAGATACGTGACGCTTTCGCGAAAACGGGCAGCCACTGGCTGTACAATGCTACCGTCGGTGCCGGTTTGCCGGTCAACCATACGGTGCGGGATCTCCGCGAAAGCGGTGACAGCATTCTGGCCATCAGCGGAATTTTTTCCGGTACCTTGTCCTGGCTGTTCCTGCAATTTGACGGCACGCTGCCTTTCACCGAACTGGTGGATTTAGCCTGGCAGCAGGGACTGACAGAACCCGACCCACGCGTTGATCTCTCCGGCCAGGATGTGATGCGTAAACTGGTGATTCTGGCGCGAGAAGCGGGCTATGACATCGAGCCTACGCAGGTGCGCGTGGAGTCTCTGGTACCCCTCGGTTGCGAAACCGGCTCGGTGGATCAGTTCTTTGAAGACGGCGAGGCACTGAATCAGCAAATGCTGCAACGTTTGGAAGCGGCGCGTGAAATGGGTCTGGTGCTGCGTTATGTGGCGAGATTCGATGCCAATGGTAAAGCGCGTGTTGGCGTTGAAGCCGTTCGCGATGACCATCCGCTGGCATCCCTATTGCCATGCGATAACGTCTTTGCTATCGAGAGCCGCTGGTATCGTGACAACCCGCTGGTGATCCGCGGGCCGGGTGCCGGGCGTGATGTCACGGCGGGTGCCCTGCAGTCTGACCTTAACCGTCTGACGCAATTGCTTTAATTTTATCCAGCCCTTCCGGCGCCCGCCGGAAGGGCTTCATGTTTTTCTCTCATCACCTCCTGCTGCAAAACCTCCAACTTGAAATTCCTTCAATTTGAATGAAGATTAATCATATGCGGATGCATTTTTGCCGTTGACAGTTTTGCTGAGTTCCGTCATTGTCTATCCATACGTTTAGACGTCTAGACGCTTACAAGATAAGCTAATAACACGACGAAGTAAGCAACGAGGTAGAGAACATGAGTTTTTTCCACGCTAACCAGCGCGAAGCGTTGAACCAGAATCTGGCCGAACTGCAAGGCCAGATTAACGTCTCTTTTGAATTTTTCCCGCCGCGTACCAGCGAAATGGAAGATACGTTGTGGAGCTCAATCGATCGTCTAAGCAGCCTCAAGCCAAAATTTGTTTCCGTGACTTACGGCGCTAACTCCGGCGAGCGCGACCGCACGCACAGCATTATTAAAGGCATTAAAGAACGTACTGGTCTGGAAGCGGCACCGCACCTGACTTGCGTGGACGCCAGCCGCGAAGAACTGATTCAGATTGCCCAGGATTACTGGCAGAGTGGGATTCGCCACATCGTGGCATTGCGTGGTGACCTGCCACCGGGCAGCGGTAAGCCTGATCTGTATGCCACCGATCTGGTGCATTTGCTCAAAAGCGTGGGTGATTTTGATATCTCCGTCGCGGCTTATCCTGAAGTTCACCCCGAAGCGAAAAGCGCGCAGGCAGATCTGATTAACCTGAAGCGTAAAATTGATGCCGGTGCGAACCGCGCTATTACTCAGTTCTTCTTCGATGTGGAAAGCTATCTGCGTTTTCGTGATCGCTGTGCAGGGCAGGGTATTGATGTAGAAATCGTGCCGGGTATTCTGCCGGTGTCCAACTTCAAACAGCTGACCCGCTTTGCCACGATGACCAACGTGCGCGTCCCGCACTGGATGACCGGTCAGTTCGAAGGCTTAGATGATGACCCGGAGACCCGCAAGATGGTAGGTGCGAATATCGCGATGGACATGGTGAAAATTCTCAGCCGCGAAGGCGTGAAGGATTTCCACTTCTATACTCTGAACCGCGCTGAGATGAGCTACGCTATCTGTCATACGCTGGGCGTGCGCCCGGAAGCGGTTGCGCCAATCCGCGCCGCGGTCTGATACTCTTCTCAGTTAATGTTTTCTGACCTCAACGTCAGGCGAAAAAAAACCGGCTTAATCGCCGGTTTTTGTCGTTCTGCGTTCTGCTAGCCGGTGTTACGCATACCTGCCGCGACACCCGCGATAGTCACCATCAGCGCCTGTTCAACACGGGCATCCGGTGTATCGCCAGCTTTGTCCAGTTGACGCGAACGGTGCAGCAGTTCCGCCTGCAGTACGTTAAGCGGGTCAGTGTAGACGTTACGCAGCGCAATGGACTCGGCAATCCACGGCAAATCGGCCATCAGATGATCGTCGTTGGAGATCGCTAACACCACGTTGATGTCGCTTGCCAATTGGTCACGCAGCTTCTGGCCCAGTGGCCACAGCGCTTTGTCCACCAGACGCTGATCGTAGTATTCCGCCAGCCACAGATCGGCCTTGGCAAACACCATTTCCAGCATGCCGATACGGGTAGAGAAGAACGGCCAGTCACGGCACATTGATTCCAGATCGTCGCGTTTCCCGGCATCCACTACCGCTTGCAGACCGGCACCGGCACCTAACCAAGCGGGCAGCATCAGACGGTTTTGTGTCCAGGCGAAGATCCACGGGATAGCGCGTAAACTTTCGACGCCGCCATTAGGCTTACGTTTTGCCGGGCGTGAGCCCAACGGCAGTTTACCCAGCTCCAGCTCCGGCGTTGCTGCCCGGAAGTAAGGGACGAAGTCTTTGTTTTCGCGCACGTAGCCGCGGTACATGTCGCAGGAGACGTCAGAGAGTTGCTCCATAATTTCCACCCAGGCCTTTTTCGGCTCCGGCGGTGGCAACAAGTTGGCTTCCAGAATTGCGCCGGTATAGAGCGCAAGGCTGCTGATGGTCACTTCCGGCAGACCGAATTTGAAGCGGATCATCTCGCCCTGTTCGGTGACGCGCAGGCCGCCTTTCAGGCTGCCTGGTGGTTGTGACAGCAGTGCTGCATGGGCAGGTGCGCCGCCGCGACCAATCGAGCCGCCGCGTCCGTGGAACAGCGTCAGCAGCACTCCGGCTTTCTCGCAGGTTTTGATCAGTGCGTCCTGTGCGCGGTACTGTGCCCAGGAGGCTGCCATCACACCCGCATCTTTGGCTGAGTCGGAGTAACCGATCATCACCATCTGTTTGCCCTGAATACAGCCACGGTACCAGTCAATACTCAGCAACTGAGTCATGACGGAGTCGGCATTGTTCAGGTCATCCAGTGTTTCGAACAGCGGTGCAACCGGCAGGGCGAACGGGCAACCGGCTTCTTTAAGCAGCAAATGTACCGCCAGCACGTCTGACGGCGTTTTCGCCATCGAGATCACATAGGCCGCGATGGAGCCTTCTGGTGCTTCGGCGATCACCTGACAGGTGTCGAGCACTTCTTTGGTGTCTTCGCTCGGCTCCCAGAAACGTGGCACCAGTGGACGCTGAGAATTCAGTTCACGGATCAGGAATGCCTGTTTGTCAGACTCTGACCAGCTTTCGTAATCGCCAAGACCCAGATAGCGGGTGATTTCGGCAATCGCATCCGTGTGGCGGGTGCTCTCCTGGCGGATATCGATTCGTACCAGTGGAACACCGAAGCAGCGAACGCGGCGTAGCGTATCCAGCAGCTGGCCGTTGGCAATAATGCCCATGCCGCAGGCCTGCAATGACTGATAGCAGGCATACAGGGGTTCCCACAGCTGATCGTTATTGATCAGTAAATCATGCGGACGTGGCAGACGTTCACCTTTCAGACGCGCTTCCAGATAAACTTGGGTAGATAGCAGCTGTGCACGCAGACGTTTCATGATGATGCGGTAGGCTTCTGGCTCTCCCTCGCCACCGGCCAGTTCACGTAGCTCTGGCGTGCACTCGGTCATGGAGAGCTCTGAGACCAGCACCGCGACATCGCGCAGGAACAGATCGGTGGCTTTCCAACGGCTCAGCAGCAGGACATGGCGGGTAATATCGGCAGTAACGTTCGGGTTACCATCGCGGTCGCCACCCATCCAGGACGTAAAGCGCACCGGAACGGCCTCAACCGGCATTTTATAATCAAGCGAGGTTTCCAGCTGTTCGTTAAATTCGCGCAAGAAAGCCGGTACGCCTTCCCACAGGCTGTTTTCAACCACGGCAAAACCCCATTTGGCTTCATCAACCGGGGAAGGGCGGTGTTTACGGATTTCATCGGTATGCCATGACTGTGCAATCAGCTGGCGCAGGCGGCGCATGATCTGTTTGCGTTCGTAGTCGGCCAGATCGTTGTGATCGAGCTGTTTCAGACAGCTGTTCACTTCCACCAGTTTGTGGATCAGCGTACGACGGGCAATTTCGGTCGGGTGCGCGGTTAACACCAGTTCGATGGAGAGCTGTTCAACTGCGTCACGCAGTTGTTGAGAAGTCAGGTTTTTGGACTTCAGACGTTCAATAAGTTGCGCCAGCGCATCCGGATTACTCGCGGCTTCACCGTGCGGCGAAATACTGTGATATTGCTCGGCAACGTTGGTCAAATTCAAAAATTGGCTGAAAGCACGGGCCACAGGCAGCAGTTCGTCGTTGGACAAATTTTGCAGCGTGGATAACAGTTCCTGACGATCTGCCTCATTACCGGCGCGTGAGGATTTGGATAACTTACGAATTTTCTCAACCCGATCAAGGATATGCTCTCCCAACGTATCTTTGATCGTGTCGCCAAGCAGTGTACCTAACATACTGACATTACTGCGCATTGCGGAATATTGTTCGTTCATATCGCCTCTGACCCTCTAGCCGTTCTTTTATTTAAAATTATATTTTCTGTAAATAACTATCACCCGTAAGACGCTGTCGCCTTGATTCATTTTTACACTGCGAACTTGATCACATTTTCAAAAACAGCACCTGTTTTACCGCAAAATGACCGATCCCCTCACTAGAAAAATGGTGTTTTTGACAAACTTGCTGAATTTTCATCATCGCCAGCCCGATATCAGTTTGGCTAATCACGCTTTTGTACAGTATCAAAGGGCACCCGCAGGTGCCCTGTTTGTTTCTGCCACATCTGCAATACAGGATTAGTGGTAGCAGAAATGGTGCACGACCTGCGTGATCAACTCGCGGGTCGGTTTGATAAAGGCCGTATCAAGGTATTCATCTGGCTGATGGGCCTGTTCTATCGAGCCGGGTCCGAGTACCAGGGTCGGGCACAGCTCCTGAATAAACGGCGCTTCCGTACAGTAGTTGACGATCTCAGTTTCAACGCCGAGCAGCTTTTCTACCACCTGCACCAGCTGGTGGTCTGGTGGACATTCGTAACCTGGAATGGGTGGATGTAACTCTTCGATTGCGATCCGACCCGGCCAGCGGCTGCTCACCGGTTCCAGCGCTTCCTGTAACAGCCCGTCGAGATCAGAGAGTGTCAGCCCAGGCAATGGGCGGATATCCATATGCAGTTCGCAGCAGGCGCAGATGCGGTTAGCTGCATCGCCGCCGCTGATGTGGCCAAAGTTCATGGTTGGGTAAGGAATGACAAAACCACTGTGGTTATAACGAGTTTTCAGCGTATTACGCAGGCCAATTAACTGGGTGATGGAGTCATGCATCAGGTCGATGGCGTTAACGCCGCGCCCCGGATCGCTCGAATGGCCCGACTGACCGGTAATGCGGATGGCGTTCGAGATGTGGCCTTTGTGCGCGCGTACCGGTTTAAGTGACGTCGGTTCGCCGATGATCGCGCAGTCCGGGCGAATCGCCGTATTTTTCGAAAAATAGCTGGCGCCGGCCATGGTGGTTTCTTCATCGGCGGTTGCCAGAATATATAGCGGTTTAGTCAGTTTGGTGATGTCAACATCACGCAGCGCATCGACGATAAAAGCAAAGAAACCTTTCATGTCTGCGGTACCCAAACCGTACAGCTTATTTTCGTGTTCTGTCAGGGTGAAAGGGTCACGGGTCCAGCGGCCATCGTCGTAAGGAACGGTATCGGTATGCCCCGCTAAAAGCAGGCCACCGGCACCGTCACCTGTTCTGGCCAACATGTTGAATTTATTGCGAGTATTCGGCACGGGTTGAATCTCAACCTTAAAGTCAAGATCGCGGAACCAGCCAGCCAACACGTTGATTAAGGTTTCATTACTTTGATCCAATGCGCTGTCGGTAGCACTGATCGAAGGTATCGCGATTAACGCCCGGTAAAGCTCAATAAAAGGAGGTAATTTCATCTTCACTGTTGACAGCCTTTAGTTAGGGTAGTATTCATATTCATGCATTTTATGTGAATAAAAATACAATAAGCCAGTGCGTAAGGAAACCGGAAAAATTCACCGGGTTCGTAAAACGAAATGGTCGAAAATTTCGCGGGTGAACGGCGTATAACGCGGTGACCCCTGTTACCTAAGTAGTACGCTGTATCGCAAGGCCATACAGTTAAGTTGAGAAGGTGAACAGACCCCATGTTGAATACGCTGATTGTTGGTGCCACAGGTTATGCCGGAGCCGAGCTTGCGGCTTACCTGAGTCGTCACCCCCATATGAACATAACCGGTTTAACGGTTTCAGCGCAAAGTACAGATGCAGGAAAAATGCTTTCTGATTTGCACCCGCAGTTAAAAGGCATCGTTGATCTGCCGGTTCTGGCAATGACCAATGTGCAGGAAGCCGCGAAAGGCGTCGATGTGGTTTTTCTGGCCACAGCTCATGAAGTCAGCCACGACTTAGCCCCGCAGTTTCTGGCGGCCGGTTGCGTAGTGTTTGATTTATCCGGTGCATTCCGCGTCAACAAACCCGAGTTTTACAGCGAATTCTACGGCTTTGAACACCAGCATTTGGACTGGCTGGACAAGGCGGTATACGGCCTGGCCGAATGGCAGGCTGAAAAAATCAAAGACGCACAGCTGATTGCCGTACCGGGTTGTTACCCGACTGCCTCGCAGCTGGCGCTCAAACCTCTTCTCGAAAACGATCTGCTTAATGACAGTCAGTGGCCGGTGATCAATGCCACCAGCGGCGTCAGCGGCGCAGGACGTAAAGCCTCTATCGGCAACAGCTTCTGTGAAGTCAGCCTGCAGCCTTACGGTCTGTTCAATCATCGTCATCATCCGGAAATTGTTGAGCACCTCGGCGTGCCGGTGATTTTCACGCCGCATCTGGGGAATTTCCCGCGCGGTATTCTGGCGACCATCACCTGCCGCCTGAAAGCGGGCGTGACGGCGCAGGACGTAGCTGAAGCCTTCCACAACGCCTATCACGATAAACCGCTGGTGCGTCTCTACACTAAAGGCGTTCCGGCACTGAAAGATGTGGTCGGGCTGCCGTTTTGTGATATCGGTTTTGCGGTCAAAGGTGAACACCTGATTGTGGTGGCAACCGAAGACAATCTGCTCAAAGGCGCATCCGCGCAGGCTGTGCAATGTCTGAACCTGCGATTTGGTTTCCCCGAAACACAATCACTGCTATAAAAACCTTAGATAAAATCAAGTACATACTTTTAACCGGTTGAGGCGCAAACAGCTATGAATCCGTTAGTTATCAAATTAGGTGGTGTGTTGCTGGACAATGAAGAAGCGCTTGAGCGCCTGTTCATGGCGCTGGTGACATACCGCCAGCAATATCAGCGCCCATTGGTGATCGTTCACGGCGGTGGCTGCCTGGTCGATGAGCTGATGAAAAAGCTAAATCTGCCCGTGGTGAAAAAGGCCGGTCTGCGCGTCACACCGGCAGATCAGATTGACATTATTACCGGCGCACTGGCTGGCAGCGCCAACAAAACCCTGCTGGCATGGGCGATTAAACACGATATTAATGCGGTTGGCCTCTCTTTGGCCGACGGCGGCTCCGTCACCGTGACGCAGTTGAGTGAAGAGCTGGGTAACGTCGGTAAAGCCGAAGCGGGTTCTCCTGCGCTGATTAACACCCTGACCGGTGCGGGTTATCTGCCAATTGTCAGTTCTATCGGCATCACTGCGCAAGGTGAGCTGATGAACGTCAACGCCGATCAGGCAGCGACCGCTCTGGCTGCAACGCTGGGCGCCGATTTAATCCTGTTGTCAGATGTCAGCGGTATCCTCGATGGTAAAGGCCAGCGTATCCCTGAGATGTCGACGCAAAGAGCCGAACAGCTGATTGAGCAGGGCATTATTACTGACGGCATGATTGTGAAAGTTCATGCCGCACTGGATGCAGCCCGTGCGTTGGGACGCCCGGTAGACATCGCCAGCTGGCGTCACGCCGAGCAGTTACCTGCACTCTTTAATGGCACGGCGATTGGCACCCGTATTCTGGCGTAAACGCCGTAGTGCAACCCCATTGACTGACTTATTGAATCAATAAAATTTTTTAAAGGAAATCATCATGGCAGCAACCAAAGGCATTAAGAAAATTGTTCTGGCTTACTCCGGCGGTCTGGATACTTCGGCCATTATTCCCTGGCTGAAAGAGAACTACGGTGACTGCGAGGTTGTCGCGTTTGTGGCAGATATCGGTCAGGAACGTGGCGATCTGGAAGGCATTGAGCAAAAAGCGCTGCGTACCGGCGCTTCTGAATGCCACGTGGTTGACCTGCGTGAAGAGTTCATCAAAGACTACGTTTACCCGGTACTGAAATCTGGCGCTTTGTACGAAGGCAGCTACCTGCTGGGTACCTCAATGGCGCGTCCGCTGATTGCTAAAGCCCAGGTTGAACTGGCGCTGAAAGTCGGTGCTGATGCACTGTGCCACGGCGCGACCGGTAAAGGTAACGATCAGGTGCGTTTTGAAACCACCTACACCGCGCTGGCGCCACAGCTGAAAGTGGTGGCACCTTGGCGTGAATGGGATCTGCGTTCCCGCGAAGCACTGCTGGACTACCTGAAAGAGCGTAATATCCCGACGACCGCATCGCTGGAAAAAATCTATAGCCGCGATGAAAACGCCTGGCACATATCCACCGAAGGTGGCGTGCTGGAAAGCCCATGGAATGCAGCCAATAAAGATTGCTGGGCATGGACCGTTGCACCGGAAGATGCACCGGATCAGGCCGAAACGGTCACCGTAAAAGTCGCCAAAGGTGAAGTGGTTGCCGTAAACGGCGTTGAACTCAGCCCGTTCCAGTGCCTGGAAGCGCTGAACGTACTGGGTGTGAAACACGGCATCGGCCGTATCGACATCGTTGAAAACCGTCTGGTTGGCATCAAATCCCGCGGATGCTACGAAACTCCGGGAGGTACCATCATGATGGCGGCACTGCGCGGCGTTGAGCAACTGGTTCTGGACCGTGACAGCTTCAAATGGCGTGAACAGCTGGGCCATGAAATGTCTTATGTGGTTTATGATGGCCGCTGGTTTGCACCGCTGCGCGAATCCATCCAGGCAGCAACAGATTCCCTGGCGCAGGACGTCAACGGTGAAGTCGTTATCAAACTCTATAAAGGCACTGCGACCGCGATTCAGAAGCAATCGCCAAACAGCATGTACTCAGAAGAGTTTGCGACCTTTGGTGAAGATGAAGTGTATGATCACAGCCACGCGGGCGGCTTCATCCGTCTGTTCTCGTTGTCGTCACGTATTCGTGCACTGAACGCTAAGAAGTAAAATAGGCTATTTATTGATTATATTAAGGGCGCACTTGCTGCGCCCTTTTGCATACATTAAAGGAGTACAGGTTATGGCACTTTGGGGCGGACGGTTCAGCCAGGCAGCCGATCAACGGTTTAAAGAGTTAAATGATTCACTGCGGTTTGATTACCGTCTGGCGGAGCAGGATATCGTCGGGTCAGTGGCCTGGTCGAAGGCGCTGGTCACGGTCAACGTATTGACCGTTGATGAGCAGGTGCAGTTGGAAGCCGCACTGAATGTCCTGCTGGAAGAAGTACGCGCGAATCCGCGTGCGATTCTGGCCAGCGATGCCGAAGATATTCATAGCTGGGTTGAAGGCAAGTTGATCGACAAAGTCGGTAACCTCGGTAAAAAACTGCATACTGGACGCAGCCGGAATGATCAGGTTGCTACTGACCTCAAACTCTGGTGCAAAGCTCAGGTGGTTGAGCTCGGCGAAGCGCTTCATCATTTACAGCAAGCGCTGGTTGCCACGGCCGAAGCCAATCAGGATGCCGTGATGCCGGGCTACACGCATTTACAGCGCGCACAGCCAGTGACGTTTGCCCACTGGTGTATGGCCTACGTTGAGATGCTGGCGCGTGATGAAAGTCGTTTACAGGATACCCTGAAACGTCTGGACGTCAGTCCGCTCGGCAGCGGTGCGCTGGCCGGCACCGCCTATCCGATGGACCGCGAACAGCTGGCCGGTTGGTTAGGTTTTGCCTCTGCCACCCGCAACAGTCTCGACAGCGTTTCCGACCGCGACCACGTGATGGAGCTGCTCTCCAATGCAGCCATCAGCATGGTTCACCTGTCGCGTTTTGCCGAAGACCTGATCTTCTTCAACAGCGGCGAAGCGGCGTTTGTCGATTTGTCTGATCGCGTAACGTCAGGTTCTTCACTGATGCCGCAGAAGAAGAATCCGGATGCGCTGGAATTGATTCGTGGTAAATGCGGCCGTGTGCAGGGCGCACTGACCGGCATGATGATGACCATGAAGGGCCTGCCGCTGGCGTACAATAAAGACATGCAGGAAGATAAAGAGGGGCTGTTTGACGCACTCGATACCTGGATGGATTGCCTGAACATGGCGGTTCTGGTGCTCGATGGTATTCAGGTGAAACGCCCGCGTGCCAAAGAAGCCGCGCAGCAGGGCTACGCGAACTCCACTGAGCTGGCCGATTATCTGGTCGCCAAAGGTGTGCCGTTCCGTGAAGCACACCATATTGTCGGTGAGGCGGTGGTTGAAGCCATTGCTCAGGGTAAAGCGCTGGAAGCTTTACCGTTGGCGGACTTGCAGAAGTTTAGCAGCGTGATTGGTGATGACGTCTATCCGATCCTTGAACTGCAATCTTGTCTCGACAAACGTGCGGCAAAAGGTGGTGTGTCACCTGAACAGGTGGCGCTGGCGATTCGCGAAGCGAAGGCGCGACTGGCATAACATTTAGCGAAAGAATAAAAAAAAGGCGGACCTAAGGTCCGCCGAATGTTCACGTAGTCATACTTTGTTTTATTATCGTAATTCTTATCTTAACGCGTCGTCTTATTGTGCAACTTCACACACTTCTGCTTCGCTGTTCAGATACACATCCAGATCGTCGCTTCCCCCGATGTGGCGACCTCCGATAAAGACTTGTGGCACAGTTGCGCGGCCCGTTACGGCACGCAGACTGACAGTCGTCGCATCTTTACCTAATACAATTTCTTCATACTGCATGCCGCGTTCTTGCAGCATTTGTTTGGCTTTTGAGCAGAATGGGCAGCCAGGTTTAGTGAAGATCGACACCGATTCCTGCACTTTAAAATCTGGGGCCAGATACTTCAGCATGGTGTCGGCATCGGACACTTCAAACGGGTCACCCGGCTTGTTGGGTTCGACAAACATTTTCTCTACCACGCCGTTACGCACCAGCATGGAGTACCGCCATGAGCGCGGACCAAAGCCTAAGTCGGCTTTCTCAACCAGCATGCCCATGCCTTTGGTGAATTCACCGTTGCCGTCAGGAATGAAGGTGATGTTGGCGGCACTTTGCTCGGCCTTCCACGCATTCATGACGAACGTATCGTTGACGGACACGCACAGGATGCTGTCTACGCCGTGGCTCTTAAACACGCCCGCCAGTTCGTTGTAGCGTGGCAAATGGCTTGAAGAGCAAGTCGGGGTGAAGGCACCCGGCAATGAAAATACAATCACTGTCTTATTTTTAAACAACTCATCGCTGGTGAGATCAATCCATTGATCGCCCTGACGGGTATGGAACGTAACTTGCGGTACTTGTTTCCCTTCGTGGCTTGCAAACATGAATAACCTCTTAATTTTTCTTAATAAAAAACAAATAAAATCGTTTTTTTGGCTACGCCATTTCGTTGAGAGACATTATTGACGATTGTTGTTGATAGTTATAATCGTTGATTGCTATCTTATCTATCGCCGCGAGCTATCGTCGCGACCCGTTATGGGAATGGAGGATTAATGAATATTCGTGATTTAGAGTATCTGGTCGCACTGGCTGAATTTCGTCATTTTCGTCGTGCTGCGGATTCTTGTCATGTGAGCCAGCCGACATTAAGCGGACAGATCCGCAAGCTGGAGGATGAGCTGGGCGTCATGCTGCTGGAAAGAACCAGCCGCAAAGTGTTATTCACCCAGGCAGGTTTGCTGCTGGTGGATCAGGCGCGGACCATACTGCGGGAAGTCAAAGTACTGCGCGAGATGGCCAGCCAGCAGGGCGAAGCAATGTCCGGGCCACTGCATATTGGGCTTATTCCCACCGTCGGGCCTTATCTGCTGCCACAGATTATCCCAACGCTGCACAAGACCTTTCCAAAGCTGGAGATGTATCTGCATGAGGCGCAGACCCAGCAACTGCTGGCGCAGCTCGATAGTGGTAAGCTCGATTGTGCGATTTTAGCGCTGGTCAAAGAGAGTGAAGCCTTTATCGAAGTGCCGTTGTTTGATGAGCCAATGAAACTGGCAATTTATGATGAACATCCGTGGGCGTCGCGCGAGCGCGTTGCGATGGCCGATCTGGCTGGTGAAAAGTTATTGATGCTGGAAGATGGGCACTGTCTGCGCGATCAGGCGCTGGGTTTCTGCTTCCAGGCCGGGGCTGATGAAGATACGCATTTTCGCGCCACCAGTCTTGAAACGCTACGCAATATGGTCGCTGCAGGCAGCGGTATTACGTTGTTACCCGCGCTGGCCGTACCGAAAGAGCGCAGCCGCGATGGCGTCACTTATTTGGTCTGTGACAAACCAGAACCGAGACGCACCATTGCTTTGGTATATCGTCCCGGTTCTCCGCTACGTGGCCGCTATGAGCAGCTTGCCGAAGCCATTAAGGTTCACATGCAGGCTCATATGGATGCTGCGGCCCTAAAACAGGCGGTTTAATCCGTTCAGTGCCGCTACGCGGTAGGCTTCGGCCATGGTCGGATAGTTGAAGGTAGTATTCACAAAATACTCGATGGTATTACCTTCGCCTTTCTGTTCCATGATGGCCTGACCGATGTGGATGATTTCTGCTGCGCGTTCTCCAAAGCAATGAATCCCCAGGATTTCCTTGGTTTCACGATGGAAGAGCAGCTTCAGGCTACCCACATTCATACCGGCAATTTGTGCACGGGCCAGATGTTTAAACTGAGCGCGGCCCACCTCGTACGGCACTTTCATCGCCGTCAGTTCCTGCTCGGTTTTACCGACAGAGCTGATTTCCGGAATGGTATAAATACCGGTCGGAATATTTTCGATTAAGTGTACTTTGGCCTCGCCCTGGATCATCGCCTGTGCGGCGATGCGTCCCTGGTCGTAAGCCGCAGAGGCCAGACTCGGATAGCCAATGACATCTCCGACCGCATAAATATGCGACAGTGCGGTCTGGTACATACTGTTTACTTTCAGTAAACCGCGGCTATCGGCGACCAGACCGATATTTTCCAGACCCAGCTTGTCGGTGTTACCGGTACGTCCGTTGGCATATAACAGGGCGTCCGCTTTGACTTTCTTGCCTGATTTAAGATGCATGATGACGCCATCGTCGACCCCTTCGATCTTCTCGAACTCTTCGTTGTGGCGGATGACTACGCCGTTGTTCCAGAAGTGGTAGGAAAGGGCGTCTGACATCTCCTGATCGAGGAATGACAGCAAGCGATCACGGGTGTTGATTAGGTCGACTTTGACGTTCAGCCCGCGGAAGATCGACGCATATTCGCAGCCGATCACACCTGCACCGTAAATAATGACATGGCGCGGTTCGTGGCTCAGTTCGAGAATTAAATCGCTGTCGTAAATGCGCGGATGGCTGAAATCAACGCCGTGTGGACGGTACGGACGTGAGCCGCAGGCGATAATAATGTTATCGGCAGTCAACTGCTCGTGTGTGCCATCGGCATAGCGAACGCTGACGGTATGTTCATCAACAAAGCTGGCATCACCGGCGAAAAGCTGACACTGATTACGCTCATAGAAGCCCTGACGCATACGGGTCTGCTGATTAATGACCGAGTCGGCATGGCGTAAAATATCGGGAAAGCTGGAACTCATGGTGCGGGAGTTATCGCTGTAGAGCGGATTTTGGTTGAATTCGATAATTCTGCTGACGGCGTGGCGCAGGGCTTTGGAAGGGATCGTCCCCCAGTGAGTACAGCCGCCACCGACGTTATTATAGCGTTCGATGACCGCAACTCTGGCCCCTTGTTTAACCAGTCCCATCGCGGCGCCTTCTCCGCCAGGGCCTGAGCCAATGATGATGGCATCAAAATGAGATTGCTGTTGCATGGTTCGAAACCTATTTTTATACAAAATAACAACGAGAAAGTAACATATTAGTCCGGTTTTCCCTACACGCAGTTGTCAAATCGTGGGAAAACCGCAACATTCTGACCCACTTTATGCTGCAGTTTCTTTCCTTCGGGTGATCAAAAACTTTGGTATAGTAAAATTGCATTGGGCTAACAGCTAATAAGAAGAAAAGACTCCGTATGAAGGTTATGGGCGTAAGAGCACAACAAAAAGAGCGCACGCGTCGCTCACTGATTGAGGCGGCATTCAGCCAACTCAGTGCCGAGCGCAGCTTTGCCAGCTTGAGTTTGCGTGAGGTGTCCCGAGAGGCGGGGATTGCGCCGACCTCATTTTACCGGCATTTCCGTGACGTGGATGAACTCGGTCTGACCATGGTAGATGAGAGCGGGTTAATGCTTCGTCAACTGATGCGTCAGGCACGCCAGCGTATTGCTAAAGGTGGCAGCGTGATCCGCACATCAGTTTCCACCTTTATGGAGTTCATTGGCAATAACCCTAATGCCTTCCGACTGTTGCTGCGTGAACGCTCCGGCACCTCTTCGGCGTTCCGCGCCGCGGTCGCCCGCGAAATTCAGCACTTTATTGCGGAACTTGCCGACTATTTGCAACTCGAAAATCATATGCCGCGCAGTTTTACCGAAGCGCAGGCAGAAGCTATGGTGATCATCGTGTTCAACGCCGGTGCCGAAGCGCTGGATGTCGACATTGCTCAGCGGCGTCAGCTTGAAGAACGGCTGGTGCTGCAGTTAAGGATGATTTCCAAAGGCGCGTATTACTGGTACCGCCGTCAGCAGGAGAGAACGGCGTCATCTCCAATCAACAAGCCCCGAGGTACAGAAAATGACCGAACAACCGAACCAGGATAATGGCACCCTGGTCCTGGCTCTGATTGCCGGACTGTCGATCAGCGGCACGTTCGACGCGTTTTTCAGCTCCGTTGTCGCTTTCTCTATTTTTCCGATCGTTGCCCTGGTACTGGCGGTGTATTGCCTGCACCTGCGTTATCACCAGTCAGAAATGGCTAAAGGCTTGCCGACTCTGGCTGCCGTCTGTTTTCTGCTGGGCATTCTGCTTTACAGCACGATTGTGCGGGCAGAATATCCGCAAATCGGTTCTAACTTCCTGCCATCCGTCATCTGCGTTGTACTGGTTTTCTGGATTGGCATAAAACTTAAAAAGCGTAAATCGCAGCAGATTTGATCTCTTCTTCCAGTGACATTTCGCCTCTAAAGAAGCAAGTGTAAGGGCAGCCGTGGGTTGCCCTTTTTATTGCCCTCCTGCTTTCATGACCCCAGCATGTCAAAAATGCCTAAAACCCATGAATTAATGAACTGCCATTTCATTAATTTAGAACTCATGTTTAATATTTAGACGTTGATCGTCCACATCTTCATTTTTTTGCCATAAAGTCATCAGGGATGGCAAAACAAGAAAGGTTTTCATGTTGCTCCATCGCTAATTTGAATCATGGCAGTTCGGCCAATGTCGTCCGCATTCTGCCAACGTCTATCGGTGATTCAATCAGGGGCATGATGGCAATGAAAACACGGAAAATCGGATTACTGAACTATCTGGCCTATGGCTCCGGGGATTTTCTCGGCGCAGGCACTACGGCGTTGACGGCGGCCTGGCTGCTCTATTTCTACACTACGTTTTGCGGCCTGAGCCCTATTGAAGCCACCTTTATATTCGCCACTGCCCGGGTGGCGGATGCCGTCCTCAGCCCGCTGATGGGGTATCTCACCGATAATTTTGGTGGAACCTGGCTCGGTAAACGCTTTGGCCGCCGTAAGTTTTTCATTCTTTTGGGAATTCCCTGTGTTTTTAGTTACAGCTTTATGTGGGTCGGCGATATGGGGTACGTCTACTACCTGCTGACCTATCTGCTGTTCGACATTGTCTACACCATGATCCTGGTGCCTTATGAAACACTGGTGCCGGAAATGACCGACGATTTCAAACAGAAGACCAAGTTCTCCGGTGCACGTATCGCTCTGGCACAGTTGTCAGCGATTCTGGCCGCGTTTCTGCCGGGGATTCTGCTTTCGTATCTCGGCAAAGATAACCCGGTTTCCTTTTTCTACTCGAGCCTGGTGTTCTCGGTGATATGCGCGCTGGTGCTGACGCTGGTGTACTTCTTTACCTGGGAGCGTCCGCAAGAGCTTAAGTCGGAAGCCATGCTGAAGATTGAGCGGGAACGCCAGCAACTGACGCTGGCACAAAGCCTGAAACGCTTGAAAGTGGAACTCACTTCAACGTTGCGCATTAAGATTTTCCGCCAGCACCTCGGGTTGTATCTTGGCGGTTATATCGCTCAGGATGTTTTCAACGCGGTGTTTACTTATTACGTGGTGTTTGTACTGATGCAAAGTGCCACGGTGGCATCGAACCTGATGGGCATGATGGCTATCCTTCAATTTGTGGCGGTTATTGCCATGATCCCGCTCTGTATCCGTTTTGGGCCCGCGCCCTCTTACCGGCTGGCGGTTACTCTGTTTGGTTTAGCGGTGATCTCCTATGGCATTCTTTATTTCACTCATATGAGCGACTCGATGTCGCTGTTGCTGTTGATCTCGGCGCTGGCTGGGCTTGGGCGTGGCGGGATTAACTATGTGCCGTGGAATATTTACACCTACATCGCCGACGTTGACGAAACGATTACCGGGCAGCGCCGAGAGGGGATTTTCGCTGGCGTGATGACGCTCACCCGGAAAGCCTCACAGGCCGGTGCGGTGATGCTGGTGGGGATTATTTTGCAACTGGCCGGTTTTGTCTCTGGCAAAAGTGAGCAACTACCGTCGGTAGGTCACACTATTCTTGGCGTGCTGACCCTGGGTTCGCTGGTGATGTTGAGCATGGGCTTCATTATTTCCCTCTATTTTCGCCTCAATCTTAAAACCCACGGCGTGCTGGCCCGGGAAACGCAGAAGATGCGCGACGCCAACCGCATCGTTCCTGAGCAGATCACGCCGCAAGACTGCGCTACTGTTGAGATGCTGACCGGCATGAAATACGAATCGCTGTGGGGCAATAACAACATTGGTTATTTGCATCGCCACAATCCGCCGCCGCAAAAATTGACCCCCGACACCGCTTCCGGCTTGCCGGTTCAGCCGTCCGGCCCCCGTTTATAATTCAAGGAGAACGCCATGCAGGTTTTTGAAGTTAAGCACAGCGCATTACTGAGACAGCCGGAGCATTTTATTTCACGCAGTGAGTTGCAGGGGCTGATCCGCAAAGTGACGGATAATCTGGTGAATATCGAAGATAAAACCGGTGAGTTTTTGCTGTGCCTCGACGATGGCCGGGTGATTGATACCAAAGGTTGGGCTGGCTGGGAGTGGACGCATGGCATCGGCCTGTACGGAATTTATCAGTATTATCAGCAGACCGGTGAGGAACCGATGCGCGCCATCATTGACGACTGGTTCACCGCACGACTGGAAGAGGGCACACCGACCAAGAACGTCAATACCATGAGCCCGTTCCTGACGCTGGCGTACCGCTACGAAGAAACCGGCAATCCGTTATGGCGGCCTTATCTGGAGCGCTGGGCGGAGTGGGTGATGCATGAGATGCCACGCACCGATAAAGGTGCGATGCAGCACATTGTTTACAACAATGAAAATCATCAGCAGATGTGGGATGACACGCTGATGATGAGCGTCCTGCCATTGGCGAAAATCGGCAAGTTGCTGGGTAGACCTGAATATATAGAAGAAGCGACCTATCAGTTCCTGGTGCACGTGCAGTACCTGATGGACCGTGAAACCGGTCTGTGGTTTCACGGCTGGACGTTCGATGGTCATCATAACTTTGCCCAGGCTCGCTGGGCGCGCGGCAACAGCTGGCTGACGATCGCCATTCCCGAATTCCTCGAGCTGGTCGATTTACCTGAGAATAACGCCACCCGCCGCTATTTACTGCAGGTATTGGAGAGTCAGGTAGCTGCCCTGGCGAAGTGCCAGGACGCCAGCGGCCTGTGGCACACGTTACTCGATGATCCACACTCTTATCTCGAAAGCTCAGCGACGGCAGGTTTCGCCTACGGAATGTTGAAAGCGGTGCGTAAGCGTTATATCGATGCGTCTTATGCGCCCGTGGCGGAGAAAGCCATCCGGGGTGTGATCAAACACATCAATCCGGCGGGTGAACTGACGCAAACCTCTTTCGGCACGGCGATGGGCAGCGATCTGGATTTCTATCGTCAAATTGCGCTGACGTCTATGCCGTACGGGCAGGCGATGGCGATTTTGTGTCTGTCAGAGTATCTGCGGGTGTATCTGTAAAAGGAGAGGGGGAGATCTTCTCAATAAAAATGGGCACGCCGGGTGCCCATTTTCTTATTTAAGCCCAGTATCCGCCGGTCAGATTTTTTCCAGCAATACGCCGCATTCCATATGGTGCGTGTAGGGGAACTGATCGAACAGCGCCAGTTTGGTCAGACGGTGAGTCTGGCTCAGCGTTTCAAGGTTGGCGCTCAGCGTTTCAGGGTTACAGGAGATATAAAGGATGCGGTCGTAACCCTGCACCATTTTCACCGTATCTTCATCCAGCCCGCTGCGGGGGGGATCGACAAAAATCGTATTGCAGTTGTAGGCGGTCAGTTCGATGTCTTTCAGACGTCGGAACTCGCGCACGCCGTTCATCGCCTGGGTGAAATCTTCAGCGGCCATGCGGATAATCTGCACGTTGTCGATGTGGTTAGCCGCGATATTGTACTGCGCGGCAGCCACCGACGGCTTGGCGATTTCGGTCGCCAGCACGCGGTTAAAGTTGCGCGCCAGTGCCAGCGAGAAGTTACCGTTACCGCAGTAGAGCTCCAGCAAATCACCGGTTGACCCTTCGGTCACGTTCAGCGCCCACTCCAGCATCTGAATATTCATCTCGGCATTCGGCTGGGTGAAGCTGTTTTCCACCTGACGGTAAATCATGTCGCGGCCAGCGACCGGTAAGATTTCGTCGATATAGTCCTGGTCCAGCATGATTTTGGTTTTGGAGGCTCGGCCAATCAGCTGAATATCAAAACCCTGCTCACGCAGTTGGTCGCGCAGTGTCGTGGCGGCTTGTGTCCACTCATCATCCAGCTTGCGGTGGTAAAGCAGTGATGCGATTACTTTGCCGCTGCGGGTAGACAGATAATCAATCTGGAAGATTTTACGACGCAGGGCAGGGTCTTGTTTGATGGCGGCGATAAGGACCGGCATCAGACGGTTGATTATCTCGCTGGCAGCAGGGAACTGGTCCACCCGCACGCGGGCTTTCGTCTGCTGATCGAACATGATGTGGTACAGGTCACCTTCGTCATGCCAGACGCGGAATTCGGCACGCATACGGTAATGGCTGACCGGCGAACGGAAAACGTCAGGCTGCGGCGCATTAAAAGGCGACATCATCGCCGTGAGACGTGCGGTCTTTTCCGCCAGTTGGTCGTCGTACTGTTCAATGGGCAGGTTTTCAGGCGTCATCGGTTTTCTCGTCTAACAGGGAATAAATGGGCGAACTTTGCGGGGGATTTTAGGGAATGTCCCCGCTATGTCCAGTCTTGTCGTCATTTCCGGGGGGGAAGGGCGTTCTCTACGATGGATGTCTGGATTTCCAAACGGGTTGATCGTAGGATGCCATTCGGCCTCAATAACTGAGTTAAAAGGGAATCCGGTGTGAATCCGGAACTGGCGCGCAGCGGTATGGGGAAAGCACGGCGATAGCATATTCATTATGCAGACACTGTCTTCTTCTTATTCTTTATTTATAAGGGAGAGAAAAGAGGAGATGGGAAGTCATCGCCCGGTGGCGGTTTATTATTTCTTTCTTTAATAACCAACAAATCCTAAGTCCGAAAACCTGCCGATATTACGTCGCAACTTCACTGTCGTCGCGAAAACGCCGGTGTCTTTCTGCGGCATCCGCCAATTAAGTTTGGATGCTCGATTCATGACAATTAAAAAGCACACGCTGCTGACGGTATTATCTGTCACAGCTTTTTCAGGGTGGGCGCAAGACAGCACCTCTTCTTCGAATAACAGCGACGACCTCGTTGTTACCGCCAACCGTTTTCCACAGCCGGTCTCATCTGTATTAGCACCAATGGATATTGTCACCCGTGATGATATTGACCGCTGGCAGTCCACATCGGTGGTGGATGTTCTCCGCCGCTTGCCGGGCGTGGATATTGCACAGAATGGCGGAATGGGGCAGCAAAGCTCTTTATTCGTTCGTGGCACCAACTCCAGCCACACATTAGTGCTGATGGATGGCGTGCGTTTAAATCAGGCCGGCGTTTCCGGCGCTGTCGATCTTAGCCAAATCCCGATTTCTCTGGTGCAGCGTATCGAATTTATTCGCGGCCCGCGTTCGGCCGTGTATGGCTCTGACGCCATCGGTGGTGTGGTTAACATTATTACCACCCGCGATAAGCTGGGTACGACGCTGACTACCGGTATTGGCTCTAATGGTTACCAGACCTATGGCGGTTCTACCCAACAGAAACTGGGGGAAAACACTGTCGCAACGGTGGCTGGTAACTATACCTACACCAAAGGCACTGACGTCGTAGCTAACTTACCGGACAATTATGGCGACCCGCGCCAGCCGGATCGTGATGGCTTCATGAGTAAAACCATTTGGGCCGGGCTTGAGCATCAGTTCAACGAACAGTTCAGCGGTTTTGCTCGCGCATACGGTTTCGATAACCGCACTGCCTATGACGGCACTTACAGCTACGCCGATCCCGCGCATCCTGATGCCCTGCCGGATACGCGTCAGTTATATAGCCGCACGTATGACACAGGATTACGCTTCCAGCAGGGGATTTATTCGACCCAGTTTAGCGGCAGTTATAGCAATACCAAAGACTATAACTACGATCCGAAATACGGCCCATATTCCGCTTCGGCTACCCTCGATGATTCAGACCAGTACAACCTGCAATGGGGTAATACCTTCCAGGTTGGGCAGGGCGCCGTGAGCGCGGGTGCGGACTGGCAGGAACTCAGTACCCAGCCGGGTACCAACTACATTACCGATGGTTATACCCAGCACAATACCGGCGTCTATGTTACAGCCCAGCAGAAGGTCAGTGATTTTACGCTCGAAGGCGCAGTGCGTAATGACGATAACTCGCAGTTTGGTTCACACGCCACCTGGCAAAGCAGTGCGGCGTGGGAGTTTATCGACGGCTACCGCTTCATCGCTTCCTACGGCACAGCGTTCAAAGCACCGAATCTGGGGCAACTCTATGGCAGCTTTGGCGGCAACCCCGACCTGAAGCCGGAAGAGAGTAAAGAGTGGGAAGGTGGGCTGGAAGGTCTGACCGGCCCGTTGAGCTGGCGTTTGTCCGCCTATCGTAACGACATCGATCAGATGATCAGTTACTACAATCAGCAACAGGGCTATTACAACGTCGATAAGGCCACGATCAAAGGTGTGGAATGGACGGGTAACTTTGACACCGGTCCTCTGCATCATGGCATCACACTGGAATATTTAGATCCGCGTAATGCTGAGACCAACCAGATTTTATTGCGGCGTGCCAAACAGCAGGCGAAATACCAGCTGGACTGGACGGTGGCTGATTTCGACTGGTCGATCAACTATCAATATCTGGGTGAGCGTTATGACACGGACTTCAATACCAACGAGAATGTAAAACTCGGTGGAGTCAGTTTGTGGGATCTGGCGGTGTCATATCCTGTGACGTCACATCTGACCGTTCGTGGTAGAATTGCCAACCTCTTAGATAAAGATTATGAGACGGTTTATGGCTATGAAACACCAGGACGTGAATACTACCTCACTGGAAGCTATACCTTCTGACAGCTCGATAATTCCTGAACGCCCGACGGTGCTGGTGTTTGACTCCGGCGTCGGCGGGTTATCGGTTTATCACGAAGTCCGGCAGATGCTGCCGGACCTTCATTATATCTATGCTTTCGATAATGTGGCTTTCCCTTACGGCGAAAAGTCCGAAGAGTTTATTGTCGAACGCGTGGTCGAGATTGTTAGCGCAGTGGCAGCGCGTCATCCCCTCTCTATTATCGTTATTGCCTGTAATACCGCGAGCACCGTTTCCCTTCCTGCACTGCGTGCCAAATTCGACTGCCCGGTCGTCGGCGTTGTTCCTGCTATCAAACCGGCAGCAAAACTGACGCGTAACGGTGTAGTGGGTCTGTTGGCAACGCGAGCAACGGTACAGCGTCCTTATACTCACGATCTCATTGCCCGTTTTGCGACGGATTGCAAAATTCTGATGCTGGGTTCTGCTGAGTTGGTGGAGATTGCCGAAGCGAAGCTGCATGGCGCTGCTGTACCCCTGCCAGTATTGAAGAAAATCCTCCAACCCTGGTTACGCATGCAAGAGCCACCGGACACCGTTGTGCTTGGCTGCACTCATTTCCCACTACTCAGTGAGGAGCTGGCGCAAGTGTTACCGGATGGAACCCGCCTCATTGACTCTGGTTCCGCGATTGCCCGTCGTGCACATTGGTTAATTGAAACGACATACAAGAAAATTCCAGCGAAGAGAGAGGGCGTTGAAATTGAGAGTCTGGCGTATTGCATGGCAGCAACGCCTGAGACGGAAATCCTGCTGCCCGTTTTGCAGGCATATGGCTTCAAAAGCATCCAGGAATTGCCGCTTTAAACGCCGTTTGATGAAAGATTCAGCGGTCGGTAATTTATTTGTATTTTAGGGGTTGCGGCCTTCTGAGAACTCCCTATAATGCGCCTCCACTGACCGGGAACAACGACTGAGAAGTCGCTCGGACAGGAAGAGAAAAAGAAGAAAGTTCGAATGAATAATCTCTTGACTCTTCAGCGGGAAAACGTAATATACGCCTCCCGCGCCGCATAAGATTCCTTGCGAACTGCGGCATGCTCTTTAACAATTTATCAGACAATCTGTGTGGGCACTCACAAGACGATATCAGCCACCTCGGTGGCAAAAAATATCAAGTCTTAAAGAGTGACCAAGCAGTAATTCATTTAAGTGAATT
>Ga0209888_1000284_pt1 | contig 29648 bp, 20 predicted proteins | sample OrgsoiDNA_201059_FD_185807 | JGI IMG/M metagenome (GOLD analysis project Ga0209888, IMG submission 185807) | Permafrost soil microbial communities from the Arctic, to analyse light accelerated degradation of dissolved organic matter (DOM) -... | ecosystem: Environmental > Terrestrial > Soil >...
TAAATAACATGTTCGTCTAACCATAGACGCCGGGTTAACAATGATGGCGATAGGTTCATCGACTGATCGGCACCGCATCCGGGCGCGGAACGTTTAGACTGTCCCACCTCTTTGACAGACGAGACCTTCATGACCGATCTCACGGCAACACCAGTACTGCTGTTTTCCTACGGCACCTTGCAGGACAAGGCCGTGCAACTGTCCAACTTCGGGCGCGAACTGGTGGGCAACGCCGACCGCATGCTCGGCTATGCTCAATCCTGGGTCGAGATCACCGACCCCCAGGTTCTCGCCACCAGCGGCAAGACCCACCATCCCATCGTCCGTCCCAGCAGCAACCCCGAGGACAGCGTGAGCGGTATGGTTTTCCAGATCAGCGCCGAAGAGTTGGCGGCGGCGGATGCCTATGAAGTCTCCGACTACAAGCGCGTCTCGATCCGTCTGGCCTCCGGTCTGGATGCCTGGGTCTATGTGAGCGTTTAGTACAGCGCTTGCGACCTTTGGCGACTACACAAACAAGGCCGTCGACAGGTATGCTTTTGCGGCATGGTTACAGGTTGAACGAGGGAACGGGTTCATGGACAAAGTCATCGTCATCACCGGCGGCAGTCGTGGTATCGGCGCCGCCACCGCGCTGCTCGCCGCGCAGCAGGGTTATCGCATCTGTATCAACTACCTGGCGGATGAGGAGTCGGCCCTGCGGGTGCTGGAACAGGTGCGCGGGCTGGGCGCCGTGGCGATTGCCGTACGTGCCGATGTCAGTATCGAGGACGAGGTGATCCGCCTGTTCAACCGGGTGGACGCCGAGCTGGGGCCGGTCACCGCCCTGGTCAACAATGCCGGGACCGTCGGACACAAGTCCCGGGTTGATGAAATGTCCGAATTCCGTATCCTGCAAACCCTGAAGGTCAACACCCTCGGGCCGATCCTCTGCGCCAAGCATGCGGTGCGGCGGATGTCGCCACGCCATGGTGGCCAGGGCGGCAATATCGTCAATGTGTCCTCGGCGGCGGCGCGTCTCGGCTCACCCAACGAATACGTGGACTACGCGGCTTCCAAGGGCGCCGTGGACACCTTCACCCTGGGTTTGTCCAAGGAACTGGCGGGCGAGGGCATTCGCGTCAATGGTGTGCGTCCTGGTTATATCTATACCGAGTTCCACGCCCTGAGCGGCGATGCCGACCGGGTCAGCAAGCTGGAATCGGCCATTCCCATGGGCCGTGGCGGTCGCGCCGAAGAAGTGGCCGAGGCGATTGTCTGGTTGCTCTCGGACAAGGCTTCCTACGCCACCGGGACCTTTATCGACCTGGCGGGTGGACGCTGAGTCGGTTTCTGCGCCAGGCATGTCGCTCGGGCACAACGCCCTGTCGAGCGCAGGCTTCACACTGTAACGCCGGCGCCAGGGCTTTACCTGGCCGCCGATCGAACCGTTACAGGATTCCGAATGACCGTTATCTTTCGTCCGGCGCTACGCACGGATGCCCGCGAGATTGCCCGCCTGTTCCAGATTTCCTCGGAAGGGGCGTCCGACTATATCTGGAGCCAGTTGGCTGAGGGCGATGAGTCCTTGCTGGATGTCGGCGCGCGGCGTTATGCCCGCGAGGGTGTGGATTTTTCCTATGAAAACTGTTTGATGGCCGAGGCGGATGGCCAGGTCATCGGCATGTTGCACAGCTATCCGATGCTCCATGATCCGGATGCAACGCCGAGTACCGATCCGGTGCTGGCGCCTTATGCCGATCTGGAGATTCCCGACACCCTGTACATTTCCAGTCTGGCCCTGCACGAGGGCTGGCGTAACCAGGGGCTGGGCGCGCGTTTTCTTGAATATGCCCGCCAGCGTTGCCAGGCGCTTGAGCTCAAGGGTTTGAGCCTGATCGACTATGCGATGAATACAGGTGCCTGCCGCTTCTATCAGCGCCATGGCTTTACGATTGTCGGTGAATGCAAGATCGTGCCGCATCCGATGATCCGGGTGACCGGCGCGGCGTATCTGATGCACTGGCCCTTGGCGCAATAATACGACTCACTGCTCCAGCAAAGACCGCACAATCCGTCCCAGGGTCTCCATCGCCTGTTCCGACACCTCGTTCCACGGGCTGCCGTAATTCAAACGGATGCAGTTGCGAAAGCGCCGGGTCGGCGAAAAGATCGGTCCCGGGGCGATGCTGATGCCCTGGGCCAGGGCGATCTGGAACAGTTTCAGCGAGTCCATCTGTTCCGGCAGCTCGAGCCACAGGAAGTAACCGCCGCTCGGCTGGCTGACCCGGGTCTGTGCCGGGAAGTAGCGGGCAATCGCCGCCAGCATGGCGCTTTGCTGTTCCTCCAGGGCATAGCGCAATTTGCGCAGGTGCCGGTCGTAGCCGCCGTTTTGCAGATAGTCGGCCAGGGCCGCCTGGGCCGGCATCGAGGCGCACAGCGAGGTCATCAGCTTGAGCCGTTCGACCTTCTGCGCGTAACGTCCCGCCGCCACCCAGCCGATGCGATAACCCGGCGCCAGGCTCTTGGAAAAGGAGCCGCAGTGCATCACCAGGCCTTCGGTGTCGAAGGCCTTGGCCGGTTTCGGCGCCTGCTGGCCGTAATAGAGTTCGGCGTAGACATCGTCCTCGATCAGTGGCACCTGATGCAGGCGCAGCAATTCCACCAGCTCCTGTTTCTTCGTCTCGGGCAGGGTCGCGCCCAGGGGGTTCTGGAAACTGGTCATGCACCAGCAGGCCTTGATCGGATGGCGTTCCAGGGTCTGGGCCAGCACCCCGAGGTCGATGCCGTCACGCGGATGCACCGGGATCTCCACGGCCTTGAGCTTGAGCCGTTCCAGCACCTGCAGGCAGGCATAAAACGCCGGGGCCTCGATGGCCACCAGGTCGCCGGGCTCGGTGACGGCTTGCAGGCACAGGTTCAATGCTTCGAGGGCGCCGTTGGTGATCAGCAGCTCCTCCATGGGCAGCATCAGCCCGCCGACCATATAACGCAGGGCGATCTGCCGGCGCAGTTGCGGGTTGCCCGGCGACAGGTCGGTGACCACCATGCGCGGGTCCATCTCGCGGCTGGAACTGGCCAGGGAGCGGGACAGGCGTTGCAGGGGAAACAGCGTCGGGCTCGGGAAGGCCGAGCCGAAGGGCACGGTGGCGGGGTCCTTGATGGAGTCCAGCACCGAGAACACCAGTTCGCTGACATCGACCTCGGTGGACTCGCTGACCTGGCTGCTGATCGCCGGCTCCGAGAACGGGCTCGGCGTGTGGGCGTTGACGAAGTAGCCGGAACGCGGCCGGGCGCGGATCAGGCCGCGGCGTTCCAGCAGGTAGTAGGCCTGGAACACGGTGGACGGGCTGACCCCGTAGGTCTGGCTGGCATAGCGCACCGACGGCACGCGCTGGCCGGGGCCGAGGACGCCGGTGCGGATCAGTTCAGCGATGTCGTCGGCGAATTTTTCGTAGCGTTTCATGGAGGCTTGGCTCATTCATATAGGCACACAACTGCGAATTGTCTTTACACCGTTGTGGCGAGCGGGCTTGCCCGCGCTCGGCTGCGCAGCAGCCGTAAAACCAGGCACTTTGTTCTACCTGACAGACCACGGTTGCCGGTTTTAGGGCCGCTTCGCGCCCCAGCGCGGGCAAGCCCGCTCGCCACATTGGGGTATTCGCCGTTCATGGCGTTCGGGATTCTAAGGCATCAACGGTTCAGCGGGGCGACAAAGCGGCTCTTCGCCACGCTGTAGACTTCGGGCTCGTCGCTGTCGAGCACCTTGAAACTCAGCTCCTGGGAGCTGCTTTTCGGCCTGTCGCCGAGCATCGCCACTGACACCGGCAGGTCGGCGATTTCACCCGCTGCCAGGCTCAGTTCGGTCTTGCCCTGCAACTGGAAGCCCTCGCTGTCCAGCAGTTCCAGACGATAGCGCTGGGGCTGCTGGGTCTTGTTGATGACCTTGAGGCTGTAGATGTTCTCGATCTGGCCCTGGCTGTTTTCCCGAAACAGCCCACGGTCCTTGCTCACGTCCAGCGAGACCATGGGCCGCTCCACCAGGGCCAGGGCCAACGCGCCAATCATGATCAGCAGCACGGCGCTATAGCCGATCAGCCGTGGGCGCAGCAGATGGGTCTTGCCACCCTGCAACTGGTGCTCGGAGGTGTAGCTCACCAGGCCACGGGCGTAGCCCATCTTGTCCATGATCGAATCGCAGGCGTCGATGCACGCCGCGCAGCCGATGCATTCCATCTGCAAACCGTCGCGGATGTCGATGCCGGTGGGGCAGACCTGCACGCACATCTGACAGTCGATGCAATCCCCCAGGCCGACACTGGCCGGTGCCACATCACGTTTGCGCGGACCACGGTTTTCACCCCGGACGGGGTCGTAGGAGATGGTCAGGGTGTCCTTGTCGAACATCACGCTCTGGAACCGCGCATAGGGGCACATATGCATGCACACGGCTTCGCGCAGCCAGCCGGCATTGATATAGGTGGCGGCGGTGAAGAACACCACCCAGAACAGGCTGACACCGCCGATCTGCAGGGTCATCAGTTCCTGGGCCAGCGGCCGGATCGGCGTGAAGTAGCCGACGAAGGTCAGCCCGGTCAGCAGGCTGATTCCCAGCCACAGGGTGTGTTTGGCCGCGCGCCGGGCCAGTTTGTTCGGGCCCCAGGGCGCGGCTTGCAGCTTGATGCGCTGGTTGCGCTCGCCTTCGGTGACTTTCTCGCACCACATGAACAGCCAGGTCCAGGAGCTTTGCGGGCAGGTATAGCCGCACCAGACCCGCCCGGCGAACACGGTGATGGCGAACAGGCCGAAGGCGCAGATGATCAGCAGGGCTGAGAGCAGGATAAAGTCCTGGGGCCAGAAGGTTGCGCCGAAGATATGGAAGCGGCTTTCGGCCAGGTCCCAGAGCACCGCCTGGCGGCCACCCCAGTTCAGCCATACCGTGCCGAAGAACAGCAGGAACAGAAAACCCGCGCCACCCAGGCGCAGGTTACGAAACAGCCCGCTGAAGCTGCGGGTGTGGATCAGTTGGTCGGTGGACTTGGCCTTCATCCTTGGACGCAAAGGCTCGAAGGTTTCAACACTCTGGACGGGGATTCTCTCGCTCATGGTCTGTCGCTCATCAGCCTCCATCAGGCCTGGACACTATGCCGAGCGAACTGTTTGCATAACAGACTCAGGTATTTGAATAAAAAGCGGATCAGATGGTTACGTGCTAGGGCCTGCGACAGGTTGTCCTACCCGGTGTCGCTCGCTGCCGACGTGCCCTGCAGCGCCTGGCGCAAATACCCCACGCCGGCGCTGACACAGGTCAATCAAATCACCGAATCACCGTCACTGGCTTTCACATGATGGCGGCCGTCGAAGGCTCCGGCGACGGTCAGGGCATCGGCCTCCGCTTCGGTAATCCAGATGAACCGACCGTCCAGTTCGGCGCGGGACATGCTTTTGCCGTCGTCGGTACTGATGCGCACGGCACTGGCCGGCCCGTGGAGGCGGACATTGCCTTGCTCCAGGGCACAGGTCTTGTTCGAGGGTTCGATATGCACGGGCATGGTGCTCTCCTTATGTGCGGGGATGACGCAGCCGAGGCGACATTCCCGTCTATGCTTCAGGCGCGCCGTGTCAGGCGATCACCGGTGGCATGGTGGTCGGCGGATCGACCTTGGGCGGTGGTGTGCTGCCCGGCGGTTCCTGCTCCGGTATCGGCTGCGGCTCGATCGGCGGCAGGGTCGGTTTGTCGATGTTGGGATCAGGCGTTTCTGCCGGAATCGGAATATTCATGAAGCTGGCCTCCTTTATGCGTGCTTCAGACAGGCACCCCGTTATGGGTCAGGGCACCTCGTATAACGGTGGACCCTGCCCGAGTGCGTTTGACTCCCGCTTTATGACGAGTGGAGTTCCCGGCAAATCGCTCTGAACTTTTGTTCCGGCGGCAGGCTCCGAACTGAAGCGACCTTTTTCAGGATGAAGCCGGTTGCCATGCCGATCACGCAGAGTAGAGCGTCCATGGGGCGTAAGGAGTGATGCTCGATGTCAGCCGATAAACCGTTGGACGAGGAGGGCACTGAAGTCCTGCCTTTGTCCCAGGCCTTGCTGCTGCCACGCATCGCCATTGAAGACGTGGTGCCTACCGTCGATGGCGGGCAGTTCGCGGTCAAGGCGGTGGCGGGGCAGGAACTGGTGGTGAGCGCCAAGGTGTTTGCCGACGGCCACGACAAGCTGGCCGTGCTGTTGGCCTGGAAAAACCTGGGCGACGCCGACTGGCAACGCACCGCGATGACCGATAAAGGCAACAACGCCTGGCAGGGGCGCTTGCGGGTCGGCGATCAGGGGCGCTACGTCTATCGGATCGAAGCCTGGATCGATCAGTTCGCCAGCTTCTGCTACGAGTTGGAGAAGAAGTTTGTCGCCGGTGTGCCCATCGACCTCGAGTTGCAGGAGGGGCGGGCGCAAGTGCTGCACGCCATCGAACGCAGCCAGGACGATGTGGCCATGAGCCTGACGGCCTTGCACGAGGAATTGCTGCACCTGTCGAACGATGGTCAGGTCGAGCGCTTTCTAAAAGCCTCCACCGCGCGGTTGATGCGCAAGGCCGACCACCATGCCTACCTGAGTCGCAGCTACGACTATCCGCTGGAGGTGGAGCGCGGCCTGGCGCAGTTCGCCAGTTGGTACGAGCTCTTTCCCCGTTCGGTCACCGACCGGGCGTCCCGCCACGGCACCTTCAATGATGTGCACAGTCGTCTGCCGATGATTCGCGACATGGGCTTCGACGTGCTGTATTTCCCGCCGATCCATCCCATCGGCCGCAGCTACCGCAAGGGCCCGAACAATGCCCTGATTGCCGGTCCCGACGATCCGGGCAGCCCCTATGCGATCGGCAGCGAGGAGGGCGGGCACGAGGCGATTCATGCACAACTGGGCAGTCGCGAGGATTTTCGCCGGCTGGTCGGTGCCGCGGCCGAGCATGGCCTGGAAATCGCCCTGGATTTTGCCATCCAGTGTTCCCAGGACCATCCCTGGTTGCAGGAGCATCCGGGCTGGTTCAACTGGCGGCCGGACGGCAGCATCAAGTACGCGGAGAACCCACCGAAAAAATACCAGGATATCGTCAACGTCGATTTCTATGCCGCCGAGGCGATTCCCAGTCTTTGGGTCGAGTTGCGGGATATCGTCCTGGGCTGGGTCGAGGAGGGGGTGAAGATCTTTCGCGTCGACAACCCCCACACCAAGCCGCTGCCGTTCTGGCAATGGTTGATCGCCGATGTGCGCGGTGTTCATCCCGAGGTGATGTTTCTCGCCGAGGCGTTCACCACGCCGGCGATGATGGCGCGCCTGGGCAAGGTCGGTTATTCCCAGAGCTACACCTATTTCACCTGGCGCAACACCAAGGCCGAACTGAGCGCCTATTTCACCGAGCTGAACCAGTCGCCGTGGCGTGATTGCTTCCGGCCGAATTTCTTCGTCAACACGCCGGATATCAACCCGGCCTTTCTCCACCATTCCGGGCGCGCCGGGTTCCTTATCCGCGCGGCGCTGGCAACCATGGGCTCGGGGCTCTGGGGCATGTACTCGGGGTTCGAGCTGTGCGAGTCGGCGGCGTTGCCGGGCAAGGAGGAATACCTGGATTCGGAGAAATACGAGATCCGTCCGCGGGACTTCAGCGCGCCGGGCAACATCATCGCCGAGATCGCCCAGCTCAATCGTATCCGCCGCCAGCACCCGGCCTTGCAGACGCACCTGGGGTTGCAGGTCTACAACGCCTGGAACGACAACATCCTGTATTTCGGCAAGCGCACGGCGGACCTGGAGAGTTTCATCCTGGTGGCGGTCAGCCTTGACCCGCATGACGCCCAGGAAGCGCACTTCGAATTGCCCTTGTGGGAATTCGGCCTGCCGGATGATGCCGCCACCCGTGGCGAAGATTTGATGAACGGCCACACCTGGACCTGGTACGGCAAGACCCAGTGGATGCGCATCGAGCCCTGGCACCAGCCGTTCGGGATCTGGCGGATCACCAGGATCTGACGATGTGTCCCCTCGCCACAATGAATTCCAAGGAGTTACCCATGGCGAAGAAAACCCGCCCAGCCAGCTTTATCGATGACCCGCTCTGGTACAAGGACGCGGTGATCTACCAGGTTCACGTCAAATCCTTCTTCGACTCGAACAACGATGGCATCGGTGACTTTCCCGGCCTGATCGCCAAGCTCGACTACATTGCCGATCTCGGCGTGAACACCATCTGGCTGTTGCCGTTCTACCCCTCGCCACGCCGCGACGATGGCTACGACATCGCCGAATACCGTGGCGTGCACAGTGACTACGGGACGATGGCCGATGCCAAGCGCTTTATCGCCGAGGCCCACAAGCGCGGCCTGCGGGTGATTGCCGAACTGGTGATCAACCACACCTCGGACCAGCACGCCTGGTTCCAGCGCGCACGCCTGGCCAAGCCCGGTTCCAGCGCCCGCAACTTCTACGTCTGGTCCGATACCGATGACAAATACACCGACACCCGGATCATCTTCCTCGATACCGAGAAGTCCAACTGGACCTGGGATCCGGTGGCCGGCCAGTACTTCTGGCACCGCTTCTACTCCCACCAGCCGGACCTGAATTTCGACCACCCGCCGGTGCTGCAAGCGGTACTGGCGGTGATGCGCTACTGGCTCGACCTGGGCATCGACGGCCTGCGCCTGGACGCCATTCCCTACCTGATCGAGCGTGACGGCACCAACAACGAGAACCTGCCCGAGACCCACCAGGTGCTCAAGAAGATCCGCGCCGAAATCGATGCGCACTATCCCGACCGCATGCTGCTGGCCGAAGCCAACCAGTGGCCGGAAGACACCCAGCTATACTTTGGCGACAAAAGAGGCGACGACGGCGACGAATGCCATATGGCTTTCCACTTTCCGCTGATGCCGCGCATGTACATGGCGCTTGCCCAGGAGGATCGCTTCCCGATCACCGATATCCTGCGCCAGACCCCGGAAATCCCCGCCAACTGCCAGTGGGCGATCTTCCTGCGCAACCACGATGAGCTGACCCTGGAAATGGTCACCGACCGTGAACGCGACTACCTCTGGAACTACTACGCCGCCGACCGCCGGGCGCGGATCAACCTCGGTATTCGTAGGCGCCTGGCACCGCTGATGGAGCGCGACCGCCGCCGCATCGAACTGCTCAACAGCCTGTTGCTGTCGATGCCGGGCACGCCGACCCTGTACTACGGCGATGAAATCGGCATGGGCGACAATATCTACCTGGGTGACCGCGATGGCGTGCGCACCCCGATGCAATGGTCCATCGACCGCAACGGCGGCTTCTCCCGCGCCGACCCCGCCAGCCTGGTGCTGCCGCCGATCATGGACCCGCTCTACGGCTTTCAGACCGTGAACGTCGAGACCCAGGCCGGCGACCCCCATTCGCTGTTGAACTGGACCCGTCGTTTGCTGGCGGTGCGCAAGCAGCAGAAAGCCTTCGGCCGCGGCAGCCTGAAAATGCTCTCGCCGAACAACCGTCGCATCCTCGCCTACACCCGCGAGTACACCGATCCCGACGGCAAGACCGAGATCATCCTCTGTGTCGCCAACGTTTCCCGTACCGCCCAGGCAGCGGAGCTGGAGCTGTCCGCGTTCGCCGGTCGGGTGCCGGTGGAGATGCTCGGCGGCAACGCCTTCCCGCCCATCGGCCAGCTCAACTTCCTGCTGACCCTGGCGCCCTATGGTTTCTACTGGTTCCTGCTCGCCACGGAAACGCAAATGCCCAGCTGGCACGTGGAGCCGGTGCAGAGCCTGCCGGACTTCACCACCTTGGTGCTGAAGAAACGCATGGAAGAACTGCTCGAAAGCCCTTCGCGTACGACGCTGGAGCAGACGGTTCTGCCTGAATGGCTGCCTAATCGGCGCTGGTTCGCCGGCAAGGATACGGCGATCGAACAGGTACGCCTGGCCTATGGCGTGCGCTTCGGTGACCCGCAGCACCCCGTGCTGCTCGCTGAAGTCGAAGTCACGGCGGGCGGCCAGAGCAGCCGTTACCAGTTGCCGTTCGGGTTTCTCGCCGAGGAGCAGACCAGCGCTGCCTTGCCGCAACAGTTGGCCATGGCCCGGGTCCGTCGCGGTCGGCAGGTGGGCCTGATCACCGATGCGTTCAGCCTCGAGCCGTTTATCCGCGCGGTGATCGACGGCATGCGCGGTGACACGGTATTGGTCGGCGGCGATGGCGAGTTGCATTTCCAGGCCGCCCCCGAACTCAAGGCCCTGGAATTGCCCGCCGACATGAGTGTGCGTTACCTGTCGTCCGAGCAGTCCAACAGTTCGGTGGTGGTGGGCGAGCGGATCATGCTCAAGCTGATTCGCAAGGTCAGTGCCGGCGTGCACCCGGAACTGGAAATGAGCGCCTACCTCACCGCCGCCGGTTTCCAGCATATTTCGCCGTTGCTCGGCTCGCTGGTGCGCCGCGATGCCAAGGGCGAAGAGAGCCTGCTGATGATTGCCCAGGGGATGCTCAACAACCAGGGGGATGCCTGGAGTTGGACCCAGAACAACCTGGAACGGGCAATCCGCGATGAACTGGCCGACGCGGTCTCGGACCATGAACAGCATTTCAACGCCCTCGGCGAGCTGGCGGATTTCGCCGCCTTGCTTGGCCAGCGCCTGGGCGAGATGCACTTGGTGCTCGCGGCGCCCACCGTCGACCCGGCCTTCAGTGCCCAGGTGAGTACGGACAAGGACGCCCAGCGCTGGAGCAAGACGATCAGTCAGCAGATGGAACATGCCTTGCAGTTGCTCAAGCAGCACCAACAGGCGTTGCCGGCCGAGGAACAGGCGCTTGTGGGCCGTCTGCTGGAACAGAAAAAAGCCATTCTCGGCTATATCCACAAGCTCGCCGGCCAGGTGGTGGGCGGTCTGCGCCTGCGGGTCCATGGCGACCTGCACCTGGGCCAGGTGCTGGTGGTGCAGGGCGATGCCTACCTGATCGACTTCGAAGGCGAGCCTGCCCGCTCGTTGCAGGAGCGGCGTGGCAAACACAGTCCCTACAAGGACGTCAGCGGTGTGCTGCGTTCGTTCGATTACGCCGCGGCCATGGCCTGTAACAGTGGCATGCACCTCGATCCGTCCGGCGCCGTGCCGGCCAGCCGGCGCGTCACCCAACGTTATCTGAAAGAAGCGCGCAAAGCCTTTATCCAGGCATATCGGCGCGCGACGGCTAGTCTTGTTCAGGCATGGCAGGATCCGGCTGGCGAAGAGGCCGCCCTGACCCTGTTCAGCCTGGAGAAGGCCGCGTATGAAATTGTCTATGAGGCGGAAAATCGCCCGACTTGGCTCGGCGTGCCGTTGCACGGTTTGAGCGGATTGTTGAGTGAAGTGAAAACCTTGTCCGGTGGAGAGCAGTGATGAGTTTAAGCAAGGAACAAGGTAAACCTGTGAACCGTGCATTGCCCGCGAAAAAGGATATCGAAGCCCTGGTGCGGGCCGAACACCAGGACCCGTTTGCCATCCTCGGGCCCCATGACGACGATGCCGGAGGGCAGTATATCCGCGCGTTCCTGCCCGGTGCCCTGGGTGTCCAGGCCTTGGCCCGTGACAGTGAGGAGGTCCTGGGCAGCCTCGATGGCACCGAGGTGCCGGGATTGTTTGTCGGTCACTTCGCCCAGCGCCAGCCCTATCTGTTGCGTATCCAGTGGGCGGCGGGGGAGCAGATCTGCGAGGACCCCTACAGCTTCGGGCCGTTGCTCGGGGAGATGGATCTCTACCTGTTCGCCGAAGGCAACCATCGTGACCTGAGCAGCTGTCTCGGCGCTCAGGTAACCCAGGTCGAGGGCGTCGACGGCGTGCGTTTCGCGGTTTGGGCGCCGAATGCCCGGCGGGTCTCGGTGGTCGGCGACTTCAACATCTGGGACGGGCGTCGGCATCCGATGCGCCTGCGCCACCCCAGCGGCGTCTGGGAAATCTTTGTACCGCGCCTGCATCCGGGCGAGGCCTACAAGTACGAGATTCTTGGCAAGGACGCGATTCTGCCGCTCAAGGCCGACCCCATGGCCCTGGCCACCCAGCTGCCGCCGGACACCGCTTCGCGGGTCGCTTCGCCCTTGGGCATCGAATGGCAGGACCAGGCCTGGATGGAATCGCGCGGCGCCCGGCATCGGCATGATGCGCCGCTGTCGATCTATGAGCTGCATGCCGGCTCCTGGCAGTGCGAGATCGATGAAATCGGCGAAGTGTCCCGTCAGTACAGTTGGAGTGAGCTGGCCGAGCGGTTGATTCCCTATGTCCAGCAACTGGGCTTCACCCATATCGAACTGATGCCGATCATGGAGCATCCGTTCGGCGGTTCCTGGGGTTATCAGCCGCTGTCGCAGTTCGCGCCGAGTGCTCGGTATGGCAGCCCGGACGATTTCGCCGCCTTTGTCGATGCCTGCCACCGGGCTGAAATCGGTGTGATCCTCGACTGGGTACCGGCGCATTTTCCCACCGATACCCACGGCCTGGCGCAGTTCGACGGCACCGCCTTGTATGAGTACGGCAACCCGTTGGAAGGTTTTCACCAGGACTGGGACACCCTGATCTACAACCTCGGGCGCACCGAGGTACACGGCTTTATGCTGGCTTCGGCGTTGCACTGGCTCAAGCATTTCCATGTCGACGGCCTGCGGGTGGATGCGGTGGCGTCGATGCTCTACCGCGACTATTCGCGCAAGGCCGGCGAGTGGGTACCGAACCGCCATGGTGGTCGGGAAAACCTCGAGGCCATCGAGTTCGTGCGTCATCTCAACGATGTGGTGGCCCTGGAAGCCCCCGGTGCCCTGGTGATTGCCGAGGAGTCCACGGCCTGGCCGGGGGTGAGCCAGGGCACCCAGCAGGGCGGGCTGGGGTTCGCTTATAAATGGAACATGGGCTGGATGCACGATTCGCTGCACTACATTCAGCAGGACCCGGTGTACCGCGCCCACCATCACAACGAACTGAGTTTCGGCCTGGTGTATGCCTGGTCCGAGCGTTTTATCCTGCCGATTTCCCATGACGAAGTGGTTCACGGCAAGCATTCGCTGATCGACAAGATGCCTGGCGATCGTTGGCAGAAGTTCGCCAACCTGCGGGCCTACCTGAGCTTCATGTGGGGGCACCCGGGCAAGAAGCTGCTGTTCATGGGGTGTGAGTTCGGCCAGTGGCGCGAGTGGAATCACGATCAGCAACTGGATTGGTACCTGCTGCAGTATTCCGAGCACCTCGGGGTGCAGAAGCTGGTGAGCGACCTGAACCGTCTGTACCGCGAGGAACCGGCACTGCACGACCAGGACGATGTACCCCAGGGCTTCCAGTGGTTGATCGGCGACGATGCGACCAACAGCGTCTATGCCTGGTTGCGCTGGAGTCGGGACGGGCGGCCGTTGCTGGTGGTCGCCAACTTCACCCCGGTGCCGCGCGAGGCCTATCGGGTCGGCGTGCCCTTTGCCGGGCAGTGGAAGGAGGTGATCAACAGCGATGCGGCGATGTATGCCGGCTCCAACTATGGCAATGGCGGCGGGGCCTTCACCGAAGACCACGCCAGCCATGGGCAGCCTTCGTCGTTGGTCTTGAACCTGCCGCCACTGGCGGTGTTGATGTTGCGGCCGGAGGGCTAGCACCTACCAGCGCATTCGCACCCCGACGTTGCCGATGATGCCGTTCAGGCCGGTGTCATCGGAGGTACCGCTGTAGTCCGCACTGACATACAGGCTGACCGTCGGCGACACCTTGGCCACCAGGCCCAGGCCGAGTTCCACGGTGGAGCTGTTGCGACTGATGGCGATCTTGTCGACCGGCTCCAGGCTCACGGGGCTGCCGCTGCCGAACGTATGCCAGAAGTTGGTCCGCAGATAGGGTTCCAGCGGCAGGCCGTTCACTTCATAGCTGCCATTGAGACGGGCACCGATCCGACCGCTCCAGAGCGAAGGGTCGGAGGTCGTCGCCTGTCCGAGCATGTCCGCGCTACCTTGCTGGTTGACCACCTGGGCCTGGGGCTCGATGATCCAGTGCTGGCCCAGTCCGATCGGGAACCCGCCCTCCAGCGAAAACGTCATTTGCCGCGATGCCTGGCCTTGCAAGGTGCCCTGGTCGGAGCGGGTATAAACCGTGGTCTGGTTGTTCATGGCCGTCAGGTTGACGTGCCAGCCCTGTTGTCCGGTCAGGCTCCAGAAGGCCCCGAGATTGTTCCCTTGGGGGCTCAGGCCATCCATGCGCGGATCGCGAGGGGCTGTGACAAAAGCGTCAACCCGATCCAGTGGGCCGCTACTCCCGGTAAAGACCCCGGCCGTCAATGTCTGGCCGCCGCTGTGATTGCTGTAGAGGCCGGGAACAATCAGCAAGTCGCCAAAAGCGCCGGCAAACAGTGGATCGAGGTTACCGACCTCACCCTGACCCAGGGTACGGTCGAGGAAGTGATCCGTCGGATCGGGGTCACCGATGTTCGGGACAATGCCGGCGAACCGCCAGCCCGGTAATGGGCCGCTATTGCTCAGTATGGGCAATTGGCCCAGTGGCAAGGGCAAGGGTATGTCGCCCTGGTATGAAGGTTGGAGATCCTCTTCGAAAGGCGCCGCTTGGAGCTCCAGGGCGGAGCACAGCAAAAGGGCGGTCGAAACCGTATAAACCGTCATCCTCAGGTTGGGGTGGGCCATGAACGTTTTCATCGGGTGTTCCTTGCTGTCGCATAAATACCTGTATTAGCGTCTCTCCTGCCCCCGAACGAGGGACGGCCGAAATCATCGAGGCAAACCCTCGGCGACCCGCTTTGGCGGGTATCCGAAGGCTTGCCCCTTGGGTTTTAAAACCGGGGGTAGTCACTTGTAGCTAAGGAGAGCTGCAGGTCGGCGTCAAGAAAATAGCCAATAAATAGATCCGTTTGATCAGTATTTTTAACTCATTGATCAATCGGCTATTTAGTCTATTCAGGCTGAGTCTGAGCGGGGCCGGAAAGGGCGGTTTTAGCGACGTTATTTCAGATAAACACCATCTCGAACGGTTGCCGCGCGCGTTCGAGCAGGGCCGGTACCAGGACCGGTGGCAGCCCCAGTTCCGGATCGCCTTGCAGGTGGCTGTGGTAGGCGTGCGCGGCATGCAGCTTGCGGGCGATGCCCCAGGTGTCGAGGCGGATCTTGCGCGCGCGGTGCCAGGGAAGCAGGCCTTCGTCGCGCAAGGGCCGGAACCAGGCATGCACCGGTATCTCCAACAGCGTTGCGCCGCTGGCGGCGCAGGCCTGGGCGGCGGCCCGGCCAACGGTGTCATGATCGGCAATACCGTCTTCGCGCCAGGTGGTCAGCACCACGTCGCCCGAGCGCAGGTAGCGCCGCAGGAATTGACTCAGCGGCTGTTCCTGTTGCTCCAACGCACCATGGCGAAAGCCGCCGCGAATCCATTTCAGCCGGTGCAGTTCCAGGCCCAGGCGGCGCAGGGCTTCGGCACTTTCCTGGGGACAGACCACGCTCAGGCGGCTCGAAGGCCACAGGGTGGAACCAGGGTAGAGGGCGCTGCCATCGGTAATCGAGATCAACAGCAGCGGATGTTCGAGGGTGGCGAGCAGTTGCAGCAGGCCGCCGCAACAATGCACTTCGTCACCGGGATGCGGCGCGATCACTACCACCCGGGCGCCGGGTCGGATCAGGCGGTGCAGGCCAATGGTCGGGACACGGGCCAACTGCCGCGAGTTCCAGATCAGCGGTGCAACTTCGTTGCGTGCAGCTTGGATTCTCATGATATTTGTCACTTCCTTGTGTGGACTTGCACGCATCCTCCATCAGCCTTGATGCGTCCGGTGCCGCAGGGCGGCCCGGTAATGCGCGACTGAGTATCGCCCATACAGACCGAAATGCGACTTTTATTGCTGCAAAAACGTCAGTTTTCTTCGTCACGTTGTAATTCAAACATGACAAGCGAGCGCCCGGTGAGGGTGTATTCGCTGTTGAAGGCGAAACGCTCCTGGCCCTTGACCTGTGGGTCGTTGGTATCGAGCACGCAGGTCCAATCGATGCCTTGCGGCACCTCCGGCAGGCGGAAGTTGACGCCGTCATGGTGGGCGTTGACCGCAATCAGCAAGGTCGCATCGTCGCCGGTGCGGGGAATGCCCGAGACCTGGGCGCGACCGTCGAGCAACATGCCCAGGCTGCGGCCATTACCGTCGTGCCAATGTTCGGTGCTCATTTCCTGGCCGTCCGGCGTGAGCCAGGTGACGTCCTTGACCCCCAGTTGTTCATTGTAATCGCCGACCAGGAAGCGTCCGCGGCGCAGGATGGGGTAGGCCAGGCGCAGCTTGACCAGGCGCTTGACGAACTTGAGCAGCGACTTGCCGTCGTCGTCCAGGTTCCAGTTGACCCAGCCGATTTCGCTGTCCTGGCAATAGGCGTTGTTGTTGCCGTGCTGGGTGCGGGCGAACTCGTCGCCGGCGACGATCATCGGGGTGCCCTGGGCCAGCAGCAGGGTGGCGAAGAAGTTGCGCATCTGTCGCAGGCGCAGGGCATTGATCGCCGGATCATCGGTGGGTCCCTCGACGCCGTGGTTCCAGGACAGATTGTTATTGCTGCCGTCCTGGTTGTTTTCGTCGTTGGCTTCGTTGTGCTTGTCGTTGTACGACACCAGGTCGTGCAGGGTGAAGCCATCATGGGCGGTGATGAAGTTGACCGAGGTGTAGGGGCGTCGACCGCGCTGGTCGAACATGTCGCCGGAGGCGGTCATGCGCTTGGCGAAGTCGGCGAGCTGGCCGTCGTCGCCTTTCCAGAACGCCCGCGCGGTGTCGCGGAAGCGGTCGTTCCATTCGGCCCAGCCCGGTGGAAAGCCGCCCACCTGATAGCCGCCGGGGCCGCAGTCCCAGGGTTCGGCGATCAGCTTGAGCTGGCTCAGCACCGGGTCCTGGCGGCAGGCGACGAGGAAACTGTGGCGTTCGTTGAAGCCGTCGTGATAACGCCCGAGGATGGTTGCGAGGTCGAAACGGAAACCGTCCACGTGCATTTCCGTGGCCCAGTAGCGCAGTGAGTCGGTGACCATCTGCAATACGCAGGGATGGCTCAGGTCCAGGGTGTTGCCGGTGCCCGAGTCGTTGATGTAGAAGCGCTTGTCGTCGGGCATCAGGCGGTAGTAGGAGGCGTTGTCGATGCCACGCATGGACAGCGTCGGGCCTTGCTCGTTGCCTTCGGCGGTGTGGTTGTAGACCACGTCGAGGATCAGCTCCAGGCCGGCTTCGTGCAGGTGCGCGACCATCTCCTTGAATTCGGCGATCTTGCCGCTGGCCAGGTAGCGCGGGTCGGGGGCGAAGAAGGCGATGCTGTTGTAGCCCCAGTAGTTGGTCATGCCTTTTTGCAGCAGGTGCTGGTCGTTGACGAAGGCGTGGATCGGCAGCAGCTCCACCGAGGACACCCCGAGCTTGCGGATATGCTCCAGCACTTCGTCGACCATCAGCCCGGCGAAGGTCCCGCGCACCGCCTCCGGCACCGCCGGATGACGCATGCTGATGCCGCGCACGTGGGTTTCATAGAGCAGGGTGCGTTCCCAGGGCACATTGACCCGCTGGTCGTGGCCCCAGGTGTGGGCCGGGTCGATGACCTTGCTCTTGGGCACGAAGGGCGCGCTGTCGCGCTCGTCGAAGCTGAGGTCGGCGTCGGGGTGGCCGATGGTGTAGCCGAACAGGGCCTCGGACCATTTCAACTGGCCGACCAACTGCTTGGCGTAGGGGTCGATCAGCAGTTTGTTGGGGTTGAAGCGATGGCCGTTCTGCGGGTCGTAGGGGCCGTATACCCGGTAGCCGTAGATCAGTCCGGGATGGGCGTCGGGCAGGTAGCCGTGGAAGATTTCGTCGGTGTACTCGGGCAGTTCGATGCGTTCGAGTTCGACTTCACCGCTGTCGTCGAACACGCACAGTTCGACCTTGGTGGCGTTGGCGGAAAACAGTGCGAAGTTGACCCCCAGGCCATCCCAGGTGGCGCCCAGCGGGAAGGGCAGACCTTCGCGGATTCGCGAGGCCTGGGCTTCGGGCGTGGGGTCGGGCTTTTTCGGCTTGGTCATGGGTGCTCCTGCGGATGTGTTCGGTGGGGCGGTAAAACGGCTTGCCAATACGATCTTGCAAACACGCTTACCTGTAGGAGCAGGGCTTGTCGGATCGCCGCACCGCCGCGAAGGGGACCTTGAGACCGCTAAAAGCTTCGCGGGCAAGCCCGGCTCCTACAGGTTTGTGCTGTCTTCAGTACCGTGCAAGGTTCAGCTGGCTGATGGTTTGCGTGGTGCTCGTGGTTTCTTTTCGGCGGCCGGTTTGGTGGTGGCGGTTGCCGGCTTCGGCTCCGCCGCCGGCTTGGCGGCGACCTTGGGTTTGGCAGCGGGTTTGGCCGCTGTCGGCTTTTTCGGTGCCAGTGCCTCGGCTTCCGCCAGCTTGCGCGCCATCTCCCAATGCCGGGCCTCCTCACCCTCGGGGCGGCCCTCCGATTCCCAGATCTGATAAGCAAACTCACGGATACGTTTTTCGTCGGTACTCATCGCCATGCTCCTGAACTCAAGTTTGGGTAAAGAGATTGACCGGGAAATCTCCGAGTGCCTCGCCGACCATCAGCTCACTATGGGCTGTGACTGCGCACGTCGAAAAAAGTCCCTTTAATTTGCAGTCCGGTGCGGCGAACGGCAGTTTGACCCGCGTATCGCCCCAAACCGGTGCCGGTACCCACGGCAGTTGATCGCTGGCCAGCAGTCCGGCCGCCAGCCTGGGTACGATCACAATGACCTGCTGCGTCGGTGTACTACGCATAAAGGCCAGTACGTGTTCGGCCTGTTCGCCGAGCACGTCCAACGGCTGGTAATCGCCGCGACTGAAGACCCTCCCATATTCGGCCCGTACCGCCAGCATACGGGCGATCAAGGCCTGTTTGAGCCGACCACTGCGCCAGTCCGTCAACAGCGCCTTGGGCGATGTCGAGTGTTGCAGCGCCTGTTGCCGGGCGGTGAAATCCACCGGTCGGCGATTGTCCGGGTCCACCAGGCTGAAGTCCCAGAACTCGTTGCCCTGGTACAGGTCCGGCACACCCGGTACGGTCATGCGCAGCAAACACTGGGCCAGACTGTTGAGGGCACCGGCCGGCGCGATCTTCTCCAGTGTGGCGACCAGGGCCTGGCGCAGCGGCAGGCCGACGGGACGGGTCAGCAACGCTTCGAGAAAGTCGCGGCAGGCCTGCTCATACGCCTCGTTCGGTGCGCTCCAGCTGCTGTGCAGCTTGGCTTCGCGCAGCGCCTTGTTCTGCCATTGCCAGAGACGTTCGGCGTACTCCCCCAGGCCGGTTGAATCGTCGCTCGACAGGGTCAGCGGCCAACTGCCCAGCAGTGCCTGATAGAGGATCAACTCGTCTGCCGCCGACGGGGCCTGGGGATCGCTGCGCAGCGCCAGGGCCAGCTCGCGAAAGCCGTGCACCTGCTCGACGTACCACGGAGCGCATTCGCTCAACACCGCCAGGCGGGCACGGCTGTCTTCACCGCGCTTGTGATCATGGGTGGCGCTGGTCAACAGGTTGTCCGGGAAGTGTTCCAGGCGCGCTCGGTTGGCCGCGTGAAAGTCTTCCACGGGCGCGCTGAAGCGCTCGGTGGAAAAACCCACGTCGTTGCGTGAGAGCAGCACCGCCGAGCGATAGAACGCCGTATCTTCCACGGCCTTGGCCGCCGTCGGCGAGGTCAGTTGCTGGAAGCGCACGCAGGCATGCTTGAGCAGTTTGCGTTGACGGCCCGGTGGACGCTCGCGCCAGGGTTGCCCACCCAGCCACTGTTGCAGGCAGTCGAGCACCGGCCAGTCGGCCTCGCCGAGGGTGGTGCGGGCGCCGGCCAGGGCCTGCTGGAAAAACACCTCGTCTTCGGCCGGGCGGCCATGGGCATTGATATAGGTACGATAAACCGGGTAATGCACGATCAGCGCCTGCAAGGCCCGGCGAATCGCGCCGAGGGTCAGGTCGCGGCTCATCAGGTCGTCCCGGGCCACTTGCAGCAGGGCCTGGGCCACGCTTTCGCAGTCGCCGGCGAGTCCACCTGCAAGGATCTGCTGGCGGGCCAGACGAGCTTCCTCGGCGAACTCAGCGGGGCGCTCGCTCAGACTGCTCCAGAGTTCGGTCAGGGGCTGTTCGCCACGCGGGTCATGTTGCAGCAGCGACAGCTGGTCCATGAATTCATAGCCGGTGGTGCCGTCCACCTGCCAGTCACGGTGCAGGCTTTCGCCCTGGCCGAGGATCTTCTCCACATAGATCGGCAGGTGCTCCCCGGGGACCAGGCGGTCGACCCGTCGGCGCAGCTTGCGGCAATAACCACGCGGGTCGGCGAGCCCGTCGATATGGTCGATGCGCAGGCCGTCCACCAGGCCGTCCTCGATCAACTGGAAAATTTTCTGATGGGTGGCCTCGAACACCGCCGGGCGCTCGACCCGTAGGCCGCCCAGTTCGTTGACATCGAAGAAGCGCCGCCAGTTGATATCGTCGGCGGCGGTCCGCCAACTGGCAAGGCGGTAGTGCTGGCGCTCCAGCAGCCGGTGCAGGCGCTGGAAACCTTCGGGCCGGCGCGAGTCATAGCGGGCGAGGTTGTGCTCGATGGCATCATGCAGATCGTGGCGTTGGGCAAGTTCTGCGCGCAGGACCTGTGCCTGGGCATAGGCGTCGGGCAGGTTGTTCAGGGCCTTGAAGTGCCCGGCCAGAGTCTCCAGTTCGGGGATGTCGGCGAGTATCTGCGCGTAGTCCCGGGGGCAGATGGGAAAACGGTGCTGGTAATGCTCGATATGAAAGCCGCCGTGCTCGGCATCGAAACACAAGGGGATGCTGCCGTCCTGCAGGGCCACGCCGTAGTCGCTGCCGAGGAAGGGCATGAGCAATTGCCCTTCGAGCAACGGGTCGGGCGAGTGCCACTGGATATCGAAAAACTCGCTGTAGGGGCTCAACCGACCCCATTCCAGCAGGTCCAGCCACCAGGGATTGTCCGCGCCGCCGACAGCCATGTGGTTGGAGACGATATCGAGGATCAGGCCCATGTCGTGCTGGCGCAGGGCCTGTACCAGGCGCCGCAACGCCGGTTCGCCGCCCAGTTGCGGATTGACCCGAGTCGGGTCGACCACATCGTAGCCGTGCATGGAACCGTCGCGCGCGGTGAGCAGCGGCGAGGCGTAGACATGGCTGATGCCCAGTTGGGCGAAGTAGGGCACCAGGGCTACGGCGGCATCCAGGCCGAAGCCTTTGTGAAACTGCAGGCGCACCGTCGCACGCAAGGGTGGTTTCATCGATCACGCTCGGCGGCCTGGAGACGGGCGCAGGCTAGCAGTTCTAGGCGACGGGCAGCGTCCACATCATCGAGCAACTGGCTGCTGTCGCCCGGCAGGCGGCGACGCCAGTTGGGATGGCTATCGAGGGTGCCGGGCAGGTTGGCCTGTTCCTCGACCCCGAGGGCGTCCTCCAGGGGCAGCAGCACCAGGGGCGCCCGGGTATGGCCGAGGAAACGCACGCTGGCGTCGAGGACCTGGTCGGTCTCGTGGGATTCGTCGCGGAAATTCTGTGGGTCGTTGCTCAAGGCACGGTGCAGGCCGTCGCGTTCGTGCTGGCGGGTTTCGCGCCAGTGATCGGCGGTGCTGTTGTCGATCAGCCCGAGCTGGATATTCCAGTCGATATCCCGGGCGTGCCACCAGCCATTGAGGGTCGGCAGGTCATGGGTGCTGGTGATGGCCAGGGCATCGTCCGGCCAGTCGAGGATCGGCCGGAAACGATGACCGTATTCCTGCTCGAACAGCAGCACGCGCATGCCAAGGATTGCCCGGGCACTGAGTTTTTCCCGCAGGCCATCGGGCACCGTGCCGAGGTCTTCGCCGAGCACCACCGCCTGGTGGCGCGCGGATTCCAGGGTCAGCAGGCGCAGCAGATCGTCCACCGGGTAATACAGGTAGGCGCCGTCGCTGGGCGGGGAGCCGAGGGGAATCACCCAGAGCCGTTGCAGGCCCATGACATGGTCGATGCGCAGGCCGCCGGCATGGGCGAAGTTGGCCCGCAGCATTTCGATAAAGGCCCTGAAGCCATGGCGCTTCAGGCCCTCCGGGGCGAAAGCCGAGATGCCCCAGCTTTGCCCGGCGCGGTTGAGGATATCCGGCGGCGCGCCGACGGTGAGCTCGGCCAGCAGTTCGTCCTGCCGGCTCCAGGCCTGGCTGCCGCCGCCATCGGCACCGACGGCGAGGTCGGCGATCAGGCCGATGCCCATGCCGCTGTCCCGGGCGGCATTTTGCGCGCGCGCAAGGCTACCGGCGATCAGCCATTGGCTGAAGGCGTAGAAGCCGATCTCCTCGGCCTGTTCCTCGGCGAAGGTGACGAGGGCCGGGTTGTCTGGGTGGTGCCAGGTCGCGGGCCAGTGTCGCCAGTCGGTGCTTTCGCCACGGGCGGTGCAGGCTGCTTGCAGGGCTTCGAAGCGACAGTGATTTTCCAGGGCTTCGCCGCCAGCCTGGCGAAAGCGCGCGAAGTCCGTGGCGAGTGGGTGAGAGCCGAGGCGAAAGCCGTCGTACAGCGCGCGTAACAGGCGTTGCTTGGCGCGGGCAGCGCGGGGCCAGTCGATCAAGGGCAGCGCTTCCAGTTGCTGCAGTTCATCGGCCAGGCCCGTGGTATCGATGGCCTGGCGCAGGGCCTGTTCGCCAAGAATCGCTTCCGGCGCCGCATAAAGACTGTTGAGAAACAGCCGGCTGGATGGCGAATAAGGGCTGTAGCGTTGCGGGTCGCAGCTGAACATGGCGTGCAGCGGGCTGATCGCCAAGGCGTCGGCGCCGCGTTCGCCGGCGGCGCGGACCAGGCTCTCCAGGGCCAGGGTGTCACCGAAACCGCCGTCGCCGACGCGCTGCAGGGCATACAGCTGGACCGTCAGGCCCCAGGCGCGGGGTGTCGCGCTATCGGTGGCCGCCGCCACGCTGTGGCATTGGACCGGGGCCACGGCGAGGGTGAAGTGCTGGCCGGCGATATGCACCGTCTGATAGCCCACCGGAACCTTGCCCGGCAGTACTGCGTTCTGGTCCAGGTGCAAGTGCAGGACCGTGCCGTTTTCCAGATGCACTTCGCAAGCCGTGTCGGCGGCGAAATAGCGGGCCAGGTCCAGGCCCTTGCCGATATCCGCGGTCAATAGCGGCGGCAGGTATTTGTGTTGCTGGACGAGCTGCAGTTCCTGCAGGCTGTTCTCGATGGCCTGTTCCGTGTCGGCGGGATGGCCGAGCCCGGCCAGGACCTTGCGCAAGACCTCGGGCCGGACTTTCTGCGGTCGGCCATTGGCGTCGATCCAATCGACGGCCAGGCCGGCACGGCTGGCGAGTATTTCCAGTTGCGCGTCGCTCATGGGTGCTCTCCGGTGGGTGACTGCATGACGTCCCCGGGGGTCAGGGTAACCAGCGCGCAGTAGGGGGCCAGATGACCTTCATCCAATTGGCGACTGGCGCCGGCGGTGCTTTCGAACAATAAACGGGCCTCGGTGGGTGGGCTGTGCTCGACGGACTCGGCACTGAGGTTGAAGTCGATGCGCAGCAGGCTGCCGTCGCCCATCCGCCAGCGCGCGCTGAGGGCGCCGTCGGCCAGGACATCGCAGCCCAGGGCCTGGGCACCGGGGAGTCGGGGAATGATTTCGCGGTGGCGCAGTTCCAGTAGCTGGCGGTAGAGGCGCACGGTGGCCTGGCGGTTGAAGTCGTCGCTGGTGTCGTTCAGGTCGGGGCGCGAGTCGTTGAAACTGACGGTGGCGTTCGGGTCGGGAATATGCGCACGGCGCGCGGGGTCGGCAAAGGCCGGGAAATCGGCGAACTCCGCGCGACGGCCTTCGCGCACCGCATCGGCCAGTTCGCCATGGTGATCGGTGAAAAACAGGAAGGGTTCGCGGGCCGCGGTTTCCTCGCCCATGAACAGCAAGGGGATCATCGGCGACAACAGCAGCAGCACCGTGGCCGCCCGCAGGGCCGGTGCCGGGCAGAGCTGGTTGAGCCGCTCGCCCAGGGCCCGGTTGCCGATCTGGTCGTGGTTCTGCAGGAACAGCACGAAGGCGCTGGGCGGCAGATGCGCGCTGGGTTCGCCACGACTGTGGCCGTGGCGGTTGGGGTGGCCCTGGAACACGAAGCCCTGGCTCAGGCAGCGGGCCAGTTTGGTGGTGGTTTCCCGGGCATAGTCGGCGTAGTAGGCGTCGGTCTCGCCGGTCAGCAGGACGTGCAGGGCGTTATGGCCGTCATCGTTCCACTGGGCGTCAAAGGACTCCTCCAGCAGGCTGGCCTGGTTGCGTTCGTTTTCCAGGGTCAGCCACACGTGCCGCGCCGTGTCCACCTGGTGGCGTACCGCATGGGCCAGTTCGTGGAGAAAGGTGCTGTCGTTGATGGCGTGCACGGCATCCAGGCGCAGGCCGTCGAAGCGGTATTCCAGCAGCCACATCAGGGCGTTGTCGACGAAGTAGTCGCGGACTTCGCGGCGGCGGAAATCGATCGCCGCGCCCCAGGGGGTCTGCTGGTCGTCGCGAAAGAAATCCCTGGCGTATTGGCCGAGGTAATTGCCGTCCGGGCCGAAGTGGTTGTAGACCACGTCCAGCAGCACCATCAGGCCATGCCCGTGGGCCGTGTCGATCAAGTGCTTGAGGTCTTCGGGCGAACCATAGGCGGCGTGCGGCGCATAGGGCAGCACGCCGTCGTAGCCCCAGTTGCGCTCGCCGGGGAACTGGCCCAGGGGCATCAGCTCAATGGCGGTAACCCCCAGCTCGGCCAGGCGTGCCAGTTGGCTTTCGACCTGGCGATAGCCGCCCAGGACGCCGACGTGCAACTCGTAGATCACCGCTTCGTGCCAGGGCCGCCCCTGCCAGTCCTTGTGCTGCCAGTGGTAGGCCAGGGAGTCGACCACCTGGCTCGGCCCGTGGACATCGCCGACCTGACGCCGCGAGGCCGGGTCGGGGACCAGCCGCTCGCCGTCGATCTGGAAGCGATATTGGCTGCCGGCCGGGCAGCGGGCCTCGAGGACAAACCAGCCCTCGTGCTGCGGCAGCATGGCCAGTGAACGGCCATCGTCCAGTTCGACGCTGACGTAATAGGCGTCCGGTGCCCACAGCGCAAAGCGGGTGTGCTCGGCGTCCAGCAGGGTCGCGCCATGAGGCCAGGTTTCCAGAGTCCGTAACGGCATCTATGAAGACCTCCTCAGTGCTGGCCCGACCTGCTCCGGGACTTGGTCACCAGGTTCTGGTACAGCTCGGCGTAGGGTTCCACCGCCTTGCACCAGTTGAACGGCGCGGCCATGGCGCGGCAGCGCATGGCGTTGAGCAGTGGCGGGTAGGCGAACACCCGGAAGGCACGACGCAGCGCTTCGGCGTAGCTTTCCACGGTGGACTCGTCGAAGAGGAAACCGGTGACGCCGTTCTCGATGGTGTCGGCCAAGCCCCCGGTATTGCGTGCCACCGGCAGCGAGCCGAAGCGTTGGGCGTACATCTGGCTCAGGCCGCAGGGTTCATAGCGCGAGGGCATCAGCAGGAAATCGCTGCCGGCGAACATGCGCCGGGCATCGGTTTCGTTGAAGCCGATGCGCACCCCGATCCGGCCTGGAAAACGCAGGGCCAGTTGGCGCATGGCCTGTTCTTCTTCCGGTTCGCCCCGGCCGATGATCGCGATCTGGCCGCCTTCGGCGACGATCATTTCGCTGACCGCTTCGGTCAGGTCCAGGCCTTTCTGGTAGACCAGCCGCGAGACCACCGCAAACAGCGGCCCGGTCGAGGGATCGAGGCCGAACAGGTTGCGTACATGGGCGGCGTTGACCGCCTTGCCTTCCCAGTCGCCCGGACTGAAGGGGTGGACCAGATGGCTGTCGGTGGCGGCGTCCCAGCTTTCGTCGATGCCGTTGGGAATGCCGCTGAGCAGGCCCTGGTGGGTCTTGCTCGCCAGGAAACCGTCCAGGCCACAGCCGAATTGCGGCGTGGTGATTTCCTGGGCGTAGGTGGCGCTCACCGTGGTGATATGACTGGAGTAGGCCATGCCAGCCTTGAGGAACGACAGCTTGCCGTAGAACTCCATGCCTTCTTGTTGCAGGGCGTGGGGCGGGATCCCCAGTTCCGGGCAGCAGGCGAGGCTGACCACGCCCTGATAGGCGAGGTTGTGAATGGTGAACAGGGTCGGCGTGCGCTGGCCGCGCCAGTGCATATAGGCCGGGGCCAGGCCGGCGGGCCAGTCGTGGGCGTGGACCAGGTCCGGGGTCCAGTGGATCTGCGCCAGGTTGGCGGCGATATCGGCGGCGGCCAGGCCCAGGCGGGCGAAGCGAATATGGTTGTCCGGCCAGTCGCGCCCGTTGTTGGCACCATAGGGCGTGCCTTCCCGCTCAAACAGCTCGGGGCAGATCAGCACGTAGATCACCAGGCCGTCGGGCAGGTCCATGCGGCCGATCTTGCACGGTGGCAGCGCGGCATGGCCCCCCAGTTCGCCGACGATATGGATCGGGTTATCGCTGTTCATCACCTGCGGATAACCGGGGATCAGCACCCGCACATCGTGCAGGTGGTGCATGGCCCGAGGCAGGGCGGCGGAGACGTCGCCCAGGCCACCGGTCTTGACCAGGTCGGCGAATTCGGAGGTGACGAACAGCACCTTTTTCTTGTTGGGATTGACAGCGGCTGCCGTCAACACAGGCTTTCCTCCCGCCAAGGGGGCTGACACGGGGACCGCTTCGCTGGCCTGATTCAAATGCTCTCCCTGAGTTCCCAACGCAGCGCTGATCATGTGTCTCTCCCGTCTTATTTGATCTGGTTCATCCTTTCTTTCATACAGCGTGCCCAAACCGCTTCCTTTGGTCGGACACACCGGTTCCGCGCGACTGGGCGAAGAATGCTCGTCGCACGGAGGCAAGAAAGAGTGGGGAAGCCTCTGTCCGAAATACACCCGAAATGGAGGCCCTACCTTTAACCTGACCGACCGATGCATCAGAAGTTTCGACTTTTTTGCGACGAAATGACTGAGCGGTCAGCAGGCCCGAAAGTCAGTGTAGGAGAGATGTCGCCGCCGTGAAGGGCGTTGTTTAGACGAATGTTGGAAAAAAATCGCGCGCTTGACCTAAGGCTCAACCGACCACGCTGACACCTGGAACGCCCGTCCCTGAACGGCTGCACCGTGCTGATGCAGGCTTGAGGCGCGGCCGCTCAAGGATGGTGCGTGGGTGGCTGGGGAGGTGCCAGCCAGGCCCTCGCGTGTTTAACCCAGGAGCCGGATCGGCTGCCCGGCGGCCCAGGCCTGGATGTCTTCGATCATCTGGCTGTAGAACAGCCGGTAGTTGTTCTGGCTGACGTAGCCGACATGGGGGGTGGCCAGGACATTGTCCAGGGTGCGGAACGGATGGTCGGCGGGCAACGGCTCCTGTTCGAAGACGTCCAGGGCGGCCCCGGCCAGCCGGCCTTGCTCAAGCGCCGTGATCAGCGCCTGTTCGTCGACGATCGGCCCGCGCGCGGTGTTGATCAGGTAGGCCGAGGGTTTCATCCAGGCCAGGGCTTCGGCGTCCACCAGGCCACGGGAGCGCTCACTGAGCACCAGGTGCACGGAGAGCAGGTCGGACTGTTTGAACAGTTCAGCCTTGCTGACGTACTCCACTCCGGATTCGGCGGCGCGTTCGGCGGTGAGGTTTTCGCTCCAGGCGATGACCCGCATGCCGAAGGCCTTGCCGTAGCCGGCAATGCGCTGGCCGATGCTGCCCAGGCCGAGAATACCCAGGGTCTTGCCATACAGGTCGCCGCCCAGGCCTTGCTGCCAGTGCCCGGCGCGCAGGGAGTTGGCCTCCTTGAGCAGGTTGCGGTTGGCGGCCATGATCAGCGCCCAGGTCAGCTCCGGCGCGGCCTGCTTGTAGCTGTCGGTGCCGCAGACCTGGATGCCCAGGGCGTTGGCGGCCTTGATATCGAGGGCGGCGTTACGCATGCCGCCGGTCACCAGCAGCTTAAGGCGCGGCAGTTGGCGCAGCAGGGCCTCGTTGAACGGGCTGCGCTCACGCATCACGCAGATCACCTCGAAACCGCCCAGGCGCTCGGCCATGGTCGTGGTGTCGGCCGGGTAGTCGTGGAGAAAACTGACCTGGCCCACGGCGCTCAAGGCACTCCAGTCCACCGCATCGGCGGCCACGCCTTGCCAATCATCGATTACCGCGATCTGTAGGGTCATTCACTCTGTCCTCATTATTGTTGGCTGGCCAGCCAGTCGAGCAGGGCCTTGTGGAAACGGTCCGGTTCTTCCATCTGCGGTGCGTGACCCAGGCCCGGGAACTCCACCAGAGTCGAGCGCGGGATCAGTTTCGCCACCTGTTTGCCGAGTACGTCGTAGTGACCGATCCGCGCCTTGACCTCGGGCGGCGCGATATCGCTGCCGATGGCCGTGGTGTCGGCGGTGCCGATCAGCAACAGGGTGGGCATCTTCAGGTCCTTGAACTCGTAGTAGACCGGCTGGGTGAAGATCATGTCGTAGATCAGCGCCGAGTTCCAGGCGACCGCGACGTGACCGGGGCCTTTGTTCAGGCCGGCGAGCATATCGACCCAGCGGTCGAACTCGGGTTTCCAGTGTCCGGCGTAGTAGGTGGTGCGTTCGTAATTGCGGATGCCCTCGGCGGTGAGCTTCAGCTCGCGCTCGTTCCATTGGTCGACGCTGCGATAGGGCACGCCCAGGGCTTTCCAGTCTTCCAGGCCGATGGGGTTGACCAGCGCCAGGCGTTCGACCTGTTGCGGGTAGAGCAGGGCATAGCGGGTGGCGAGCATGCCGCCGGTGGAGTGGCCCAGGATCAGGGTTTTCTCGATGCCGAGTTTTTCCAGCAGGGCGTGGGTGTTATTGGCCAGTTGCTGGAAGCTGTACTGGTAGCTGTCGGGCTTGCTGGAAGTGCAGAAACCGATCTGGTCCGGGGCGATCACCCGGTAGCCGGCGGCGCTCAGGGCCTTGATCGACGAGTCCCAGGTGGCCCCGCAGAAGTTCTTGCCGTGCATCAGCACGATGTTCTGGCCGTTGGCCTTGCCGCTGGGCGGGACGTCCATATAGCCCATCTGCAGGGACTTGCCCTGGGATTGGAAGGCGAAATGCTGAACCGGGTAAGGGTATTCGAAACCTTGCAGTTCCGGGCCATAGGCCGGGCCTTCGGCTGCGTGGGACAGGACTGGGAGGGACGCGGCCAGGAACAGGCCGCCGAGCATGAGCGCGCGGGCATTCGACATATCGGATCTCCAGAAGAATCTCGGCGATGCTGGTGACCGGCGATTAACCCTGGATTAACGATGCCCCCGCGGGCATCAGGCGGTGGAGCGCTGCGGGGTTTCCAACAGGTGCTTGAGGTTGTCCATCGCCCGGGTCGAGAGCTCGGCCATGCGGGCGTGCAAGCCGCTCAGGTTCAGTTCGGTGATGTACTGCAAGGTGCGGGTAAATCGTGTGCCGTGGCCGTCACGCAACAGACTGTAGTAAATGCAGCCATCGACCACCGACGAAGTGAACGCCATTTTGAACTCGCACGGGGCATCGGCGATGACGACCCGATAGTTCATCTCGATGCGCAAACCCAGCAGGTTGATGACCTCGGTGAAGCGATGATCCTTGGGCAAGGGGCCATGGATACTGTTATCGGCGCTGACGGAGGTGGGGTGCCATTCGTGCCAGTGATCGGGCTGGGTCACATAGGCGTAGACCGCCTCGATCTCGGCTTCTATATG